>Ga0209415_10000282_pt1 | contig 90933 bp, 71 predicted proteins | sample PeaSoiSIISIP2007_FD_187696 | JGI IMG/M metagenome (GOLD analysis project Ga0209415, IMG submission 187696) | Peat soil microbial communities from Weissenstadt, Germany - SII-SIP-2007 (SPAdes) (version 2) | ecosystem: Environmental > Terrestrial > Soil > Wetlands > Peat | place: Germany... | reverse complement strand
CCGGCACACCCTTCGACAGATCCCGAGTCGATGTCGCCGGGAACAACCGCCCGCGAGCGGAGGACAGGCGGGCCGGCCGCCATGGCGCTGATCATCGGGCCTGCCAGTCTGGTCGGACTTTACTGGATGTTGGAAGGAAATATTTGGGGAATTATCCCATTTCTGCGAAGTTCCGCGGAAATAGCGATCGGATATTCAGACGCGATGGCTTGGCCGGGTCCTCTTTGGATGGCAATTGCCGTTCTCGTAAACTGGTTAACGCTGTTGATCTGCGTTGCACTATTCACGGACGAAATTCGTCGCTTGGCCTGGGGGATGCCTCCCCTAGTGATCGTTAGTTTTATGTGCTTCAAATCCGCTATGGTGCGGCAAGATGCGCATGCACTCCCTTTTCCTTTTCTAATCGCGATGGCCGCGCTACTGATTGTTGCGCGTGCACCCAGTCCACGAAACCGCATCGTTGTCGGTGCGTTCGCGGTTGCATCCTTCGGGTTGGGGATTACGACGATATGGCAATTGTGGCCCGAAAGGCTGCCATCGGATTTGGACCGTCTGACCGGCCGTGCGGTCTTACGGAATCTGGACGGATTCTGGCATTGGAAAACAACCGTGGCGACGCTGGAAGCCATCTCGCAGCAAGCCCTGATGCCTGATCAACTTCCTGCGGAGTTCCGGCCTTACCTGGCAGGGAAAAGCGTCAGCGCCTATCCTTGGGAGACTGCGGCGATCCGGGCCAACCACCTAAGGTGGCAGCCCCTGCCAGTGTTTCAGGCCCTTGACGTATACACGCCGGCTCTAGACCTTCTCAACGCGCAAAAATTGGGAGATGCGTCTGGTCCCGAAGAGATCTTGCTGGCATGGGAAGCGATCGACGGGCGTCAACCGTTCTACGAAACGCCAGGGAGCTGGCAGGCGTTGCTCAATTGGTACGATCTTCAGCTCACGTCGGAAAGATTGTTTGTGCTGCATCGGCGTTCGACGCCGCGGTTCGGGGCGAAAGTTTCCGTCGGAAGCGATGTCGTGACACGTTGGGACCAAAGCATCGCGCTTCCGCCCGTTGGGCGAGACGAGCTTCTGGTGATGGAGGCCGACGTTGAAGAGAGTCTAAGAGGGGCGTTGAAGCGCATTTTGCTTCGCTCCACCGCCGTCAACGTGCGTGTTACGCTGCGCTCCGGAATTACCGAGTCCAGACGCGTTGTTCGAACAAACATGAAGAACGGAGTGATCGTCAGCGAATGGCCCCGAGGCCTGGCCGATCTTGCGCCGATGCTGCAAGGAGGGGGCGCCTTTTCGCCGGATCGAGTCGTTTCGATATCCTTCTCGACTGAAGCCCCGTCTGAGTTCAATCCTGCCATCCGAATTCATTGGTTCCGCCTGCCGTTACGGCAGCCCGGGAGGTAACTTTCGCTGCCGGCGCAGGTTTGTGCTCTAATACCTGGAAATGAACGTGAAAGCCGCTCGCGCTGTCGCTGGACCTAAGGTCGACGGCCAATACGTTGGGGCTCCGATTCGGTCCCTGATCAAGCCGGCGCTCTTGCTCGGAATCATCTTCTGGATAGTTATTCCCCCACTGCCGCCTCCCGTGGGACCTGGGCTGGATCCCAGTTGGTCGATTGGGCTGAACCTCGCACACGCTAACCGAATGAACTTCGGACGAGACATCGCCTTCACTTACGGTCCGCTCGGCTATCTCGCCGTGCCAACGTTTCCGGAGGCGGAGCCTTGGGCCGTATTCGCCTTCGTGTGGGGCATGGCTCTCGTTACTGGTTGGGCGCTGTGGCGAATCTGTCAGAATGCCGGACATTGGACGACGATCTGCCTGTACCTTGGAGTCTTCTGGGTATGCAGCATATTTGATTGGAGCCCAGCGACCGAACGGATGCTTGCTGCGATGGTCGCGGTTACGCTGGTGATCGCAGTTCGTTGGGATGGCAAACCGTGGTTAGAGCTGGGCATTCTCTTCTTCCTGGCCGGTTTTGACCTTTTGACTAAGTTCAATGACGGCGTCATTAGCTCGGGACTCGCATTCTATTTTGGAGCGTTACTCGTGTCGCGAAACTTTTCAGCGCAGGGGCGTGAGTGGAGGCCGGCTATTATGGCTCTGCTGGTTTGGCCCTCCGGGTTAATCGGGCTTTATTGGATCGTGGAGGGAACACCACGGGGACTTATCGGATTTCTCCGCAATTCCGCGGAGGTAGCGTGGGGCTATTCGGAAGCGATGGCATTGCCTGGAGCCTATTGGGTGGCGGCCGCTGCCGTCCTCAGTTGCGTCGTGCTGTGGGTCGGCGTTCCAATGCTGGCCAATGAAAGGCGGCGGGTATGGTGGGGAGTTCCGCCTCTGGTTATCATCGGGTTTCTATGCTTCAAGGCGGCGATGGTGAGGCAGGACGCACATAATTTGCTTTTTTCCTTCGAGATGGCTTTAGCCTCTCTGTTGGTAGTTGCATTGGCGCCTACGCAACGAAATCGCATAATCGTCGGAGCGTTCGCCGCCGCCACTTTGGCTTTGGGGGTCACAACAATGACGCTACTATTGCCGGGGTCTTTGCCATTGAATCGGCTTACGGGCCGTGCTGCGGTTCGGAATTTGAACAGGTACTTGCATTGGAAAACAACCGTGGGAGAACTGGAGGACGCGACGCGACTGGCCCTTGCTACCGATCAACTTCCTGCCACATTTGCGCCGTTCCTTACCGGAAAAACGGTTGCCACATATCCTATCGAGATCGCTTTGATCAAAGCAAATCGCCTGCGATGGCAACCGCTGCCGGTTTTTCAAGCGTACTCGGCATACACGCCCAGGTTGGACCGTTTGAACGCGCAAAAGTTGGAGAGTGCCTCCGGGCCCGAAGAAATCTTACTCTCCTGGAGTCCCACCGATTACCGCCAGATGTCCTACGAAGCGCCCGAGACTTTGCGCTCGTTATTGAATTGGTACGACCTTCAGTTCAAGTCACCGACGCTGTATGTTCTAAAACAGCGCTCGACTCCGAGGTTCGACACTCCCACTTTTGACTCCAGTCGCGTAGCGCAGTGGGGTCAGACAATCCAGCTACCGCCGTTTGCAGACGATGAGGCTCTGGTGATGTATGCCGATATTGGGGCAAACCTGAGGGGGTTTCTGAAACGCACTTTGTTCAGAGCCCCGATCGTCTGGGCGCGAGTCACGCTGCGCTCCGGAATTACAGAGTCCAGACGCGTGGTTCGCAGAAACATGCAGAATGGAGTGATCGTCAGCGATTGGCCACGAGGCCTGGCCGATCTTGCGCCGCTGCTGCAAGGAGGGGGCGCCTTTTCGACGGATCGAGTGGTTTCGATAACTTTCTGGACTTACGCCCCGTCTGAGTTCAATCCCACCATCCGAATTCATTGGTCTCGCATGCCGTTACGCCAGCCCGGGAGCTGACGTAATGTAAGGACATGGACCTCAAAGCGATCCGGATCGAGATTCCCTCCGACGGCAACGTCATAGTCGGGCACAGCCATTTCATCAAAACGGTCGAGGATATTTACGAGGCGATCGTCAATACGGTTCCGCAGATGAAGTTCGGCATCGCGTTCAATGAAGCGTCGGGGGCGTGTCTCACGCGGGTGGACGGAAACGACGAGGAGCTGAAGGCGATCGCGACGAAGAACGCGAGCGCGGTGGGGGCGGGGCATTTGTTTGTGGTCGCGCTGCGCGGCGGATTTCCGATCAACGTGAAGAATCGGATTCTGGAGACGCCGGAGGTCTGCACGATTTTTTGCGCCACCGCGAATCCGGTGGAGGTGATCGTGGCCCAGACGGAGCAGGGCAGGGGAGTGCTGGGTGTGATCGATGGGGCATCCCCCAAGGGCGTGGAGAGTGCGGCAGACGCCGAGTGGCGGCACGGGTTCCTGCGCAAAATCGGATACAAGAAGTGAGGGTGCTAACCGCACTGCTGCTAATCCTGCCGGCAGCTGGGCAGAGCCGATTTGATGACTACGATCCCAACATACATATAGCGGTCGTCCGGTCGGGCTATGTCATTTTCCAACGCGGCAAAATAACAGCGCGAGCGCCGGAGGAGCCAGTAATCGCCGAGCGCATTCCCAAAGCGCTGCTTGATACACCCGCGCCAGTTCCGCCTGGCGCGACAATCCGGCAAGTACTCATGAACAGGGCGGACGGCAAGGCGGGCGAAGAAGTTCTGGAAAATCGTGCGTTCTTTGAGGCCCTGCATCGGGGCGGGGCCCTACCCAACGCTGTGGCATTTGCAAAGAAGGAACACGGGACGCTCGGCTGGTTCAGCCAGGAGTATGCCGGTGAGCGCCTACTTTGGTCTTACGGACCTTCCGTGCTCCTGGTTCGGGTTCCCAGTAAGAGCCTGACGCTAGTTGTTTCCGGGAATCCAAAAGCCGCGCGGCTCGAGGATGGAAACGTACTCCGTTCCAAAATAGCATTGCGCTTGTTGGGGGACATCGCGGGGTTGGGCGGTGACGAACGCGACGAGCTGGTTGATGGCGCGTTTATCGCTCTTTATTTGGGGGATCGCGACGCCAGCGCGGCGCTGGCGCGTCAGGCCTTGGACAAGTTTCCTGAGCTAGAATCAATCCCCGACGTCTCGCTGCTCTATCTATTCGCCCAACTGCATTTCCCGGAAACCGAGGCTTCGGCGACCGCCGTCATCAAGGAGCATCCCTCTTTACCAACCGCCTGGTTTTACTATGGACAGTATTTGGAAACCAGCAAGCGCTACCGCGAAGCCGCGGCATGCTTTGAGATGATCACGGAACACGAGCCGCCGTGGCACAACTGGACCGTGCCAGCAGCCAAGAAGGAACTCCCTTACTTGACGACCTACTGAATGGCAGCTAGCGATTTCGTATTCTGGGCGAACTCCTTCGCCGTGGGCCGCACATCATGGCCGCTAGCTTGCGTGAGCCACTTCGAGAGTGCTTTGGAGGCGCAAGACTCCGAGCAGATGTGCTCGAAGCCTTCCTCATCGGCGAGCTGTTGATCCCAGCGTACCAGCCGGAATTGTTCGGCATCTTGAGGCCGCAGCCACCAATGATTCGTTTGACCTTTCAGGTTAAGACAGTAGTCGCAGCGATATGGGCACTGAACTTTCATAAGTCTATTACATCCTCCCGAAGCAGCCTGAGAGCATTTGCTTCCGCCGTCTAGATGTTAGATTAGCCAAAGATACACCCGGTTACTCTTGATAAACAACTTAATTTACCTTTGCTTGCGCGACAACGTACTACCAGACTAGTACGTACTGGGGGTATTTTCTGTGATTTGTGACTGGCGAACTAGGGGGCTGGAGTCGGAATGATCGGGAATTGTCATATGAACTAGCAGATAGCCGACAATCGGCAGCCAGGCGAAAGCAAAACAAACCGGTCCGAATCCGTACTTTTCGATGACCGCCGCGAGCGGGCGCGAGACCAAGGACTGCATTACACCATACGCAAACACCAGGGATGCGCCGCCGAATGCCGCCCGGCCGGCACCGTAGATGTCGATGGGCAGCGTGTAATGATTTACACTCCAGGCGACAACCCAGAAGAAACTAAAGGACATGCCGAGTGTGCCGAGCGCGGGGTTCGGCAACAGTGGCACGGCCATGGTGGAGAGAAGAAGGATCGCGGAGAGCAGGTAGACGCGCTTGCGGGCCGCGACGGGCGTGCGTCCCGACGACACTAACCGCCAAGAAATCCCCCCACCAAGTAAACCTCCCAGATAGCCGGCCAGGGGGACGATCCAGGTATAGTGCGAAGCTTCGGGCGGCGTCAAGTGATAAACACGAACCAGGAAGGTTGGCGCCCAATTCGCCCACAAACTGTAAATCGTCATGCCCAGCATGTTCGCGATCATGAGCGCCCAAAGCTTCCGATCGCGGAGCAGGCCAAACGAATGCGGCGTGTCGCCGGACTCGGGCCGAGCAACCGGAGGGATCGCACGCGAGGTGGCGAGCCATACGGGTATCCATACCAGGCTGAGCAGTCCGGCAGCGTAGAACGCCCCGTGCCAAGAGTAGCGATACGAAAAATAGACCGCGAATGCCGGAGCAAGTCCGGCGCCTAGGCTAAGCCCGAGTTGGCTCATGGCTTGTCCCACGGCGCGTTCCGGAGGGAGAAGATACATGGCGACGGCTTTGGTCACGGCGGCGATCGCGCTGGCTTCAGAGATTCCAAGCAGCGCGCGCCACACCAGCAGCTCGCGAACGCTGTGCGATGCGCCGGTTCCGAAACTCGCGATGGCCCACAACGCTACGGCCCAGGCGGTGCCGCGATTCAGCCCCACGCGGTCGATGAACCAGCCGGTGAAGAGAGCGCTTGCTGCGTAGGCGATGGAAAAGACGGAAAGGAGCAGCCCGTAGTCGTCATAGGTAAACGGGAATTCCGGGCGCGTGCGCCAGATGTCGACCATGGTCGCGAGGATTTGCCGGTCCAGGTAATTGAGGACCGAAGCAAAGATGAAGACGGTGATCGCGACCCAGCGGGCGGGGATGGGGGTCCGCACGTGGTGATTGTAGCAGCGGCTAGGGAAGAGGTTTCAGCTTCCCAAGTCCCAACCTCGCAAGACTCTGCTCCAGAAGTTTCCGATCGAAACGTATCCCTTGCTCGATCAGGTCCAGGTAGACCAATCGCAAGTCCTCGATCTTATGAAGACTAGCCCCTCGTTCGAGGATCGCGAGAGAGCCCGCGACCGAAAGCCCGGCAGTCTTTGCGGCACGGCGAGCTCGCTCCTCATCGATGAGGACTAAGTCCGCCCCCCAGAGCGGAGGCTAAGTAAATGGCGTTCTGCTCTCCACGTCCGAGGCTCGCGCATGTCGCTTTCACGGCTTCAAGAGGTCGTGAGGAATCGGGATGTACCAGAATCCAAGGCGCTCCACGAACTTCCTGTGCTCCAGGCAGCCCTGCGCCCGCGAAGGTGACCTCCTCGAAGACCGCACGCGGAATTTCAATCTGAACGTAGAATTCATGCAAAAGTTCAAGTTGATGCGCCCGCGAAAGAATAATAAGGGGAGAAGAATCGGAAACGACGATCACTGGCCCAGGCGTTCGAGGGTCTGGCGGTCCTCTTCCAGATCCGCAAGGCTGTAGTGTATTGGAACTCATGCCGGCCAGCGAACACCATAAAAGCCTCGGCTGATGTTTCCGAGAATTCCGCTGCGCGGCCCAACGATATCTTGTTCTCGCGATATAATTCGAGCGCGAGCAGCTTGGTGGCCTCCCTCGATGCGTCCGCGGGATTCACGCCGGCAGCCGCGAGCAATTCGGCTGGAAGGATGACCTGAACTCCATTCATGCTTCTAGCTTACCGCTCCAGAGGAAATTGTTCGCGGTCGGTTTGAATTCTGCTGAACTGATCGAATTCGAGCGTTAGCATTCTGGAGAACCCAGTCGGACTTCTGGAAGAGTGGTTCATATTTCGGTTTGTGTGTGATCAGCCATTCAACTGTCCACTCAATTCTGTTTGCCTTGGTCAGACGTGCAAATCCTGATTGGGGATGCGCGGCTCCATGCATCAGGTGGCGAACGGCTCCAACGGGACCCTTGATATAATTGGCGTTTGAGCACACTAGCATTCGCTTAAAATAATTTGGGCTGTATCCAATGCTCTTGCATTTCTCGCAAATGTCCAGCAAGTCGGCTTCGAGTTCTTTTTCTAGTGGCGTCATGCCCTAATCCTATCCCAAAACTAATGACTAACGCGCGCTCGAAGTCGACGCGAGGAAAATTCAAATTGACCCGTTACCAGGAATTCAGTGGACCGCTCACTCACGTGCGCGGTTCAGAAAGGGTCGGTTCAAGCTGTTTCAATTGATCCTCCAGGAGTTCCAGAACTTTTCCGGCGTTGGATGCGCCGTCGAGCGGCAGGCGCAGCACTCCGGCGGGGGTGAATTGCGCGCCTTCGGTGCGAGTTACCAGGCTCATCAGGCGCTTGGGATCGATGTGCGCTTCTTTGTGGAATTTCACGTTGAGCGCGCCCGCGCGGCGGTCGATGGCTTCGATGCCGAGCTTTTGGGCCGACCCTTTGAGCGCCGAGAATTTCAGCAGGCTGCGGACCGCATCCGGCGCTGGACCGTAGCGGTCTTCGAGCTCCGCAAGCGCTTCCGCCGCTGCTTCCTGCGTACCGGTATCCGCGATGCGTTTGTAAGCGCGTAGGCGTTGATGCTCGTCCGAAATGTACTCGGACGGAATACGAATGTCGAGGCCCAAATTGAGCGTGGAGTGCACTTGAAGCGGCGCCGCTTCGCCTTTCAGCTCGTGAACCGTCTCTTCGAGCAGCCGGATGTACATGTCAAAGCCTACCGCGCCGATGTGGCCGTGCTGCTCGCCGCCCAGGATGTTGCCGGCGCCACGCAGTTCCAGATCGAGCGCCGCGATTTTGAACCCGGCGCCGAGGTCGCTGAATTCTTTGAGCGCGGCCAGGCGCTTACGCGCGATCTCGCTTAGCTCGGTGTCGGCGGGTACCAGCAAGTAGGCGTACGCTCTTCGATTGGACCGCCCCACGCGACCACGCAATTGATATAGCTCGGATAAACCATAACGCTCGGCATTTTCGATAATCATTGTATTGGCGAGCGGAATATCGAGGCCATTTTCGGCAATCGTGGTGCACACAAACACGTCGTATTCATGCTGCATGAAAGCGAGGATCGCGTGTTCGAGCGCCGCCTCGCCCATCTGCCCGTGGCCGACGCCAACGCGAACTCCCGGCGCCAAGTCTTGAATCGCCGACGCGCGCATGTAAATGCTATCGACTCGATTGTGGATGAAGTAGACTTGTCCGCCGCGGGCGATTTCCTGCTCGATGGCCGTGCGGATCAGGTCGTTGCTGTAATGCGCGACCACGGTGTGGATGGCCAGGCGGTCCTTGGGCGGCGTTTCGATCACCGACATGTCACGCAATCCGGCCAGTGACATGTGTAGCGTGCGTGGGATCGGGGTCGCGCTCATGGTGAGCACGTCTACGTTGTGTTTGAGCTGTTTGATGCGTTCTTTGTGGCGAACGCCGAAGCGCTGCTCTTCATCCACCACCAGCAGCCCTAGGTCGCGAAAAACGACGTCTTGCGAAAGGATGCGGTGCGTTCCGATGACGATGTCCACTTTGCCCTCGGCCAGGCCCACCAGCACTTCGGCGATCTCCTTCTTATCGCGAAAGCGGCTGAGCATTTCGATGCGGACCGGGAAGGCGGCAAAGCGCCGCTTGAATGTTTCGAAGTGCTGATAGGCGAGCACGGTGGTGGGCGCCAGCACGGCCGTTTGCTTGCCGTCGCCGAGTCCTTTGAACGCCGCGCGCATGGCGACCTCGGTTTTGCCATAGCCCACATCGCCGCATAGCAGCCGGTCCATCGGATGGCCACTCTCCATGTCTTTCTTGATCTGCTTGATGGCCGATAGCTGATCTTTGGTCTCGGTGAAATCGAACGCGTCTTCGAATTCGCGCTGCCAGTTGCTATCGGGCGAATAAGAGAAGCCTTCTGCCATGCGGCGTTGCGCGTACAGCTTCAACAGCTCGTCGGCCATGTCGCGCATCTTCGCCTTGACGCGCGATCTGGTGCTCTCCCACGTGACGCCGCCCAGCCGGTCGAGCCCGGGCGCCGCGCCTTCACCGGCGCCGCGATATTTCTGGATCAGATCCAGGCGCGCGAGCGGCACATAGAGTTTCGCCTCGCCCGCGTATTCGAGCAGCATGAAATCGCCCTTGTTGTCGCCCTGCGCAATCTCGCGCGTGCCGAGGAATCGTCCGATGCCGTGCGCCTCGTGCACGACGTAGTCGCCGGGCTTCAAGTCGGCCATGTCGGCCGTGAAGGCGGCGATCTGCGATTTGGTGGGGCCGGGCTTGGCGACCAAATCCGACGAATCGAAGAGATCTTCGGAACCGAAGACGGCAATTTGCGCTTCGGGAAAAACGACGCCGCGCCGGACGAGCCCTTTGACCAGGAAGGTACTGGCGGCCGTGCCGGCTACGTAGGAACGCTCGGCGAGATAAGGGCGAGTGGCGTCGGCCGGATCGAGACCTAGCTGGAAGGGAACTGCGTATTCCTGGAAAATGTCGGCGAGCCGTTCGAGTTCGCCGGAAGATCGCGCGAAGAATACGACACGATAGCCGCGCTCCACTAGATTGCGCGCTTCAGCAATGGCGGCCTGGATGTTGCCGTGGAACGCCAGCGATGGCCTAGAGGCCGTCGCCGCGGGATTGGGGGTTAGGGATTGGGGATTGGTGATTAGTTCGAGTTCGCGGAGGGCCAGTTCGGCTTTTCCTTCAAGAGTTTGGCGCAATTCCGGCCAAGTGTAGAAATTTGCTTCCGGCGGGCAGGGGAATGGCCGGACATTTTTGTCTTCGGGCTTCTCTTCTAGCCTCTTCCAAAGGCGCTCGGACGCGCCCGCATTCTGCTCCGGCTCGTCAATGATGACCACCGGATTCTCGGTGAGCGAAAACAGCGAGTGCTTTCTCGGGCGAACCAATGGCACCGCTAACTCCCAGCCAGGAAAAGGATCGCCGGGGCTGGCGACGTCCATCTGATCGGCCAGCTCCAGGAACAGCTCGCGCGACTTGGGATATTCGGCCAGCGGCAGAAGGCTCGCCTCCGAGACTTTCATCACCGAGCGTTGGGTTTGAACATCGAATCTTCGGATGGATTCGATCAGGTCGCCGAACAGCTCGATGCGAATTGGCTTGGAAGCTTCGGCCGGAAAAATATCCAGGATGCCACCGCGTAGCGAGTACTCGCCGACCATCTCCACCGGGTCGCGCTTCTCGTAACCGACGCTCTCCAGATGGGCCAGTAAGTCTTCGAGCGGGATCTCCTCGCCCACGCGCAACGTGAGCGCGAGCTGCCGGTAAAACTCCGCTGCTTCCGTGCGTAGCAATGCCGAGGCCACGGGCGTAATGGTGATGCTGGTTTTGCGCGACGCCATCCGCCACAGCCCGATGGCCCGCTCCGCGCTGATTTCGGTGTGGGGCGACATGCGCTGGGCGGGGAGTACGTCCAGGCCCGGGATGATTTGGGGACGCGGGAGGTCGGAAGTGACGAGGAGATCGAAGAACGTGTCGACCAGTTCACTGAGGGATTCCGCTTGTTTGTTGCCGTCCACGACGACGATGACGTTGCGTTCGGTGGCTTGCCACAGAAGCACGATATAAAGCGCCTTCGCCGTGGTGGTGAGTCCGGCGAGCGACTGGCGCGCGTGGGGATCGCGAATCAGCCGGCTGACCGCCTCCTGAAAGGCGGGGTCGCGACTGAGCGACTGAAACAGATCGCGAATAGCAGGATGTGTCACGAGAAAACGGGTGGCGAGGCAGGCCGCGCGCGGTACGGTTCTATTTTAACGTGACCGTCTTTAGCGCGAGCGTCCCGCGGCACTCGATCGCGCCAGCACTTGTTCCAAAATACCGGTTGTCGAATAGCCGGGCTCCAACGGCAACGCGAGCACCCTTCCGCCCGCGGCTTCCACTTCCTCGCGGCCGGCGATGAAATGTGTCCAATCGGCGCCCTTGATCAAAATATCGGGCAACACGGCGGCGATCAATTCGCGGGGGGTGTCCTCATCGAAGAACGTGACAGCGTCGACGGCCGCAAGCGCCGCGGCGAGCTCCGCGCGCTGCTCTTGGGAAATGAGCGGACGCGTGGGACCTTTCAAGCGCTGTACGCTGGCGTCGGTGTTTAGCGCAAGAATCAGAACGTCACCGAGCGACCGGGCGGCTTCCAGCAGCCGGATGTGCCCGGGATGCAGGATATCGTAGCATCCGTTGGTGAAGGCGACTTTCTTACCGGCGCGGGACCACTCGGCGCGGAGGACGATCAGTTGTTCTCGTGTGTAGATGTGGCTCAACGGTCTATTTTAGCGTGGAAGGCGGCGCCGCGATCTTATTGCGTGACTAGGATGGTCGCCTACGCGATGGCCTCCTGGGTTTCGTTCTAAGGGATCGGCTTCGAGGAGCGGGGTCCAGCTGTGATCAACTTCCGATAACAGGTATTATGTAAAGTTTCGCGGAACGCTCATAAGTCACGCCCCAGTCCCCAAACTCCGCCAACCCGATTTCGCGCGTCTTCAACAACATGGTCGTAAGATGCCTAATTCCCACAAGTAGCCAGCGCCATAATCCGTGCATGGTAACCCACGACGAGTTCGCAGACAACAGCACCGGCCGCAACCCGAGCTGCGAGGCGGGAGCGGACCCGCAATGACCGCGACATCGCTCGGACGAGTCAACGTCCCAACCAGCGGAACGACAGTCCCGCTCGCAATCACGCAAACATTCTGTTGCCGAATCCGCGCGCAAGTGGTCGCGGGCCTCACCGGCAAAATGTACCTCGGAACACTGGGCCTCAACAAGACGACCCTGGCGGGAGTCATCAAGGAATTCTGGCCGAACAGCGCCGGGGGCGTAGACGACTCGTGGGAAGTGTGGACCAACAGCGATGAGCTGGACCTCTCCCAATACGCCATTGACGCCGCAGTGAGCGGTGAAGGCCTCATCGTCACTTACTGGCAAAGCTAGCCCATGGCCCTTACGCCATCGCTCGGAAACGGCGCGAGCCTCCCCAGATGGTTTCTGCCGTTCAAGCCCATGCCATCGGCGACGAACCAGGCAACCTGCCAAGTGAACGTTCCCACCAGCGGAACGCCAGTGCCCCTCGCGACCGCCCAGACGCCCTGTTGCCGGATCTTCATCGAAGTAATCGCGGGAGGGACCGGCAACATGTTCCTCGGGGTGCCAGGACTCAACCAAGCCACGGGGGTCAACGTCATCGCAGCACTTGCACCCTATACCAACACGCCTGGCGTGACACAGGGGCAATGGGCGGCATGGTGCGCGGCGGGTGATTGGCTGGACCTCTCCCAGTACGTCATCGATGCGGCGGTAAGCGGCGAAGGTCTGAACGTCACCTGCTAAGAGATCCTTCGGCGTTGGCGCCGAAAGTTCGACTGCCGCGGACACCAAAAAAGAGGGCCCGGACTCGCTGGGAGGTGCGTGTCCAGGCCTGAGGGAAGAAATCGAAAAGTCTTGTGCCGCTGGCTTTCTAGCGGTGGTGGCCGCCTCCGCCGCCACTAGCGTGCCCGCCTCCACCGCCGCTTGGGCGCGATCCGGCATTGCCGCCACTCGGGCCCGCTGAGCTTCGTCCACCACCCCCGCCGCCGTTGGAGCTGGGCGCGACCCGAGCGCCGCCAAAACTACGGGGCTGCGAATAATTACCGGGCGATGAAGGCGCACCCGAAGACCCACGTTGCTGGACGATGGGCGGGCTGATCCTCACCGCGCCGCCAGTCTCGCGACTGAGTGCCGGCGGGCTGTAGCTGCGATTGAACTGCGTGGCGCTGCTTCCGGATGGGGAGGCGCTTCCTCCAGATGAGCTGGTTGGGTTCGTTCCATGAATCGGCTCACCGAAGCGGTTCCATCCGTGGGTTGTAGATTCGCCGACGCCCGGAGTCGTCCCGCCGCTGCCTGCGCCCGGAGGCCGATCGCCCACGCGCTGCCATCCGCCGCCGGTCTGCGAGTTCCCTGCCGAGGGTTGGCTGAAGCTCCCGCGCGACATCTGCTGCACACCCCGCTGCTGTTGTTCGAAAGTTGCGTGCTGCACCTGCGGCGCTTGCATCCGGCTGGCGAAACTTTGCGGCCGCGACTGCGACGTCGGGAATCTTCCGCTCACAGCGCGGTTCGAGAAATTCAAGCTCGACCGATCCGGCGCTACCGGCAATACACCGTGCACCACACCAGCCGACTGGAGTTGCGTGCGATTCAGCGCTGTGAACTGCCCGCCACGTCCGAAGCTGGCCGCGTTCACCCCAATCGCTCCGCCAGTAACGCGCGCATTGCGGAACGAATTGTAGACGTTCACATTGTTGACGATGGTGGTATGGTTCTCGAAGGAGCCGCCGCGGAACCCGCCGTAGAAGCCGCGTCCCCACCAGGGATGGAATACCTCAAAGGGCGCCAAAGCCACCCAGCCCACTCCGCCAAATCCAAATCCCACGCCAACGCCGAGGCCGCCACCCCAACCGAAGAAGCCAACATAGGCGGGCGCCCAGAACGGGTGCGCAAAGACCGGTCCAGGATACCAGGCCCAGCCGCCCACGCCCGAGAACCAACGTCCGTAGTGATACGGCGCCCAGCCCCAGGGATCGGCGCTAACCCAGGTCCATCCATAGTAGTCTTCCCAGGCCCAGCGTCCATTTTGATAGGGCGCCCAATCCGGACCCACCGTGGGCTGCCAAACCGAACCATAATTCGGATCGTTCACCCACCGGCCATTCTGATCCAGATCCTCGGCGCCACTGATGTCCGGGCTCACGTGCCGGTAGCTTTGCGAATTCTGGATATAACGGTCGCGATCCTCGTTCCATTGATCGAAATTGTCGCGCGGAACGCCCTGCACCACTTGAAATTCGGGGTCCGAAGCCGGGCCGCGCGCTTCCATGGTCTGGCCGGCTTCCAAGCGCTCGCCGCCGCGCTGGCTGTCGATTTCGGCTTCACCCAATCGCACCGTGATCTCGGAAGTGCCGTCTTCATGAACCGTCACGCGATACGCGCCCGGCTGCAAAGGTCGAACCGCGACGCTCGGAGTGTCCACCTCCACTTGCGCCTGACCGGGACGGAGCGTCCGAAACGTCACCGTTCCCGCTGCAATCTGCATCTGGAAGCTCTTCACATCCATGCCGGTGAACCGAACCTCCGAGTTCGGGCCAATTCGAATCATGTTGGAGGAGTCCAACTGCACTTCCGCGCGGGAGGAGGTGGTGGTGAGCAAACGATCGTCCGCCATGAGCGGAGCGTTGAGCGCAGCCGCCACCACGTCGCCAGAATCGCCGCGCCGGACCGAGACGTCGCCATTCAATACGCTGATGCGAGCGACGGCGCGACCGGGCTCATATTGACCGTCGGGATCGGCGTTGGCGTTTGGATTGGCATTTGGATCCTGGGCGCACAACGGAGCGACCGTGAGGACGGCGGTTGCCACGAAGACCAACGGCAAAGCGCGTTTCATATTGCCACCTGACATTCGCCTTATGGAAGGCAATCCCGGGGCCAAGTGGTTACTGCTTACGAATGAATGGTTTGAGAGGATTCACGCGGCGCGCTGCATGGCTGAAAACCACCAGCGGTGCTTGGGAACAGCCGAGGGCGCGAAGACGACTGAAACGAGCCCTTCATCAGCCGCGCTCTTCCAAGTGCTTTAAGCGGGCATCCAGCACTTCTTCCACCCGCCGAAGCTCCGCGCGCCACAGGTCGCGCATGTCGTCGAATCGTTTGTCGATGGCGTGGAGGTGGTCTTCAATTTTGCCGGTCTTCGCGTTGATGTAGGCAATGACAAACCCAATCAACGTGGCGTTAAACAGCATCGGGATGCCGAGCGCGATATAAAGCTGTTCGTTAGTCACCAAGGACACGTGCTCCGCCTCGGCCTATTCTCTCACAATCGGGGATGCCGATCGACCTTGTATCTCCTCGCCGACTTCGAGTAAACTACAGTTAAGGTGTGGGCCTCAACCACAGTCAATAGTTCCCTGCCCGAAGTGCATTCGAGCGTTCCAACCGCTCAGCCTGCGCTGTGGCGGCGCATGTTTGCGTTCGCCGGGCCGGCCTATCTGGTGAGCGTCGGCTACATGGATCCTGGCAACTGGGCCACCGATCTGGAAGGCGGCGCACGGTTCGGCTACCAGCTTCTTTGGGTGCTGGTGCTGTCGAATCTGATGGCGATTCTGCTCCAGACTTTGAGCGCGCGCCTGGGGATCGTCAGCCAGCGCGACCTGGCCCAAGCCTGCCGGGAAACCTATCCGCGCCCGGTGTCCTATGCGCTATGGGTGCTGTGTGAGATCGCAATCGCGGCCTGCGACCTGGCGGAAGTCTTGGGCGCAGCAATCGCCTTGAACCTGCTGTTCCACATTCCGCTGCTGACGGGCGTGCTCCTGACGGCTGCTGACACGCTCTTGCTGCTATGGTTCACACGCCTCGGGATTCGCGTGGTCGAGGGGCTGGTGCTCTCACTGATCGCGATCATCGCGGTCTGTTTTGCTATCGAAATCTTCTGGGCTGGAACACCGATTTTCTCCGATGTCGCCCGTGGGATTGTCCCTCATCTATCGGCACGCAATCTCTATATCGCAATCGGCATCCTCGGCGCAACAGTGATGCCGCACAACCTGTACCTTCATTCAGCACTTGTACAAACAAGACGCATCGGCAAGAGCGAGCGGGAGAAACGCGTCGCCTGCCATTTCAATTTAGTCGACTCGACGATCGCTCTGAATGGCGCACTCCTGGTTAACGCAGCGATCTTAATCCTAGCCGCGATGGTGTTCTTCCGGAGGGGAATCGTCGTCACGGAGATTCAGCAGGCCAGCCAGCTTCTGACGCCGCTGCTCGGAACAACTTTAGCCAGTGTTTTCTTTGGTGTGGCTTTGCTATGTTCAGGTCAATCCTCAACCTTAACTGGCACTATGGCTGGCCAAATCGTCATGGAAGGATTTCTCAACATTCGCATGCGTCCCTGGCTGCGCCGGTTGCTGACCCGGACGCTCGCCATCATCCCAGCCGCTCTCGTGGTTTATGTAGCAGGTGAGAATGGAACATATAAACTACTGCTTTTAAGTCAAGTTATCCTTAGCATGCAGTTGCCGTTTGCCGTCATCCCTCTCATCCACTTCACGAACAATAAAGAGCGCATGGGAGCGCTTGCGAATCGGGTTTGGGTTCGTTTGCTCGCGTGGCTTACGGCGGCGTTGATCGTCGCCCTGAACGTCTGGCTCGCAACGCTCTCAATACGCGATTGGCTCAATGATGCAGCAGGTTGGCGGGGACGCCTGGAACTGATCCTCATACCCATTCTCACCGGCATCGCCTTACTGCTCTTCTGGGTGACCTTTCATCCGATCCTGCCCCGCTGGATCCGTGAACTTGGCCGGGCATCCATTGAACTTCCTGAAGCAGCAGTCGCGGAGGACCTGCCCAGCCCGACCTACCGGAAGATCCTGGTTCCGCTCGACCACACCGGACGCGACCGGGATGCCATCGCACATGCCGCCGCCATGGCCAAGCAGCAAAACGCCAAACTTTACCTCCTGCACGTGGAAGAAGGCGTGACCAGCCAACTCTACGGACCGCTTGCTTCAACGGCTGAGGTCGAGGCCGGCAATCAGTACCTCCACCACATTGTCAGAGACCTGGAGCGCCAGCAGATCCCAGTGGAGATGGTGGTCCGGTACGCCCGCACCCCAACTAAGGAGATCGTTCGCTACGCCGAAGAACTGAAGCCGGACTTGGTAGTCATGGGAGCCCATGGGCACAGGGGCTTGAAAGACATTGTATTCGGGACTACAATCAATGCAGTCCGTCATAAGTTGAAAGTGCCATTGCTGATCGTCCGTGGTACGAAGTAGCTGACGCTGGAGCCGAGCTAATATTCGGCGGGTGTTGTGTCGAACGTATACACAGCAGTCCATAGGTGCGCTAAAAACCTGATTGTTTTCATTGATCTGACTTGGCGGGAAAGTTGCTTATATTATAGCTAACGGTGATGCGTAAACTGATCATTTGGGCGGTTGGGGCTGTTTGTCTGGCGTCATTGCCGGGCTCCACTTTGCAGCGGCTCAGTCTTACCGACATGGTTCAGAAGTCGACCGTGATCGTGCGCGGCACAGTAAAGCCGGGCACTTCGTCGGCGCTCCGCGGCCCGCTGATCTACACTCACTATCAGCTATCGGTCACACTGGCATACAAGGGGAGCCCCGCGCAGGTAATCGACGTTGCCGTTCCCGGTGGCGTGCTCAACGGGATCCAGCAGCCAGTGGCGGGAGCGCCCACCCTGATTGCCGGTCAGGATTACGTGCTGTTCCTGTGGACCAGCAAGAGCGGATTGACGCAGGTGATTGGGCTCTCGCAAGGTCTGTTCAACGTCATAACGAATGCGCAGGGCCAGGTGATTGCTTCCCGCTCGGCGACCAGTGAGCCAATGCTGAGCGCCTCCGGTCAATCGGTTACCGACTCTAATCTCCAGATGCCGTTGGCGCAGCTTGTGAGCACGATCCAGGCCGTCCTCGCCGGAGGCAGTGGACAATGAGGCGACACCGGGGCGTTCGCCTTGCCGTGCTGGTTGCCGGCAGCTTCCTGCTCGCAAACACAGGCTCAGCGTATTACTATTACACCTATTTCAACAGCACCGCCCCGCCTTACAACCCGATCGTGGCACGGTTCGATCTGAACACGCTGTCCAACAATACCGTCCCGTTCTTCGTTTCCAGCTCAGGCCCGTCGTCGATGTATCAGGGTGACAGCTTGCCGGCCATGATCAGCCAGATCAGCGCTGCGGCCAACGTCTGGAACAACGTCAGCACATCCAGCATCCGGCTGGCTTACGGCGGCTTCTACAAACCTGGAACAACAGAATCCGCCCCTGGAATTCAGATCGAATTTTCCAACGACATTCCGCCCGGCTTACTGGCGTTAAGCATTCCTACAGTGGTCGGCGGCTTCGCCAACGGACCCAACGGGACGACATTTTTGCCCATCTATCTTTCGCTGATGGAGTTGCCGAGCAAGCTGCCGGACTACTTCACCGGGCCGAGCTACAGCGAGGAATTTTTCGTGACACTGGTTCACGAATTCGGACACACCCTAGGCCTGCAACACACCCTGACGTCGAGCGTTATGTCGACGCTGACTACCAGCGCGTCGTCGAAGGCAAATCCGCTAGGCACGGACGACATCGCCGGCGTCTCCTTGCTCTATCCAACCGACAAGTATCTCTCCACCGTGGGGAGCATCTCGGGCACCGTCAGCATGAACGGGACTGGATTAAATCTGGCTTCGGTGGTTGCGCTAGCGCCCGGTATTCAGGCCATTTCGACTCTGACGAATCCCGATGGCACCTATCAGATCAACGGGATACCGACGGGAACGAATGGAGTTTTCTACTACGTTTACGTACATCCATTGCCGCCGCCGGTGGAAGGCCAAAGCACCCCGGACAATATCTATTTGCCGTTGAATTCGAGCGGTACTTATCTTCCACCCGATACGGGATTTGCTACGCAGTTCTATCCTGGCACGCTCGATGCATCGCAAGCGCAGCCGATTCTAGTGACGGCCGGTAAGGTCATAAGCAAGATCAGTTTCAACGTCAACGCAGTGAACTTCCCGGGTGTATCTTCGGTGCGAACGTACGGGTACGTCCAAAATACATACGTGCAAGGCGCGCCCATCCCGTACGGGGTGAAGACCGCGGTGGCGGCCACGGGCGCCGGCATACTCGAACCGAATAATCCGAATAATGTTCTCACCCCTGGACTGAGCATTGGCCTGCTCGGCAGTGCCGCCGAGATCACCAATTTGAGACCTTACGCGCCGGGCAATCCCTATATCGCGGTGGATGTGATGCCGACTTTACCGCGATCGGCCCCAGAACATCTACTATTCAGCACTCCTGGCAACCTGTACGTGCTACCCTCGGGTTTTTCAGTAGTCGAATGGCCTGCGCCAGTCATCAGCGCACTGACTCCGGCCGTGGATGGGAACGGCAATCCGGCCGTCAAGATCACCGGCGAACAATTCAGGTCGAGCACGCAAGTCTTGTTTGATGGCTTGCCCGCAGTGATCCAATCGCAGTCGAGCGATTCGCTGATTGTGACGCCACCATGGGCGCCGGCCGGCTACACGGCCGCGGTTACGGTCTTGAATTCCGACGACGGGCAGAGTTCCTTGTTCCTGAATCCAACCGCTGCTACCTACACCTACGCCACGGGCGCCGCATCCGCGGTGGCAGCCAACCCAAGCCTGGTAGTGACGCCGCGCGTGATCCCCGCCGGCGGGGCGGTGACGCTGGATGTGAAAGGGACCAACACGAATTTTCTGCCAGGTGTAACGACGGTTGGATTTGGAACGAGCGACGTACGGGTGAACCAGATCAACGTTATCGACTCGACCCACCTCACCGTCAACGTGACGCCTACTGTGAGCATCAGTTCCGCGAATATCACGATAACGACGGGCCTGGAAGTGATTTCGCAGGCAGTCGGGTCGCAAATCACTGCTACCGATTCCCAGCAGTAGGTTCAAAACCAGCTCCCGTTGAGAGACGGTTCGGAAGGCACGCGCGGGAGGCGCTAAGCGCCCTCGGTGAGAATGGGAACGCGGTTCAGATCGGACCGTGGAAGTATGAGTGGCACATCGCCTACCCTCGTGAAGGAACAGCGATCGATAATGACCCGGTCTCGCCTGTCGGCAGATCTCCAGGGTGCTCGACAGTCGAAACTAAGCCTGCCGGAAACCCGTGACCGACGACCCGCTGTTATTTGCCCTTGCTTAATTTGCGGAAGTAATCCGCGACGGCATCGGAGTAGCCCGGCGGAACGGTTTCAGCGCCGGCGCTGCGCACCTGGTCGGAATTCTTGTCGTCCAGCTTGCGGCGCAAATCGAGTTCCAGACGCTCCATTTCGGGCAGTACTTCGTGGCTCAGGCGGTTGGAAAGCTCGGCGTCGTTGCTGACGTAGCCCGGGTTCAAGGCCCGCGACAGGTTGGAATAATCACCCGCGATGTCCGGGTTTTGCCGCACAAAATCGCGGATTTGATTCAGGTCGCGAAGCGATTCCCGGTAGGCTTGCTCGATCGGCACCGGTCCGTCGCCGGCGTAGCCGGAACCGGGCATCACCGGTCCACCGCCTCCATACGGCGCGTAACCGGAATTCGGCCCGGTCTGGCTCCCGTTCCCGTTCTGTCCGGATTGGCCACCTTGCCCCGATTGCCCATTCTGTCCCGGTTGCTGCCCGTTTTGCCCTTGCCCGCTTTGCCCGTTCTGGCCTTGCTGTGACTGGCCCGGTTGCTGCCCAGGCTGTTGGCCCTGTTGCGATGCATGATTGCCTTGCTGCGACTCGGGGCCGTTGCCATCCTGATTGCCGCGCTGAAGCGGATTGGATTGCCGGCCTTGGCCCTCGCCCTGACCCGGACGGCGGCCCTTACCCTGCTGGTTTTCGGCGAGCTGCTGCATTCGGCTCCGCATCGCTTCCAAGCGAGCCAGCGCCTTTTCAAGGTCGCTATTGTCGTCGCCGGGACCTTGCCCGGGTTTGCCGCCCTGCTGCTGGTTGGCGGCCTGCGCCTGCTGAAGTTGATCGCGCAAATTGCTCAGCCCTTGGCTGACGCTGTTTTCGCGCACCCAAGCGGAGGAACCGTAGCCTTGACGGATGAACTGCGCGTTCTGCCGCATGTGCATCTCGAGCTCGTTCTGCTGCGCCTCGCTTAATGCTGAGCGCAGCTTGTTGCCGGCCGGATTTTGCGCGCCCACCATGCTGCGAGCGGTGTCCGCCATTCCCTGCTCCAGCTTTTTGAGCTTGTCGGCCATCTCGTTCTTTTCAGCAGCCAGTCGTTCGGCCTCCTGCTGATTCTGGTTACCCTGCGCACCGAAGCGCGGGTTCTCATTGCCTGAAGAGCCGACCATCTTCCGCAGACGACTCTGAGCATCGGCTTCCTGTTGCGCGAGCTGGTTGGCTTGCTGCGCGAGGTCGTCGAGCTGCTGCGACGCGTTCTGATGCTGCATCCCGTTCAAGATGTCGCGAGCCTCTTGCAATCGGTCGGCTGCGCGGCGCTGTCCCGCGGCGGTCTGCTCGGGGCTGCCATTCTGCTGACTCTCGGCGTTCTGCATGTCCTCAGTGGCTTTTTTCAGCCGGTCGAGAGCTTGTTGCAGCTGTGGCGCGGCGACGGATCCAACACGGCCGCCGCTACCGGATTGTCCGGGTTGCCCCGATGGCTGGCCGGACTGTTGGCCTTGCTGGCCCTGCTGTCCTTTTTGCCCTTGCTGCCCTTGCTGGCTGCTCTGTTGCTGCCCGCTTTGTGGTTGAGACGCATCGCCGCGCTGCAACTGCTCCATCTGTTTCTGCAGTTGTTCGGCTTCGCGGCGCAGCATCTCCTGCTCCCAACGTTGGCGGAACGGTTGCTGCTGATCTCTCTTCGCGGCGAGCTCCTGCTGCCGGCGCGCGAGCTCAGCCAGCTTTTGCAGCGCCTTGTCGATCTCCTGGGAGCGGCTGTCGGAAGCCGCCTGCTGTCCTGTTTCGTACTGGTTTTTTTCGCGGTCGAGTTCGAGGTCGGCCAGATTTTCGAGATCGCGACCGGCGCCGCCCGCGCCTCCACCGCCGCCGCCCTGCGTTCCGAAGGCGACCTGAATGTCGCGGAAGGTGGCCTCAGCGCGTTGCGCCGCCTGCAACGCCTTTTGCTCGGAAGGCATCGCGTCATTCCATTTCTGGGTGCGGATCTTTTGCGCCGATTCGATCATGCTTTGCGATGCATCCGTCATTTCCTTGGTGAAGGTCTGGAATTGCGGATTGGTGTTGGCGATTTCGCGCGCTTTCATGCGATCGGCAAGCGATTTGGCCTGCGCAGCCAACTTCTCTTCCTGTTCAGCCAGGAACTTGGCGTCGTCGGAAGCGACATGCGGGTCTTTGGAACCATTCTTATACTCGTTCCAAGTAGCGGCGATGATGTCCTTCTGGCGCTGCGAGATCTGCTGTTCGTTGTCGTTTCCACCCATGCCGCCGCCACCGCCGCCGGCTTGCGCCTGCGAGTAATTGCGCTCGAACGGCTCGGCCTGGATGAAGTACATGTCGGTCCTGGTGGTATGGCGGGCATCCTTGGCCTCGGCATAAATGCTGACCAGATCGCCTGGCGCGAGCTTGTAATCTTCCAGAGCCAAAACATATTTGCCGTCGGCCGTCTTCGCGCCTTTTTGCGGCAGCAGCGGCACGGTCTTCTCCGCTCCGCCATTCACGGAGTAGTGCAGCGCAACCTCGTTCAGCCCAAAGTCGTCCTCGGCATTGACGGTGATGGTGACTTCTTCGATCGGATTGGCCTTCGCGTCGCGGCCGGGACGGTCGATCTTAACCGTCGGCGGCGAATCCTTGCGCGCTTCGATGAAGAAGTCCTCGCTGAGGCGAACGTTCTCGCCCCGGTCGATGGCCGCGATGTGATAGAGGCCGTCTTTGTCCAGCGTCACTTTGGCCGTCTGCCAGTTCGCGTCTTCCGGCTTTGAACTCAGGGGTTTCAACTCGATCTGCCGGTCGTCGCCGAGCACCAGCACGCCTTGGTTCAATGGACGATCGGTAAGAACGGCCACCTCGGCCTCGGTTCCCTCAACGGCGCGCAAATCGCCGCCGGGATCTTCCACGGAGTCCTTTATGCCGCTCCAAGCCGGGTAATGATAAGTGACGCGGATCTTCTTGACGGCCGGGAGATCCACGACGCGCAAATTGTAGTGCTTGGATTCGACCGCGCCTGCTTGGACGTAATACTCGACATTATCGGCCAGGCTGCTGAACAAAAACTCATAGGTGGAGGCGCCCGGCGATGGCTGCATGTCCACTTGCTCCCATTTCGATGCGCCACGGTATTGAGCGAACAGCCGCACCTTGGGCGAATCGAATCCGAGAAGCTGAGCGGTGACCAATTGGTCGGCCTTGCGGCGGACGGTACGATCGCCAGGAGTAACGGCGATGTCGTAGAAGGCGTGATTGCCGGATTTCGGCGCGCCGGCCCACAGTAACGAGGTACCGTAGCCGAGGTAGCCCGGACCCGCGTTGATCAGCCAAATGAGCACGGCTACCGCGAGAGCGGCCGAGGCGAGAAATCCGAAAATGGGTCCGTTGGAGGCCAGACGCTCGGGTTCGCTCGAATCGGCGACGCGCATCGTGTCGGCTGCCAGCAGTTGCAGGAACGGGTCGGCCGCGTTCGGCTTCTCGGCCAGCGTGAGCAAGCGTTCCTGGAATTCGGGGAACTTCTGCTCGGCTTTGCGAGCCGCATTGCGGCGATTCAGATTCAGCAGCGGGATGACCAAGCCAAAGGCGACTGCCACGGCAACGGACAGAAACAGAAGAATGCGCGCCCACAACAGGCTGGCGGGAGAGAAGGCGTAACGGTTGATGATCCAGACGAGAAGAACCGTGATCACCAGGGCCGAAACGGCGACGAGCGAAGTTCCCTTCGACACCGCCAGGAACCGCAGGCGTTTTTCCAGGCGCTGCAGGTAACTATTGAGTTGGTCGAGAGCGTTCAAGCGACCTCCTTCTCCACCGAAAGATATCGGCTCGCAAGCACTGATTCAATTATCGCGGTAATCAGGACGAGTAGCAAAGCGTAGCGCCACAGGCTCCAGGGCCGGGCTTGGGTTTCGGCGGCTGAGCCGTCGCCGGAGGGCGTGTCAGGCCCACGGCCGGTGTTCTTCCACAAGTCGAGCGTCTCTTGCGGAATCGGCGTCAGGTCGGACTCGCGGCGGTCGGCATGAACCGCAACCATCTCCTGGCGGCCGTTGGAGCGGCGAATCTCGTAAAACCCTTCGCGCGTCACTTGAAATGTCTGCGCCGTGGTGGCGTCGGTGAGCGATAGCGGATGCGTTCCATCCGGCTCGATCACGTCGATGGCAGCCCCCTGCTCTTTGGCGGAGCGCAGCTCGATATAGGAATCCACGGCCACGTTTGTCGAACGATCCTGCTGCCCGCCCAGATAGCGCGCGGTCTCTTCGACGAAGGGAACAAAGGACGCATGCAGCGGCAGGTCGTTGCTGACGTTGTCGAACGTGGAAGTGAACACGATCACGCGGCCCTCGCCAACCTGCTTCTCGAGGAGCAACGGCTCTTGATTGGAGAGACGCGCCACGACGCGGGACTGGCCGGGGTCGACCTTGATCACCTGATAGAACTTGACACCATCGAGCTTGTTGGCGCGGCGCAAGGCGGGATGCTCGGCGTCGGCCGCTGTCACCGTCTCAAATCGAGCCCCGCTGAGCGAGGCATAGCTGGATCCCTGGATCGCCTCATTCGAAACCGGAACCCGGGGGAGCGCCGCCGCGAGGGGACCGAGAGCGACCAACAGCGAGCCACCTCCGGCGACGTAAACCCGCAAGATATTTTCAAGGCCGGCGGGCATAGATCCGACGTCGGAGAGGACCACAAACGCATACTTGGACAACGACTGATTCGCGGCCTGTTCCACCGCCAGCGGCTCGAGCGTGAACCCGGCCTCGGCAACCGATTCCAGCGCGGAGCGATAGTAGAGCTCGTCGCGATCCTGTCCGGCCGGATGTAGAAACAGGACGGGGTGCGGGTCGGTTCGTTCGATTGCGAAATCGAAACGGTCGTCTTCGTGGAGCGAATCGCCCGGTTCAATGCGAATTTCGCCCTTGTGAAAACCGTGCGGCGAATCGAGCGATACGAATTCGACCGAGGCGCGGCCGTTGGCTGGAACGTCGACGGATTTGCTTTCGAGCACCTTGCCATCCAGCGCCAGCGATACGGTTCGCTTGGTGGCGGGTGTATTGGAGCCTGCGACCACGGCCTGAACCCGTACTTTCTTCGGATCGTAAATCTTGGCGGGTGCGGTGACGCTTTCCACCATCCAGTTCGGCTCCTTGGAATCGGCCACCGAATGAAAGACCAGGCCGGTATCGCTGCCGAGGCGCAGGTCGGCGAAGGCGGGCGGCAGCGACGACTTCTGCGCGTCGCTCGCAAAATGCACTTCGAGCGGAGTGCGCGCCGTCTGCGCGATGGTTCGAAGCGCGCGCGCCAACTCGCCGTAGGAGCTTTGTTCGTCCGTTGGCTGGATGCCTTGGATGGCGGCCTTGAGCTGGTCGGCCTCTTGGACCGGCTGCGTCAGGAAATGCACGCGCGATCCGATGGCCAGGACTTGCCCGCGCTCACCGGGATTGAGCCGGGAGACGGCGTTCATGGCTGCCTGCTTGGCGCGCGCCAGATGGTCGTCGTAGCGCATGCTAAACGAGTTGTCGACGGCAATCACCAGCAATTTGCGTCCACCCGCGGCGGCGCCGATCCGGCTCACAAACGGATTCGCGAAGGCCAGCGCGATCAACAGCAACAAGGCGACGCGCAGAGACAGCAGCAGGAGATAGCGCAGGCGGCGGTGCTTGATGGAGCTTTGCGTTCGGCGCTCGAAGAACATCAGCGAGCTGAAGGGATGAGGCGTGCTGCGATATTGGCGCAGCAGGTGGATCCAAAATGGCAGGCCGATGGCCACCGCGCCGGCCAAAAACCAAGGAGCCAAGAAACCCACGCTACATCCTCCCCTTTCGGATCAAGAAGTACTCGCGCATCGCGTCGTCGAGCGGCCGGTCGGTCGGGAGGAGCTGATAATCGATGCCGGCGGCGTTGGCTTTGGTCCTGAGCGCCGCGATGTGCGCATCGATCTTAGCGCCGTACTCTTCCTTGGCGTATTCGGGGGAAACTTCGATGGCGTCTTCGGTTTCCATGTCCACCAGCAGCGACGGCTCTTTGAGCGTCGGGCGGATCTCCTGTGGATCTAGGACGTGAAACAGGATCAGATCGTTGCCGCGATAGCGCAGGGGTTCGACGGTTTTGATGACGATTTCGGGCCGTTCGTAGAAGTCCGAGATCACGACCACAATGCCTCGCCGCCGCAGGAATGCCTGAAAATGGATGAACGGCTTGGCGAAATTAGTATGCGTGCCAGTTTGCGCGTGTTCGATGGCGTGGGCCACGCGCATGAACTGGCCCTGTCGAGTAGAGGGCTGGACGTAATTGCGGACGTCGTCATCGAAGATAATGACGCCGGCGGCATCGCGCTGCTGATTGGCGAGATAAGCCAGCGACACGGCCAGATAGCGCCCGTAGTCGAGTTTCGTGGTCGCGTGCGAGGTGTAACCCATCGAAGCGCTGGTATCGATCATCAACGTGAGCTGCGAATTCGTCTCGCCGCGATAGCGCTTCAGATAAGCACGCTCGGTGCGCGCGAAGACGTTCCAATCCACGTGGCGCAGGTCGTCGCCCGGCGTGTAAGCGCGATACTCGGCGAACTCCTGGCTGAAACCGAAGTCGGGCGAGCGATGCAGCCCCGCGACGAAACCATCCACAACTGTTTTGGCAACCAGATCCAGGTGAGAGATGCCGGCGAGGAGCGCCGGATCGATGAAACGGGTTGGAGTGCGTGGTTGCATGGGTCAGTCTAGCCGCCGATGAACGCCGATGAACACCGATAAGTTTTTTCTTGCGAATCGGCGTTTATCTGCGTTTATCAGCGGCCATTTATTTTGGTTCGGGCTTCCACTCCAGCAGCCGCTTCAGGATCGCGTCCGAATCCAAGCGCTCCGATTCGGCGTGGAAGTTCAGCAGAATACGATGGCGCAGGATCGGGGCGGCCAGAGCGCGGACATCTTCGTAGGCGACGTGATAGCGGTTGCGCAGCAGGGCGCGAGCTTTGGCGGCGAGCACGACGAACTGCGCGGCGCGCACGCTGGCGCCGAAATTCACGTAGTTTTTCACGAAATCCGGTGCGCTGGCATCGTTGGGCCGAGTGGCTCGAACTAATTCGACAGCGTAGCGAGCCACCGTCTCGGCGATCGGAACCATGCGTACCAGCTTTTGAAAATCCAGGATTTCGGTGGCATTGGTAATCGTGTCGGCCTGCGCGACCTTGGTGGTCGTGGTGAGGTCCACCACTTTTACCTCGTCATCCGCCGAAAGATAATCGAGCACGGTATTAAACAGGAAGCGGTCCAGCTGCGCTTCAGGCAGCGGATACGTGCCTTCGAGCTCGATCGGGTTCTGCGTGGCCAGGACGAAAAAAGGCGCTTCGATTTTGTATTGATGCCCGCGCACCGTGCACGACAGCTCCTGCATCGCTTCGAGCAACGCCGACTGCGTCTTGGGCGGCGTGCGGTTGATCTCGTCGGCCAGCAGGATATTCGAAAAGATCGGGCCGGCCACGAAGGTCCAGGTGCGATGCCCGGTGGTCGGGTCTTCTTCAATGATGTCGGTGCCGGTGATGTCGGACGGCATCAAGTCCGGAGTGAACTGGATGCGCTTAAAGACCAGGCCCAGGGTCTGCGCCAGCGTGCGCACCAGCAGCGTCTTGGCGGTTCCTGGGAGGCCGGTGATTAAACAGTGGCCGCCCACAAACAAAGAGATCATCACCTGTTCGATGACCTCGTCCTGTCCGACAATCACTTTGCGGACTTCGCGCACGATGCTGCGCTGGACTTCCTGGAAACGGTCGATCCGCTCTCTTAATTCCGCCGAATCGTTGATCGCTATGGTTGGGGTGGACATGTTTGATTATTTCGCAATCTCTAAAAGTAGTTTTTGAGCCGGCTTAAATCCGGGCGCGGCCTCCAGAGCCAGCAGCACCTCGTCGCGCGCCTGATCCAGGCGGTTGGCCTTGCGATAAGCCTCGGCCAACTGGTAATGCGACGTGGCTTGATCGAGCGGCTTCAAGGCGAGCAACGCCTGATACTCGCGAATCGCACCGGGCACGTTGTTCTCTGCGAGCCAAAAATCGCCCAATCGTTTGTGTAACTCCTGATCCTCGGGATAAATGTAGTTTAGACGATCGAGCGCGGCGGCGGCTTTGCCGGGCTGGCCGGCTTCTTCCTCGAGCTTCGCCAGTTGTTCCACCAACTTCGGATCTCGGCCGCCCACTGCATTGTATTTCTCGAGCTGCTTGCGCGCGTCGTCCTTGTCGCCTTGGGCGGTGTAGGCGTCGGCCAGCAGCTCATAAACGCTGCCGGTTTCGACGTAATCGGGATACCAGTCACGGATGGAATTGCCGATTTGAATGACAGCGCCGTAATCCTTGGAGCGCTCGTCAGCCACCATCATTTTGATCTTTTCCCGCCACTCATCAAAATGACCGGTGGTGATTTTGGTCTGAGCATCCAGCCAGGCCAGGAACTGCTTATCGAAATCGGTGGTGGAAATTCCCAGATCTTTTTGGAAGACGTCGGGCGTGGATTCCAGCTTCGCGAACGAATGAATCATGTCCAGCAGCTTGGCGTAGCCCCACTTTTCGGCGATGTAACTGCAGATCTTGCCGCCCTGGAAATACGACACGATTACTTGCGACGGATAGCTGGGCCGGATGAATCCGCGATCGAGCTCGGCCACCGGCAACAGCAGCTTGTGTTGAATCGCGTGGATGGCTTCGGGGTCCAGGCGGTCGCCCCAGTCGGGCGCAGCGGCGGTCTCTTCGTAGACCGCGAGGCCCTCGGTGAACCAGCGCGGGACACGGCTGCCGGTGGCTTCGAGCACGAAGACGTGGCTCATCTCGTGCCGCAGAGTGCTGGCCCAATGGAAGCTGCCGGGTGGGCGGCCGGACGGGCTGTCCATGGCAATTACGGCATTGAAGGTGACGCCCAATGCGCCTAAACCCGGCATGCCCATGGTGCGAACGGCGAAGTCCTCGTGATCGGGATAAACCTCCACCTGGACCGGGCCTTTCAGGGTCATGTGGTACTTTTCGCTGTAGTCCGCGATGTCGCGTTTCAGCTCGGTCTCAACGTACGGGCGCAGCAGTTCGGCTTCCTTCTTATGCAGGCGGAGAATTGTGGTTGGGGTTTTATACGTGACGAAGTCGGTGTACTTGTCGAGCAAGCGCAGCGAATTTACCGTCTCATAGCTCTTGTAGTTGGCGTTGTAGCACTCCTCCAGCTGCCGACGGGCTTCTGTGTCATTGCCCAAGCGCATGAGATTGACGCCCAACTGAGCGCGTGCTTCCCACAGGCGCGGATTCAATTCGAGCGCCTTGCGATACGCCAGAATGCCCTCGTCGTAGCGCCGATTGATGACGTAGAAATGTCCGGCGGTGGAGTAAGCCTCGCCGTAAGCCGGATTGACTTTGAGAACGCGATCGGCCCAAGGCGTGTCCGTCTTGTCGTGCAGAAAGTCGATGGCGAGATGAATCGCCATGGCGTCGAGTGCTTCGCCCGAGATCGCCAAGGCTTTGTCCGCTTCCTTGGCGGCGTTCTCCTCGTCGTTGTCTTCCAGCGCCATATAGGCGAGCTGCTCATGCGCTTGGTAAAGTTTTGGATCAAGGTCGGCGGCTTTTTGCGCGGCTTCGACCGCATGCTTGCTGTAGCCTCCGGCTTCCGCCTGCGCCATGCCAAGGTAGGCTTGGGCGTTCTTGGCGTCGATTTTCAGGGCTTCGTCAAACAGAGCGTGCGCCTCGTCACTATTGAACCGCTCGAGAAACAAGTGGCCCCAGCGGACCCGATAGTCCGCATTCTTGGGATTCTGCTTAATCAGGTCGCGAAACTGGTCGTTGGCTTCCTGATAGCGTTCGATGCCCCAGAGGCCTTCGGCGCGAAGATAGGGGTTGGAGCTGACGGCCAGCTTGGCGTAACAGGTCTGCGCTTCGGCGAGTTTGCCGTGATGCCGGAGGCTGCGGCATTCTTCTAAAGCTGCGGGCGTCTGCGCGGCCAGCGGAATCGCGATGAGGCCGCCAAGCAGTGCGGTCAGAACCAAGGCAGTGCGGTTTGCACTCGCCGTGCGGTTAGCACTCATTTGTCCAACTCCGCCTGCGTCTTTGCCAACTGGAGCAACAGGTCCTGAAGCTGCTTCTTATACTCGTCGGCCGGCATCGCGGCCTTTTCGTATTTCAGCTTGTCGATCTGCTCTTCCAAGGCGTCGCGTTTTTCCAGCAGCGCTTTCTTTTCGGGCGTGTTGGCGGCCGTTTGCGCGGCGCCGATCCTCAGCAACGCAAACTGCGCCGCTTTTAGGCCTTCGCCGTTCTCAGGCGAGGGCTTGCGCGCACCGTCGCCCTGGCCGGTGTCTTCGAGAATCGGATGTTCGGTCGCCAGGCGCTTTTGCGTTTCGTAGAACTGCGCGGTCTTGGCCTCGGCATAAGTGAACGCTTCGAGCGCCGACACGGTTTCGTTTTTGTCGGTATCGGCGGCAGGATCCCGGAGCGCCTCCACCCAGAAGCGCGCGAAGACGGTAGCGTTCTTTTCGTTGCCGCTCTTGGTAGCGGTGATCACCACTCGATTGGCCTTTTCGAGAGCCGCGCGCGATCCACCGCTGGCACTGGTCATATTCACCACCAACTGACGCGTGCACCCGATGCGATCGAGCATCGCACCCAGTTCGACGCCCGAAAGGTCGGGGCCCGGGAGGTTGATCTTGTAATCGTAACCATCGAAGCTGCCGTGCCCGATCAGCATCAACACAAAGGCGTCGTTCGGCTTGGCGTCGCGCGCCACTTGACCTAGGGCATTCTGCAGGTTCGCTTTCGTAGCCTGGGGACCGTAGAGCGTTGTGACTTTGGCATCCGTGCTGGAAGCGTGCAGCAGCTTGTCGATCTCTTGGGCCTGCGACGTGAAGCGCTGCTCGTAGTCGGGTTCGCCGCCGAGACCGGCGACGGTGACGTAGAAGGTGGCGGCATGCAAAGCGGCACTACAGCTCACAGCAAACCAAAGAAGCGGGAGCTTCATACCACACCCCACCTTCTGCGCAACACCCATTCGGTGCAGCATAGCAGCAATACCAGGAAGAACACGATGGGCATGTCCCACAGATCCTTTGTTTCACGCACCGTAATACCGGCGTCGGAATACGATATGTCTTCGCCCAGCCGGCTGACTTCATTCGGATGATAATACTTTCCGCCGGTCTGCGAAGAAAGCTTTTCCAGCAGATCGCGGTTCTGTTCCAAGTGGAAATTCTCAGCCACGCCATCCTCGCGGCGGAATGTAATCACATCGCGCCCCAGTTCCTGTTGGCCACGGGTGGCCGTGACCTCAGCCACGTACGATCCCGCTTGTCCGGCATCCCAGTCGGTGGAGTACACTCCCTGCTCCAGCGAATCGGGATGCAGGTCGACGCTTTGCGCGCTGCCATCGGGGCCGACGATGCGGGCCTGGATGGTGGCATCGCTGGTGGGTAAATAGGTGGTATCGCGAACCTCTGCTCTCAAATGGACGCGGCCGTCATCGTACAGCACCGGGCGTGTGATGGAAGTTACCACGCGGGTCGGCGTATCGCTCACCAGCCAGCGCAGCAGTTGCCGCCAGAACAGCTCGTGGCTCATGTCCTCGACCGGCTGCAGCATCTGCCAGCGCCAGTCGCCGCCAGTGGCGAACACGGCGGTGCGCCCGCGGCCATACTTTTGCGTGATTAACAGAGGTAGTGCGGCCCCGCCGACCTTCATGTTGGCCAGCACCAGAGCGCCCGGCTTGGGCTTTCCCGCATCTTGAAAATTCATCAAGTAAGGCAGCTTCTTCCAGCGTTCCACGTTGGCATCGGGACTATCTTCGATGCGCGTGATCAGGCTATCGCGCCCGGCGGTGGTCAATTCCGGCGTCGCAGGATCGCGATGGAAAGTGTTCTTGCTCTCCGGCAGACGCACGGGCAGCAGGTCGGCAAACGGCGCCTTTTCGTAGCCACCGTCCGCGAGAGCTGTCCGGCCGCCAAGGAACAGCAGGCCGCCCCCACGCCGGTCAACAAACTGCTGGATCAGATCCTGTTGCACAGGCGTGAAGTAATTGGCTTCGAGGCTGCCCAGGATAATGCCCGAATAAGTAAAAAGATTCTCCACTTTCGTGGGGAATCCATCCTTCAGTTCGCCCGGCGGAGCATCGGGCGGCACCTGAGTGTACAGCTTATTCTGCGTGGTTCGCACCACGCTATAAAGATCGATGTTTTTGTCGTCCTCTACCGCGCGGCGAAGGAACTTATAGTCCCAGCGCGGTTCGCCTTCCATATAAAGGACGCGCGGCTTGGCGTTGTCCACGTAAAGGACGCGGGTCAACGCGTTGTTGTTCTTGTTCTCCTCTTCAGGCAGCGCGTCGATCGAGAATTGCAGGTTCTTCACTCCGGCATCCCCGGCATTGAACAGTACGGTCTCGGTTTGAGCGGCGCCGTCTCCCTGCAAAACAATGTCCCGCGACGTCAAAACCTTTCCCGAATCCCGCACCACGAGCCGCGCCTTATCGCCCTTCAGACCCCATTGATGGAAAGTGACTTGAGCCTGGAGACGCGATTTTGCCAGCGACCGAGCCGGCAGTTGAACATCCGTCATCTCCACGTCGTGCGCCATGCGCTCGCGCCCGAAGCCCACCGTGTGGATCGGAATGCGCTGCCGCTTGAGATCCGAGATGGTGTCGATATCGATGCCGCCGCTGTTGTCCGCGCCGTCGCTCATCAGAACCACCGCTCCTATGGGCAGCGTGGCCGAATCCGCCAGCACTTCCTTGAGACCGTCGCCGATGTGCGTGGCGGGCGCCGACGCGTTCAACTTGTCGGGCACTTCGATGCGTTCCAGATGATCGCCCAGCCGGTAAAGCCGTACTTGAAACTTAGTTCTTAAACTATTGAGGAGGCCGCCGTTAAGCGTGGCGAGAACCTGATCCTTGCGGGAGTGCCCGTCCTCCTGGGTGGACATGCTCTTGCTGTCGTCGATGACCACCGCGACGATGTTCTGTTGGGGCCGCAGAGTCGCGATGCTCAACGCAGGTTGCCACAGCAGGAAGAGCAACAGGCAGACCAATATGCTTTGCAGAATCCAAACCACCGCGGTGCGAGGGCCGCGCATGGTGGGCGCGATCGCACGGCGACGGCGCCAGATCACCCAGCCGAGAGCGAGCGCGGAAACTACCAGCAGGCCAATCAATGTCCAGAGAGGCCACTGGCCGAGAAGCACGAAATTGCCTTTGGCAAATACAGTTGGCGGATATTTGAAGAGGAACTCAAACATCAGATCGCGGCGCTCTCAGCATAACATGCTGCTTCCTGTTAGGTGTCCTGGGGTGCAACTTCGGTTACAGATATTTGACGCTCGGGGCGGGTGCCTCCGCCAAGGCGTCGTCGAATTCCCTGCGCCACGACGCAGTTGAGAATCGATGCGGCACCGTTCGATCCCAAATCCATGCCATTGTTGCATGAGTATGATTCAATGGAGTTAATTCGTCCCATGGGCAACTGGGGATTTAAATTTCGCCGGGACCTCCGGGCGCTGAACCGCCGCACGCGGGAATGGCGCATGATTCTGCGCGGAGTTGCATCCACGGACCACCCCGTGATGGCGCACATCATTCCCATCCGCCGGTGCAATTTGTCCTGTACGTACTGCAATGAGTACGACGACTTCTCGAAGCCGGTCGCCGTGGAGACCATGACCGAGCGTCTGGATCACTTGTATGAGTTGGGCACAACGATTGTCACATTCAGCGGTGGGGAGCCGCTGTTGCATCCTGACCTCGACCGGTTGATCGCGCACGTGCGCAGCCGGGGCATGATCGCCGGGATGATCACCAATGGTTATCTGCTGACGCCGCAGCGCGTCAATCAATTGAACGACGCCGGGCTCGACCACATGCAGATCAGCATCGACAATGCGATGCCCGACGACGTTTCGAAGAAGAGCCTGAAGGTACTCGACAAGAAGCTGCAGATTCTCTCCGAGTACGCGCTGTTTCACGTGAACATCAATTCGGTGCTGGGCGGCGGCATTCATAATCCAGAAGACGCGCTGGTGGTGGGAAAGCGCGCGCTGGAGTTGGGCTTCACTTCGACGGTCGGGATCATTCACGATTCGAGCGGCCAACTGCGGCCCATCGGCGAGCGCGAGCGCAAGGTGTTTCTGGCGATGAAGAACTTCGAAAAGAAGAACTTCTCGCAAATCAACTACTATCAGGACGACATCGCGAACGGCCGCCCGAGTCATTGGCGCTGCCGCGCCGGCTCGCGGTATCTGTATATTTGCGAGGACGGCCTGGTGCACTATTGCTCCCAGCAGCGCGGCTATCCGGCGAAGCCGTTGGCTGAGTACACCGTGGACGACATTCGCCGCGAGTATCTGACGGAAAAAGGCTGCGCGCCCATGTGCACCATTTCCTGCGTGCGGCAGATTTCGTATTTCGACTTCTGGCGCGATCCACAGACCATCGCGAGCACCGCGCCGGCTACCACGGAGCACGAGCCGCTGGTGCAGATCCAGTCCAGCGGGAATTAAACCGTCCAGTCCGGCTCCCTTACGGTCGCGGCTCTGTTTCCGCAGAAGTCATTCTGAGCACCGGGCCTGAGCAAGTTACGAGAGCGCCTGATCCAGATCGGCGATGATATCGTCCACCGCCTCGATGCCCGCGCACAATCGCACTAAGCCATCACCGATTCCCATGCGCTGGCGCTGCTTCGGCGCGATGTCCCGATGCGACGCGATGGCCGGGTACAGCAGCAAACTGTGAACGTCGCCGAGCGATGTGCCACACACCACCAGCTGCAGCTTGTCCATGAAGCGGAACACGTCTTCCTTCGTCGCGTCTTTGATTTCGAACGGGACCAGCGCGCCGTAGAGCCCTTCCGGCAGCAGCCGCCGAATCACCGCGGCGTCCGGATGATTCGGATCAGCTAGGTAATGCACGCGCGCGACCCTCGGATGCGATTGCAGCCAGGTGGCAATTCGACAAGCGTTCGAGCACTGGCGCTCCATGCGCAGCGCAAAGGTCTTGATGCCGCGCATCGTGAGATAGCTCTCGAAAGGTCCCAGCGCTGGGCCCATGGTGCGCGACAGAGTGCGTACGACATTCGCGTGCGCCTCATCAGTCACCACTACGCCGCCCAGAACGTCGCCATGCCCCGCCAGGAATTTGGTTAAGCTGTGAACCGAAAAATTCGCGCCGTGTTCGAGCGGCCGAACCAATAGCGGAGTCGCGAAGGTATTGTCGACGATGAGCGCTGCTCCGACCTCGCGCGCCAGTTCCGCGATGAGATCCAAATCGCCCACGCGCAAGAGCGGATTGGAAATCGTCTCCATCACGATGCAGCCCGGTTTTGTTTCGGCAATCTTTTTCGCGAGCGTCGCGACATCGCAGACGTCGACAAACTCCACCGAGACTCCGAGCGGCTCCAGCACCTGCGTCAGCAGCGTCGTTGTCGCACCGTAAAGGGCATTCGATGCCAGTACCGACTTGCGGCGATCGGTCAGCGCGGCGAGTAAAGCCACATGAATCGCCATCATTCCCGAAGAGCAAACCTGCGCGCTGTGGCCCTCTTCGAGCGCGGTCAGCAACTCTTCCAGGCCCGAGCGCGTGGGGTTATCGTAGCGGCCGTAGCAGAAGCCGGGCTCTTCACGCCCGAGCACGCGATCGAGCTTCGCCGTGTCCGGGTAGAGGTAGGTGGTCGCCGTGTAAATCGGCGTCGAGGACGGAACAAAAGCTCCCGGCGCGTCGGGATTTCTCTTCCGGTCGCCCGCGTGTACAGCTTTAGTCTCGGTTTTCATACAATCGATTCACCTCACTTCCTCTTCCAGCGCGTTCCTTCCTTAGTGTCCTCCAGGATGATCCCCGCGTCGAGCAACTCCTCCCGGATCTGGTCGGACCGCGCGAAGTTGCGCGACCTCTTGGCGGCGGCGCGTTCCTGGATCAGTTCCTCCACGCGCGCGTCGGATAGGCCGCCCGCAGCCTGCGTCGGGCGCAGAACGTCGAATACACGGTCGAAGCGTTCCAACAAATCGAGAGCCGGCGCTCGGTTGCCCGCACGAAATTCGCTCGCGTCCATGGCGGTATTGGCATCGCGCACGAATTCGAACAGCGCGGCCAGCGCCTCGGCGGTGTTCAAGTCGTCATCCAGGCTTTCTTCGAATTGGCGGACTGCCGCATGAGTCCGTTCCAGGAGTTTCTCGTTGAGACCCTCGGGATATTTGTCGGTCTCGAGACGCAGCTTGAAGTTGCGCAGCCGGTCGATCGCAACGGCCGCGGACTTCAATCCATCGATCGTGAAGTTCAGCTTCTTGCGATAGGGCACCGACGCCAGCAGATAGCGCACCACCTCCGCCTGATATCCTTCGGCCTGCAAATCGCGCAGGGTATAAAAATTGCCCGCCGATTTGGACATCTTGTGCGACTCGACATTCAGAAATTCTGAATGCAGCCAGAAGCGCGCAAACGGCTTCGACGTGATAGCCTCCGATTGCGCGATCTCGTTTTCGTGATGCGGGAAGATCAGATCGACACCGCCCGCATGAATGTCCAGCGTTTCACCCAAATACTTCATCGCCATCGCGGAGCACTCGATGTGCCAGCCGGGCCGCCCCGGACCGATCTCGCTCTCCCAAAACACTTCGCCGTCCTTGGGCGCTTTCCATAAAACAAAATCGCGAGCGTTGGCCTTGTCGTATTCATCCACGTCCACCCGCGCGCCCGCGCGAATGCCGGTGAAATCGTTGTGCGAAAGCTTCCCGTATTCCGGAAATTTCGAAATGCGATAGTAAACAGAGCCATCGCTTACGTAGGTGAAGCCCCGTTCCGACAGCTTCTCGATGGCGGCCACCATCTCCGGAATGTGCTGGGTGGCTTTCACCATCTTCTCCGGCGGTTGCAGCCGCAGCGCGGCGCTGTCTTCGAGGAACGCTTCGGTATACTTCGCGGTGTACTCGGCCAGCGACTTATGCTCGGCCGCGGCGTTGCGGATGATCTTGTCGTCGACATCGGTGATGTTCATCACGTGGTCCATTTTGTAGCCGCGATAGAGCAGCCAGCGCCGCAGTATGTCCTCGAAGGTGAACGTCCGCAAGTTGCCGATGTGCGCGAAATTGTAGACCGTGGGACCGCACGTATACATGCGCACGGTATTGCCTTGGAGGGGTTGAAAAACCTCCACTTGCTGGGTGAGAGTGTTGTAAAAACGCAGGGCCATTAGAAGTTAAGCGGATTGAAGTTTGAACTCTCATGGTACCCCAGGCTTGCGGCTTGCCCGGCGCGCTCAGGCGTTCTTAGCGTTCTTCCATCTCTATGGTTGTGCCACCCACCGTAATCGTCTTGCGGAGCGCGAATCCCAGCCTCCGCAGTTCCTCCTCCGAACTGTTCCGCGTACGCGCTTCAGTTGCGAGATTTGATACCAGCGCCACTCTGGATTGAGCCGTGAGATTACCGCATGTTTGAGATACCAAACTTGGAACGAACACACTGTACAGCAGTACACTTCCGTGTTGGCTCTCGGGCATTTGAACGCAGTAGCCGTCCCGTGAAACTTGCGCCAAGGCACGCGCGGCGGCAGGCCAGTCCTCTTTCGCATTGAGTTGCATCCTCACGTCATTCGTGATTGCGGCGATCACGAAAACAGAGGCAACTGCCGCGCCCATCAGCTGGTTTCGTCGCCAAGCGCTCTCAAATCCAATTGCTGCCAGCATAGACAAGCTCGGAACCGCGAATAGGAATTGACGAGATGCGAAGAAATAGTCCCTCCAGGAGTCAATGGCGAGAGCGCCAACGACAACTCCGACAGCGCCGGACAAGAGCAGCCCTTTGATCGCGAGCCTACTAAACCGGATTCCCACGATCACTAAAACCAAGAAGACCACGGTACATAGGAAACTGCCTCCCGAGATCCCCTTGAACGCATCCATGCACATACCCATCGTCCAGTGAAATTTTGGATATTCACTGCGTTGGATGCTGGCGTCCCACTGCTCGGTCGCGAACAGATACCAGGGGAGAAATAGCAAGACCGCGATGCTTAGAGTAGCCAGCGGAGTTGCCGCTCGCCATCCCTCCCCTCGCCGAAAACCTAAAAGGGCGACCCAGATACCAGCGCCGCACACCGCCAAGGCCGTATACGGCTGCGTATAGAGTCCGGCCACTGTCCCTATCAGGAGCAGGAACATGATTTTGAGGCTCGGAGCATGCGCCCACCTGGCAATCGCCACCATAGAGAGGAGCGCGAACGAGAGAGCCTCGGAATAAGGCCGCGCTTCCGTCGCGTAGCGGAACTGGGCCGGAAGAATCATGAAAATTCCGGCCGCAAACAGGGTTGTGGTTCGAGGGATCTTCAATTCGCGGCACAGAAGAATGAGCAACCAGCAGGACGCCACACTAAACACGGCCGACGGAAGCCGCGCCCAAAAGGCGAACGGGCCGCCCGCGAGGACGAATGGACGCTGCGTCAAATATCCAAGGGGTACACCGCCTACATTGATGGGAACCCAGCGCATCATGGATGCAAGCGAAGATGAGGTCGTCCCAATCAACTGCAGAACTTCATCCAGCCAGAGGGGTCTTATGGTTAAGCAAGCCAAGACCACAAAGCCATAGCAGATTACCAGCGCGGATGGCGGGAGTCGTTGGCTGCTGGCGGGGCGCGTCACGGCAAGTCTAACACCTCCTCACGGCTGGGATACCCTCAGGACGATGAGCGATTTGGTCCACCCGAGAAAACGTTCCCGCAGCAGCGTCGCGCCGGGAAAGAGCGACCGCAAGTCGGAGGCCGAGAGGAGTCGGATCGAATCCAGGTAGTGATTCACATAGAATGCGCGCTGCTCGGCGTCGTAGTTGGTTACCATACTCCACACGGAAAACCGCTTGAGGATGGCGGCTTGCCAGGCGCGTGGGAGCCAGTGAATGAACGGAGTCCAGAGGTGATGCTCGATCGGAAAATATCGATTCGGAGTCTGCACCCAGTATCGCTTTCCGACGCGCGCGATCTCGGAGGCGAACAGAACTTGCTCGGCGAGGCTCCCGACATGCTCAATCACCGAATTGCTGAAAACCAGATCGAACGATTGATCGGCGAACGGAAGACTGGCGCCGTCACCCAAAACAATCGCCTCCCCCGCGCCAATTTCGAACCGCGCACGCGCCTGGTTCAACAGCACGAGCCGCGGCATCACCGGCGCCAACTGCCAGATCTCGACGGTCCCGCCGACGTCCAGGACCCGCATGTCCCCGGTGAGCCCCACGGTTCTGGCCAGCAGGGCCATGCGACGCGCGCGAAAACGGCGCTGGAGGGATTCGAAGAGCATCGCGAGGAACTCTCAGCGTAACGCAGCAAGTAGGGGTCAACGTCGGTCTTGGGCAGCGTGGTCGATCCGCAGCACTTCGACGGTCTGTTCCTTCACCCGGTATACCGCGATGTACGGCAATACCAGCAGTTCGCGCGTTCCCTCTTCGCGCCCGACGCGGCCACGATGTGGCGAATCCTTCGACGAACTAATTGTGTTGTAAAGCTTGCGCATCGTGGGCTGCCGGTATTGGGGATGGTGGACTTCGAGGTAGTCGTTGATCTGCTCAAGGTCCGCTGCCGCAGCGGGCGTCCAGTGTATCCGCATTTATGAGCGGAGCATCTGCTCCAGGCGGGCGTCCATTTCCTCTTCCTCAATGAACTCGCCCCGTTCGGCCTGCCCAATACCCTCACGGATGGCGGCACGAAAGCGGGCGTCCTCCTGAAGCAATCGCAACGCGGCGTCCTTCACAAGTCGCTCGGCGTCGGTACCTGCCGCGTTGGCAATTTCCGCGAGCCGCGCTTCCTGCTCGGGCGTGAAATGAACTTCCATCGCCTTTAGATTACGCGAAAACTGACGCTGAGACAATTTGCGCGCCAAGCTTTCAAGTCAGCGCCTCCTCCCTTACATTGAAATAGTGCGTTTTGAACTCATCGCCGAGTGCCCCGACACCGGCGCTCGCGCCGGCCGCATCCACACCGCGCACGGCATCATCGAAACCCCGGTCTTCATGCCGGTCGGGACTCAGGCCAGCGTCAAGAGCGTCATGCAGCGCGACCTCGCCGGCGAACTCGACGCCCACATCATCCTGGCCAACACCTATCACCTGTTCCTCCGCCCCGGCCACGAGCTGATCCGAAAACTCGGTGGGTTGCACGCCTTCATGTCCTGGCCCCGCGCGATCCTCACCGACTCAGGCGGCTTCCAGGTCTTTAGCCTGAGCGACCTGCGTAAGATCACCGACCAAGGCGTCCTGTTCCGCTCGCACCTGGACGGCGACGCGCACTTGTTCACGCCCGAATCCACCGTCGACGTCCAGTTCGCCCTCGGCAGCGACATCATGATGCCGCTCGACGAGTGTCTCGAATATCCGGCCAGCCATGAAGCAGCCAATCAAGCCATGCGCCGGACCGTGCGATGGGCCCATTCGGCCTACCGGCACTTTGGACGGCTGGCCGACGACACCGGCTCGGCGTCCGCCTTGTTCCCCATCGTCCAAGGCTCCATGTTCGCCGACCTCCGCCGCGACTGCGCAAGCGAGCTCCTGGAACTTGAGGCGCTCGGTTACGCAATCGGCGGGCTTTCTGTCGGCGAGCCCCGATCGTTGAGCATGGAAATGACGGAGGTGACCACGCCGTTACTTCCCCGCGACCGTCCGCGCTACGTCATGGGCGTAGGTATGCCCGAGGAGCTGCCCGAGTACGTTGCCCGCGGCGTCGACATGATGGACTGCGTGCTGCCGTCGCGCAATGCCCGCAATGGCTGCCTATTTACCTCGGCCGGACGCCTGATCATTAAGCAGGCCCGTTACAAGGACGACCCAGCCTCGCTCGATCCAAACTGCCAGTGCATTACCTGTAGTACGTACTCACGGGCCTATCTCCGGCATCTTTTCCAAGCGGGCGAAATGCTGTTTTCAACCCTCGCGACCATCCACAATTTGAAGTTCTACCTTGACATGATGCGCCAAATGAGGCAGTCTATACTGCTTGGGAGATTTCGGGCCTACTTGGACAGCGTCCGCAATTCGGCGGTAGAATCAGGCTAGATCTTTCCGCCGCTGTACTCCTTGATTTCATTTCATAAAGATGATTTGCTTGTGTGATACTCGGAATCGGAACGGCCGTCCGCAAACATGACCTATTTCGCGTTCTTGATGCTGCAACAGTCGACGGGAAGCAACCCCATAGGGACGCTGCTGCTTCCGCTGGCTCTGGTGGCGATTTTCTATCTGCTGGTCTTCATGCCAATGCAAAAGCAGAAGAAGCAACAACAGCAGATGCTGAAGACTCTCGAGAACGGCGCACAGGTGCTGACCACGGGCGGAATTATAGGGACTATTGTCAGCGTGAATCCAGATGATACGCTAATATTGCGCGTAAAGCCCGATAACCTGAAACTGCAGGTTGCGCGCAGCGCGGTGGCGAGCTTGATCACTGGAGAGAAGAAGAGTTGAATGAGCCGCGACCGTGAGGGAGCGGTATTAACACATGACTAGCAACATCAAGATCAGAATCGGCATCATCATCGCGATCATACTGGTATGCCTCTACGGCGTGATCGGCATTCCCAAGTCCAAGGATGAGCTGCTGGCCAACTGGAAGAAGAACATCCACCTGGGGCTCGATTTGAGCGGTGGCACGCAGCTGGTGATGCAGGTTCAGCTTCAGGACGCCTTCAAGGCGGCCGCCGACAATACGATTGACTCGCTGAAGCAGGAACTGCAGAAGGACGGAATCACGCCGGCCGGCGACCTCACCCGCAACGACCCGATGACCATCGAGGATGCCGACAAAATCGAAATCGACGTCAAGGGCGTTCCGAGCGACAAGAGCAGCCAGTTCCGTGGCATCGTGAACACTGCGTTCTCCACGTGGGTTCCCACGGCGCTCAACTCGACAGATTACAAGCTCACCATGAAACCGAGCGAAGGTCTCAAGTTGAAGAGCGATACGCTCAGCCAGACCATGGCCACCATCGAGCGTAAGATCAATGCGCTCGGCCTGGCCGAATCCTCGGTGCAACCCACCGGCCGTAGCGACGCGGAGGCGGAACTGCTGATCCAACTCCCCGGCGTCGACGATCCGGCGCACGTGAAACAGTTACTGCAGACCCAGGCGGTTCTTGAATGGGACGAAGTGAAGGACGGGCCGTACACCTCCCGCGAAGAAGCGCTCTCCAAACACGGCGGCATTATGCCCTTGAACACCAAGCTGGTGCCGACTGCCGTGCGCGGCGGCCAGGCGAGCTGGTACCTGGTATCGCGCATCCCGGTAGTGCGTGGCACCGACATCCGGGACGCCAGCGCGGCCGCCGGCGAGTTGAACCGCTGGGAGACGAATTTCGTTCTGACGCAGGAAGCCGCCAAAAAGTTCGGGACCTACACGGAAGCGAACATCGGACAGCGCGCCGCCATCGTGGTGGATGGCGTGGTGATTAGCGCGCCCACCATTCAGAGCAAGATCAACGACACCGGTAGAATAACCGGGGCCGCCAGCCAGGAAGAAGCCGCCGACTTGGCCCTGAACCTGCGCGCCGGATCGCTGCCTGCCCGGCTGACCATAGAAGAAGAGCGGACCGTTGGTCCGTCTCTAGGAGCAGACTCCATCCGCGAAGGTTTCGCGGCCGGCATCGCGGGCCTGGTGGCTGTGGTGCTTTTCATGTTGGTGTATTACCGGCGCTCCGGGATCAACGCGACTCTGGCCCTGGTTCTCAACGCGGTGATTCTGATCGCGGCGCTGGCTTATTTCGACGCCACCCTGACCCTGCCCGGCATCGCGGGCGTCATTCTTACCATCGGTATGGCGGTGGATAGCAACGTTCTGATCTTTGAACGCATTCGGGAAGAACTGCGCGCCGGCAAGGCCGTCGTGGCTGCCGTGGACGCCGGTTTTTCCAAGGCTTTCCTGACCATTATCGACACGCACGTTACTACCGTGGTATCTTGTGCGTTTCTGTTCATCTTCGGGACCGGCCCGGTGAAGGGCTTCGCGGTAACCTTGGTGATCGGGCTCATTGCGAACCTTTTTACAGCCGTCTTTGTGTCCAGGACGATCTTTGACGCGGAACTGTCCGGCAGGCAGGTAGCGGCCCTGAGCATTTGAGGGATGAACATTTAGAAGATTTGTTACAGGCGGGGAACTGTTTCCGCCATGCTGGTGTCTAACTTTATCGGATGCTGGCGCTGCGATTGGTGACATGGAATTATTCAAGCACTCCGACTTTGACTTTCTCGGCAAGAAGTGGTTTTTCATCAACCTCTCCCTCATCCTCACGGCGGCAGGCTTTATCAGTCTGGCCATCAAGGGTGGCCCACGCTACGGCATCGACTTTCGAGGTGGTGCGCTGATCACCGTTAGTTTTGCCAATCGGCCGCCGGTAGACAAAGTCCGCGCTGCGCTTTCGGGCAAGCTTCCCGTCGAGGTGCAGGAGGTTTCCGGCCGCCCGGAGGATATCATCGGCATCGACGCGCTGCAGGACGCCCAGTTGCAGGCCTCGCGCCAGAAGGTGATCGACGCCCTGGATGCCGCGTTCGGGCAGCCCGGCAACGGCAAGTACAATATCAACTCGAGTGGCGCGGCCGCGCTGGCGGATCGACTGCGCGATGGGTTGGCAGCCGCTAGTGTGCCGATGTCGGACCCGCAACTGCAAACGCTGGCGTCCAACATCATGGACTACCGGAAACAGCACACCGGTCTGATCAAGAACCTGGATGAACTCGCTTCAGTACCAGGGGTCACCCCCCAGGTGCTCAACGTCATTAAGCAGCAGACGTACCCCGACTCGGTGGCCGTCGTTGGCACCGAAGTGGTGGGTCCCAAGATCGGCGCGGAGCTGCAACGCAAAGCTGTTCTTGCTGTGTTGTATGCCCTCGGCGGAATGCTGGTCTACATCGCGTTCCGATTCGAATGGATCTATGGCGCTGCGGCGGTCATCGCGGTGTTCCACGATACGCTCATTACCATCGGGCTATTCTCGTTATTCAACAAAGAGATCACTCTAACCGTGGTAGCCGCGCTGTTGACCTTGGTCGGTTACTCGATGAACGATACGATCGTGACCTTCGATCGTATCCGCGAGAATCTCAAAATCCTGCGCCGCGAGGAATTGGAGCCGCTCATTAACAAGAGCGTGAACCAGACTCTGAGCCGTACCGTTCTGACCTCGGGTCTGACGTTGCTGACGGCTCTGGCTCTGTTTCTTTTCGGCGGCCAAGTACTAAACGGTTTCGCCTTCGCGCTGGTCTGTGGCATTATCGTTGGTACTTATTCGTCGGTTTTCGTTGCGAGTCCTATCCTGATCTTCTGGCATAATTTCTTGGAGGGACGGAAACGGAGTGCGAGAGGCGGGAGCAGTGTCGCCGCGCCTCGCAAGCCACCCAATGGTCCAGTGCCCGCGGCAGCCAAGGTATCCACCGCGGCTAAGGATCGCGCGCGGCCAGGGGCCGCCAAGGTGAAATAAGCGGCAAGAGTATGTATGATAATTTCTGCGCATCGCAGAAAGATAACTTTGGGACGAGGTGAGGGATGTTTGAACAGAGCTTTGTAAGCACCGCGAAAACGCACAAGAGTTGGTCGGTGTTCCTGTCGTTCGGGTTTCAGGTTTTGTTGGTCATACTCGCGATCCTGATTCCGCTGATTTATACGGACACGCTGCCCCGCGCACAGCTAACCAGCTTCCTGGTGGCGCCACCGCCGCCGCCTCCTCCTCCTCCGCCTCCGCCACCGGCGCCTCCCAAGGTAGTCAAGATCATCCCTCGGCAGTTTGACGCCGGCAAGCTGATGGCTCCGAAGTCCATTCCCAAAGACATCGCCAATATCAAAGAAGAGGAATTGCCGCCCCCGTCCAGTTCCGGCGTGGTGGGTGGCGTGGTTGGTGGAGTTCCCGGCGGAGCGCCTGGTGGCATCCTCGGTGGCGTCCTCGGCGGTATTCCTACCGCAGCCCCGCCTCCTCCTCCAGTGAAAGAAAAGCCGGCCGGCCCGCAGCGAATCCGCGTCGGTGGCAACGTGCAACAGGCCAACCTGATCCGCAAAGTCACTCCGTTGTATCCGCCGCTGGCCAAGCAGGCCCGCATTCAGGGTGTCGTGCGCTTTACCGCCATCATCGGCAAGGACGGCACCATTCAGAATCTGCAATTGGTGAGCGGCCATCCGCTCCTGGTGGAAGCAGCTAAACAAGCTGTTTCGCAATGGCAGTACAAACCGACGCTCTTGAACGGGGACCCGGTGGAAGTCGTCACCACGATTGAAGTCAATTTTACGTTAAGCCAATAGAAGTTTAAATTCAACTCGCAGGAGAATCAGATGTTTCTACAATTACAAGTTTGGTCGTTCATGCTTTTGCAGGATGCGGCGGCCACTAGTTTCGACGTGCGCGGTATGTGGGACAACATGGGGTGGGCAGCTAAACTCGTGGTCATCCTGTTGTTCTTCATGTCGGCATGGTCGATTGGCGTTATGATCGATCGCGCGATCGCCTATAACGGCGCTCGCAAACAATCGCGTCAGTTCGCCCCCGCCGTTGCGGGTGCGTTGCGCGAAGGCAAACTGGATGAAGCCATCAAGATCGCCGACCGCTTCAACAAAAGCCATCTGGCCAAGGTTGTCGTGGCTGGCTTACAGGAATTCCGTGCGCATCAGCTGAGCTCGGAAATCTCGGGTGAAGAGATTGAAGCCTCCAAGCGCGCACTGGAGCGCTCGGAAGCCATCGTGCACGCCGAACTGAAGCGCGGCGTGAGCGGCTTGGCAACCATCGGCTCGACGGCTCCCTTCGTGGGCTTGTTCGGCACCGTGGTGGGCATCATTCACGCGTTCCAGGGCATCGCCACCCAAAAGGCCACCGGTCTCGGCGCTGTTGCCGGCGGTATTTCGGAAGCCTTGGTCACCACGGCTATCGGTTTGTTCGTCGCCGTCCCCGCAGTGTGGGCGTTCAACTACTTCACCAACCGCATCGACGCGTTTGACGTGGAGATGGGCAACTCCAGCTCCGAGCTTCTGGACTATTTCCTGAAGCGCGTAGGACGCGCAACAGCGGCAAAGTAGCTAAGGCCGAAGTAAGTTCAGCAGTTACTGCGAGTTGAATTCGGAAGGGGCGCGGCACGCGTCGCGCCTCGCCACCAAAGGAGTTTGAAATGGAAAAGAAGAAAGCGGCTGATCCGGTAGCCGACATTAATGTCACGCCAATGGTGGACGTGATGCTCGTGCTGCTCATCATTTTCATGGTCATCACGCCCATGCTGACTCATGGCGTTAGCGTGGATCTGGTGAAGACCAAGAATCCCGTCACGATGCAGGCCGCCGACAAAGAGGACGCGATTCTCATCTCCGTCACCCGCAACGGCGGCGTGTTCTTGAGTCCGGGCAATGTGAAGCTCAGCGGAGCCGATCAGCTCCCCGAAAAGGTTCGCGATCTGCTCACGAATCGGGTGGACAAAACGGTATATATTAAAGCCGACGCCCGCTCCAAGTATTCCACGGTGGAGGACGTCGTTGACAATTTGCGCGCGGCCGGAGTGAACGAAATCGGGCTCATCACCGAGGAGCCGCACGAAAACAAGACACCACAGCAAGCAGCGGCGGATGCGGCGGCGGCTAAAGCTGCCGCGGCTGGTAAGTAGAAGTAGAATTTGACCCAAAGAGCGAGGTAACGAATTATGTCAATGAATGTGGGCGGCTCCAAAAACGGACCGCGATGCGACATCAACATGACGCCCATGATCGACATTCTGCTGGTGCTGCTGATCATCTTCATGGTCATCACACCGCTGACGCCGCACGGTTTGGAAGCTTTGGCGCCTGAACCGCCCGACAAAAAGAATCAGACGCCTCCCGATCAGGATCGTACCGTGGTCATCGTGATTGACAAAGACAAGAGCATGCACATTAACCAGGAGGATACCGACATGGACAAGCTCGGTCCGCGGCTCGAGCAGATCTTTAAGACTCGCGCCGAGCGAGTGGTCTTCGTCAAGGGCGATCCCGACCTGGAGTTTCAAAGCATCGCTCGGGCGATCGATGTGGCCAAAGGCGCGCAGATCGACAAGGTTGGTCTGATGACGCCCAAGCTGGAAGCAGGTAACTAAATGTTGGGAGCCAGACACCGGCTGTGGCTTCAAGGTGCCTGACTCGCCAAAAGCTAACAAGCCAATCCTCAAAAATATGAAGAGCACAATATTGATAGCGGGAATCGGACTGCTGATTCTCTTCGCAACGGGCTGCGACAAGCTCCGCTCGCGCGATGCCCTGAATCACGGTGTCCAGGCCTATAAGGGCGCGCATTACGCGGAAGCCGTGGATCATTTCAAAACCGCGGTGCAACTGGATCCCGATAACACCATGCCTCGCCTCTACCTGGCTACCGCGTATATGAGCCAGTACATTCCTGGCGCCACGTCGCCGGAGAACGTGCAGCTTGCCGATCAGGCCAAAGCCGAGTTCATGAAAGTCCTTGAGAAAACCCCCAATGATACGACTGCGCTGGCTTCGCTGGCATCGCTCGCGTATCAACAGGCGCAGAGCATGCCCGACCTCGAACAGAAGCTCAAGAAGCTGGACGATGCCAAGGAATGGTACCTCAAGCTCATCGCCGCCGATCCGCAAAACAAGGAAGGCTTCTATAGTTTGGCCGTCATCGACTGGGTGAAATGGTACGCCGCGTGGATGAAGGCTCGCGCGGAGCTGGGTTTGAAGCCCGAAGAGCCGGGTCCACTGAAGGACAAGAAGGTGAAGGCGGATCTGCAGGCGCAATATACCTCCATCATCGACGATGGCATGAAGAATCTGCAGAAGGCGCTGGATATCGATCCTAACTACGACGATGCCATGGCGTACATGAACCTCCTGATCCGCGAAAAGGCGGACCTGGACGATTCGGCCGATCAATACAAGGCCGATATCGACACCGCCGACAAGTGGGTTCAGAAAGCACTGGACACTAAGAAAATGAAGGCAGCTAAGGCCGCGGCGGCGCAGCAGCAGGGTGGCATCACAGCACCGGAAGAGGGCAAGTAAGCAGGCTAGAGCAGGCGTATGGGCTTGCTCTTGCTTTCCGTTACGCTTCCTATCCTGTACGCAGTCGGCAATTTCTCTTGCAGCAAAATTGCATCCCGGTGCGGCAGCGCGATCAGCAGTCCCCCGGAGGTTTGAGGATCGTACAGCAAATCCTCGAACTCTGATGTTCCCTCCACACAAGGCGACGCGAACTCTCGATTATTCCTGAGCCCGCCCGGGATAGCGCCTTGCCGCGCGTATTCCATTGCCCCCGGTAAAAACTGGACCACTCTCGGATCGATCTCGATCGTCACCTTACTTGCCAGCGCCATCTCGCGCGCGTGGCCAATCAGCCCGAACCCAGTCACGTCTGTGCACGCGTGTACGTCGAATGCCAGCATCGCCTCGGAGGCTTCCCGATTGAGCTTCAACATGGATTGGACGGCCGCCTCGACGTCGGACTCGCGCGCGATGCCCTTCTTCACTGCTGTCGCGATCACGCCCGTGCCCAGGCGCTTGGTGAATACGAGCGCGTCGCCCGGCCGTGCGCCGGCGTTGGTCTTAATCGCCTCGGGATGGATCGTGCCGGTTACCGCGTAGCCGAACTTCACTTCGTCGTCTTTGACGCTATGGCCGCCGAGCAGCGCGCACTCGGCTTCGTGAAGCTTCTCTGCCCCGCCCTTGAGGATCTCCGCCAGCTCATCCAGATCGCCTTCAGCGGGCCACGCCAGGATCGATAGCGCCGAGATCGGTTTGCCGCCCATCGCGTAGACATCGCTCAGTGCGTTGGCTGCGGCGATCGCCCCAAAAGTATACGCGTCGTCCACGATGGGCGTGAAAAAATCGACGGTCTGCACCAAGGCACACTCCGGCGTTAGCTTGTACACGCCGGCATCGTCGGCGGTATCAAACCCGACCAGCACGTTTTCGTTCGCCCAGCGCGGGATCCGGGCGAGCACTTGGTCCAAAACCTTTGGACTCAGTTTCGAAGCTCAACCGGCCGCGGAGGTATGCGCGGTCAGACGGCCTTTTGTTATGGGCACGACTCCAGAATACAAGGAATACAGGGGAGACGAGGAGATGTTTGCCCCCGGGAGTTGGTCCCGCTGGTTGCAGGATAGCGACTTGAGGGAGACGCGGACTTTCCAGCAGCCGCTTCTCATTGCTTTGAAGCTTTCTCTCCGGTCAGGAGAAGAATGATTCCCCACACGAAATGGTGGATATGGCGGCCATTCATCGAAAGGTTATGGAAGGGCCCGATGTCGTCCGGTACTAATAGATCCTCTTCAGCCGGGTCCGCGCAACGATTGCGGCGAGACAGCCGAGAACCGCTTTGAGCACCATCGGCAGAAGCCAAAAACTCCACTGACTCCAGAACGTCTAACTCGATCTTGGCACGATGCATCGGCGCAAGTACGCATGGGATGGTATATATCGAGGGACGCCGCTCCGAAGAAGGGCAATCACTGATCGAGGAAAGGCGGGACCGTACACTCTGCCCCGCCCGTTCTTCGCTAATTTCGCTCAGGCGAACGCCTGCGCCTGTCCTCACCGCGATACCTGCTCCTACCACACACCCGGCCATGGCTTGCCAACCAATGTCTCGGGGCGGGCGCCCGGGCGCGGGGTGAATTTCTGGACTCGGCCGGTTCTCACTTCAGCGGTATAGAGATTGCCTTCTCTGTCGGTTGTGAACCCGTGCACGCCCCACATGCAGCCTTGGCAGGTGCCATAGGTTCCCCATGAATAGAGGAAGTGACCCTCGGTATCGTAGCTCAGAAGCTTGTTGGTTCCCTCGTCGGCCGCCCACAAGATGTGGTTCGAGCCCATATAGATGCTGTGAATATCGACCGGCGGGCGCGGGCCGAATTCCCACTGATCGAGAAACTTGCCGTTTTCATCGAATACCTGTACACGGGCGTTAGCACGGTCGTTTACATATACGCGGCGCGTGGTCGGGTCGAGCGCGATTCCGTGCACATTGTTCATGTAGCCGGGACGGCGCTCGTTGGGCGGAGTACCCTTCATGCCCCACTGCATGAGCTTTTTGCCGTGCATGTCGTACTTGATGACGCGCGTGTTGTCGTAGCCGTCTTCCAGGTAAAAAGTGTTGGCGTCCATGAAGGCCATGAACGTCGGGCGGGCGAAATGGGTATCGTCGTTGCCGGGAACGCCAGGGGTGCCCAGAGTGAGGATGCGCTGCTTGCCGTCGTGCGTAAATTCGGAGACAAAGTGGTTGTCGGCGTCCACGATCCAGATGTGCTTTTCCGGATCGTAGGGGCTGATCTCGATATCATGCGGGCGGCCCCAGATGCTATCCCACTGCGACCAGTCTTCGCTGATTTTGCCGTTGCGGTCCAGAACCACGATGACGTGCTCCCATCGCCAATCGACGCCCGGCCGGCCGGTGCTGCCATCGGCGGCAGCCTTGCCACCGCTGGGAGTGGCGCTGGCGGTTTCGCGCAGCGGCACACCTGGGCCTAGTGGGAATTTGATGCTGGGCCCGAGTTGAGGCAGCCACGTCGTTTTCATTCGGGCGGGCAGTACGGGCAATTCGCCCTTCTGCGCCACCAATATGCGGTCGGCGCTTTCGGGATAGACGAACGTGGCCTGCGACCAGGTCCAGCCTTCGTGATTGGGAAGGCTTTCGGCCAGCGGCCTCGGCCAGTTTTGCACGGGGTCGTAAGGGCCGAAGATGTCTTGGCCGCCTTTGTTGGGGCCGGGCACAGCCACGAAGCCCTCGCCGGGCGCTTTGACCTGCTGGCTGTGGAGCACGCCAACTGCGTTGGTCGCAACGATCCCCGCAACCACCGTCACACATCCAACTGCAATTTTTAGTAGTATTCGTCCCGTCATATAGTCGGGAGAAGTATAGAACACGGCACGCCGAGTTGTCCAATGTATGGTCGTCAAACTGGAAGTTATCGCATAATGGCTTCCTCGATCGTTTCGCAATGTTTGTACTGGCCACGCCAGCGCGTATTGATATGATCCAATGGTCGAAGTTCGGCGATCGGAGTCGAACGTCATGCAAAGGACCCCATATGTTTATGCATAGAAGCGCGCTGTTGACGGCTGTTGTATGCCTCTCTCTACCGGCCATTTGCGTCAGGGCGCAGGATTCGGGGAAAGGCTCGGATGCGGACACGGCGGCGATCAAACAGACGTTTGCCGATTTTTACCAGAGTTTCAGCCGGCAGGATGCGCACGCGACAGCGATGACCTTCGCCGAGGATGGCGATTTCACGAATATGTTCGGCATCCACATTCACGGGCGAGAAGCCATTGAACAAAGATTCGTGACTCTTTTCAAGGGCAACCTAAGGGGCGCGAATCGTACCGACATCGTCAGGAACATTCGATTCTATTCACCGGAAGTGGCGTTTGTGGACGCGGATACAGTCATCACAGGCACCAAAAGAGCTGACGGCTCAGTGGGACCTGTGCGCAAGGGCCTGATGATCGTCGTGATGGCAAAACAAAACGGACGGTGGCAAATAAGTAACTTTCATGAGGCTGAATACCCGGATCGTCCCGCACCAGTGATTCCGACGCAAAAATAGAGACGGGAAGTTATTCCGAAACGGTGTTCTCGGCTACAGCCCCAGCTTCCCCGCTGCTACCAACGGTACAACATAAGGTACACCACCACCCCCGTCACGCTCACATACATCCAAATCGGAAACGTCCACCGCGCGATCGCTCGATGCCGTTGCACATCCATGCGCAGGCCGCGCCGCAGTGTAATGATCGCGAGTACCGGAGTGATTGCGGCCAAAGGCGTGTGCGTGTACAAGACCGCCAAGTAAATCGCGTGCCGCGCGCCAGTATGCTGGTCGTACACGATGCCCACCAAAGCGTGATGAACCAGATAACTCGCAAGAAACACCACCGACACGCCGAATGCCGTCAGCATCACGCGCCGGTGCGCTTGGATACGCTTCTTGCGGATCAACGTGTAGCCGATCGCAAGCAGCACCGCGGCGATGGCGTTCAACGTCGCATTTACCGCAGGCAGCGACTGGACATCCATTTATGTGCGTTCCCGCGCGAGCGCGTTCACGTCCGAAATTACCTTGGAAATCGCCGCCGGCTCCGACGTGTCGTAGTAGCCGCGAATCCGCCCCTGGCCATCCACTAGTACGAAACGCGTGCTGTGCTGTAGCGTCCCATCAATGTTGCCCAGTTTGAATGCATCGCGATCCAACGTCTGCAGCGTTGCCACGGGACCGCTCAGAAAATACCAGATCGGCGCTGCGCCGTGCGTTTTCGCATAGGCCGCGAGCACGGGCGGCGTGTCGTTGGCCGGATCCACGGTGAAGGAGACGAAGCGTACGGCGGACCGCATCTCGGGAATTTTCAGCGCCGCATCCTGCACCTCTCGCATCTGCGAAGTCATGCGCGGGCATGGCCCGGGACATGTGGTGTAGATGAAATCGGCCACCCAGATCTTGCCTGCCAGCGCCTGGCTGTGAAACGGCAAGCCGTCCTGAGCGACGAGATCAAAGGGCGGAATTTCGCCGAACACTTCGAGCGTAGGCGCGTGGCGCGAGCAGGCGGTCAGTGCCACTACGAGCGCGAAAACAGCCAACAGCTTCATGCGGGACGGTCAAACAACATCAGGCTGAACAGTACCGGCAGATAAACCACCGATGCCAGCAACACACGCCGCGCCTGCTGCCGCGTGCGATCCGTGCGAATGCGCAGGCCGTAGTAAAGGAACGCCAGGCCCAGCGCGAGCGCGCCGTACAAATAAAAATTGCCCGCCATGGCAAAGAACTTCGGCATCATGCTGATGGGAATCAGCGCGATCGAATACAGCAGAATGCGGCGCGCGGTGGACTTGCCATCCGGCTCAACAACGGGCAACATGCGAATGCCGGCGCGCGCGTAGTCTTCCTTATACATCCAAGCGATGGCGTAAAAATGAGGGAACTGCCAGAGCAACAGAATCGCGAAAAGAATCCACGCATTCCAGGTCAGCGTTCCGCTGGCAGCGGCGAACCCGATCAGTGGCGGCATAGCGCCAGGGATTGCGCCGATGGTTGTCGAATGCGGCGAGCGTTGCTTCAGCGGCGTGTAAACGCCCAAGTACAACAGCAGCGTGAACAGCCCGAGTGACGCGGAGAGCAGATTGGCGCCGAACCACAGTTCCACGAATCCGGCGATGGAGATCGCGATCGCGAATGCCAGCGCCTTGCCCGCGTCTAGCCGGCCCGATGGCAGAGGCCGATCCTGCGTGCGTCGCATCCTGCTGTCGGCCTCGCGCTCATACCATTGATTGAGCGCCGCCGTTCCCGACGCAATCAGCCCGGTTCCAATGATCGTGTGGAGCAGCATCAGGAGATGCAGACCGTGCCATCCATGCCAAGTCTTTTGGGCGCCGAAAAAGTATCCGACACCCGTGCTCATCAAAATGAGCCATGTAATTCGGGGCTTGGTTAACGCGATGTAGTCCTTGATCAATTCGGGCTCGATCCATTAGGGTACCACAAGAATCTAGCGGTCAGGCAGTATATTTTACGGTCTAAGCGCAAGCCGAAAGAGGGCTCGGACGAGCCGAATCTCGCTCCTAAACAGATGCTACGGAAGGGAAATTCGTGATGCTCGCAAACGCGTGTTCCGCGTCGGCGACGGCTGGGTAGGAAGGCAGGATCTTGGCGACTCCGGTCATCTCCAGCAGCACGCGCACACGCTCCGAAATCCCGACCGCAGCGAATTTTGCGCCAATCCTCTGGGTATGCGCCCAGTGGCTGAGCACAATACCCAGCCCTGCGGAATCGATATAAGGCACGCCTGCAAAATCGATGATCGTGCTCCTCAAGTCGGGCTGGCGCACGGCTGTCTGAAAGTCGAACAACGTGGAGATAGTCAGCGGGCCGGTGAGGGTCAAAATCGTGACGTCGTTCGTCGAGCCGGGCGTCCGCTGAATTTGGATTTCGTCCATGGGGAGCATTTTATACCTCGCGCATTACAGCGGCGTTACACATCAGTGTAGCGCGACGCGACCGTGTGCTAGTTCCCCGCCCATTTTTGTGAACCAAAAGACATGCCGCATTGGTTCCACGGCCCGCACCGGACTCGCTACAGTTGAAAGTGCGCGAAGAAATCGAGACCACATATGGCCAATCATCTGATCAGCGAAAAGAGTCCCTACCTGCAGCAGCACGCCCATAATCCGGTCGACTGGTATCCGTGGGCCGAGGCGGCGTTTGAGAAAGCGCGCACCGAAGACAAGCCCATTTTCTTGTCCGTTGGCTATTCGACGTGCCATTGGTGCCACGTGATGGAGCGCGAGTCGTTCGAGAGCGAAGAGCTGGCCGCGATTCTGAATCGCTGGTTCGTGCCGGTGAAGGTGGATCGCGAAGAGCGTCCGGATGTGGATCGAATCTACATGACCTTTGTGCAAGCCTCCACCGGTGCGGGCGGTTGGCCGATGTCGGTGTTCCTGACGCCGGAGTTGAAGCCGTTCTTCGGCGGCACGTATTTCCCCCCGGACAGTCGTTATGGACGGCCAGGATTCGGCGCGATCCTGCACCGGATCGCCGAAGCCTGGAGGAACGAACGCGGCCGCATTGTGCAATCGAGCGCCGACGTCCTCGCCCAGCTAGAGCAATATACCGGAGGCGGTCCTTCCACCGGCATGCCGGATCAAACCGCGCTCGATTCCGCGTTTCAATATTTCAGGCGCACGTACGATTCGGCTCATGGCGGATTCGGCGGCGCACCCAAGTTTCCCCGGCCCGTGGTGTTCAATTTCCTGCTGCGGTATTATGTGCGATCACGGCGTGAGGAAGCTTTGGAGATGACGCTGGATACCCTGCGCGCAATGGCCAATGGCGGCATGCACGATCAACTCGGCGGCGGATTTCATCGCTATTCCGTCGACGAACGCTGGTTCGTTCCGCATTTCGAGAAAATGCTGTACGACCAGGCGCAGCTTGCGATCTCCTACCTGGAGGCTTTCCAGATCACGCACGATCCATTTTACGCGAAAATTGCCAGGAGCACACTCGATTACGTGATCCGCGATATGACGCACCCCGAGGGCGGCTTCTATTCGGCGGAAGACGCCGACAGTGTTATTAATCCAGCCAATCCGAAAGAAAAGGGCGAGGGCGCATTCTATATTTGGACTGCTGACGAGCTGAAAGAGGCGCTGGGCGAAGAGCAATTTCAACAATTCGCTTCCATTTATGGTGTGCAGCAAAACGGCAATGTTCCCGACGATCCGCATGGCGAGTTTATTGGTAAGAATATTCTGTATTTACGTGAGCCTTTAGGCGACGCCACCGAGGCGCAATTGCAGCCAATCAAGTCGGTACTGCTTGCGATTCGCTCCACGCGTGTCCGGCCTCATCTGGACGACAAGATCCTCACTGCCTGGAACGGCCTCATGATCTCGGCCTTCGCCGAAGGCGCGCAGGTATTGGATGAGCCTCGCTACCTCGAAGCCGCGCAGCGGGCGGCCACCTTTCTCTTGACCCGCATGTACGATGCCACCTCTGGCGTCCTCCAGCGCCGTTATCGCGATGGCGACGCGGCGATCGCCGGTTTCCTGGACGACTACGCGTTCTTCATCGGCTCTCTGCTGGATCTTTATGAAGCGGACTTTGACCCGCACCATGTCGAAACCGCGATCCAGCTTACCGGCAAGATGCGCGAGCTCTTTGAGGACACAATGGATGGCGCGTTCTTCAGCGCCGCGGCGGGCGATCCCAGTCTAGTGCTGCGGATGAAGGACGACTACGATGGCGCCGAGCCATCAGGCAATGCGGCGGCACTGGTCGATCTGCTCAGACTGGCGCACTTCACCGATCGCGCGGATTTTCGGGAAGCATCCGAGCGAACGCTCCGGGCGCTCGGGTCCAAGATCACGGAGCAGTCGGTCGCGGTTCCGCAAATGCTGGTCGGCCTCGATTATTACCTCGCCACTCGCCGCGAAGTCGTGATCGCGGGTCCACCCGAGTCGGAGCAAACGCGCGAGCTTCTACGCCACGTCCGCGGGCGATTTCTGCCGCACAACATCACGCTTCGCGCCGGTGCGCCATTCTTTCCCGGCGCGTCGAGTATGCGCGAGATCGACGGCCGGCCGGCCGCGTATGTATGCAGCAACTACGCGTGCCAGCTTCCTACCAGCGAGGCTTCAAAGCTGGATGAGTTGCTACAATAAGTCGAAATTCGAACGAACATACCTGAGGAGAATTCATGGAAAGACCTGGAGCAACGACGATGAGAGGGAATCCGCTGACGTTGGTGGGGCCCGAGTTGAAGGTCGGCGACAAAGCGCCCGATTTTAGCGCAGTGAATAACGGGCTCCAGCCCGTGGCTCTTGCGGACACCGGCAAGGCCGTACGAATCTTCAGCGTCGTGCCGTCGCTCGATACGCCAGTGTGCGACGCGCAAACCAAGCGCTTCAATGAAGAAGCCGCCCAACTGCCGGGCGTGGAGATTTTCACTATCAGCATGGACCTGCCGTTTGCGCAAAAACGCTGGTGCGGCAACTTCGGCATCGACAAGATCAAGATGCTTTCCGATCACAAGTCCGGCTCATTCGGCGAGCATTACGGAACGCTGATCAAAGATCTGAGGATCGAGAGCCGCGCAATTTTCGTGCTGGACCAGAACGACACCATCCAGCACGTCGAGTACGTGAAGGAAGTCGCCGATCATCCGAACTACGACACCGCGCTGGCAGCGGCACGATCGCTGGCGAAGTAGGCGCTAACCGAGAGCGGCGGGGAACCCCGCACTATGAAGAGTCAGAGTGAGCACAAACGAATATTCGCCCTCGCCGCATTGCTCGTGGCAGGCGGCGCGAAGGCACCACGAGGATTGCCTCAACTAGAAACCGTGCGAAAAGCATTCGCTGAATGGAACCTGTGGTGGCCCAGTTGATCATATGAACGTGAATCGAACGAAGACCCAACCGGAGCCGGCTAGCGTCGAGGAATCCATTTCGGCCTACTATTCCGCGCTGTCCGACGAAGATGTGATAGAGCAGGTCGAATGGGGCGAGTTCGCAACGCGCGAATTTCCCAGCGAACCCTGAAACTACTGGAACTGGCGCGAGTCTTGTGAATCCTGCGCCTGCTCATATCCCGCGCACTCCACCACCGGCAACCTCGGATACTTCGGAAACCTCGGGTCCACCTTCGACAATTGGCAAAGGTAGAACACCGAGCCCCGATCCGACGTCACCCTGCGAACATGCGCGCAAGTGGCACAAAGCCCAGCGTTTACCGAATCGTCGGCCACCTCAAAAGTCTAGCAGGCATGTGAAATATCGGTACTAAAGCCTTCCGGCCACAAAGCCGATATTTCAGGGTGATGCGCTCCTTCTTCATCCAGTGGCCCCTCTTCATCCAGAGCCGGGAAGATGCGCTCCGCCACGTCAACCTGCTGGCAAAAGGCCTCAAGAAAGTCGCCCTAGCCGGGCTGGTCGGTGGGGCCGGATGTAGCGTAATGGCTCTGCTACTCCGCAGTTTTCTGGTACCCCCCGGCCCTCAGCCGAACGCCATCCCGGGTTTTCGCGAAATGTCCGGAATCACCTTTGTCGCCTGGTTCATGGCCATCGCGCTGCTCGTTTTTTCCGGCCTCTACTTCGTTGCAGGTTGGGGTCTGTCCCATCAAAAGGCCTGGGCTCGATACACCGCAGCTGGGACTTTTGTGGCGAAGGTGCTCCTCTGCGTGTGGCTTGGCCGCGGCACCGCCAGCGCCATGTTCGTTTTTCTCTTCATTGCAACCTGGGATCTCTACGGTCTGTGGGTACTTCTCGCCAAGCCAACCGGAGAACTCTTCAGTTCGCCGCAACTGAGCCCGCGTTTGTCGAACTCGCCCACAACGATGGCGCGGTGAGTTCTCTCAAACACACCGGCGCTGCGCACGCACCCGCCGCACGCCCGACGCCGCACGCCTCTCGCCTTAGCGTCAAACCTGCTACTCTAGTCACTTAAAGTGCCTTCGCCCGAATGCCCGCTCGCATGAGCGACAGCTTCATCCTGCAGACTTATCCGTTTCGTGAGGCCGACCTCGTCGTCAGCTTCTTCACGCGCGATCAGGGCAAGCTGAGGGGCGTGGCGCGGCGGGCGCGCCGGCCGAAAAGCAGCTTCGGGTCGGGTTTGGAACGACTGTCCCATGCGACCGTCTCGTATTACCAGAAGGAGAATCGTGAGCTGGTTAGCCTGAATTCCTGCGAACTGACGCAATCGCAGTTCGCGTTGGCCTCAAACTACGAATCGAGCGTCGCCCTCGATTATCTGGCGGAAATTACCGAGCAGTTGCTGCCACCCAACGAAACCAATGAACGCCATTTTCGCCTGCTGATCGCGGTTTTGGATTCGCTGCACGCAGGCGGCAACGTCTGGACCGCTGTCACGTACTTTGCGCTGTGGGCCGTGCGGCTGGCCGGACTTCTGCCGGAGTTGCGCATTAGCGCCGACTCCCGCGCCATCATAGAAGAGATGCTTGTGACACCGATCCAGCAATTGACCGCGCGTCCGTGGGCCAAAGAAACCGCCGCCGACGTGCGGCGCGCCCTGAACCGTTTAATCGAAGAGCACGTGGAGCGCAAGCTGCGAACCCCGCCGATCCTGGAAGCGTTATGACCGCGCCCCAATCCCCATCGTTCCAAGAAACCGTTCTTCGCCTGAAGAAATACTGGTCCGACCGTGGCTGCATCATTCAGGAGCCGTACGATCTCGAGGTTGGCGCGGGCACCATGGCGCCCGAAACGTTTCTACGCGTTCTTGGTCCGGACCCGTATCGCGTCGCCTACGTCCAGCCCAGCCGCCGCCCCGCCGACGGCCGTTATGGCGAGAATCCCAATCGCCTCTACAAGCACCAGCAGTTGCAGGTGATTCTGAAGCCATCGCCTGCCGACGTGATCGATCTGTATCTCGGGAGCCTGCAAGCAATTGGCATCGACCTCGGCAAGCACGACATCAAGTTCGAAGAGGACAACTGGGAAGCGCCGACGCTGGGCGCCTGGGGCATTGGCTGGCAGGTGATGCTGGATGGCCTGGAGATTTCGCAGTTCACTTATTTCCAGCAATGCGGTGGCTTCGATTTAGATTTAATCCCCGCTGAGCTGACTTACGGCCTGGAGCGCATCGTCGCGTTTCTGCAGAATGTCGATAGCGTGTACGACATCGTCTGGGCGCCCGGATTCTTGTACAGCGATGTGCGCCTCAAAGACGAGCAGCAGTTTTCCAAGTACAACTTCGAGCTGGCCGACGTTGACATGCTGTGGAAGCTCTTTGATCTGCACGAAAAGGAATGCCAGCGGCTGACCAAGCTAACAGGCGTGGTTCTGCCAGCTTACGATCAAGTCCTCAAGTGCTCGCACATCTTCAATCTGCTCGATTCGCGTGGAGCCATCAGCGTGACGGAGCGCGTCGGTGTAATCGGGCGAGTGCGCCGACTGGCGCTCGGCGTCGCTAAAGCTTGGATGGAAGAAATCGCCCCGAAGAGTGAGGCAGTCGCGTGAGCCTGCCGTTTCTGCTCGAGATCGGAACCGAAGAGATCCCGGACTGGATGATTGTTCCTGCTTTGAATCAGTTGCAGGATATGTTTCAAGCATTGCTTGATAAACACGCCTTGGGTGGCCGCGTGACTGCCGTCGATGCCACGCCGCGCCGCTTGGTCCTGCGAGCCAAAGGATTGCTGGAGCACCAGGCAGATATCGAGGAGTTGGTGTTGGGCCCGGCGAAATCGACGGGAGCAGGTGCCGCTGGTGGATTTGCCAGAAAAATGGGCACCACGCCCGACCAGTTAGGGACGCAAACGACCGCCAAAGGCGAGTACTTCGCGTTTACAAAACGAACCCAAGGACAGGCGACGGCAGCCGTCCTGGCGCACGAACTGCCCAATCTGATTCTGAAGATTCAATGGCCTAAAACCATGGTTTGGAACGGAAAAGCCACCGAACGCTTCATCCGCCCCATTAGGTGGCTGGTCGCGCTCCTGGGTGACGCGGTGGTCCCGTTCGAGATCGGCGGCGTCCAGGCAGGCAATTCGACCGTCGGACACCGGGTTCTTGGAAAACCTTCGATTCCGGTGACCATTGCCAGTTTCAGCGAATCGCTAACCGCCAATGGCGTGATCCTCTCCGCCACCGAGCGGCACGACAAAATCGAATCCGAACTGAAGGCGTTGCTGCGAGGAAGAAGCCTCTATACAAGGATGGATCCCGATCTGCTCCATACGCTGGTCTACATCACGGAGTTCCCTACCCCGATCCTGGGCAGCTTCGATCGCCACTACCTCAGTTTGCCGCAAGAGGTGTTGATTACCGTGATGCGGCATCACCAAAAGTATTTGTCGGTGGTAGACGCCGACGGCAATCTCGCGCCGCACTTCATCGCGGTGATGAATACCAACGCCGATCCCGACGGCTTGGTTCGGCAAGGCAATGAAAGAGTGTTGCGTGCGCGATTCAACGACGCCCGGTTTTTCTGGAATCAGGATCAGAAGAAAAAGCTTGAAGCCCGTGTCGAAGATCTAAAAGCCGTCATGTTTCAGGCCAAGTTGGGTTCGTATTTTGAAAAGACTCTCCGAGTTGTGGAACTGGTGAAGCAGTTCGGCGGAAACCAAGCCGCGCAGCGAGCCGCCCTGCTCGCCAAAACTGACCTCACCACCGACATGGTGAAGGAGTTCACCGATCTGCAAGGTATCGTCGGTGGCCTCTACGCCAGAGAGCAGCGCGAACCCGATGAAGTGGCTGAGGCCATCTACGATCATTACAAGCCGCTTAGCATGGAGGATAAGATACCGCGGACCGACGCCGGGCGGATCGTCAGCTTGGCCGACAAGTGGGACACGCTGGTGGAGAGCTTCCGCGTGGGCATGATTCCGACCGGCTCCAAAGATCCATTCGGCCTGCGCCGCGCCGCGCAAGGCATCGTGCGCATCGTCGTGGAAGGCAAAGTGAAATTCGATTTCCCCGGCACGAGCCCCGAACTCTCCGAGTTCATGCGCGACCGCGTCGAATATTACTTCCGCGAAGTCCGAGGCTTCGCCTACGACGAGGTCCGCGCCTGCATGGCCGCCGGCTGGACCGATCTGCTCGATCTTGAGTCGCGGCTCAGGCGCGTGCAAGCCGTCCGCGCAACGCCGGACTTCGAACCCATCGCCGCCAGCTTTAAGCGCATCAAGAATATCTTGAAGCAAGCGCAGTTCAGCGATTCCACATTCCACGCTCATCTCCTCGAACCTGGGCCAGAACTGGACCTCTACAAGGAAATCAGGGGTACCAAGGGCCAACCCCTGGAATCCCGCATCGGCCCGCTGCGGCCCAAAGTCGACCTTTTCTTCGACAAGGTGCTCGTCAACGCACCCGACCCGAACATCCGGCGCAACCGGCTTGCGCTGCTTCAGAATCTCCTCACGGAGTTCTCGGACGTAGCTGATTTCTCGGAAATCGTCACAGAAAGGTAATCATGAAAAAATACGTTTACGCATTTGGCGGCGGCACAGCCGATGGCGATGGCAAGATGAAAGACGTACTCGGCGGAAAAGGCGCTGGCCTGGCCGAGATGAGCCGTGCGGGCGTTCCGGTGCCCCCCGGCTTCACCATTTCCACGGAAGTCTGCAACATTTATTTCCAAAACAAGAACAGCGTCCCGAAGGAGATCGGCGCAGAAATCGATCATGCGCTTGCGGATCTCGAAGCCAAGATGGGCAAGAAGCTTGGCGATGCGTCCGATCCGCTTCTGGTCAGCGTCCGTTCCGGCGCCAAATTCTCCATGCCCGGCATGATGAATACCATCCTCAACCTGGGATTGAACGACAAGAGCGTGGAAGCCCTGGCCAGGAATAGCGACAATCCTCGCTTTGCCTACGACTGTTACCGGCGATTCATCCAAATGTTCGGCGAAGTGGCGCTCGACATCGACATGAAGAAGTTCGATGAGATCTTCGACGCGCGCAAGAAAAAGGTGAGAGCCAAGCTCGACACCGACCTTTCGGCCGAGGATTTGAAGGCTATCATTGGCGATTACCAAAAGTTGGTGAAAAAAGAGAGCGGCAAACCGTTTCCGCAAGATGCGCGCGAGCAACTCGCCATGGCGCGCGATGCGGTGTTTCGCTCCTGGTGGGGCAAGAATGCAACCAACTACAGGCGCATGGAAAAAATCCCAGACGACCTGGGCACCGCGGCCAACGTGCAAGCGATGGTGTACGGCAACCTGGGCGAGACCTCCGGCACCGGTGTCGGCTTCACGCGCAATCCGGCCACGGGCGAAAAGGTATTTTGGGGCGAGTTCCTGCTGAACGCGCAAGGTGAGGACGTCGTCGCCGGCATTCGCACCCCACATCCGATCGCCGATCTCCAAGCGATCATGCCCGATGCCTACCGCCAGCTTCGCGACATCACCAGCAACCTCGAAAAGCACTATCGCGACATGCAGGATTTCGAGTTCACCATCGAAAACGGCAAGCTCTTCATGCTGCAAACGCGCAATGGCAAGCGCACCGGCGCCGCCGCGTTGCGTGTAGCGGTGGAAATGGTGAAGGAAGGCTTGATCGACAAACGGGAAGCGGTACTGCGCGTGGCCCCGGCGCAGCTTGATCAATTGCTGCATCCGCTGTTTGATCAGGCCTCGCTCAAGACCCTGACCAAGATCGCCAACGGTATCGATGCATCGCCGGGGGCTGCCGTCGGCCGCGCCGTCTTCACCGCTGATGAAGCGGTCGAAGCCGTTAAGAAGGGTCCGGTAATCCTGATCCGCAAGGAAACTACTCCCGACGATATTCACGGCATGGAAGTAGCGGCGGGCGTTCTCACCGCTGTGGGCGGCAAATCGAGCCATGCCGCTGTAGTCGCGCGCGGCATGGGTTTGCCCTGCGTGGTCGGCGCCGGCGCGCTGCATATCGAAGAGCACAAGAATCAATTCACCGTGAAGGTCGGGACCAAGGACGTCGTCGTCAAACAGGGCGACTGGATTTCGTTCGACGGCACCACAGCCGACGTTTATCTTGGCCAAGCCAAGACCAAGGAACCAGATCCCAAGTCGCCGCTATTCGTCGAATTCATGAAGTGGGCGGATGTCTTCCGCGGAGACTTCGGCGTGCGCGCTAATGCCGACATTCCGCGCGATGCAATTGCCGCCCGCGAGTTCGGCGCCGAGGGCATCGGATTGTGCCGAACCGAGCACATGTTCTTCGCCGCCGATCGCATCCCGCACATGCAGGCAATGATTCTCGCCGAAGACGAAAAGACGCGCGCCAAAGCGCTGCAAAAGCTGCTGCCCATGCAGCGCAAAGATTTCGCCGGTCTGTTCGAAGCGATGGACGGCTACCCGGTGATCATCCGCACGCTCGATCCGCCGCTGCACGAATTCCTGCCGAAACGCGAGAACCTGATGGTGGATCTCGCGCTGCTCCCGCACGCCGGCAGCAAAGAGAAAAAGAGGATGTCCGAGAGCTACGGCATTCCGGTGGGCGAACTGAAGAAGAGGTTGCCCGCGTTGCTCAAGCGCGTCGAGGATTTGCACGAGTTTAATCCCATGCTCGGATTCCGCGGCTGCCGGCTCGGCATCGTCCATGCGGATATCACGGAAATGCAGGCGCGCGCCATCTTCGAGGCTGCCGTGCAAGTGGCCAAGAAGGGCATCAAGGTGATCCCGGAAATTATGATTCCCCTGGTTGGGTTCCAGCGCGAACTCGTGATGCAGAAGGAAATCGTAGAACGCGTGGCGAAGGAAGTGCTAGCGGCGGCCGGCATGAAAAAGATGAAGTACATGATCGGCACCATGATCGAGATTCCGCGCGGCGCCATCACGTCCGATCAAATCGCTGAAGTGGCCCAGTTCTTCAGCTTCGGCACCAACGATCTGACGCAGACCACGCTTGGGATGTCGCGCGACGACTACACCAAGTTTTCGAAAAGGTACGAAGAGCTGAAGATCTTCAAGGCCGATCCGTTCCAGACGATCGATCAGGAAGGCGTCGGCAAGCTCATCGAGCAGTCTGTGAAGCTGGGCCGCGCGACCAATCGCAATCTGGAAATCGGAATCTGCGGCGAACACGGCGGCGATCCCAGCTCGGTCGAGTTTTGTTATCGAGTAGGCATGGACTACATTTCGTGTTCGCCTTATCGGGTGCCCATCGCGCGCCTCGCCGCGGCGCAAGCGGCCATCGCCGGGGCGGATAAGACGGAGTCCATGCGGACGGCGTAATCTTTATTGCTGGCCTTTATTGCTGATCGGGAGGCTTCTCACCCGGCTTGTACAGCGTGGGAGGCTTCCGGTCGCCGGCCTTGATCACTCCCGGCTTATCCTCCGGGCTTTTCTTCGCTTTCTTGTCTTCGTCAGTCGCCAGCGACTTTCGCTCCTGCTTCTCTTTCTTCTCTTCGGCTGACAACTCGCCGGCTCGCGTGTGCAGGTCCTCTTCGGAAAGCTCTTTGCTGTCGGACGTAGTGTCGATGGCGCTCTTCAAGGCGAATTCGTAGCGCGCCAAATCCTTCGGCGCCGTATCCTCGATTTTCTGCAGGGTCGCCAGCATCTCGGCCTCGGCGGCGGCCACTTCCTTCATCCCCACATCCAGACTCAATTTGCGGACGAGTGCGTCATCGGCCACCGTGTCGATGGCCTCGATGATATGGGTGTAATCCTCCAGCGTGTCGTGGATCAGCGCCGAGCGCCCGGGCTTATCTTTGCTTAGGAATTGCTGCAAAAGAGCCAGCCGTTGCCGCGCGAACAGAACATACAATTTCAACCGCGCGTTCGGTTCCTGCACTTCCCGGATTTGATCCACTTCGTCCGCCGTCAGGAAGTCGCGTTCTTGCGCCCAGCCGCCGGCGGCGCATACCAGCAAGATTGCCAAATATCGCATGACGCTTCACCTCTAATTTCGTCTACTCCCGTTTTTTCTTGCTCATGATTTCGGACAGTAAGTCATCATGAATATCCGAAAGTGTTTTCAGTACAACCTCAACATTCTGGCGAACATCGAAACTTACTTCGTCGCGAAAGCCCCTCAGCCTGCGCATTAAGGCGGTTACTTTCAATTCAGCACGCTTATAGTATTTGCTTTTGCGGGGATCGCTGCGGGTTTTTTTCAGCGCGTCGTAACAGACCGTCACGGATTCAGCGACTTCCTGGATGGCCGCTTGCTCAGCGGCTTCATTCCCCGTCTGATAGGCCTGACGCGCCGCGTCGATTTTCTCGTCCGCGTTCATGAGCGCAAGCTCAGACCTCCGGTTGAGATCGGGTTCCGCCTTCACCGCGCCGATGTCGGCGAATGCCAGGATGCCGTTCAACGCCAAAAAGACCAGTAGGGCCGGGATCACTTTTTGTTGATCTCCCTTTCCAGCGTCTTGATCCGCTGCTGGGCCTGCCACTCCTGATTTGGGTTTTCGCCCTGGCTCATCGCGAGGAAGCGTTGATAGCTTTCCAGCGCCGGCTTGAAATCCCGGGTTTTATCCAAAACTATCGCACGCAGGAAAACATGCCCTGGCTTCTCGGCATGAAGCGCGGCGACGCGGTCCAGGGCCGCCAGTGCGGGCGGATAGTTCTCGGCCATCACCAACACCCCCGCGAGTTCGCTCCAGGCTTGGGGGGCGTCGGGCTTCAGCTTCGTGGCGCGCTCAAACTCCGCGGCGGCTTCGGGGAATTTGCGCTGGTCGCGAATCAGGCGTCCATGCAGCATACGGATCTCGAAGTTGTCCGGATCGGCAGCGAGAATCTGCTCCACCACCGGCTGTGCTTTGCCGGGTTCGTTGTTCTTGAGGTAAGCCTCGGCCAGGGCCGCGCGATTGGCCTCGGTCGGCGATTTCGCGACTGCAACCTGGAAGTACGGAATGGCGTCTGCCGCCTTGCCCGCTCTCAGGAGTAGATCGCCGAGGCGTTCTTGCGCGCCCGGATTTTCGGGAAATTGCTGGTAGATCGCCATCGCTTGCTCCGGCTGTTTCGCGGTCTCGTACATGGACGCAAGCTCCAGAAGATTGTCGCGATAGTCGACGTTCAGTTCGGCGGCCTTCTTGAAATGGACGGCCGCCTCTTCCAGCTTGTTCTCGCCAGCCAGCGCGTGCGCCAGGCCCAGCTCCGCATCCGGCGACTTCGGATCGATGGCCAACGCCGCCATATAGGACTGTTCGGCTTTCACGAAATCGCCCGAGCCCAACAGCGCCGCCGCCAGGTAGTAATTTGCCCGATATTGGTCAGCGTGCTGCGCGGCAGCGGGCGCGAGGTACCGGACCGCTTCGGCCGGTTGTTTTTCCCGCAAAAGCGAGACGCCGAGGTTCAGCTCCGCTTCATAGAGATCGGGCTTCAACTCCAGCGTCTTTTTGTATTCCGGAATCGCCTCGGCATTCTTCCCCATCAGACTGTAGGCGAGCGCCAGGTTGAAGTGGAGGCTGTAGTCCTTTGCATCGGCCGCGATTGCCTTCGTGAAACTGTCAACCGCAGCCGTATATTGTTTGTCATCCAGCGCCTTCATTCCCTGTTCGGAGAAGTTGGTCTGAAACGCGAGGAACAGGACCAGGGCGATGCTCGGGCACATAAAGGCTTCTTCTATTTTCCCCCAGAAACCAACCGTGCGATCCCGAACGCAGCCGCGGCAGCCAGCCCGCCAATGAATGCAGTGCGCAGCGCGCCCGATGCCAGCGGCATTCCGGTGTAGTGGCCCTTGACCGCGCCAAAGATAGCGAGAGCCAGGATGGTGGCAACGACGGAAACCATCAGGGCCGACGCGGCCGACGACATTAACATGTACGGCGCTAGGGGAACCAACCCACCCACGATGTACGCACCCGCGATGGTGCTCGCGCTGCGCACGGCGCGCTTCGGATCCGGCTCCTCCAGGCCAAGCTCGAAGCGCATCATGAAATCGATCCACTGCTTGGGACGCAGCCGCAGCGAATCGACGATGGGGACCGCTTCGGCATGCGTGAGCCCGTAGTTTTCGAAGACCTCCAGCACCTCTTGCGCTTCCACTTCCGGGAGTTCTACCACCTCGCGCTCCTCACGCTTGAGTTCACTGGCGTAGTGATCGGCATCGTTTTTGGCCGCGAGATATCCGCCCAGGCCCATCGCAATGGATCCTGCCGCGATCTCGGCCAGTCCCGCGACCACGATGATGCGCGTGGTGGTGTCGGCGCCCGACAGCCCGGCGGCGAGCGCAAAGGGTACCGTAAGGCCGTCCGCCATGCCAATCACGATATCGCGTACGAATTCCGAAGCTGTGAAGTGGGACTCAACGTGCGGCGTTTGCGGCATATTCCTTCAAGTATCGCCCAGTGTAGGAATTCCGGGCCGCCGCAATCTGCTCGGGCGTTCCTCGGGCCACGATCTGCCCGCCGCGGTCGCCGCCCTCGGGTCCCAGGTCGATCACCCAATCGGCGCTGCGAATCACATCCAGGTTGTGTTCGATAATCAGGATGCTCCCGCCGTTCTCGATCAAGCGCTGGAAAGCCGCCAGTAGCTTGGCGATGTCATCGAAATGCAGGCCGGTGGTGGGCTCGTCGAAAATAAACAGGGTTCCTTGACACGTCGCCTGCGCCAGATGCGAAGCCAGTTTCACGCGCTGGGCTTCGCCTCCACTCAGCGTGGTCGCCGATTGCCCCAGTCGCAGGTAGCCGAGGCCGACGTCGGCCAGCACCTTCAAGCGGCTGACCAAGCGCTTCGATTCCGAGAAGAACGACAGCGCCTCTTTAACCGTTAATTGCAGGACTTCGTGAATATTCAACCCTTTATATCGAATATCCAGAATGGCGCTCTTAAAGCGCGTGCCTTTACATTCCTCGCACAACAGTTCCACGTCGGCCAGGAACTGCATTTCAACCGTTACGGTGCCGTCGCCCTGGCAGTTCTCGCAGCGGCCGCCGGGGATGTTGAACGAAAAGTGGCCTCCGTTATAGCCGCGTTTTTTCGCTTCTGGGGTGGACGCAAAGATTTCTCGGATCAAGTCGAAGGCTTTGATGTAGGTCACCGGATTCGAACGCGGCGTCCGGCCGATGGGCGATTGATCGACCAGGACAACCTCGCGCACTAATTCCGCCCGATCCACCTTCCGGCAGGTGACTCGCTCGGCTTTCTGCTCCAACTCTTGGCCAAATCCTTCGAGCGCTGTTTGACGCAACTTTTGCGCGAGCGATTGGAAGATCACGTCGTGCACCAGCGTCGATTTGCCGGATCCCGAAACGCCCGTCACAGCCACCATCATGTTCAAAGGAATCTCGACGTCGATACCTTTGAGATTGTGGGCGCGGGCGCCGAAGAATTTCACGGTGCGGCGGGGATCGACCTCCCGGCGCTCACCAATGCTTTTCGCTTGCAAATCGCCCCGCAAATATTTGGAGGTGAGCGTCGCCGAGCCGTTCCCCATGATCTTGCGGTACGACCCTTCGAAGACAATCTGCCCGCCCAGCTCGCCCGCGCCCGGCCCCATGTCGATGATGTGGTCGGCGGCGCGCATTACGTCGGCATCGTGCTCCACAACCACGATCGTGTTGCCGAGGTCGCGCAGCTCTTCCAGGATTCGGATCAGACGCCCCGTGTCGCGCGAGTGCAGCCCAATGGAAGGCTCGTCCAAGACGTAGCAGGCGCCCACCAGACGCGACCCCAGACAAGTAGCAAGCTGAATGCGCTGCGCTTCCCCGCCCGAGAGGGTGGACGATAGGCGGTCCAGCGTCAAGTAGTCCAGCCCGACGTCGTTCAGGAATTTCAGCCGCTGGCGTACCTCGACCAGGATCTTGTCGGCGATTGCCGATTCCTCGGGTGACAGTTCGAGCGACTGGAAGAATTCATACGCCTGCTCGATATTAAGCCTCACTAAGTCCGCGATGGTCTGACCGGCAATTCGTACGTTGAGCGCCTCGGCGCGCAGGCGGGCACCCTGACAGTCCGGGCAGTTCGCGTAGCCTCGATAGCGGCTCAAGAAGACGCGCACGTGGACCTTGTACTTCTTGGCTTCCACTTCGGTGAAGAATTCCTGAATTGTTTTCGCGAGGATCGCCAGTTCCTCAGGCCGCAGATCGCCATACGGAACGTTCCATCGCACCAGGCCGCGCAAAGCCTTTTTGTAGTGCGCACTGTTCCACTCGTATTGCGGTTTGGTCCAGGGATCGACCGCGCCCTCGTCGAGCGACAGCCCGGGATTTGGGATCACCAGATCCGTGTCGTAGTCAATGGTGTTTCCGAAGCCCTGGCAGCGCGGGCAAGCGCCCATCGGATTGTTGAAGCTGAACAGCCCCGGCTCCGGCGTCACCAGCTCGATGCCACAGCGCTTGCAGGCGAATTTTTCGCTGAAGCGGAGCGTGGCTGCCGGCGGATGTTGCGGCGTCGCCTCTTCAAAGATTATTTCGCCGGCTTCGCGATAACAGATCTCCGTGGTGTCGACGATGCGCTGGTGCAGATCCGGCGTGATGACGAAACGATCCACCAGGATGAACAATGGCTGGCTGAAATCGATATCCAGCAACGATTCGGGCGTGGAGAATTCGAAGACGCGGCCATTCTGGTACAGCCGGTTGAAGCCCTTCTTGCGCAGCTCGAAAAGGTGATCGCGCAAGGCCTCCGTTCCGCCTCCCACCCGCACCGGAAACAGCGCGTACCAGCGTGAGCCCGGCGGCTGGTCCAGCATCTTCTTCGCGACATGATCCACCGTGTCGCGCACCACTTGATCGCCGCACTTGGGGCAGTAGCTTCGTCCGGCGCGCGCATAGAGGAGCCGCAAATAGTCGTAGATTTCGGTCGACGTCGCTACCGTTGAGCGCGGATTGCGGGTGGTGTTCTTCTGGCGGATGGCGATGGGCGGCGCGATTCCCGCGATTTCATCGACGTCCGGCTTTTCCATGCGTTCCAGGAACTGCCGCGCGTAGGCCGACAGCGATTCCACGTAGCGGCGCTGGCCCTCGGCGTACACCGTGTCGAACACCAGCGACGACTTGCCGGATCCGGAAACCCCGGTTACCACCGTCAGCAGATTGTGCGGAATCGCGAGGGAGATGTTCTTCAGGTTGTGGACTCGCGCTCCACGGATGAGGATGGATTCTTCCAAGGGATGTTTCGGGAGAGGAGGGCTGCCCCGCCTTCTTCTTTGATTATCCCAGAAACGAAAGAAACTCCACCAGGCCCTTTTAGTTGATCGGCTTTTGGCGCGGTGCTTCTGTTGGAAGAATGCGAACAAATCGATCGCGTACGGGCCTCAGATCGCACATGAGCCCTGCCATCCTACGCGTCTTGCGTGATCGCTGAGTGGTTTCCTCATCAAGAACATTTCGGGCACCTGCAAATCCGCAGCAAGATAAAAGATCGAGTAAGACTCCAAGCTGCTAGACGCCAGGACGAGGAACAAAGGAAAATAAATTGAAGCGTCCATTCTTTCCTTATGAACGCGCCACGCCGCCCCGAGAATGCTGTTCGGCACTGTCTCAATCGAACGTACGGAACAGCAGGTCTTGACTTGGGCTAGATAGCCGCAAAAATCGCAAATGATGTCCGCGCACTTGAAATTGCTCGGGAGCCTCTTGAGTGTTCTTGGTCGCTTGCAGCGTGGGCACGAGCAGGTCGTTACGACGCGAAGCTCTCCAAAGGCGCCTTTCAGCTGGCGGGTCGTTGGAGCTGAGGATTTCGTCCGCATAGCACGTTAAGAGTCTAGAAACGGTGGACCGGGCACAAAATGCCGCACGGGGCAGAATTGAAATAAAACGAAAGCATCTAGAAATATTGTATGGTGAAACGTGAGGTTGGTTATGAATTGGACAGCGTAATGGCAGTGGTCGTGGCGGGGCGGATGGTGATTGAGACGCAGAGCATCCATCTTCCTCATGTTGATTATTCGCGTACGGTGGAGCTGAACTGGAGCGGGAACAACAACAACGTGATGGAACATGCGTATCCATTCCATTCAGCTAGAAACGCAACGACGAATTTTTAGCTAGTCGCGCGGTGTTTGGACTGGCTTGCTCGATGTTGACGTGGCACCCCTTCCCGAGTTCGGAGTGTTCCAGGCATCGGGATTGACAGTGCCGAGTTTAATCTCACCTGAAGGCGATGCGTTTGCTAGCGCGGTTTTCTCATGAGTCACCCAACGACCCGGAGCCCCGCTATCCAGCGTTCCAGGGATTAAGCGTGCTCGCGCCAATGCCCTCGAAATCTTTCGTGTTTCGGGTAACGATGGTCAGCTCGTACGCCAGTGCGGTAGCAGCGATCAATGAATCAATCGTAGGCAAAGGTCTTCCTGTGCGTGTTGCTTGCGCCAGAAGTGAAGCCCAGCGAGCTGCTACCAGCCGGTCTACGGGAAGTACGCGCCCAGAAAACCACGCCTCGAGATCTCGCGCGAGCCACTCTTCGAGCTGTGCGCGGCGTTTACCTGGTGCAAGAATTTCCATTCCCTTTTGAATTTCTGCCAGGGTGATGACGCTCACATATTGCGTTTGGCGATCCGTGCTTTCAAGCCACTGCTTGACGCCGGCATCAGGACCTCCCGACCGGTTGTATTCGGAAAGAACGTTTGTATCGATGAGAAATCCGGTCATCCAAGATCAACCGGGCGCGGATAGTCTTTGGGCCGCTCCAGGTCGAGATTGGCTCCGGCAAAAGGGGAGTTGAGCAGGAGGTCGGAAAGATTATCAAACTGCTTGGGCGGCGGCTGCTCCGCGTCATCAGTAAGACCTGCTTCTCTAGCCACAAGCTCCTGAAGGTATTCGTCCAGAGACAGGCCTCGCGCATTCGCTCGCGCCATAAGACTTCTTTCCACCTCAGCGTTTATCCTTACAGTCACGTTCACGGCTGCTGGCCCTCGTTGCACAGTACCTAATATACAGCTGGCTGTCGCGGAATCGCGAGCGAGACGTTCTTCAGGTTGTGGACTCGCGCTCCACGAATGAGGATGGATTCTTCCAAGGGATGTTTCGGGAGAGGAGGGCTGCCCCGCCTTCTTCTTTTGATTATCCCAGAAACGTCAAGGAACACCGACTAGTGCGGAGTGCGATCGACAAATGCCGGCTGCGGGCGCGGGTCTTAAGAAGCAGAGGGTGAAATTTGGCCGGACGCAGAGTAGCGCTCACGTTTCTCATGGTTTGCTCACAAACAGGAGCGGGCCGGCCTGTGTTTGCACGCCGCCGACGGATGCCTGTACAGCGACTGCGCCCGTGGGTACCGTGGCAGGCAGTTGAATGGTCACTTGATACACCCCGGCGCTTCCGGCCGTGAGAACCGCGCTGAGCACCTGCGCCGCGATTCCACCGACGGTTACGGTGGGCCCCGTCAGCACCGCAGGCGCGCCGGTTACCGTGGTGCCCGCAGGTACTGCCGGATTCGTCGCGCCGAAGCCCGTGCCCCACAGCACCAGGGTGTCGCCCGGCTTTGCCGCTACGGTTCCCGGGACCACGACTGGGTCTCCCAACAGCGCATAATCGGGCAATCGCGACGCGAGTGCATAGTTCGTCCCCAGATACGTGAAGAACGCAGGCGCGACGGCTTCGAGTTGCGCGGGCGCGGGAGCGCTTTTATCACCGTTGTTCGTGACCACCACGTTGACCGTGCCGACCACGCTGTCCGAAGGCACTTGCACGTTAATCTGCGTGGGGCTGATGTAGTAGACGAAGGCCGCCTTGCCGTCGATGGTGACGGTGACGCCGTCGAGGGAAGTGGGCAGGTTGCCGTTGACAACTTCGCTGGCAGTCCAGGTGCGGCCGGGGTAGGTGTTCGCGAGATTGGTGCCCTGAATCATGGCCCACGATCCGGCTTCGATGCCTGGCAGATAACTGGCGCCGTTGAATACGGAAGTAATGGCCGGCGGTCCGGGAGGCGCGAACTTCACCACAAACGCGTTGCCCCACGAGAAGGGCAGCCGCAAACCGCCAACATTGGGGAAATCGCTCGACCAGGTTTGTCCGACGAAAATCACATTGCCTTGAGAATCGATAGTTGCCCCTAGCGCGCCATCGTCGTCGGAGCCGCCGAAATAGGTCGAGTAATTCAGCTTGCCGCCATCCGCCGAAATGGTCGTCACAAACGCGTCCGCCAATCCGGCGTTGGCAGCTTGCGCGGGCATCACCACCGGCAAATCGACCGCGCGTGTACCGCCGACGACGGTCGCGTTCCCCGCCGCGTCGAGCGCGATGGCAGAAATCCAATTCTCGGTAAGGAAGACACCGGGTTCCGCGGCGTAGATGACGGACGGCTCCAGGGAGGCGTGGCCGCGCAGGTAGGTGGAGTATAAGACGCTCGACCCATCAGCGCTGAGCTTGGTGACGAAGCCGCTGGTGGCGGTTTGGTTTGTGGTGGCGTAGACGGTGCCTGTAGAACCGGCTGGAACGATACTGACGATGGTCGGACCGCTCGCTTCCGAACTCCCGGGCGGAACTAGAGAACCGATGGCCGTCCAGGTCTGTGCGTGGTCGTGCGAAATGAAGATGCCGTTGGCGTAGCCTGCCGCATAGAGCGTTCCAGTGGGGTCTACCGCTATGGCGCTGACGCCCCCGGTCGCAGGGACACTCGGCGGCGGATTGATCGGCGACCAGGTAACGCCGCCATCGACGCTGCGAAAGCCGAGGCCGTCGTACACCGTCGAAGGGTTGGTGGACCCGTCCACGATCAAGGGCGTGGAGGGCGCCACCGGCATCTGGTTCCAATTGGCCCCGCCGTCCACACTGCGATAAAGATACGGGGTCGGGTATGGATCGTTCATGCAGCCGAAACCGCAGAACAAGATGTTCGAAATTCCGAAGAGGTGGCCGCTCACGCGCGGATCGAGCGCCATGGATTGGAGCGCTCCAGGAAGGGGCCCGGGGAAGTTCACCGAATTCCAGGTGACGCCCGCGTCGGTGCTTTTTCGCAGCGAGCCACTCACCTCCCAGACGATGTTGGGATTCTGCGCATCCACCGCAAGTTGAGAGACGGCCGAGGGAGGAGAATCGATCAAGGTCCAGCTGTTCGCGCCGTCCACGGTTTTATAGACCGTGGTCGACGATGTCGAAGTCGCCGCCGCGGCGGCTGCGTACAAGGTTTGCGGATGGACCGGGTCGATGGCCAGCACCTGGATATTCGTGCTCGCGATGCCGCTGTTAGCTGCCTTCCAGGTGACGCCGCCGTCCAAGCTTTTGAAGATGCCCAAATCCCCGGTGGCTTCGTAAAGTGTGTTGGGAGTGGTGGGGTCCACCGTCAACATCTGTGGAAGCGCGAAGGGTAGATCGTCCAGCGGCGCCCAAGTGGTTCCGCTATTCGTGCTTTTCCAGAGTGGACGGGCGCCCGGCGAATTCTGCAAGGGACGCACCACAGGGAAATCCACTGACGACGTGCTCCCCGCCACGTAGACTTCGCCCGCGTTGTCGACGGCGATCGCCGTTCCACTCGCCTGGACGCTGCCGCCCAATGCGGTTTCGTAGATCTTTTTCGATCCGTCAGGCGAGATTTTGAAAACGATGGCATACGCGCTGCCCGGCGGCCCAAAGGTTTGAGTCGCGCTGGAGGGGTTCACCGATGAGTTCGACCCCGTAACGTAGACGGCGTCCGCAGCATCCAGCGCGATTCCACCGGTGTTGCCGTTGGGATGGAAGTACGAGTAAACCGACGTGCCTTGCGGCGCCAGTTTGGTGACGACGATACCGAACTGATCGGGCGCGTTTTGGGTGCCGGGGAAGCCGGCGGCGGAGTTCGAACTCACGGCAACGTAGGCGTTCCCGGCGGAGTCGACCGCGATGCCGGCGGCGCCATCGTCCAACGCGCCGCCCAGAAACGTAGAGTACAGCAGTTTGGCGCCGTTGGGGTCGAGTTTCGCCACGAAGGCATCGAAATCGTCCGATGCGCCGTTGTTCAGCGTGCTCTGGAGCGCGTTGACGATCGGGAAATTCGCGGAGCGCGTCCACCCGGTGACCAGCACATTGCCGGCGCTATCCAACGCCACGCCGGTGGCCCAATCGTCGAGAATGCCGCCGAGATAGGTGGACCAAATCACTCTGCCATCCGGCCCGACTTTGGCGATAAACGCGTCGCAGGTGCCGCCGAACTTGGTCTGGAACGCCCCGGTGGTGACCGGAAAGTCGGGCGAATAAGTCAGTCCAACCACGTAGACGTTGCCATGCGCGTCGGCCGCCACCGAGGTGGCGTAGTCTTGGCCGCCGCCGGCCAGGACGGCCGAGTAGATTGGTCCCGCGGCGTGAAGAGTGCCGGCGAAAAGCCCCAGGAGAATCGGGATTTGTACTGCTGCTTTCACGTATAGCCGCGTAACCAGCCGCTCTATGCCCGCGCGCTGAGAGCTGCTTTGACGCGCTCCGGAGTAAACGGAATCTGGCGCAGGCGAGCGCCCGTGGCGTCGAACACGGCGTTGCCGATGGCGGCGGCAATCACTGTAATAGCCGTCTCGCCAGCGCCGGTGGCTTCTTCATCCGGCCGGTTCAACAGCACGCATTCCACTTTAGGAATGGCAAAGCCGAGGGGCAAGGTGTGATAGGTTCGCCAGTCAATCGACGTTACCTTCTGGTCGTCCCACGTCACCTCTTCCAGCAGGGCGCGGCTCATGCCCTGGAGCGCTCCACCCTCGGCCTGATTCTTCAGGCCGTCCGGATTCGAGATCGGGCCGGCGTCAATCGCGACGTAGACGCGCCTTACCGCGATCTTTCCGCTGTCCTGATCGACTTCGACCTCGGTGACGATCCCCGTATATCCGTTGTCTCCTTCGTAGGCGACACAAGCCACACCGCGACCTGTGGCGAGGCCCGCCTTCTGCACCCCGGAACGAGGCGATGGGCGCGCGTCCCAATTCGCCGCTTTCGCCGCGGCTTTGAGCACGTCGATCACGCGCTCGTTGCTTAAATGGCGGAGGCGGTACTCCACCGGGTCTGCCTTGGCGTGCGACGCCAGTTCGTCCATGAAGGACTCGTGCGCGAAGGTGTTCTGGAAGCGAGCCGGAGACCGGAGCGGGCCGGTGAAGAAAGGCGAGGGAATGTTGTGAACCAGCACGCGTGAGCTGCGCACCAAACCGGCGCCTTTTGGCACGCCGTCAAATAGAGCAGCGGAGTAAGAAGGGATTCCATTGCTGTTGTTGTTAAAGCCCCGCGGTTCGGGCGCGGGCGACCTGGGCGTCAACGCTTCCGGCTGAAAACCAACCAACGAACCGGTGATGACATTGCCCGGAGTGCCGGGCCCCGGCCGATTGCCGAGCGTCGGAGACCAAGCTTCGTGGTCCCAGGCGATAATGTTTCCCTGTGCGTCGAGGCCGGCGCGCTCGTCCATGAGAAACGGGTTGCCGTAGTTTTCCGACGTCAATTCGTCCTTGCGGGTGAGCTGCACGCGCACCGGTTTGCCGACGGCTTGGGAGAGCAGCGCGGCGTCGTAGGTTACCGTGTCGGCGGCGTTCAGCCCGTAGCAGCCGGAGCCTCGGCGAAAGATCACGCGTACGTTATCCGGTTTGATACCGAGCACCATGGCGGCCGTGCTGCGCTGATACCAAACGCCCTGCGTAGGCGACCAGATAGTTGCCTTGTCACCCTGGACGTCGGCAACCGCGCAGGAGCTGCCCATGGATCCGTGTGCTTGATACGGATGAAGGTAGGTGGCTTTTACCACGGCGGCGGCCTGGCTCAGCTTCTGTTCCACGTCTTTCGAGTCGACCAGAAGGATGTCGCGTGTGGGCTTTACGTTCCGCAGTTGGTCGTAGAACTCGGCGCGGTTCATCAACCCGCTGCCCGAAGTCCACGTCACCTTGAGTTTGTCGGCGGCCTGGAGCGCCTGCCACGGCTTTTCCGCAACGATGCCGACGAAGTTTTTCTTGACGACCACCTTCACCAGGCCGGGCATCCCTTCGACGGAGCTTTCGTCGACGCTCATCACCGTAGCGCCGGCGGTCGGCGGACGAACCACGCGGCCGTGCAGCATTCCGGGCACGCGCACGTTATGAACGAATTCGAATTGTCCGGTTACAATTTCAGGTATATCGGGACGCCGCGCCGGTGTTCCAAGGACGGTCCATTCGCTGGGTGGTTTGCGCTTGGCTTTCGGATCGAGCGTCAGGTTAAACTTCTTGCCGCCGACCAGCTGGCCGTAAGTCACTTTCTTGGTGGGATCGCCCTTGGCGCTGATCACTCCATCCGCGGCTGTCAACTTATCCACAGGGACTCCGAGCTGCTGCGACGCCATTTTGACGAGTGCTTCGCGGGCCGTGGCTCCAGCCTGAGCCAGATTGGCGTGGTTGAAATTAGCGGGATGGGATTGGCTGCCTGACGTGTAAGCCTGATCCGGCGTCATCGCGGTGTCGCAGTAAATCAGCTTCACGCGGTTGAAGGGCACCGACAACTCTTCGGCTACCAGCTGGGTTTGGGCTGTCGAAATGCCTTGGCCCAGTTCCTCCTTGCCGCTATAGCCGGTCACGCTGCCGTCGGCGGCGATGGCGATCCACGAATCGAGCTGAATGATGGGCGGCGAACCGGGCGACGGCCCGCCCGCGCCTCCGGGTCCTTGCGGCCCTTGCGCGTCACCGTACCGATCCGCAATAGAGAAGCCGACGATCAGCGCGCCTGAGGCTTTCAGGAAACCGCGGCGGGAGAAACCGCTGCGTTCGAGTGCGCGGCGGGCGTCTTCCGTCATACCTGGGATCATTGCCGGTTTCATCACGCGACCCCCTTGGTATATTTCTGGATGGCCTGATACATCCGGACGTGCGTGAAGCAGCGGCATAGCACGCCGGAAAGCGCCTGCTGAATCTCGTCTTCGCTGGCTTTGGGGTGCTTGTCCAGGAACGCTTTCGCGGTCAAAATGACGCCGTTCACGCAGAAGCCACACTGTGCGGCCTGCTCATCGATGAACGCTTGCTGGATGGGGTGCGGCTTCTCGGGAGTACCCAATCCTTCCAGAGTCGTAATTTCCGATCCGGCCGCGGCTTTGACGGGCGTGATGCAAGAGCGGACAGCCACGCCTTTCAGGATCACCGTGCAGGCTCCGCATTGGCCCAAGCCGCAGCCGAACTTCGGCCCGCGCAGCTCGAGATCATCGCTCAGCACGTACAGCAGCGGCGTCGCCGGGTCCACATCGACGGTGTGGGTCCGGCCGTTGACTTTTAAAGTTATTGCGCTCATTCTCGCCCTCTCCGTTATCGTATATCGTACGCTACTGCCAGTGAGAACGGCTTGGGGACACGGGCTTCGTTCGGGAGGCTCCGTTGCACAGCCTCGGGATCAGTGGCTTTGGCGGGCCTTCTCGCGGTCTTCTTTTTCCTTTTCTTTCCAGCCTTCACTCGCCTTGCGAGCGCTTTCCTTCAGCTCACGTTCGGCGGCGGCGGCGGTTTTCTCGGCGTGTTTTGCGATTTCGTGGGCAGCTTCGCCAACTTTGAACGCCGCGGAGTTGCGATCGCTTTCCTCGCGTGCGCGCTGGGCCTCTCGTTCGCGTTCACTGCGGTGGGAGCAAGCGCTGAGGGTCAGTATCATCAGTGTGGCTACGACACATCGCATGGATTCCAATCCCGTCGCCCTTCACTTCGACGGTAACGGGACGTCGCCTTAGGGAGCAACGCCGATTGCGCGGATCCCCGCGCGACGAAGCGGCCAGGCCATAGCTGAAGTTCGCGGAGGGCGGCCCAATCACCTTCGCCCTCACGCTGTAGAATAGTTGGTAACAGGCACGTATGGCGGAAGTCCATAGTTCACTGCTGGATCGGATCACAACCGATCCCAAGGTACGACTCGGGAAACCGTGCATTCGCGGCCATCGCATCACCGTTCAGGAGGTTTTGGAGTGGCTCTCAAGCGGGGCCTCCCAGCAACAAATCCTGGCCGATTACCCCCAACTGGAACCTGAGGACTTCCTGGCTGTATACGCCTACGCCGCCGAGTTGGCAGCGGGCGCCAGGGCCTCCAGTGGATGAAACTCCCCTTCGACGAAAGCCTTTCGCCGAGGCTGGTCGAATTATTGGGTGATCTTTTCCCCGAGTCCGAAAGCGCTCTTCGAAACGGGCTTGCGGGCGTAGGCGATTTAAGGATTCTCGAATACGCAACGGAACGAGATTTCATCCTGATCACAACGGACAGTGATTTTGAGGGCCTGTTAAGACGGGTCCCTGGCGGCAATGTCGTTATTCTTCGCTCTTGTAATTACCCAACTGAGGTTGCAGCCGAGGTGCTTCGTCGCAACGCGATCCGTATCGCTGTCCTGCCTGAGTCCGAAGATCGTTTGATCATCCTTGATCGATAGGCGAACTCGGGCTACAACTTCAGGTGGATCGAGATCTAAGCACAGCCCGCAGAGGTTTTGTAGGCGCCGGGCACATGATCTGGGCAACTAAACGACCCAAATTGAAATACATACGCGGCAAAGGCGTTAGCTCCAAAGGGCCAATAACCAGAGATCCTCGCGAGCCATCTCTTTATTACCATATAGCTTGAGCTGTGTATGTGGATAGTCCGATTAGCGCTCCGGCGCCCTTATACCTTCGTTGTGATGTCGGTGGCCATTCTGCTGCTTGGCTTGACAGCGATCGTCACGATGCCCGTCGACATATTTCCGTACATCGACATACCGGTGGTCAGCGTGGTTTGGAACTACACGGGGATCTCCCCCCAGGAGATGGAGAATCGCATCATTACTCAGTTCGAGCGAGGGATGACGGCCGTCGTCAACGACATGGAACATATCGAGTCGCAATCGTACTACGGTATTTCCGTCATTAAAATATACTTCCAGCCCAAGGCGAAGGTGGAACTGGCCATGGCGGAGCTAGCGGCCCAAGGCCAGGCCGCGACGCGTAGTATGCCACCCGGAATCTTTCCTCCGACTATCCTGAAGTTCGACGCGTCCAGTGTCCCGATTTTGCAATTAGGCCTGGAAAGCAAGACTCTGAGCGAGCAGGAAATTTACGACCTGGCGCAGAACTTCATCCGCACACCGCTGGCGACTGTCCAAGGCGCTGCCGTACCGAATCCGTACGGCGGCAAGCAACGGCAAATTCTGGTGGATCTCGATCCCGCCGCGCTTTACGCCAAACAACTATCGGCGATAGACGTTTCCAACGCGGTGAACCTACAAAATCTGATTCTGCCTGCCGGTCAGGTGAAGATCGGCGATCGAGAATACCCGGTCCGCTTGAACAGCAGCCCTGAGGTCCTTGCGGACCTGAATAACCTGCCGATTAGGACCGTGAACGGCGCGACGGTTTACCTGAAGGACGTTGCCACCGTTCGGGATGGCTACACGATTCAGACCAATATCGTCCGGACCAATGGGACGCGGGGAGCGCTGCTGACAATTCTGCGAAATGGCCAAGCATCCACGCTCGACATTATCGACAAAGTGAAGGCACGGTTGCCTAGGATTGAAGCCGCCATACCGCCGGAGCTGAAGGTGCGGCAGTTGTTCGATCAGTCCCTGTTCGTGCGCGCGTCCATCAGCGGCGTGTTGAGGGAAGGCGCCATCGCTGCTTTGCTCACCGGCTTGATGATCCTGCTGTTCTTAGGAAGCTGGCGCAGTACGGTGATCGTCTGTATTTCGATCCCGCTGTCGATTCTGACATCGCTCATCGTCTTGAACCTGATGGGCGAAACGATCAACGTGATGACGCTGGGCGGTCTGGCGCTGGCGGTCGGTATTCTGGTGGATGACGCGACGGTTGAAATCGAGAACACGCACCGAAATCTGGCGATGAGAAAGCCGCTGGTGCGCGCTGTGCTGGATGGCGCGCAGCAGATCGCGATTCCGGCGTTCGTCTCCACGCTCTCCATCTGCATTGTCTTCGTACCGGTTCTGCTGTTGACGGGCGCTGCCAAGTACTTGTTTACCCCGCTGGCGCTGGCGGTGGTGTTCGCGATGCTCGCGTCGTACATGCTGTCGCGCACGCTGATCCCGACCATGGTCCACTACTTGTTGAAGCCGGAAGTGGACATGTATCGCACGGGCGAGCACGGCGAGGGCGGCAGGGCAGAGGGCCATCCGCTGATCTGGCGCATCCATTTCGCATTCAACCGGCAGTTTGAGCGCGTTCGAGCGGCCTACACCGGATTCCTGGATTGGGCGCTGGATCATCGCGCCGCGGTACTGACCGTGTTTCTGATTTTTTCGATTGGCTCGTTGGGCTTGATCTACCTGGTGGGAACCGATTTCTTCCCGACGGTGGATTCCGGGCAGATTCGCCTGCACGCGCAGGCGCCGGCGGGCACACGCATCGAGAAAACGGAGTTGATTTTCGCCGAAATTGAGAGGGAAATCCGCAATGTGATTCCGGCGGGTGAATTGAACACGATTCTCGACAACATCGGCGTGCCCCCGGGCGGGTTCAATCTGGCTTACGGCGATAGCGCCGCGATCGGCGACAATGACGGCGACATTCTCATCTCTATGACGAAGGACCACACGCCCACCGAGATCACCACCGACCGGCTGCGCAAACAACTTCACGCGAAGTTTCCCGACATCGTTTTCTTTTTCGAAGCGGCCAACATCACCAACCAAATCCTCAATTCCGGGCTGCCGGCTCCGATCGACGTGCAGGTCACCGGCCGCGACGCCGGACCAAATTACAAGATTGCCCAACAATTGGCGGAACGAATCGCGCGCGTCCCGGGCGCCGCCGATGTACACATTCACCAGGTGGTGGACGCTCCGGAACTGCGCGTGAACGTGGATCGCGTGAAGGCCGGACAGCTCGGGCTGACGCAACGGGATGTCGCTAATAGCATGCTCATTTCCTTGAGCGGCAGCGGGCAGGTGGCTCCGAACTTCTGGCTGAACTGGAAGAACGGTGTGAGCTACCAAATCGTGGTGCAGACACCGCAGTACAAGCTGGATTCGGTGGACAAGCTCATGCGCACGCCCGTATCGGCCGCCGGGTCCGCTGTGGCGTTCAACACGCCGGGTTCGATGGCAGGCGTTTCGAATGGCGGTGATGGTTTTACCGGGGCGGCGCCGGGTCAAAATACAGTCGCTTACGGCAATCCGGGCGCGCTGCCTTACCAGACGCAATTGCTTTCCAACCTCGCCACCATCGAGCACGGCACCGGTCCTGAAATCGCGAATCATTACGACGTTCAGCCGGTGTTCGACGTGTACGCCAACATCGCCCGCCGCGACTTGGGAGGAGTGACCTCGCAGGTGGAGAAAATCATGCGGGAGACCGAGGTTCCCAAGACCACGCAGCTCATGCTGCGCGGCCAAGCGGCGACCATGCAAAGCTCGTTCTACCGGCTGGGTTTGGGACTCATTGCGGCGATTGTTTTGGTATATCTGTTAATGGCAGTCAATTTTCAATCCTGGGTGGATCCTTTCATCATCCTGACTGCGCTGCCTGGCGCGCTGTCCGGCATCCTATGGATCCTGTACGTGACACAGACCACGTTGAACGTTCCGTCGATGATGGGCGCGATCATGTGCATCGGAGTGGCAACGGCCAACAGCATTCTAATGGTTGTCTTTGCAAATGACGAACGAATGGAAGGGAAGGGCGCGCGCGCGGCGGCTCTCTCGGCCGGGTACACGCGGCTGCGGCCGGTGGTAATGACGGCGTCGGCTATGATTCTGGGCATGCTGCCGATGGCGCTGGGTATCGGCGAGGGGGCCGAGCAGAATAGCCCGCTGGGAAGAGCGGTGATCGGCGGATTGTTGCTGGCTACCGTGACCACGCTGGTGGTTGTGCCGATTGTGTACAGCTATATGCGCAAGCAGCCGCCGGTGAACTACGACCGCAAGATCGAAGAAGAAGAGCGCGAGGGGCTGCCGGAATCGGAATTCCAGATGTTCTGAGAGCGCATTGATTGAAATTAGATGAAATCATCGACCATTGACGAACCTGACAATCCGCTGGATATTCCGCCCGATAGTCCGATGGACCGGACGGACACCGAAGAGGAGTTGCGCGCGGAAATCGAGCGGCTGAAGCGCCAACTCAATCAGAAAGCTGGTCACAAAGCGCATTCGGCGCTGGAGCATCCCAGGCGGCCTAAGCCCGGGACGATCGTGCTGTTACTCGTGATCGTAGCCGTGATCTTTGCGGTAGCATTCGTTGCCGGCTACATCCCGCATCACCGGCGCGATTTACAGGTGATCGCCGATACCACGGTACAAAATGACGCGCTGCCGGATGTCAGTGTGGTGGCGGTAAAGAAGGCATCGGGCATGGGCGATCTGGTGTTGGCAGGAAATATTCAGGCCGTCACGGAAGCCCCGATTCTGGCGCGCGCGGACGGTTATGTGAAGCGCCGGGAGGTGGACATCGGCGACCGCGTGACCGCCGGCCAGCTGTTGGCCGAAGTGGAGGCGCCCGATCTGGATCAGCAGGTTCGTCAGGCGGAAGCAGCCGTGGAACAGGCGGAGGCGGATTTGGCACGCGCTAGCGCGGCTCTCGAACAGGGCAAGGCCAACGAATCGATCGCCAAGGTAACCGCTACGCGTTGGGAGAATCTGGTGCGGCGCGGCGCGGTCTCGAAACAAGAAAACGATCAGTATCAGGCGCAATATCAGGCCCAGGCCGCCAACGTGCGCGCGTTGGAACGGGCGGTGGACGCCGCCAAGGGTAACATCGCAGCGATGCAGGCCAACGTGGCGCGGCTGACCGACATGCAGGGCTACTTGAAGGTGCGCGCGCCTTTTGCGGGCGTGGTGACGGTGCGCAACGTCGATGTGGGCACCTTGATTAATACGGGCAACACGATGCTGTTTCGGATCGCGCAGACAAATTTACTGCGGATGTACTTGAACGTCCCGCAGTCGAGCGCCTCCGATGTACATGTGGGGCAAATGGCAACGCTTGCGACGCCGGAGCTTCCGGAACGGAAATTCTCGGGCGCGGTGACCCGCACCGCCAACGCGCTGGATCCCTCCAGCCGCACGTTGCTGGTGGAAGTTCAGGTGCCGAACCCCGAAGGCAAGCTGCTGCCCGGTATGTACGTCGAAGTGGATCTGCACCTTCCCCGCAAGGATCCACCGCTGCTGCTGCCCAGCGACACGCTGTTGGTGCGGCCCGAGGGGACGCTAGTGGCCACGCTCAACTCCGAGGATAGAGTTCATTTTCAACCGGTCATCGTGGGCCGCGACTATGGAAGTCAGCTCGAAATCCTTTCCGGGTTGAGCAACGGCCAGCGCGTGATCGCCAACCCGAACGATTCGGTGCAAGAGGGCGTCAAGGTTCATCCGGTCGTGGCGGCGACAGGCAACGGGGGCGGACCCAAACGCTCCCGCTAGCTGGTGCTCTTCCCTGCTCTGCCGTACCCTGAAAGAACACGCAGCGCGATCGGTATCGCCCGACGCGCGCTTGGAACCACATCCATCATGAAAAAGATCAGCGTCGTATTTCTCTGTTTGCTCCTGCTCGCGCCGGCGGGCTTTCCGGCCCCTCCGTTGCCTGGCGAGGTGTTCAACCGGTTGAAGCAGCCCTACGTGGAACATCCCGTCGCGCCCGTGGATCTGTCCAATTCGCCGCGCATCCGGCAGTTGCTGCGATCGGGCAACATTTATCTTTCGCTTTCGGACGCAATCGCGCTGGCCATCGAAAACAATCTGGACATCCAACTGGAGCGCTATTCCCTGCCGGCGGCCGACACGGAATTGCTGCGCGCCAAGGGCGGCGGCGGGTTGCGCGGCCTGAACTATAACGTGTTTGAAGCGCCGGTGGGAGTGGGCGGCCCAGCCAGTCCGCTGATCACGGTGGCGGCGGCGCTCAGCGTGGGGGCCGCGGGAACGGTACCAACCAATCCGTCCGAACTTGGTGCTTTGTCCGAACCGCAGGACAATCTTTCAATGCTTCAGAACGTTCCGCTTTCCACCGGCCCGGCGATTCCATTTTTCGACCCAGCGCTCACCGGACAACTCAATTGGACGCATCAAACCGCGCCCGACACAAATCCATTGGGCAACGGCACGAATGCCATCGCCGGCAGCGTGATGAATGCCAATGCCGGCTACACACAAGGGTTCGGGCCGGGCACGGAGCTGAATGTAGCGTTTGACAACGCTCGGAACACCACCAATTCGCTGCTGAGCGCCTTCAGCCCTTACACCACTTCCAGTCTAGGATTCACGGTGACGCAGCCGCTGTTGCGCGGATTCGGGATGGCAGTGAATCGCCGGTTCATACGCATTTCCAAAAACGAACAGAGAATCGCGGGGCTTCTGGTGCAGCAGCAGCTCATCGCTACCGTTTACGGCGTGGTACGCCTCTATACGGATCTGGTGGCGCTCTACGAAGACGTGAAGGTGAAGGAAGAGACGCTGGCCTCGGCCCAGAAACTCTACACCGACACCAAGGCGGAGGTGGATGAGGGCACACAAGCGCCGGTAGAGCTGACGCGCGCCAATGCACAGGTCTTCTCTATCCGTCAGGACCTGATCGATTCTCGCGGGCTGCTCGAGGAACAGGAGGCGGTCATCAAGAACGTGCTCACGCGCCGCACCGATAACGATCCCGAGGTGCTGAACGCGCGTATCATCCCCACCGATTCCATCGATGTTCCTGACGCGGACGAGACTCGACCGCTGCAAGAGTTGGTCGCCCTGGCGTTCACCAATCGGCCCGATTTATCACAGGCCGGCATCCAAGTAGAGAACACGCAGATCAGTCTGCAGGGCTCGCGCAACGGATTGCGGCCGGAGATCGATCTGGTGGGCGTGGCTCAAAACAACGCGCTGGCCGCACAACAGAATCCATTGGCACGCGGTATCGAGTCGCCGCTGATCGGCGGTTACGGCAATGCTCTGGAGCAGCTTGCTACGCGCAAGTATCCCACCTACGGAGTCGGCCTCAACGTTACTTTGCCGCTGCGCAATCGGATCGCGCAGGCTGACGTTACACGCGACGAGATCCTGCTGCGCCAGAGCCAGGTGCTGGAGCAGCAGCTCCGTAAGCAGGCGCAGCTCGAGGTGGAAGACGCGCTGATCGCCATGCGGCGCGCCCGCGCATCGTATGAAGCAGCCGTGGAGACCCAGAAGTTGCAGCAAGAATCGCTGGATGTCGAGCAAGCCAAATTTGAAGTGGGAGCGTCCACCAGCTTCTTCATCATTCAGTACGAGAGCTATCTGGCGCAGGCGCGATCCACGGTGGTCGTGGCCAAGAGCGCGTATCTGAAGGCTCGCGCGGCTCTGGAGCGTGCCACTGGAACGATCCTGGATGACAACCATGTGTCGTTGGGAGATGCGATTCGCGGGCGCTGAAGAGGGCCGCAACCCGCTTGCTTACGCGCGCGGTTGAGCGCGCGCGGCTCTGAATGAACCGGTGCTGTCACGAGCGCGATTTGCGGCGCGCCAGCCATAGCATGATCGCCCCGAAAATCAGCATCGAAACGCCGCAATCAAGATTGACATTGGCCGATTCGAGCGGGGCGTGATAATTCGCCGCAAGGCCGGTGCCGCACAGGATCGCACCGACCAGCGCAAAGAAACTCCCGATCGGTATGCGAAGGTCGCTCATATTACCAGAACAGCAGATTTAGCAACAGCAGCGCCGCTAGGATAATCACGGCCAAAGGCGCCGGCCGCTTATACCAACGGACCTGCTCGTGTGGGATCGTGGTGAGGCCATAGACCAAATTGCGAAGCTCGGCCGCGGCCTTAGGCGTCGACATCAAGCTCACCAGCACGGTAACGAGAAAGCAGGTGGACCAGGCGAAAATCGCGATCCAGAAGTTCTGCGCCATGGTGGAAGGGAACGTGTGTAGTACGGTACCCAACCACCCGCCCTTGCCTTCCGCCAAGGTCAACCCATGAGTCACGGCGGCGGCGGCCGTCCCGGCGAGCAATCCGGTGAAGGCGCCGTGTCCGGTGGCTCGCTTCCAGAACATTCCCAACAGAAATGTTGCGAACAGCGGCGCATTGACGAAGCCGAACACCAGTTGCAGAAAGTCCATGATGTTGTTGAAGTGGCTGGCCAGGTACGCAGTTCCTATCGATAGAGCGACTCCGACCACGGTGGTCACGCGGCCCACCCACAAGTAGTGCGAGTCGGGTGCATTTTTTCGGATATGGCCTTGATAAAGGTCGTAAGTCCAAACCGTGTTAAAGGCCGTCACATTACCGGCCATGCCGGACATGAACGAGGCCATCAAAGCCGTCAATCCGAGGCCCAGCATGCCAGAGGGATAAAACTGCGCCATTAGCGTGGTGAGGGTTTGATCGTAGTCGGGTTCGCCGCCCGATTTGAGCGGAATCGAATAGCCCAGGGCGAGGTGCGAGAGCGCGAGCGCCGCTATGCCGGGAACAATTACTATAAACGGCATCACCATCTTCGGGAACGCAGCGATCAAAGGCGTGCGCCGCGCCGCCGACATCGAGTCCGCCGCCATGGCTCGCTGCACCACTAGAAAATCGGTGCACCAATAACCGAACGACAGCACGAACCCGAGCCCCGCTATCAAGCCGAACACTTCCACGCCCATCGGATTCTGGGATGCGTTCGCTGCGTAGCGCCAAGTGTGCGTCATTACCTCGGGAAGCCGTGACGCCATGCTGCTCCAGCCGCCCGTCCTCGTTACTACAAAGATCGACAGCGGCGCGAACCCCAGCACGATCAGGAAAAACTGCAAAACTTCGTTGTAAATGGCGCTGGTAAGTCCGCCGAGAAAAGTGTAAATCAAAACGATGGCCGCCGAAAGTAGTACCGAGGCGGTGAAACTCCAATGCAGCACTAATTGAAACAAAAGCCCGAGCGCATACATGGAAATGCCGGACGAAAACACGGTCATGACCGCAAATGTGACGGCGTTCAGCGCGCGCGTCTTCTCATCGAACCGCAGCTTCAGATATTCAGGCACGCTGCGGGCGCGGCTACCGTAGTAGAACGGCATCATGAAGACGCCGACAAACAGCATGGCCGGCACCGCGCCGATCCAATAGAAGTGCGCGGTCATGATCCCGTATTTCGCACCGGAAGCGCACATGCCAATCACTTCCTGGGCGCCAAGATTTGCGGCAATGAACGCAAGGCTGGTAATCCATACCGGAACCGAGCGTCCGGAGGTAAGGAAATCGTCGCTGGTTGCGACCTTGCGTTTTACGATCCAGCCGATGCAGAGGACGAAGACGAAGTACAGCGACAGGATCAGGTAGTCAACCGGGGCAAGCCTCAATCCGCCTAAAGTCTAGCACAGGAATCGCACGGGAATTTCGCCATGCGCGCGGTGAGCGGCGTGTGCGATCATTGCTGCTTACTAGCCGATGCTCGCCTACGCCTGCACCATTTTCCTGAGCGCGTTTCTGCTGTTTGCCGTGCAGCCGATGATCGGTAAAATCATCCTGCCGTGGTTCGGTGGATCGGCCGCGGTGTGGAGCACCTGCCTGTTGTTTTTCCAAGCCGCGTTACTCGCGGGTTACTTGTACGCGCACCGTTCCACGCAGTCGCTGAAACCAAAGCAGCAGGCCATGCTGCACATCGCCCTCATGGCGCTCAGTCTGGCGCTGCTTCCCATCCTGCCATCGCCCAGTTGGAAGCCTACGCAGGCCGGCGACCCGTCGCTGCGGATCTTGCTGCTTCTCGCTGCCACCATCGGCCTGCCTTACTTGCTGCTGTCCACCACCAGCCCGCTTCTGCAAGCCTGGTACGTCGCGGCTAAACCGGGCGCGATTCCGTATCGATTGTTTGCGCTGTCGAACTTCGGCTCGCTGCTCGCGCTTCTCAGCTATCCCGCTTTCGTCGAACCCATCTTTACCACGCATGCACAGGCTTACGGATGGTCCGGCATCTATGTCGTGTTCGTCGTGATCTGCGCGGCGGTAGCGTGGAGGGCGATGCGCGCAGCTCCGCAACAACCGCACGGGACGATCGCTCGGACGCCGACGCCTCCTCCCAGTTGGACCGTCCGCATCGTATGGACCGCGCTGGCGGCCTGCGCTTCCACACTGCTGCTGGCCATCAGTAATCACCTCAGCCAGAACGTCGCGCCGATTCCGTTTCTCTGGGTCCTGCCGCTCGCGATCTATCTGGTCAGCTTCATCCTGTGCTTCGAACGTGAAAAGGTCTACAATCGCGGAGTCTTCCTGCCGTTGCTCGTCATCGCGCTCGATGGCGCCGCGTATACGATTTACGCCAACGAAGGGAATCCGAACATCGCCTGGGCCATTCCGACCTTCGTCGCCGCGCTGTTCGTCTGCTGCATGGTGTGCCACGGGGAACTCGCGCGCCTTAAGCCCGATCCCAGCCACCTCACCAGCTTCTACTTAATGGTCTCGCTCGGCGGGACGTTAGGCGGCGTGTTTGTGGCCATTATTGCGCCACACGTTTTTCATACCTATTTCGAGCTTCCGATGGCGATGGTGGCGTGTGTTGCGCTGGCGGCGCTGGTCCTGTGGGTCTCGCCGCAGGGTTGGAAGGGTAAGATTCCGGTGGTTGCCGTGCGGATCGCTATGGTCGCGTTCACCGTGGGTCTGGCGATTCATCTGGGCTACGAAAAGCATCTTGCCGATCGAATCTTCCGCGTTTCGATCCGCAACTTCTACGGCGTCCTGCGCGTTCGCGACATTCCCGCGGACGACGGGGACACTGCGGTTCGCCGCTTAATCCACGGCACGATCAATCACGGAACCCAGCTTCTGGATGCAGCCCACCGCGACGAACCCACCAGCTACTACGGCCCCTTTTCCGGCATGGGCCGAGCGATGCGTTACTTACAGAACCGGGGTCCCGTCCGCGTGGCCGTCATCGGATTGGGGGCCGGGGTCACAGCAAGCTTTTGCCGCGCCGGTGACGTCTTCCGCTTCTACGAAATCAATCCACTGGCGCTCTCCATCGCTAGCACCTGGTTCACCTTCCTGGGGGATTGCAAGGCCGACCACCAAGTGCTGATGGGGGACGCGCGCCTTACGCTTGAAGCGCAGTCCAGCCAGCAGTTCGATCTGATGGCGATCGACGCTTTCACCAGCGACGCCATCCCCGTGCACCTGCTGACGCGCGAGGCGTTCGCGCTCTATTTCCGGCACCTGAGGCCAACGGGGATCCTTGCGGTACACGTGTCGAATCGCTATCTCGACCTGGTCCCCGTGGTATCGCGCAACGCACACGACCTCGGCAGGGTAGCTTTTGACGTCGACGATGAGGACGAAGAAACGGATTATTTCTCCGACAGCGACTGGGTGTTAGTCACGAGCGATGCCGCGATCTTCCGCGACGCGGCATTCAAATCGTCCAGCGTCCAACCCGCGCGCATGCGCTCGAATCTGCGCCCCTGGACCGACGACTACAGCAATCTGTTCCAAATCTGGAGAATTCGAAGGAACTAGTACATACTTGCATAAATAGAAGTTAAGGTGCACAATTGGGTATGGCCCGCCGACCTGCCCGCATACAGCTCAGTGAGGAAGAGGAATCCGTCCTGCGGGGATGGACGCGCAAAGGAAGCGGCGAACAGCGCCTGGCGGATCGTGCCCGCATCGTTCTCCTATCCCACGAGGGGATGACCGTGGAGAAGATCGCCGAGCAGCTGCATACCCGGCCAGCTCGAATATCGAAGTGGCGCCAGCGATTTGCCGAAGGTCGACTGAACGCTTTGTCGGATGCGGCACGGCCCGGCAAGCCGCACACCTATACGGAAGAGACCGAACGGCGTGTGTTGCGGTTGCTCGATCAGCCTGCACCACAGGGTTACGCCCAGTGGAACGGCCCGCTGCTGGCGGAAGCTCTGGCTGATGTGAGCACCGATCACGTATGGCGCATCCTGCGCAAACACCAGATCCAGTTACAACGTCGGCGGAGCTGGTGCATCAGCACCGATCCGGAGTTCGGACCCAAGGCGGCCGACGTGGTGGGCCTGTACCTGAATCCGCCCGAGAACGCCCTGCTGCTTTCGGTGGATGAGAAGCCACACATCCAGGCGCTGGAGCGCGCCCAGGGGTTTCTCCGACTCCCCGATGGAAAGGC
>Ga0209415_10000281_pt1 | contig 91002 bp, 78 predicted proteins | sample PeaSoiSIISIP2007_FD_187696 | JGI IMG/M metagenome (GOLD analysis project Ga0209415, IMG submission 187696) | Peat soil microbial communities from Weissenstadt, Germany - SII-SIP-2007 (SPAdes) (version 2) | ecosystem: Environmental > Terrestrial > Soil > Wetlands > Peat | place: Germany... | reverse complement strand
GGGCCGATCTGCCTTCTTGGCAGGACCTAGCGAATCTGATGCGGAAAAGTTTCGCTCAGAATATACCCGACTTCCCGAAAGATCTCGCTCAGTCCTGTATCGGTTCGAAAGCCTACCCCGAACTCTTTCAACTCTGCCGAGATCTCGATACTAAGTTGTTTAACTCGATCTTGCTGCGGCAGTTCACTGCTCCAGCGATCACCCCGCTCTATGCAGAGTTCGTCGGCAGGCTCACGAAAATTACGCCGGCCCGAATTGTGACGACAAATGTTGATCTTTGCCTGGAACAGCAGGTGGGGCCAATTGATGTGATCGAAAGAGCCGATATGGAAAGGTGCACCAGTTGCATTCTGGAAAACTCTCCCTTTGTAGCGAAGCTACACGGATCGATCTCTTCGATAAGCTCTACGGTGTTTACCTCGGGCGATTACCAACGGCTAATAAGTAGCAGAAATTACATCGCTGCGATCAAGGGGATTTTCAACTCCGCATCCGTTCTTTTTCTGGGGTATGGCTTACAGGACAAGTATGTATTGAAGTTGATCGCCGATAACGAAGGGGAACACGAGCTATTTGGCAGCGGTCCGCATTTTCTTGTGAACGAGCAGCCGGGCCCTCCGGAACATTCGGTGCATCGGATAGCGTATCAAACCATGCGTCACCGGGATCATCGGGCAGTACTGACGGTGCTCGATTTCGTGTACCAAGCGAAAACAGATGAATATTCTTTTGCTCCGCAGAGGTCGACTCACGCCAACCCGGAATCGGGCTTCTACATCAGCGATTTCAAACCGTCTGGTACGCATGTGACGGGGAACCAGCTCGAACTCACAGGTCCCTCGGGGACAGCGAGAATTAACGCGACCGTTGGGCTCGGCTTTGTGCGAGGCGAGTTACCAAGCAGCCTGACGGTTGCCTTCCATGATCTTACGGTCGGGCTCACCTGTTTTGACCGTGTGTTTTTGCCGTTGAAGTCAGTAGGTGTGCTGCACGAGCGTGCTACCGGACCCGTCTTCTGGGAGATAGTGGACAGCGGTGCACTTACGTTCGTTGACGTAGTTCACGAACCATTCTTTGTCGCACAGCCCGACGCTATAACGGGCAGTATTGGCATTGTCAGGCTCCAGGATCCCCATCAAGTAGACACCCGATCTTCGATGAGCGTGATCAGAACGATGCTGGGGCCTGCGGTAGGTCACGAGACCGAGGGTGAGAAGAAGATTGAAAGCCTGAGCGCTCATGTTATTTTTTTTGCTGATTCCGAAAACCTCGGTCTTGCCGCAATGGTGAGGGGCGCCCTCCTTTTGCCGCGCGTGTCGCGGCTCCTCGGCTTCTCCGACTACGCGGTGCCTAGCCAAATCCCCCATTGGTTGGCTCATCCGACTCTGCGATTCGCGCATCTCGTACAAACTGGCTTAATTTGCGATCAGCTACAAATCAGAGCTGCCCGAGTGCCTTTTGGAGGAGCCTCGCTATTGAGCGCCGCATTCAGCATCAAGCCCGCCGAGCAGGGCGTATACGATTACGCAAGTTTCGTATTAGCAGGAGCCTTCGGGTCGAATCTGAGCACGTATATAGAGAGGAATCCCAGCGCGCTTCTCCGTGTTCTCAAATTTCGCGAATCGACAGAAGGAGAGGCGTTCAGGCGAGAGATTTCGGACCGCCTCTCGACGGTACAAGGAGGAGAATTCTCGGCCGCCATAGACGGAGGTCTCAAGAGGGCGATCCCGACCGAGGTACTTCAGGCGGCGCGCAACAAATTTTCGACCCTACTGGCAGCCGACAACCAAAAGGCCTCGGCTTCCGCGTTATGGGCCGACAGCAATACCGACGACCAAAGCCTACGGCTCTGGCGAGCTCGGTCAAAAGACCTTCTCTTAGCTGCTAAACAGAAGCGGGGGCTGACCTCCACGTCCCCCTGCTTATGTGGATCAGGGGACTCAATACGAGAATGCTGCCTACGGGCTCTCGTAATGTAGGATACCTCTCGGGCGGGAACCTATTCTCGCCTGCCTGGCAAGATCCTGGGCGAAGTAGCCCTTCCGTCGCCCTACCCGGCGCGATTCGATAACCGCCAAGTGCGAGATTTGGCGGATACGGCGTTGTGGGAGGCCGAGGGCAACCTTGACGCATAACGCCCTACCCGTGGAAGTGGCCGGGGATTGAGAATGGGTTGGCCAGCAAGCCCACGCCACCACGTTTGGGTCTGCGTCAGTTAATATCTTCACGGACAGGGATTGAGCGATGTGATCAAGATCAAGCTCGCCGGAAACGACAGGGTCATCGTGCTGCGAGCCAGGGTGACCGAGCGCTCCTCCAGAGGCTGCCGCAACAGTTCGAGGACGTTGCGCGCAAACTCCGGCAATTCATCCAGGAACAGCACGCCGTGATGTGCGAGGCTGACTTCGCCGGGACGGGGAACGCCCGAGCCTCCACCCAAAAGGCCGGCATCGGAGATGGAATGATGCGGCGCCCGGAACGGCCGCTCCCGCATGAGTCCCGCGCCCTTGGAGAGCAGCCCAGCGATGCTGTGGATCTGGGTGGTTTCCAGCGCCTCCGCGAAGGTCAGCGGCGGCAGGATCCCGGCAAAGCGCTTGGCGAGCATGGTCTTACCGGAACCCGGCGGACCGATCATCAACACGTTGTGGGCTCCCGCGGCGGCAACCTCCAATGCACGCTTCGCCGTAGTTTGGCCGCGCACATCGCGAAAGTCGAGGGCGCCGCTGTCCACGGCCGGCTGGGACTGAATCACTTCCGGGCCGACCGGCTTGAATTGCTCGGGCTTCTGGAGCAAGGAAACGGCTTCGGCCAAGTGCCGCACCGCAAAGACCCGGACACCATCCACCATGGCGGCCTCGGCGGCATTGTCGGACGGAACGATCAGGTTGCGAATGCCTCGCCGAGCCGCGGCCACCGCCATGGAGAGGACTCCGCGTACCGGCCGCACACCGCCGTCCAGAGACAATTCTCCAACGAATAAGTACTCGTCCGCGCTCGAAATCACGCCCATCGCCCCCAGAATCCCCAGCGACATCGGCAAATCGAATCCTGCGCCTTCCTTGCGCACGTTGGCGGGGGCCAGGTTTATGGTGACCGACTTATTCGGGTAGCCGAAGCCGGAGTTAAGTAGAGCCGACTTGATGCGTTCGCGGCTTTCGCGCACCGCGGTGTCCGGCATCCCCACGGTCACAAAATCCCGGTTGGCGCCGGGATACATGTCTACCTCGACATCGATCAAATGCGCGTCGATCCCGTAAACCGCAGCCGAGTGGGTGGTGAAAAGGGCCATCGACCATTAGTGGGCCTGGGCGCTCGTTTTTCGCAAGGTTCATTAGCCAGCAAAAGAGACCTTTGTTTGCTTCACGAAAACGGGATTGGGTGGGCCCGCGAAAGGGCCGGCACGGTTGAGTCGAGGCTCGCCATGACGTTCCAGCGAACCCGTTGGTACTCCACTTGCCTTAGTAATTACGGAGAACCCACTGTCATGACAACTCCTATCCAGCCGGCTACGTCTGAAGCTTCAGACGTCCTTGCCGAATCCGCAGTCGAGCAACTGCTTTTGAAGCTCGCCGACTTCGAACCGACCGCCCTGCCGGTCTTGAGCGTTTATCTCAACATGCAGACCGACCAGCATGGCCGCACACCCGATCTTCAGCCTTATCTCGAACGCGAATTCAAATCCCTGGCGAGCACCTGGCAGGCCGGAACTCCCGAGCGGGAGAGCTTTGATCGCGATGCGAAGCGCATTCTCGCGTTTGTCGCCGAAGGCTTGGATAAGTCCGCGAATGGCCTGGCAGTGTTTGCGTGCTCCGCAAAGGACCTCTTTGAAACGATTCAAATTGCGGCGCCTATACAAGAACATCGCGTCTACGTCTATAATCAGCCGCACCTCTATCAGCTCGCACTCATCGACGATGAGAATCCTCGTTACGCTGCCGTGCTCATAGATGCACAACGGGCGCGCATCTTCGTGTTCGGCCTCGGCGCGAAGCTTGACGATGACAAGATCCAAGGCAAAAAGATGCACCGAGTCAAGGTGGGCGGATGGTCGCAGGCGCGCTACCAGAGGCGGGTGGAGAACGCTCAGCAGCAACATGCTAAGGAAGTTGCCGAGCATCTGGCTCAAATCGTTCGTGAAGATCGGGTGACCCAGATCGTGATCGCCGGCGATTCCGAAACCGTTCCCCTTTTAATGGAGGAATTGCCCCAGGAAATCCGTGGCATGATCGTCGAAGGGCCGAAGGTGGCAAGTCATGCTTCCGAACAAGAGATCTTTTCTGCTACGCTCGACACCCTCAAGGAACAGTCGGCGAAAACGGAAGCTGAACAAGTAGATCGGCTCTTGCAAGAGTATCGGGCGCGCGGACTCGCCGTCGTGGGGCCGGAAGCGGTTCTTGAAGCACTCACAAATGGTCAGGTGGATGAGCTACTGCTGAGCAAGCTGCTCGAGCTTACCAATGAAGAACCCGTCACGGTCGATGCCATCATCGCGCCGGAGCTTCCGGATGCTGAAGGAGGCACGGAAAGCGATCAGTCGCGTGAGGCTTCGTTGCCCGACTTGCTGGTGACGAAAGCCGCTCAGACGAAAGCGGCGATCACGTTCATTCATGAATCGCCTTTGCTTGAATCGGTGGGCGGAGTTGGAGCGTTTCTTCGCTGGCGCAACTCGTGAGCCGGCCCGCGATGCTCGCAGGCATGGTGAAGATCTTGAACGGATAGGGCGCGTATCTTCGGGACGCCGTGCGGCATGCAGCGCGCCTCGGGATCCCCCAGCGGCCTTCGGTGGCTTTGTTCTTCTTGTACACCGCCCGCGAGGTGGATGCCTGGAGATATAATTCAGCCACTGCTGACGGCCGCTATGATCAGGAATTTCATCGGGCTTCAACAAGGTACGCGATTATAGCTTACGATGAATTTCTGGAGGACGATCTGCGAAATGCTAGACAGTTCTAAGAACCAACTTCTCACGCAGGTCGGCCGCGGCACCCCGATGGGCGATCTGGTGCGCCGCTATTGGATGCCGGTAGCAGCGGTGAGCGAGTTTGAAGACAAAGCAATCAAGCCGGTCCGCCTGCTGGGCGAGGATCTGACTCTCTACAAGGATCTGAGTGGGACGTTCGGGCTGGTCGACCGCCACTGCCCGCACCGCCGCGCCGACACATCCTACGGCTTCGTGGAACAGTGCGGGCTGCGCTGCAACTACCACGGCTGGCTGTTCGACCAGGATGGCCGGTGCACCGAGCAACCCTACGAGGACGTTGCCGCGCCGGAGGCCCGCTTCAAAGACAAGGTGCGGATCAATGCCTATCCGGTTGAGACCAGGGCCGGATTGATTTGGGCCTACCTGGGGCCGGAGCCTGCTCCGCTAGTCCCCAACTGGGAGCCTTTCACGTGGAAGAACGGTTTTGTCCAGATCGTCTTCGCGGACGTTCCCTGCAACTGGCTTCAATGCCAGGAGAATTCGATCGATCCGCTGCACTTCGAGTGGATGCATATGAATTGGAGCGTCCGGTTGGACGATAAAATGAGGCCGTACTCGCCGCGGCATCTAAAGCTGGCGTTCGAGGAGTTCGATTACGGCTTCGTCTACCGCCGCATCCGGGAGGGCATGAGCGAGTCGGATCCCATGTGGACGGTGGGCCGCGTCTGCCTCTGGCCGAATGCATTGTTCACCGGCGATCACTTCGAGTGGCGCGTTCCGGTTGACGACCAGCATACGCTGAGTGTCACCTGGGCGTTCAGCCGGGTGCCCAAAGAGAGCGAAGTCTATGTCCAGGAGCGGATTCCAGCTTGGCATGGCCCGGTGACCGATGCCGCGACCGGCCGGTGGATTTCGAGCCACGTCATGAATCAGGACTTCGTCGCATGGGTCGGGCAGGGCACCATAGCGGATCGCACCCAGGAGCATCTGGGGACCAGCGACCGAGGCATCCTGATGCTGCGGAAGCGCTTCCTCAGCGAGCTGGAAGCGATCGCCAAAGGTGAGGATCCCAAAGCCGTCATCCGCGATCCCGAAGTCAACCGGTGCATCGCCCTGCCGATCGCGGAGCGGAAAATCCTCACGGAGGGATTGACCCGGGACGAGCTCGCAAAGCACCCGGTGCATGGGCGGCAATTGACGGAGGGCTACCCTTTTCAGCAGGGCCAGCCTCAAGAGATCCGCGACGCGTACTTAGCGGCCATGGGCGTCATCCGGCGCTGAAGTAGTTCGTCCGGAGGAGCATCTGTGTGCTTCTTCCTGCTCCCGGCAGATCAACCTACTCAACACTCGATTGCAACCGTAGCGGCAGGGCCCGCTGCACAGGTGGTTGTCGTGGATCACCAACGGCGTTCGATCGTGACGCTCCCGCGCACGCTGGAGCAGGCGAATGGATGGCTCGGAGGGAACGTGCGGGGCGTTATTCGTACCTGAGGGAGTCGAGCGGATTCACGCGGCTGGCGCGGCTGGCCGGCAGCCACACGGCGAAAAGCGAAACGGCGCTCAACACCAGCGGGACGGCGACGAACACCAGAGGATCGCGCGCCTTGACGCCGAAGAGGAAGCTTTCGATGATGCGCGACAAGGCCCACGCGGCCCCGATGCCAACAACGACGCCGGCGAGCGCAAGAGCCATGCCCTGGCGCACCATCATATTTCTCACTTGGCTCGCCTCCGCGCCCAAGGCCATGCGGATGCCGATTTCCTGCGTCCGTTGCTCCACCGTGTATGCCATCAATCCGTAAATTCCGATCGCAGCCAGCAGCAGCGCAGCGCTTCCGAACACGGTCATCAGCAGCATGCTGAATCGCTGCCGGCCGGTAGAGAGCGACACGATTTCATCCATCGAACCGACGTTGGCCACAGGCAGGCCCGTAGCCTGCCGCAACTGTTCCTGAATCGCGGGAACCAGCGAATGCGGCTCCGTTTGCGTTCGCACAACCCAGGCCATCGGCGCCTGCCGGACAAGCCACGCGTTGAGAACGTCCGGAAGTTGCGCCTGCGGTACATACGCAGTCGGCCGCGGCTCATTGTCCAGACCCTGGTCCCGCACGTCGCCCATGATTCCGACGATCTGCCGCTCCGGCTCATCGTTCAGCTCCTTCATCACTCCCCTGCCGAGTACAATCCGGTCTTTTAGCGGATCGCCATCCTTCCAATATTTCTTAGCCATGGTTTCATTGATCACCACCACCGGTTGCGACTTGTTGTCGTCCTTGTCGGTAAATGTCCGCCCGCGCCTCAACGGAATCTTGAACACATCGAAGAATCCCGGCGATATGGGCACCCATCCCGCGTCTTGATTGGATGAAAGCCCCACCGGCGGCCGGCCGATGACGTCGAAATTCAGATCGTACCCGCCCTGGAGCGGAACGCAGCACGTCGCAGTCGCGGCTATCACTCCCACCAGTGCACGAACACGCTCTATACCGTCGCGAATCGCATTCTCCGCGTCCGTTGACTTCAAGAACTTTGGACCCGTCAACGACATTTGCATGGTCACCACATTCTTGGTCTCGAATCCGCGCTCCACCCGGTACATCGCAACGAACGTACGGATCAGCAGCGCCGAGCCAACCAGCAGCACCACGGCCAGGCCAACTTCGCTAATCACGAGCGCCGCGCGAGCCTTGTTCTGCCGCAATCCTGTTCCGGACCGTCCGCTGCTCTCCTTCAAGACTGAATTGAGATCCACGCGTGAGCCTTGAAGCGCGGGAAACAAGCCGAATACGATTCCGGTCACCAGCGACACTATCAACGCAAAAGCGGCCACGCGCCAGTCGATGCCGACGCTCGTGCCGTTGTCCCCAACCATGGGCAGTCCCGCTGTGTTCACGGCGAGGAGCGCCCGAATCCCGGTGAAGCCCAGCAATAACCCCAGCGCGCCGCCGGCCAGCGATAGCAGCAGGCTTTCCGTTAACAGTTGACGAACCATCCGCGCACGCCCCGCGCCGATGGCGGTTCGGATCGCGATCTCGCGCCTCCGTCCCGTCGCCCGCACCAGCAGCAGATTCGCCACGTTCGCGCACGCGATCAGCAATACCAGTCCCACCGCGCCCAGCAGCACCCACAACAGCGGACGGATGTCGCCAACCAGCATTTCCCGAAATGTCTCAACGGTGAAACCGAACTTTGCATCCCCAGAGGCATCCGGGAATTTGGCTCGGAATTCGCCGGACGCAACTTGCATTCGCGCCTTAGCCTGCTCCAGCGTCACCCCCGGCTTCAACCGTGCGGCCGTTAAGAAGAAGTTGCCCTGATCGGTGGTGTTAGGATCGCACCTGAACGGCACGTAGACATCCGGTGGAGGCCCGAATTCGCGCAAGCCGGGAGAGCTTCCCGCGATTCCAACTACGGTGTGGGCTTCGCCGCTTAGGGAAATCGCTTTGCCCAGAATCTGCGGATCGCTCGCAAAGCGCCTGGCCCACAATTCCTTGCCGATCACTACAACCCGAGGCGCGTCCGGCAAGTCCTCTTCCTGCGTAAATCCCCGGCCCCAAATGATCGGGATTTCCCAACATTGGAACACGTCCGCGGACGCCTGCATCGCATGTAATTGCTCCGCGACCTCGCCGCCGGTGTAATTCATCACGGTCGTGGTGAACGCGGACACGTATTGGAGGACGCTCGATTGTGTCCGCCAAAATTCGAACTTCGCTGGAGAAGCCACCGGCTCGCTCTCGCTTGCCCCGCTGTCGTCCACGCCCGTGGTCATCAACACCACCAACCGATCCGCGTCGGCGACCGGCAACGGCCTCAGCAGAACGGTGTCGACGATGGAGAAAATCGCCGTGACCGCGCCAATTCCGAGCGCCAGGGCGGCGACTGCCGTGACGGTGAAGCCGGGACTCTTGAGGAACATTCGAATCGAATGCCTCGCGTCTCTGAGGAAAGCGTTCATCGCAGGGAAACCATACCCGAAGGGTCTTTGGACCATTCTACAGGGACGCGCACTCCGCGATCCGCCGCGCATAACATATCGTGTTACGATATAACTTGGTGGAGGTCTCGCAGCAGCAGTTTCGCGCCCTGGCCGAGTTTCGCCATCAGATCCGCCAATTCCTGCACTTCAGCGAAGAGGCGGCCAGGAGCGCGGGAGTGGAACCGCAGCAGCACCAGTTGATGCTGGCGATCAAGGCGATGGAGCCGGAACCCGCCAGCATTCGCGATCTTGCGGAGCGTCTTCTACTCCGGCACCACAGCGCCGTTGGGCTGGTGGACCGGCTGGAACGCAGCGGAGTGGTCCGCAGGGCTCGGTCGGCAACGGATCACCGTAGCGCTCATGTCTTTCTGACGCCGAAAGGAAGCCGGATCCTGCATAAGCTGTCCCTGCATCACAGGGAAGAGCTTAAGTCCGCGATTCCGGCACTGCTTGAGAATCTCACCTTAATCCTTCATGGAACGGAACCAAAGCATGCCAAAGGCGCGTAGCGCCCCTGCACACGACGCAGCCACACACCGCAGCCAGAGCAAAGAATTCAAACAGCTGGGAGACTTCACCACGACTCCGCGCGTATTGTGGGTCTCCCTGCTGGCGGTCGGCATTGGAGTAATCAGCTCCTACGTGGCGCTGGGATTACTGCGGTTGATCGGTCTCTTCACCAACCTCTTTTACTACCAGCGCTGGCGGACGGACCTGGTTTCGCCGGCCAACAATCACATGGGAGCCTGGGCGGTCCTGGTGCCGGTAGCCGGCGCGATGATTATCGGCTTGATGGCTCGCTACGGCTCAGAGCGGATTCGCGGGCACGGCATCCCCGAGGCGATTGAAGCGATTCTCATGAAGGGAAGCAAGGTGCAGCCGCGAGTGGCGATTCTGAAGCCGCTCTCTTCGGCGATTTCGATCGGCTCGGGCGGACCGTTTGGAGCGGAGGGGCCGATCATCATGACCGGTGGCGCATTCGGCTCGATTGTGGCGCAACTGTTTCATCTGACCAGCTCGGAACGGAAGACGCTGCTGGTGGCGGGCGCGGCGGCAGGGATGGCGGCCACGTTTGCCGCTCCTCTGGCGGCGGTCTTACTGGCGGTGGAGCTTCTGCTCTTCGAATGGAAACCGCGAAGCTTCATTCCGACCGCGCTTGCAAGCGTGACGGCCGGGGCCGCGCGGCGCTATCTTCTGGGCGCGGGTCCATTATTTCCCGTACCGGCCCACCCGCTGATGATCGGTCCAGAGGGATTGATGGGGTGCCTGTTGGTGGGCGCGCTCGCTGGGGCATTTTCGGCGCTGCTGACCGGCGCGGTCTACGCATCCGAAGACGCTTTCGCCAAGCTGCCCATTCACTGGATGTGGTGGCCGGTCATCGGCGGGCTTGCCATCGGCTTGGGTGGACTAATCTTTCCGGAGGCGCTCGGCGTCGGCTACGACACCATCGGCAGCATGCTTCAGCAGAGCGAACTTCCGCTGCGAATGGTGGCCGGAATTTTACTGGTGAAATCCACGATCTGGGCTATCTCGCTGGGATCGGGAACCTCGGGTGGCGTGCTCGCGCCTCTGCTGATGATGGGCGGCGCGCTGGGTGCGATGATGACCCCGGTGCTTCCCGCCGAAGGCGCCGGTTTCTGGCCTTTGGTGGCAATGGGAGCGATTCTGGGTGGCACCATGCGCTCGCCCTTCACTGGGGTAGTGTTCATGATCGAGCTGACGCACGACGTGAATATGATGCTTCCGCTGTTGACGGCGGTTCTGGTGGCGCACGCCTTCACGGTGCTGGTGCTGCGCCGTTCGATTTTGACGGAGAAGATCAGCCGGCGAGGCTACCATCTCACGCGCGAATACTCCTCCGATCCGCTGGAGATTCTGTTCGTGCGCGAAGTCATGCGCACCAATATCGTGGCCGTTCCGGAAAATGTCCAGCGCGCGGGCCTGGCCCGCCGCATTTCCAAGGATCATCATCGCGGCCAGGTTTTGTATCCCGTCGTCGACAAGGATTTGCGCCTAACCGGCGTGATCACGGGTCGTCATCTGAAGGAATTCCTCGATTCGGGGAATGCGGCCGGCCAGGACGGCAAACCCAACCCGCCGGTGGTCGCGCGCAATCCTGTGGTGGCCTATCCGGATGAGCCGCTGCGAGCCGTGGTCTATCGCATGGCGGAAACCGGAAAGACGAGGCTTCCGGTGGTGGATCCAGCCGACTCCCATAAACTACTCGGACTGATCTCGTTGAACGATCTGCTGCACGCCCGAGTTCGCGCACTCGACGAAGAGCGCAAGCGCGAACGGGTCCTGCGTGTGCGTCTTCCTGGTCAAGTGTAACAAAATTAGAGTATTTTCATATACATACTATTCCCGATAGATGTACTTGACAATGTGCTGATTTGAATATACGATTAACTCTATCTACAGGATAGAGAATGAGCGTATCTAAAAGAATATGGGCGGTGCCAGCCCTGGCAATGGCCATGAGCTTGGCGCCTGCATGGGCTCAAGACCAGACGCCGCAGACGACCGACCAAAAGATCCAACAGCTTGAACAAAAGGTCGACGAGCTGGAAAAGGAAGTCAAGGCCGAGCAAACCACCGAGGACGGTCAGAACGCGGCCGTGGCGACGGCCGACTATGCCAGTGGATTCACCATCCGATCCAAGGACGGCAACTTTGTGTTGCACATCGGCGCCGACCTGCAAGTCGATAATCACACTTTCTTCGGCGCAGGGTCTGCTGCGGACACCGACAACATCGTGTTGCGCCGCGTCCGTCCGACGATTTTCGGTACCGTCTACAAGTACGTCGATTTCTTCATTCGGCCCGATTTCGGGCTAGGGACCACGGCCGTGTATGACGCGTACCTCCAGCTCAACTACATTCCCTGGTTCCAAGTCAGGGTGGGAAAGTTCAAGCCTCCGGTGGGGCTGGAGCGCTTGCAAGGCGACGACGATACCAGCTTTGTCGAGCGTGGACTGCCGACGCTGCTGGTTCCGCAGCGCGATATCGGCTACCAGATTGGAGCGGATCTGTTCCATCGGCGTCTTTCCTATCAGGTCGGCGTTTTTAATGGGGTTCCCGACAGCTCCATCGGCACTGATACGGCAGTCAGCAATCATCGCGATTATGCGGCGCGCCTGTTTCTGACCCCCTTCCAGCCAAACGAGAAAAGCCTGCTCAGGGGTCTTGGCGTGGGATTTGCCGCGTCGGGCGGAAACACCGACGGAGAAGCCCTGCCGTCCTTCAAGACCTTCGGCCAAAATAACTTTCTCACATTCAATTCGGGTGTGACACCGGCAGGGCATCGGACGCGACTTGCTCCGCAAGGCTACTATTATTTGGGGCCATTTGGCTTGTTTAGCGATTACGGCGTCAACGAAGAAGGCTTCCAGAAGGGCACGGTGCGCAGGGAAATCGCATTTCGCGCCTATCAGGTGGAGGCCAGCTACATTCTCACGGGCGAAAAGAAGAGCTTCGGAGGTCCCACTCCGAAGCACCCCTTCGATCCCCTGCATCGGCACAGCGGAGGCGGGTGGGGCGCGGTGGAACTGGCGGTGCGGATGGGAGATTGGGAAGCCGAGAAGGGTCTCTACAACTACGGCCTAGTGAGTGACGCCAACAGCCCGCGGCACCTGCATGAATATGTTGGGGGCGTGAACTGGTATTTGAACCGCCTGGTGCGGATTACGGGCGACTACGGCAACACGTCGTTCGGTGGAGGCGCAGCCGCATCGGCGGGCGGCAACCGGTCCGTCGAGAAAGTGTTCACCCTTCGTTTCCAAATCAACTTTGGCGTGATCTAGTCCTCATCCCCACAAAGGATTTGCGATCATGACCGTAGTATGGCGACGGCCCGGTCTTGCCTATGCTCGGCGTTGTTGTTCACCGGTTTGGCCAGACCGGCGGCAATCGACTTCTCCGATTTCGGATCTTTGACCGGACTCAGTCTCGCGGGATCGGCGCGGCGGGAAGGCCGCGTCCTGCGATTGACTCCCTCCCTGCACGATGTCGCCGGCGCGGCTTGGTTCCGCGAAAAGCAATCGGTCGGCGAAGGGTTTGAAAGCGTTTTCCAATTCCGGCTTACGGAGCAAGGCGGACTGGGGCGCGGCGCCGATGGCTTCGCCTTCGTGCTCCAGAACAGCGGACCCTCGGCACTGGGCGCGGACGGCTCCGGAGGCGGATTCGCTCTTCGTGACGATGCCGACGTCGGCATCCCTCAAAGCATCGCCGTGTTTTTCGACACCTTCAAGAACGATGAGATCGGCGATCCTTCCAATAACTTCATCACCATCTGCACCGCCGGGACGCCCAAGGAAATGCGCTGGCCTCCGTCGCGCTTGGCTTCGACGAAGAAGCTCGCGGTTAATCTGAAGGACCGCAAGATTCATACGGCGAGGATCACGTATCAACCACCGGTCCTCGCGGTTTATCTCGACGATGCCCGCGTTCTGGTCTCGACGGTCGATTTGTCGACGGTAACCGGTGCGGATGGCGCAGTGTGGGCAGGCTTCACCGCCTCCACCGGATCGGGCTATGAGAACCACGACATCCTGAACTGGACCTTCTCAAGAGCGGACGTTTCCAGCAGCATGGTCTCTTCGACTGTCTCGTTTCCGAGAGCCGAATGTCTCCCAGGACACAATCTTTGCACCCCGGAACATGCGGTGATCGATGAGACCGCCTCTGGCGCATTTCATATCGTCCTACCTGGGAATCTGGAATGGGGCGCGAGCATTCCCAATCCAGAGGGGCGGCTGGTGACCGTCGCCAACGCGAGCGGCAGCGTATGCCATAACGTCGAGACACTCGGCGCGGCGGGTTGTTCGGGCCCTGAGGCCCTGATCCAGCGCACGTCGGACGGCAGAACGTGGTTTTCTGTAAACGTTTCTTCCGTTCGTACCGAAGGGAGCGGAAGCGCCGCCAATGAGGGCTACTTCGAATTCGAGGCGCGAATTCAGTGACGCCTCTCAAGGGCTCCTTCTACGTCCTGGTTCTTTATGACGTGGCGGAGCAGATTCAACTCGACCGTCTGCGTGAGATCATCGGTGCCGAACCTCCGCGCCGCGAACCCAGCTTCAAACATCGAGCTCCGGATTATGTGCGCTTCGAGCCGGCTCCGGTGGTGGAATATACCGGCTCGATTACAATCACGGGCGGTCATCCTTTCGAGAGCCGCATCAAGTATTTCGACTACGGAGTGGTGTGCGTGGAGCTGGAACTCCCCTTCACCGCTAACTGGGAAGACCTTACGCGCCTATCCAGCAGGCTGACTTCGGCTCCGGAGATCGAGGCTCGCACGCTGGAATTGGCGAAGGCCCAACTGAGCCGCGTGAAGGCCGCGCTGATCCAGCCTTACGATAACTGGCTCAGCGAAGACTATTACGTGATCCACATCACGGATTCACACGAAGGCGAAGACGGCGGAGACTCGATCCCCGCCGCGGCCATGCTCCTGAGCCATGGCGAGCACATCGCGCGGATCGTGCGCGGAGAATCCGTCCCTTTATCCGAATCTGAACGCGACGAAGCGCTGACTGCTCGAATTTCCTACTACCCCAGCGACTTGTTCGTGGCCGGATGGGTGGCGGCGCTGGTTTACGACACGCCCGAAAGCGCATCGGCCATCGTGCAATTATTGGAATACGCTAATTCCCAACTCCTCGAGTATCGCCATTACGACGAGATCCTTACGCGCGTGCTCAAGAACGCCTACGAGATGCTGGAGCACAAGGGGCTTCCACTGATTCGTCACTGGAGAATGGCGCGCCAGGCCGAGCGGCTAAACGCCATGCGGCTGGATATCATCGAGCTGACCGAGCGCACCGACAACGCCATCAAGTTCCTGAGCGATATGTATTACGCGCGCGCCTACCGCATGGCATCGTCAAGAGTGGGCGTGGCGGACTACCGCAACCTGGTGGAGCAGAAGTTGCGCATCGCGGGCGACCTCTACGAATTCATGGTCAACGAATTTCATCAGGCTCGCGGATTCGTCCTGGAAGTGATGGTGGTGGCGATTCTAGTGATCGAACTGATTCACGTTTTCCGCTAAAACAGGAGCTTCAAGCTGAGCTGAAACTGCCGCGACGAGGTTGCCGTGCTGGTGATCAACCCAGCCGTCGGCGAGACGCCGGTGGCCGTAAACGTCACCGGGTTGGGCGTGTTGAAATTGGCGTGATTCAGCAGGTTGAATAACTCGGCCCGAAATTGCAGGTTCATCTTCTCGCGAATCCTGGTGTCTTTATGTACACCTAGATCCCAGGTGGCCAAGCCGGGCCCAATCAGCGTATCGCGCCCCAGGTTTCCGAAAAATCCGCTGTTGTTTGGGGGCGCAAGAAACGCCGCAGGGTTGAACCACCGATTCGGAGACCCCAGAATGACCGGGCCGGTGAAGGCCGGATTCACGTACGGGCGCACCGGATCCTTTGTGTCGCCGGAATTGGAGGGATTGTAGCTGAGCTGCGGCGTGAACGGGAACCCTCCTTGCAGCGTGACGACGGAGCTGAGGCTCCAGCCGCTCGCCAGGCGATTGTGCGCGGAAGGAAGCTGGTACAGCGCATTGATTGCGTCTGCATTTCTGACGTCGAAATTCGCGAGGCCCCAGTCCGCGCGAAGATTAAAGGGATTCGACGCCAGCGCCGGTTCGCTGCCGGAAGTGGTGGAATTGAGAGAATCGCCGTCATCCAGGGTCTTGGACCAGGTGTACACGCCGCGCAAGGAGAAGCTCTTACTGAAACGGTGGTTCAGGTCGATTTGCAAGGCGTTGTAAGAGCTGTTGGCCTCTGAAAAATAAGTCCAGGTATTGTTGAGGGCGGGATTAGGCTTGGTTGCGGTCGGATTGTAATAGCTTCCGGTGGGCACCGGTGTCCCTGCGAGACCAGCGGGGAAATTGGAAGGATAGACGGCCGGACACGGCGAGGCCGGACAAATTACCGGGAAAGGCTCGTTGGCGTCGATGCCGAGCAATTCGTGGTATCCGTGGGAGCCGACGTAGCCGACGGTCAGAGACGTGTTGGAAGTGATCTCCTGTTGGATCCGCAGCGACCAGGAGATGAGCGTGGGCGTGTCGGGATTGGGTTGCACGCCTCCGGGCGCTAGCTTGGCCGCCGCCGGGACCGTCGAGAGCGGGAGCTGAGAGACGGTCTCGGCAACGCTATACGTGGGGTTGAACGGAGCGTTCTGATCCGTGCGATAGCCCAGGGCGTCTTGCAGATCGTTGTACATGCCGAAGCCAGCGCGGACGACGGTCTTTCGCGGACCTGAGATTGGACTCCAGGCGAGCCCCAGGCGTGGCTGCGGCAGGAATTTCGCGTTGTTGACCGTGAATGCCGACGATCCGATGTTGGGCTGCGTATTGATCACGCCGTTGGTGAAGGTATAGGTGGATGCGCGGCCGTGAGCCTCATTCCAACCGGTATCGAACTCATCGCGGAATCCAAGTGAAACGGTCAGTTTCGGGCTCAGTCGAATCACGTCCTGGGCATAGATGCCTCCCATTGTCGTACGCCATCCCAGAGGAGTTGGTGAGGGATCGAATAGCAGCGTCCCGGCGCCTTGCAGGAAGGTTTGGAGACTCGTGAAAGTGTCTTGACCGTACTGGCTCAGGGCCAAAAGTTCATTCGATTCCAGACGCTGGAACGACGCGCCCACACTCAACTGCTGGCGGCCCTTGGTGATAGACACCTGATCCGCGTAGGTGAAGATGTTGCGGGCGACGCGCAGATTACTCCCGTTGTTGGCTCCGGCTCCGCTGAGTGTTGATGCGGGGTTTGAGGCCGCGCTTCCTCCCACCACAAGAGCGCCGATTGGATCGCCGGTGAGAAAGCCGGGTAGGCTCGCGGCCTGCGAGCCGGGCGTTGGCTCGCCCGTGAAGAAATAGCCGGCTCTGGAATAGCCGAGGGTCGCCGCGTTGAGCACCGTCGGCGAAAATACGTGTGTCTCATTCAGGCTGGCCACCTGTTCGCGCAAAGTGGCGACGTCGGAATCGTAGGCGTTGAAGTTGGTGGGTGTGAAATCCGCACTGTCGTCGATGGTATAGATCGCGCTCAGCCAATCCTTCTTGGACACGATATGATCCAAGCGCATGGTTCCGAAGTCGTCGCGGATGGTCTGGAGCGGAGTGTTGAACGCCTCGGCGACTCCGCCGAAATCGGGAGCGCCGGGAGTGGGCGCGGGCCACGCATTAATCAAGGGAGATACGCCCACGAATACAATGCCGGTGGACGGACAAGCGGCCGGCACGGGCGTGACCAGCGCGCACGGCAAGTATCCGGCGCGCATGTTATTGTCCGGCACGGAATCGACGCCAGTTTGGTGCAGATGCTGATTGAGCCCTTCGAAGTTGGCGAACAGGAACGTCTTGTCCTTCTTGACCGGTCCGCCCAGCGCTACGCCATACTGGTTGCGCTGAAATCCCGGCGCGGAGTTGGGGTCGAAGAAATTGCGCGCGTCCATGTCGTTGTTGCGCAGGAATTCGTACACCGACCCATGTAGCTCATTGCCGCCACCGCGAGTCACGATGACCACCTGCGCGCCGGGGCGCTTGCCGTATTCGGCTCCGTAGGAATCGCGCAGGAGGTTGAACTCCGCCACCGCGTCGACGCCCAAAAGCTCCTGGCTGGTGCCGCCGGGCTGCATGTTGTTCTCCGCCGCGCCGGTGAATTCGACGCCGTTCAGCAGGTACAAATTCTGCTGCGGCCGGTTGCCCGAAGTCGCGAAATTATTGCCATTGGTGGAGTTGGAAACACCGATGCCGCCGGTCTTCTCCCAGGTGAAATTGACCACGCCGGGATTGAGCGTCATTAGTTCGTCGTAGCTTCTTCCATTGAGCGGAAGATCGCGGATCTGTTGACCGCCCACCAGGCCGGAGATGTCCGACGTGGTGACGCTCACCAGGGGAGCATCCTCATTGACGGTGACCGTTTGGCTCGATTGGCCCACGCGCAAGGTCAAATCCACGGTCGCGGACTGACCCACCACAAGATTGACGCCAGAGCGGACTTCCTCGGTGAATCCGGTCTTGACCCCGTGAATCTCATATTGCCCGACGGGCAGCGAGGACACCTGATAGCGTCCGGCTGCGTCGGTGGTGGTGTTGCGCACAGCGCCGGTATCGACGTTCTTGATCGTGATATCCGCGGCGGAGACCACGGCGCCCGAAGCGTCGTTCACCGTTCCGGATAGACTCGCGGAGGTTTGGGCAAGAATTGGCGAGACAGCGGCGAGGAGCAGAAAGCCACAGCGAGCGTGTGTCATGTTGGTATTACAGTGTATCGCACACAAGACATGCGCGGCGCAACATCCCGCCTCTTTATCCGAAGGGGAAACTGTGATAGCTTAGGCCCCATGCGTCGGCTCTGTATCCTCGCGGCATGCGCCGCCTTCGTTTTCGCTCAACTTCCGGCCCCGAACGCCATGGGCGTGACGCCGGGACATCTCCACTTTGTCGTGCCCGACGCCGACGTCATGACCAAAGCCTGGGTCGATATGTTCGGCGCTGTGCCGACCAAAGCGGGGACCTTGACGCCGCTCAAGATCCCGGGGATCTACATCATCGTCACCGGAGCCGGAGGCCGCGGCGGAGCTCCTGCCACCAAGCCGGCCGGAACCAAGGGGTCGGTTGTGGATCACATCGGGATCGAGGTCAAGGACTACGACGGTTTGAAGGCTAAGGCGATGGCCGCCAGTATGCCGTGGCAGGAGGTCACCGCCGGTAGCCAAGCGTTCCTGACCATGCCCGACGATGTCATCATCGAAGTGATGGCCAACAAGGATCTGAAGGGACAAGCCCAGTTCCATCACATTCACATGACGGTCGCCGATCAGAATGCAGCCCAGGCATGGTACATCAAGGAATTCGGAGCGGGCGATGGCTCGCGCCGCAACTCTCCCGCCGCAATGTTCACCATCGGTGAAGTCGACTTTCTGAAAGCCGGTGGCGGTGGCCGCGGTCCTGCTCCTGCTACTCCTCCTGCGCCGCCCGCCGGGACCAAAGGCCGAGCGCTCGATCACATCGGCTTCGATGTCGCGAACATCGACGACGCCTTCAAGAGATTCACGGACGATGGCGTCATGATCAATATGGCCGCTCGCGATATGACCAAACAAATAGGGCTGAAGATCGGCTTCGTTACCGATCCCAATGGGACCTATATCGAAGTCACCCAAGGCCTTAGGGAGCTCAACGACAAGTAGATTTGGAAGCACCGCAGGGTGCTACTTTCCCCAGCTATCGCGCATCTGTTACCCTTAGCTTCGGTTACTCTAACTTCCGGCGATCATTCCGATGGAGTCATCTTTACTAGAGGCGGCCTGTATCCGCCACACCGACCTCCCCGGAACCTCCAGGCTGTTTGCCGACTTTAGCTATCACTTTGACCGCGTGGCGCGGTTTTACGCCCACGATCCGCACAATCCGGGTTCCTTCGCGGCTGTTGCCCGAGAAATCGACTATCCGGATTCCCGTCGCGCGGCGCTGGTCGCGGCCCTGGAGGCCCAGAATGGTCAGAGCGATAGTCTTCGGCGCCTGGCGCAGCCAGGCACGGTGGCCATCGTTACCGGCCAGCAGGTGGGCTTATTCGGTGGCCCGGCCTACACGATCTATAAGGCGCTCACGGCCATCCGTCTGGCGGCCGACCTCACCGCCCGAGGCATTCCAGCGGTTCCCATCTTCTGGCTCGCCTCTGAGGATCATGATTTTCCGGAAGTCAGCAATACCTATAGCTTCGACGGCGCCCAGCAGCCGGTGCGCCTGCACATCGACCCTCCGGCAGGGACCAGCGGCACGCGCCCGGTAGGAACTCTGCGCATCGAGCATCCTCCCATTGACGCGCTTCGCCGCTCCATCGCCGGTTTTCCGCATGGGGCCGAGGTTACCGCTCTGGTTGAGGCCGCCTATCCGCCCGGCGTCACCATGACCGAGGGATTTCGCGCCCTGCTGCGCAAGATCCTCCCGGCGTCGGGCCTTCTCACGCTGGATCCTCTCGACCAAAACATTCGCACCATCTCCGCGCCGCTAGTAGCCGACGCTCTCTCGGCTGCGCCGGAGCTCAAGGCCCGCCTGCTGGAGCGCAATCGCGAGCTCGCCGCGGCCGGCTACCACGCGCAGGTGCACCTGGAGCCCAAGACTTCGCTTTTCTTCCTGCTTAAAGATGGCGAACGGACGCCGCTGCGCCGCAAAGACTCCGAGTTCGCCTCGCTACGTGATCAGGCGGCGGAAGTTTCTCCTAACGCTCTGCTCCGCCCCGTGATGCAGGATTATCTGCTGCCGACCGCGGCTTATGTCGGCGGGCCTGCCGAGCTCGCGTATCTGGCCCAATCGAGCGTAATCTACGATCGTTTGCTCGGGCGCATGCCGGTGGTTCTGGCTCGCAGCGCGTTTACCATTCTGGATGCGCGCGCCGCCAAGCTCCTGGCTCGCTATAAACTCACCGTGCCGGAAACGCTGGTTCACGAGGAAGCGCTGAAGGAGCGTCTGGCCGCCGCGCTGGTTCCCGAGGACATCGAGCGTTCCTTTGTCGACGCCGCCGGCGAGCTTGAGCACCGCCTCAGCCGCCTGGGCGAGGAGCTGGAGCGGTTCGATCACACGCTGGCCGCGTCGCTTTTGAAGAGCCGCGCCAAGATGATCTACCAACTCGAAAAGGCGCGCCGCAAGACCGCCCGCGAAATTCTCCGCCGCGACGCTCGCGCGGGGTTCGACGCGCAGGATCTCAACGGCCTGCTGTTCCCGCATCGCCATTTGCAGGAGCGGTTCTATTCGATCCTGCCGTTTCTGGCCAAACATGGCCTCGGTATGGTGGAGCAGTTACGCGATGGCGTGATGCTCGGCTGCCCGGATCACCGCGTGATCACCGTTTAAACATGAACGTCAATCGCGTGAAGAAGGCCCTGCGCGAGGGCCGGCTCCAATTGGGATGCTCCTTCGCCCAACTGCGTTCGCCCGCGGTGGCGACCATTCTCGGCAAGGCCGGCCTGGATTGGTGCTATCTGGATGCCGAACACGGTCCCTTCGATTTCGGCATGTTGCAAGATTTGTGCCGCGCTTCGATCGCCGCCGGGATGGCGCCCATCGTACGCGTGGCCGACGTGCAGTATTCTCTGATCGCGCGATCGCTCGATTGTGGAGCCATGGGCATTCTGCTGCCGCGCGTCGAATTGCCGGAGGTTCTCGCCCGCGCCGCAAGCTGGACGCTTTTTCCGCCAGCGGGCACGCGTGGCTACGGCTTCACGCAGCACAATGTCGATTATGAGCCGGTGACGATGCCTCAAATCATCCAGCACACCAACGACAATACGATGTTGGTTTTCCAGATCGAGACGCAAGCCGCGCTCGACCGCCGCGACGAGCTCATCTCCGTTCCAGGAGTCGACGCGGTGATGGTCGGCCCCGCCGATCTTTCCATTTCGTTGGGCATCCCCGGCCAATTCGAGCACCCCAAGTTGATCGAAGCCATCGATAGGATCATCGAGACCTGCCATAAGCACCACGTCGCTCCCGGCATCCACATCCGCTTTCTGCATCTGGCGAAGTTTTGGCGCGACCGCGGGATGCGCCTTCTGAGCACGGGGGGCGATGCGTTGTTTCTGTTCGATAAAGCCTCGGAAACGGTGAATGCGTTGAGACAATAAGGTTCTGAGGGAGTAAGATGTTCCGCGTGAAGTCTCTTGTGAACGCGTCCATCGTGGTCGCGCTTCTTCTCGATGTGGGGTGCAGAAGCAACGAAGCACCCCGTCAAACGAACTCCGGTTCGAGAGCTCCGCGAGAGGCCGGGCCCGATGCGCCATCGAGTGCTGCTCTGCGAATTAGTCCGGGCTCGACGATTACGCGGGACGCGAAGGCCACCAACGGCCGCAGCGAGCTAGAAGTTGAAGCGAACGCTGGTCAGACCCTTATGCTCGGGCTTGACAACGGGCCTGAATACGCGGAACACCTCGACGCCGACGAACGAAGCGATGAGTTGCGGATTATCCCTCCTGGGGCAAGGGAGTCGGAGACCTTGGCCTCCCGCGACAGCGATGATGTAACCTGGGGGTCCTGGATCAACGTGCTGCCGAAGACAGGCACCTACACGATCATTGTGCGGCGGGCATCCGACAAACCGTACCGGCTGAGGATCACGCTCATGGATCCGCGCGACCCCAGACTCGATCCGGGAATCTCCCCAGATCGCATATCGATCGATCTGTCTCCATTAGGGGTGAGGGCTAAGCCGTTCTCCCAGCCCTTCACTCCTGTCATTTTCGGCGCGCTAGGTATTTTCTGGCCGGGACACTTGGCCATTCTCGATAAAGGCTTTGAATTTCGAATTATGTCTGTCGACGGGCTCAAGAGGACGCAATGGGCGGACGCCAGGTGGTTACAGGGAATATCGCGGTTGGAGTCCGCCATTCAGATCGGCAAAGGAATCGCAACCCCAGACTTGCTTCCGCTCAGCGTCTACGAGGACTCGGCGCTGTGCTTCTGGGGACAGCAAATAAGGACCGAGGGGCAGACTTGGCGCGGACTGCGATGGGTCGCTTGGTATGGTCAGGACTGTGCCGGAGATGCGTCCACGCCGATCGTGATGCACTACATTTTCGAAGCGCTCAGCCGCGACGGAGAATACTTCATCATGATGTCCGTGAACGTCGAGTATTTGAATCCTCCGGAGGAGTGGCTCAAAATGTCCACCATAGAGTTACCCAAGTTGGATGATTCCAAACCTTTCGAGCAAGCGGAGGAAGAGCAGCTTAGGCCGCTCAGACGCCGGGTGAACTTGCGCCTCGACGAGACCAAGTCGGATTCATTTAAGCCCGATCTCCGCAAGGTCGATGCCGCCGTCCAATCGCTGGCGTTGCGGTAGAGTTATGCTCCACGGAATAGCGCGTGTACACTAATGGGCAGCACACACATGCGCGCCTCGCGAAATAAGTCTCGGACGATTCTACTCGCCGCCGCTGGCCTAGGGGCTTGTTTCCCGGCTTTTTTCTTGGCGGCGCAGGAGCAGGCTGTCTTCCGCGCGGGGACTCGGCTGGTCGAAGTGGACGTTGTCGTCCGCGATAAGAACGGTCCGGTACGCGGGCTGACCAAGGACGATTTCACCCTTTACGATTGCACGGCGTCGGAGCGCTCCGTGCCGCACCCGTTTAGCCCATGCAAGGGGAAACGCCAGCCGCTCGATGTGTTCCGCGAGGTCAACGCACTATCTGCTCCACCGGCGGCGCCTGCGATCCCACTCGCTCCCGGAGCCGTCTCCAACCGTATCTACAGCGACGGCAAACCCTTGGCCAGCGCCACTGTTGTCCTCTTCGACCAGCTCAACACGCCCTTCGACTTGAAGGGTTACCAGCGCCTCCAAATCGTCAAATTCTTGCAGTCGATCGACGATAAGAACCGCATTGCGCTCTACTCGCTGGGCCAGGACCTTCACATCCTTCAGGATTTCACCGACGATCCCAAGAAACTGATCCAGGCCGTAGCCAAGCTCGATTCCGGCGATCAATTGAGTGCGCCCACGCCGGACCCCGCCGTCAACAGCAAGATCGCCGCCTTGGAAGGGCAGGTCTACGGCGACGTGGCCCGCGATGTCGCGGTGGAAGCCATCCAGAAAATCATCCAGCATATGGAGGGCGTTCCAGGGCGCAAAAACCTGGTGTGGATTGCGCAAAGATTCGACACCATCTTCAATCCTCGATTCGGGCCGCCGCTGGCGCGGATTTTGTTGGGCCAAGCCAACATCGCCGTCTACCCCGTGATGGTGCGCAGTCTTCAAGCCTCGGGCGTGTTGAACATGAGGGCTTCCGGGCGGCCACAAGCGCTGCCGATGCCCGACCTCGGAATCCAGTTTGCGAATCGCCGGCTCGGGGAGTCTCTCGGAGGAAGCGGTTTCGGCGATGCCGCGGACGCGCTGGACGCAGTTCGCGCGGCGGAACAGGACGCCGATAATTACTACGTCCTCGGCTTCTACCCCGCTGAAAAGGATCTCGACGGAGGCACGCACCAGCTCACGCTCGAAGTCTCAAAGAAGGTCGCCAAGCGGCCGGATGTGGTCCTGACCTACAGACAGGTATATCAGGCGACGAAATCCGGCTTGCCTGTCGAGGAGCCGCCGAAGATCGCTGATCTGCTGCACAGTCCCGTCGACGCGGCCGCGATCGGCCTCACCGCGGCGATCGTCCCGGACGCCGCCAAACCGGGGATGCGCCGGGTGCAGGCCACGGTCAGCCTCGCCGATATTCAACTCCGCCGGGAGCAGGATCGCTGGGTCGGTTCGTTTCACGTGGCGGTGCGGTTTGAATATACGGAGGCCGCTGTCCTGATGGTGACTCCCGCGGTGGAGCAAACCGTGTCCCTGAGTTTCACTGACGCGGAGCTGGCATCGAAGCGCGCCGCCGGATGGCCCATCGCGCAGCCGATTCCCGGCGACATCAACCGGGGCTCGGTTCACATCGTGGTCCAGGATGACGCCAACGGCGCGGCAGGATCGCTACGGGTGCCGATTCCCGACAGCAAGTAGAGTTTGGAGGACCTGCAGCCGCAGGTCTGTGTGGGGCAGGTCTTCGACGTCTTCGACCTGCCAATGTCGGGACGGAGCGTTCTCTGGGCCCGGCTGTCAATACGCTTTCGTCACTGGCCGAACCCTTCCATGTACTTCGGGCTATCGGCGAGATCCCTGGGCAAACCCTTCACGACACCGGCAAGGTCACGGGCCAAGTCGTAACACGAGACTGCGCTGCCCGGATTATGGCTTGCATCCGCACGGACGTCGGCCGCCGGTGTATCTCACCCCTTCGCCAGCTGCCGCAGCACATACGGCAGAATCCCGCCATTGCGGTAATATTCCGCTTCCATCGGCGTGTCGATGCGCACGCGAGCATCGAACTTCTTCCCATCCGCGCTGACTCGCACTCGCGACTCCCCGCACGACTCGACCGCCGCGGGAATCCCTTCGATGGCGAACGACTCGAACCCAGTCAACCCCAGCGACTCGCGAGTCTGCCCGTCCACGAACTCCAAAGGCACCACGCCCATGCCGACAAGGTTCGAGCGGTGAATTCTTTCGAAGCTCTCGGCGATCACCGCACGCACACCCAGCAGCAGCACACCCTTGGCGGCCCAATCGCGCGACGATCCGCTGCCGTACTCCTTGCCCGCGATGATCAGCAGCGGCGTACCCTCGGCGCGATACTTCACTGAGGCGTCGTAAATAAACGTCTTTTCGCCGGAGCCCACGTGAGTGGTCCAGCCGCCCTCGGTGCCCGGAGCCATCACATTACGCAGCCGGATATTTGCCAGCGTCCCGCGCGTCATCACCTCATGATTGCCGCGCCGCGCACCGTACGAATTGAAATCCCCCGGCTTCACGCCCAGCGAAATCAGATACTGGCCCGCAGGCGAGTCCTTGGCGATATTGCCCGCCGGGGAAATATGATCGGTGGTGATCGAATCGCCCAGCACCGCCAAGCACCGCAGCCCGGTCAAGTCTTTCACGAATGTCGCCGGGTCCGCCATCTCGTCGAAATACGGAGCACGCTTGATGTAAGTCGATTTATCGTCCCACGCGTAGCGGTCGCCCTCTGGAACCTTGATACCGTTCCACTGCGCATCGCCCGCGAAGACTTCCGAATACTGTTTCGCGAACATCTCCCGCCTCACGGACTTCTTCACCACCGCCTGAATTTCGGCGTCAGTCGGCCACACATCTCGCAGATACACGTCGCGTCCGTCGGAGCCCTGCCCCAGCGGCTCATGCGTCAGATCGATATCCACGCGCCCCGCCAGCGCATACGCCACCACCAGAGGAGGCGATGCCAGATAGTTCGCCCGCACCAGCGGATTCACGCGGCCTTCGAAGTTGCGATTGCCCGACAGCACCGCGGCCACGGTCAATTTCTCCTTGGTCACCGCCGCGGCAACTTCATCCGGCAAAGGGCCGCTGTTGCCGATGCAAGTGGTGCAGCCGTACCCGACCAGGTGGAATTTCAGCGCCTCCAGCGCCGGCATCAGCCCCGCGTCTTCCAGATAATCCATCACCACTTTCGATCCCGGCGCGAGGCTCGTCTTCACCCACGCCTTGGATTTCAACCCGCGCTCGACGGCTTTCTTCGCCAGCAGGCCGGCCGCGATCAACACGCTGGGATTCGAGGTGTTGGTGCAACTGGTGATGGCCGCGATCACTACACTGCCATCCTGAATTGTGGCCCGAGTCCCGTTTGTTCCAATTTCCGCGGTCTTCGGAGCCGCGCCCAGCCCCGTCAGGAAGTTTTGTTTCACATCCGGAAGATTGATGCGATCCTGCGGCCGCTTCGGCCCCGCCATAGACGGCACCACAGTCGCCAGATCCAGGGCCAGCGTATCCGAAAACACAGGCTCCGGCGCGCCGTCGAAGCGAAACAATCCTTGCTCCTTGGCGTACTTCTCTACCAGCGCGATCTGCTCCGCCGGCCGGTTGGTCATGCGCAAGTACTCGAGCGTAACGTCGTCGATCGGAAACACGCCGATAGTCGCCCCGTACTCGGGAGCCATATTCGAGATCGTGGCGCGATCCGCCAGGCTCAGCGCGCCCACGCCGTCGCCGCAAAACTCGACGAACTTGCCCACCACGCCCTTCTTGCGCAGCATCTGCGTGACGGTCAGCACCAGATCGGTGGCGGTTGCGCCCTCCGGCAGCCTTCCGCTCAACTTGAATCCGACCACTGCCGGCAGGAGCATGGTCGCGGGCTGGCCCAGCATGCACGCTTCGGCTTCGATGCCGCCGACGCCCCACCCCACCACCCCGAGCCCGTTGATCATGGTGGTGTGCGAATCTGTCCCCACCACGGTATCCGGATACGCCATGCCGTTTTTGTGAAACACCACGGGCGCAAGGTATTCAAGGTTCACCTGGTGCACGATTCCCGTATCCGGAGGCACCGCCCGAAAATCCTGAAACGCCGATTGGCCCCATCGCAGGAACGCATAACGCTCGCGATTGCGCTGATATTCGAGCAGAGCATTCGCATCGAACGCACCCTTGGTGCCGAACTCGTCCACCTGCACCGAATGATCGATCACCAGATCGACGGGAATCAGCGGATTCGCCTTCTTCGGATCGGCGCCCATCTTGGCGAGCGCGTCCCGCATCGCCGCCAGATCCACCACGCAAGGCACTCCCGTAAAATCCTGCAACAGTACTCGCGCCGGACGAAAATTAATCTCGCGAGCCGCGGCGTTAGGGTCCCACGCGGCCACGTATTCGATGTCGCTGCGCTTTACGGTGCTGCCATCTTCAAAGCGCAGCAGATTTTCCAGCAAAATCTTGATGGAGAAAGGGATACGTTGGAGCTTGGCCACGCCCGCGCGTTCCAACGCCGCCAAGCGATAAATCTCGTAGGTCCGGCCGCCGGCGTCGAGCTTCCCCGCCGCGCCGAAAGAATTCAGATTTGCCATCGGTACTCTTATTCTAACCGCTGCGAGATAATGGCCACAGTCAGGCAACAATGGGCGAGCCCACCGCGAGCCCGGAAGAAACAGTCCTGGAAGAGCAGTCAATGTTCCACATTGTCCGCGAGCAGATCGACACCGTATTCAAGCGCGACCCCGCCGCGCGTAGCGTGCTGGAGATCGTGCTGTGCTACCCGGGCTTCCATGCCATCCTGCTGCATCGCATGGCTCATCGACTGTATCGCTCCGGCTGGTTCACGCTGGGCCGCGTGGTCAGTCAGTTTTCGCGGACCCTCACTGGCATTGAGATCCACCCTGGCGCGCGCATCGGGCGGCGCTTCTTCATCGATCACGGCATGGGAGTGGTGATTGGTGAAACCTCCGAGATCGGCGACGACGTTCTGCTGTACCAGGGCGTGACTCTCGGCGGTACCGGCAAGGACACCGGCAAGCGTCATCCCACCATCGGCAACGGCGTGGTGATCGGCACTGGCGCGAAAATCCTGGGCAACATTCGCATCGGCGATTATGCGAAAGTGGGCGCGGGCTCCGTAGTCGTGCGGCCCGTGCCGGATCACTCTACCGTCGTCGGCGTTCCCGGCCGGGTCGTCGGCGGCGCGGAAACCGATCCTCTGGAACACGGCATGCTGCCCGATCCCGAAGGGCAAGCCATCGACGATCTAGCTCGCCGCATGGCTCAACTTGAAAATCTGGTCAGGAGTCTAGCCAATGAAAAAGTTTAGTACCCGTGGGGCAGGTTTTCGACCCGCCTTCCTCCTACTTTTGACCGCCTGCACCCTCGCCGCCGCCGATACATCTTTCTATATCGCGCCCTGCACCGATCCTTCCACCGGCTGCGAGCCCGGCGATCTCGACCTGGCGCGATGGGCGCTGGAATCCTGGCAAGCGGCGTCGCAGTCCGCCCCACCTCAAAACCGACTGCACTTCGTCGAGACCAAGGAAGAATCGAACGCGCTGCTCCGTTTCGTTTGGACTAGCCCCAGCGGCGGACTTTACGGCGAAACCGTCGGCATTGACGTCAACGGGCGGCACGGATCGCAGATCTATATCGTCAATACCACGCGCGGCATCACCGATCGTCTTCTCCGCGACACCATCGTGTACCTGACCTGCTTGCACGAATCCGGCCACGCCTTGGGACTCAGCCACACCGACCAGTTCGCCGACATCATGTACTATTTCGGCTACGGCGGCGACATCAACGAATACTTCGGCCGCTATCGCCGGATGCTTTCGACGCGCGACGATATCCGCAAGAACTCCGGTCTCTCCGAGTCCGACCGCAAGCGCCTGATCGCCCAGCTTTCGGCGCGGTAAGGAAAACATGCCGCGTCAAATTCCAAAAAGAGCGTTGCGTAAGCAAGCGGGAGTCGCCTATACTTCGCACTGGGGTGCGCCATATCCCTTCAGTCAGCTATTCTCTCCGGTAGCGCTCGCCTTGAACGGGCCGCCTCCACCGGTCCGTCGATTAAGGCAGGTTCGCCTGAAGACCAAGACGCAGTTCGGCGTATTCAGAAGGCGCTCATCGCACTCGGCTTTTCTCTGCCTCTTTCATTTCCCTTTGGTTCGCTTTCGAACCAGACGGCATCTATGGAAACGAAACGGTGCGCGCCGTCACTGATTTTCAGCGGAAAGTCTTCCCCGGCTCGCCCGCGGAGTGGGACGGGAGGGCAGGCCCCAAAACGCTTTCGAAGATGGACGGAATGCTTCCCAAGAGCGGCAGCCCGGCCCCCGTCGCTCCGTCTCCGCCGGTGCCGGCCCCGTTTATCTGCGGGCCAGACGTGACCGAGCAAATCGCACAAATTTGGACCCAGATTCAAAACGATTTTCGGCCGCTCACCAGGCTACAGAAGATAAGAGCGTGCAACACTATTTTTATACCGATCCAGCGCCCGGACGATCCCGATAACTCAGGCATTCCATCCAATCTGGACGAACTCAAACATAAGCTCCAGCTCTACGCGGATATTAACGGCTGGGACACCATACCTCTTTTCCAGGGTGCTTCTGACTGGCTGCGCACTCCGCCGGTTTTCGACCCCAAGACGAACGGCCCATGTGCCAGTCCCTCTTCTTCGGACCACAACAATACCGATCCATTTGCCGATGGACATGAAGACCCGGACACTTGCTCCGACACCGTACAGGTAGCGGGCCAGTGTTGGCTGAACGGCACCGTGAACTACGGAACCTTCGGAGTCATGGCTCGCTTATGCAGCGACTTCGCAAAGACCGATTCGATTCTCAGCTCTACTTCGGCGAAAAAGCTATATTCGCTGGAGTGGGCTACCATTCATCAGGCTCTACAAGAACTTCGGTCAGAACCCTGAAGGAGCAATTCTTCCCATTGCTTGGACAGAAGCCACGTTCAACGCCGGTCCTCGCGGGCTGCCGAGCGTTCCGGGAAACCGCCCGAAATGCAAGTGTTCATGCGGGTGCAAAGGAGATGTAGTCGCGTGGGACTACGTCTGGAAACCTTTCAAAGGTGGCGGAAGAACGACACGATAGTAGATAGCTGCTCCGCGTCACGGCCAGCCGCCCGGGCTGGCAACTACTGGAGGAACTCGGTCGGTCAGCCGATGGATAGCAGGGGGAATTTGCCACCCAAGGACCAGCCAGAAAGCCAACCAGGGAGTCCCGCCGATGCCTTCGATTGAAAGAAAGACCGACCGCAGACGTCAGCCGCGCGATCCACTTACCGCTGCACTGTCGATTCTATCCACGGACCACGAGGGCCGAGAGACGGTGCTGCACGCACAGCTCCTCGACATTTCGGTATCGGGCGCACGGATATCCATTCTCCAGAAGCTACCCAATGGTTCGGCGGTGACGTTTTACTACCATAAACTTGCCATAGGCGGACGGGGAACAGTGCGATTTTGTCGTTCCGGAAGAAAAGGCTACGAAGTGGGTCTGGAGTTTCCGAATGGAACGGGCTGGAGCCCGGCTCTGCGGCAGAAAGCGGACTTGTTGAGGTTGGCGGCCATCCCCAGTCGTGAGCAGCCGATCGCGCCAGCGGTCCCGATCCCGTGATCACGGCGCTTCAAGCGTCGCGACACACGGGAGTGAGTTGTTCGTCACATTGGTAAATGGTGAGCCGGGCGGGGATCGAACCCGCGACCACCGCATTAAAAGTGCGATGCTCTACCAACTGAGCTACCGGCCCGAGTACTTCATTATTAAACAGCTTATTGGTTTCCGAGAACTGACAAACTATATGCGGGCTCTCGGTGGCCAGAGCGAAAAACCGGCCGGCTACCCGCCACTCTCGCAACTGCATAAGCCGTGAACAGAACGGAGGACCAGCATAGATCGCCAGTGAGCGTGTTTCTGAAAAACGGCAGCGCAGCCGCATAACACCCTAACAGTCCCTTCACGTCGCGGGTGTATAGGGATGCGTAATACCAAACCGCGAAATTCGTGGCGATAAAAAATGTGACAGATGCCGCGAGCGCCGATATCACTACGCGCAGCGCTCCGAAATTTCCCCGAACATAACGCCCGAAAAGTACGGGAAGTACCAACGCCGAATAGACCACAGCCATAATGTGCCAATCGTATGCCCCGATTACGGCGTCGCTAATAGCCAGCGCGACAAGCGGTACCGCCGCCGCTAGGATGCCGCCCCCGAACAAAAACGAAGCGAAGAGGGCGCTGGCGGCGAGTGGCGTGAAATTTGGAGCATGCGGAGTTAGCCGCGCAAAAACGTCAAGCGCAACCAACAACACAGATAAGGCCACAGATTTCCTGAGAGAAATATTTATCGTCATCGACATGCCTTTCCCTGCTTCTCGTTTTTAAATATATCGAATTTCCACAAAACCTTGTCCCCCTGGCCGATCTTACAGACGCCAAACCCCTGATCCGAAAAAGTGTCGTCTACCCAAAAAAGCCAGTTCTTGGCCGAAGCGCCCGCACCTTGGTTCTTGACATCGTCGATATAGCTTAGGAGCAGACTCGCCGGCGAGCCGGAACACGAAGTGCCGCCAAACTTCGGATCGCAGCCGAATGTCAATCCGTGTGGACTGGCTTTCGCGGCCGTCATGGCATTAAAAACAGTCATACCTGGCTTGAACGGCAGCACAAACTCCTTACGGACACCGTCGCTGTAATCAACGGTGAGCTGGATAGTTTGTGGCGTTTGCGCGCTCGCACAAATGAGTATGACGAGGCCCAGGCACGCTAGCCGCCGCATTTGGAGCGCCGTGATGGCGAGCGAGCGCCGCCCCCACTTTGTTTCCATCACTTTACGGCAGCCTGCCGGACAAGTACATCTGTTCCGAAGCCTCCTGAGAGGCCGGAGCCTGAGATGGCGCTGGGGCAAGCTTTGAGCGCGGGGCGGGCGGGGCGCCGGAGCCGCCACGAGGGGTGGCCTGAATCTGCGCCACCCGTTCTTGCGCAGGGCGCACCACCAGAACGGCAACCGCATCGCCCGACTTCAGCGAGCCAGTAATCTTTCGCAGGTCGTCCACCGAGCTCACCGGATGGCGGTTGATCGCCAAAATGATATCGCCTTTCTCCATTTCAATGTCCTCGCCGAAGGAATCCTCCGGAACGCTGGTCACGATGACGCCGTGCTTATCCGGCGTTAAGTTGCGTTCGTCTTCGGTAAGCTCCCGCACGGTGATCCCGAACTTTACTCCGGCGGCTGGCTCGGTCTTGGGGACGGGTTCGTTGCCGAAGTTCTCGCCGACGATCCCCGGCTCGTTCGCGAAAAGCAGCCTGCGGTCCTGCGTGACCACCTTGAACTCCATGCTCTTTCCGTCGCGGTCGACTCCCAGCGTCAGGGTGCTGCCTACCGCGGCGTCGGCCACGTGCGACAACAGATCGTCGCCGTTTTTGACCGGCTGCCCGTTGATGGAGGTTATGATGTCGTTTGCCTTTAGCCCGGCCTTCGCCGAAGGCCCGTCCTTGGGGCTGATCTCGTGGACAATGACGCCGTGATTGACACCCAACGCTTCCAGCGTCTCCGGCTTCGTGTCGGTGAACTGGATGCCGATCGATCCGCGCGAAACCATGCCGTCGCGGATAATGTCGTTATACACCCGCACCACCATGTTGCTGGGCAGGGCGAATCCAACGCCTTGCGATCCGCCCCCGCTGGTGGCGATCATGGTGTTGACCCCGATCACCTCGCCGCGAATGTTCACCAGCGGGCCGCCGCTGTTGCCCGGATTAATGGCCGCGTCCGTCTGGATGAAGCGCTGGAATGAGCGGCGCGGCCGCTGATCGACAAGCTCCCGCCCCAGCGCGCTCACGATTCCCGCCGTCACCGATTCTTCCAGCGTGAACGGCGATCCGATGGCCACCGCCCAGTCGCCCACCTGCACGCTATCCGAATTGCCGATGCTTACCGGATCCAGCATTTTGTGCGCGTCGATCTTGATCACCGCCAGATCGGTCTCATTATCGGTCCCGATCACCCTGGCCCGATACTCGCTTGAATCGTCGTGCAACTTCACCATGATCTTGTCGCCGTGTTCGACCACGTGTTGGTTGGTAATGATGTACCCGTTCTTGTCGACGATGAACCCGGTGCCGGATTGCTCATGCCTCAGATCTTCCGGCGGAACCAGTTGCGGAGTATTCTGGCCGAGGAAGCCACGCAGCCCGCCGAACGGGTCGTCGCCTTGATCTTCCTGGTTGGAGCGCGACCGCCCCGTCTGCGGCTTGGCCGGCACTTCCACCACGATGTTCACCACGCTGGGCTGAAGCTTCTTGGCCAGCTTGGTGAAATCGCTGCCAATCTCGACCGCCTTGGGTATCGTCAGCGGCGTGGCATCGGGAGCCACCGGCTGGCCCTTGGCTGCATGGACCTGGGTATTGACCAAGGTTCCGATCAGAATCCCTACCGAGAGAGTGAAAACCATCAGGGTAACGGACATCAGCTTCTGCTGGCGCATTTTGTCAAAAACATTCATAGTTCTTCCTCTTGGTCGCGCAAACGTTGTTTCGCGCGAAGCCGCTGCTTCAACCATTATACGAACATCTTTGTGAGGGGAGCGATACGACTGAATCCGGTCGCGCGCTCATGCCTGGTTTAGACGTACGGTTGCAACAAACGTTATCCGGCTCCGAGCCGGGCTTCGATTCCGAGCCGCGCTTCGATTCCGAGCCGCGCCCCGAGGAAGCGGTTGTCTTATACGTCTCCCGCGAGCAGCAGGCACAGCGCCAGCAGGATTCGCCGCAGTCCCAGTTCCCGCCCGTCAGGCTGAAACCACTCCGCTGCAGTGTGCGCGCCGCCGCCCTGCCCGCCCGCTCCGATCGAAACCGCGGGAAGTCCCATGGAAAGAGGAATATTGGCATCGGTCGACGAACAATCGAGCGAACTGCGAATCCCCAGGTGCGCATCCACGGCCAGAAGGTATTCAAGAATCGGGGAACCCTCGCGGAGCGTCCCGCCCGGCCGCGAGCCGATCTCCTTCACCCGAGCGGCCAAACGGCCGCCCGAAGCTCGCGCGTTTTCCTCTTCGAGAGTCTTGTCCACTCCAACCGCGAGCAGAGCCGCCATCTCGTCGATCCTCCGCGCGCTCTCCGACCGCAAGTCCACCTTCGCCCGAGCCTCGCTCGGAATCGCGTTGATGCTGGTGCCGCCCTCGATCACGCCGAAGTTGAAGGAGCAGCGCGGGTCGCCGTTGGGCGCTGCGTCGATGAAGCGCGTAATGGCGCGGCTGAGGGCGTGCACCGGATTACCGGCTCCGTGATCGCTCCAGCTATGCCCTCCCGGACCGGTGAACGTCACATCGAAACGCCGGCTGGCCAGCGCCTGGCAAGTGATGTGATCGGTATTCGGACCGTCCAGAACCAAGAAAGCGCGATATCGTCCGGCCACGTTCGCATTAGCGGCCGCCCGGCATAAATAGCGGATGCCGCATAAGTTGCCCTCGCCCTCTTCCCCGACATTCGCCACCAGCACCGGGGTGAGCGGAGGATCTTCGAGCGGCGGGCCGGCAGTCCACGCGGCCGCCAGAGCCAGCAACGCCGTCAACCCCGCTCCGTTATCCGAAACCCCCGGTCCCAGCAGCCTGCCATCCCCGTTGATCTTCACGTCCTCGGGCACTCTCGGCGCGAGCACCGTGTCCAGATGCGCCGTCACCGCGACCGCCGGCGCGCTTTCGCGCTTTCCCGGCAGCCATGCGATCACGTTCCCGGCCCGGTCCAGCTTCGCTTCCCAGCCCAGCGATCGAAACCGTTCCGCCATATATTCCGCGCGTTTCTGCTCGAAAAACGTGGGCGCGGGAACCCGGCACAGCTTGAGGTGCTGCTCATTGATCCACGCGCGCTCCTTCCGGAACCATTCGAGACAAGCGCGCACGCTCCCGGAGCGCGCCAGATCGGAAACGGACTCTGCCAGCGCGGGCATAGAACTTCCAGTCTAACGCGAGGTTATGATGGCCTGTGGCCCGTCGACTGCGTAAGCTCGCTATTTTCTTTCACCGCTGGCTGGGTTTGGCCTTTTGCGCCCTCTTCGCCATGTGGTTTTTTTCCGGCATCGTGCTGGCGTATTGGGACTTCCCGGCGGTGAGCGAGCGCGATGCTTTAGACCACGCCGCAACCATCGACCCCACGCGCATTCAGATTGGCCCGGAGGAAGCGTATGCGAGACTGCAACAGCAGTACCCTCCCCGTTCCGCGCGTCTGCTCATGTTCGACGGCCGGCCGGCGTACCGGTTCGATCACATATTGGTGTATGCCGATGACGGCCAGCCGCAAGTGGGTTTTCCGCCGGTGTTGACGCGCCGCGTCGCTAGCTCATGGGGTCAACAGCCTTCGATTGCCGCGACGCTGACCGTCCTCGACACTGCCGACCAATGGACTGTTGGCGGCGAATTCGACGCGCTGCGGCCGCTGGATAAATATTCCTGGACCGATGGCGCGGAGGTTTACGTCTCCGAAGTCACCGGCGAAGTGGTGCAAGCTACGACCAGCGCGTCGCGCCTGGGCGCTTACTTCGGCGCGATTCCGCATTGGATCTATTTCACCCCGCTCCGGCAGAACGGTCTCTTGTGGAGCAGAATCGTGATCTGGGCTTCCGGCATCGGCGCCGCGACGGCGCTGCTCGGACTGCTGATTGGTCTCTGGGTTTCCTTGCCCTCGAAGCGCATTCCCTATCAGGGCCAAAGACGCTGGCACGTTTATCTGGGTCTGATCTTCGGCTTCTTCGCCTGCACCTGGGCGTTCAGCGGCATGCTTTCCATGGAGCCGTTTTCGTTCAGCACCGGGCCGCAGGAGATCGGCGGCCGCATCGATCGCGCGCTGCACAAGCCGGGCTTTAAATCGCTGGAGCAAGCTTTGGCCGATGCGGGGCCGGGAGCGAAGGAAGTCGATTTCGCGGAGTTCCCCACCGATCCCGCGGTCATCGTCAGCACTGTCCGAACAGCCCTAGGGCCCGATTCCATCGCCGAGTCGCGTATCGTCACCCAGTACGAAGCGTATTATCTCGACCGGCATCATCGACATCCCCTTCCGGCGCTGTTCATTCGGGTGAACGATATGGATGGCTCGATGTTCTACATCGACCCCAAAACCGCCCGCATCGTCGAAGCCTACGATTCCGCTTCGCGCTGGAACCGGTGGCTTTATCACGGCCTGCATTCGCTCGATTTGCCGTGGCTGTATGCGCATCGCCCGGCGTGGGACATCGCGATTCTGGCTTTGCTGGCGGGTGGAGCGTCGCTCAGCGTGACGTCGCTGATCATGGGATGGCGGCTTCTGCGCCGAATTTTCATTCGAACGCCTATTCGTAGCGCAAGGTAATCGCGCACGGCCTCTCGCGGCTGTATACTCAAGGCGGAAGGAGATCCCCATCGAAATCGACCGGCGAGCATTGATTGCCTTCCTCGGCGGACCCGCAGCCGCAGCCGCCATGTCCCCCGAGGCGAAGGCCGACGCATTGGAACACTTTATGACGTTCCAGCTCAACCAATCCAAAGCCGCGGAAGCCAAGAAGAAATTCCCCACAGCCGCCGAAGTCGAGGCGCAAATCGAAACTCGCGGCAATCGACGGGGCGTCGGCAATCTGTTTCTATCGAGCACGGGCCACGTCACCAAGCTGCCGCCCATGCCGGAAAAACCCACCCTGGCCGATTTCTTCAAGCTCCGCTTCAACGCCACGTCCAATCACGTCCTGCAAAGCGCCAATCTCGCGATGAAGAACCACATGTCCGAGGAGATCGTGCTCGCCTGCTTGCTCCATGACACCGTGCAGGAGTTGATCAAGGTGGATCACGGCTGGTGGGGCGCCCAGCTTTATGAGCCGTACGTTTCCGAAAAGGTCGCCTTCGCCATTCGCTACCATCAGGCGCTGCGCTTCTACGAAGACAAGGCCGCCGGCTACGAGTATCCGGACCTGTACCGCAACATGTTCGGCGTGGACTACAAGCCGGAGCCGTACATCGAGGCGACCTATAAGATGGTTCGCGCCCACAAGTGGTACATGGAGCCGCGCCTGGTGACCGTGAACGATCTGTACGCCTTCGAGCCGGGCGTGAACCCGACGCTGGAGCAATTCACCGAGATCATCGGCCGCAATTTCAAACAGCCCAAGGAAGGTCTGGGCTTCGATGGCAGCCCGGTGGCGCACATGTGGCGCTCCATTGCCATGCCGGATCATCCGCTGTAGTGGGGCAGGTCTCCGACCTGCCATTTTTCGATCATCGATAATTGGAAGAGCCATGAGCACAGCATCTCTTCCGATGACCTTGCCGGCGCGGTATTACACCGATCCGGAAATCTTTCGCAAGGAGATTGAACGTTTTTACTTCGGCCGCTGGATCTGCGCCGGACGCGATAGTTCCATCCCCAATCCGGGCGACTACTTTCTGTGCGAGCTGGCTGGAGAAAGCGTAATCGTCACCAGGAACGCCTCGGGCGACGTGAGCGCTTTCTACAATGTCTGCCGCCATCGCGGCACACGCCTGTGCGAGACTGCCCAAGGCTCGTTTCCGGGCCGCATCACGTGTCCGTATCACGCCTGGTCGTATGGGCTCGACGGTGCGCTGCTGGGATCTCCCCACGCCGAGCGCCCCGGTTTCTCACGCTCCGACTATCCGCTCCATTCCGTTCACACCGAGGTCTGGGAAGGCAACGTATTTCTACATTTCGGGTCGCCGAGGGAATCGGTGGCAGAGTTGCTCGCTCCGGTCGCAAGGAAATTCGCGAACTGGGGCATGGCGGAGCTGCGCATGTACCGGCGCATGGTCTATGACGTCAAAGCCAACTGGAAGCTGATCGTCCTCAATTACAATGAGTGCCTGCATTGTCCCTTTGTTCATCCGGCGCTGACCCCGCTGACCGATTACCTGGGCGCGGATAACGAAGAGCCCAATCCGGCGTACATCGGCGGAGTAATGTTCTTCCGTAATGGCGCGGAGACCATGAGCTTCGAAGGCGGACGGCGCGGTCGCGCCTATCTTCCCGGCTTGACTGGGGAACAGCGCGGCTGGGCGGCGTTTTACGCCATTTATCCCAACCTGCTGCTGAGTCCTCATCCGGATTATTTGCTGACGCACACTCTCTGGCCCAAGGCCGCGGACCGCACCGAAATCGTGTGCGAGGCGCACTTTCGACCCGAGGAGATGGCTCGGCCGGGTTTCCAGGCCGAGGACGTCACCGGCTTCTGGGACATGGTCAATCGCGAGGATTGGCGCGTCGCCGAGCTTTCGCAAGCCGGCATCTCCTCACGCGCCTATACGCCGGGACCCTATACGAAGCGCGAGGAATTGCTGCACGCCTTCGATCTGGACGTGCTGGCGACCGACGGAGAATAGCTGCCTCGATCCGGTTAATCGATCAGAACCCCAGTTCGTGATCCAGCTGCGCGTCCACCGCGGCGCGATGCACGGCGTTGAGCGCCTCATCGATGTGTCTGAAGGCTGCATCGCGCCAACCGCGAGCGTTCGGGTTGTCTTCCTCATGCTCAATGTCGGCCCGGGCGCTGCGCAGCAGATCAACGATCTTGCGGAAGCGGTCTTTGCGCGCCAGGTTCGCATCGATGGGCGGGCGGTCCACCAAGTCCTTGCGGTCGAGCACCGCGGCGTTGTCGACCTCTCTAATTGCCGCTTCGATTTCGACGGCGGCGGCCTCCAGATTTCTGGTGACGTTCCGCTCCTCCCGCACCCTCGCAAGTAGCTGCGCGGTCCTCAAGTCGGTGCGCGCGCGGAGATAGCGGGGATGGCGTCCCTGCGCTTGCATAGCCGCGGGCGTAAGCAGCGCCGCCGCGGCAATCAAAGTCATTCCGAATGTTTTCAGATTCATTGTCCTTAAGTTCCCTTCCTACGACAGGCTTGACTGCTGTGGTGGATGCTGCCTTCCGGCGGCACGTTTCGCTCTAAGTATCTTTCCTAAGACACTTTAATTGATTCAGCCGTCAAATGCAGGATCAGGCCATCAGGTGTAGGATCACGTTGCGCCGCTGGGGTATTGCACGGTGCTCGAACAAGTAGATGCCCTGCCACGTTCCCAGCGCCATCCGTCCGCCTAGCACCGGAATCGAAAGGTGCGTCTGCGTTAGCGCCGCCCGAATGTGGGAGGGCATGTCGTCCGGACCTTCGAGCGTATGGCGGTAACGCGGGTCTCCTTCGGGAACTAGGTGCTCGAAAAAATCCGCCATGTCGAGCACCACATCCGGGTCCGCGTTTTCCTGAATCACCAGGGATGCAGAGGTGTGCTGGATAAATATAGTGAGCAGTCCGGTCTCGACCTTGGCGGACGCAAGCCAGCCGCCGACATCCCGTGTGAACGGATAGAAGCCTTTTCCACGAGTGCGGATTTCCAGGCGCTGCGTGAGTTGGTTCAACCCTGACCGCGACTCTTCAGCCATCGCCGCAACGACTCTGGCGTCTCACCGGATCTCTCTCCGGCAAGTAAGCTCGCTACGCTTATGTCTTCGTCGAGTTCCGGCCAGTGGATTCCCGATCCGCTGCCGATCAGACGAAAGTTAGACCGCTCGGCTGTCGTCCCATTTAGCAAGCGTGGAAACCAGGCAAGCGGAACCGTAAGCGTGCGGCCGTCAGCCAGGAGGGCGATGAGGGCGTCGTCACTGATCGTGACGCTCTGCGCCACCACGTCCTGCAATTCAATCCCCGAAGTACTCATGCGGCTAATTCTGCGTCCCTGACTTTTTCTTCTTGTAGCTGGGCTGGTATCCCCTCGGCGCATCGTTATCGCAGGGCAAGCGATGCAGGTATATGCCGAGCGCTGCCTTCGTTGAGAAAGATTTGTTCCCGGCGTGTTTAGGTCCGATTTGAAACCCGCACCCATTGATCGCCTTCGCGTGCGCCAGAAACAACTTTCCTAGGAATTCAAACGCTAGTTCGTCGCCCTCGAACAATATGACCTTCGGCGCGTTTGGCAGCGGCTTGACCACGACTTTTACGCCCTTGTCGGCGTACGCCGCGCATATACTGTCCACAGTCAATTTTTTCATCGCATCGTTCACCCACGCGCCAAGCACGGCAGTCCACAGACCTGCCCCACCGGCCTCTTACTCCACCGTGACGCTTTTCGCGAGATTGCGCGGCTGGTCTACGTCGCAGCCGCGTCTCACCGCGATGTGATAGGCCAGCAACTGCAAGGGCACGACCTCCAGAATCGGAAGCAGCAGGTCGTGTGTGGTGCCAATTCGGATTACGTGGTCGGCCACCTTGCCCACCTCCTCGTCGCCGTCGCAGGCCACCGCCACCACGATTCCCTCGCGCGCCTTCACCTCTTGAATGTTCGACAGCGTCTTCTCGTAAATCATGCGGCTGAGCTCGTCCGCAGGATCGCGCGTGGCCAGAACCACGGTGGGCAGGTTTTCGTCGATCAGCGCGTTGGGGCCGTGCTTCATCTCACCGGCTGGATAGCCTTCCGCGTGAATGTAAGAGATCTCCTTGAGCTTCAGCGCCCCTTCGAGCGCGATGGGGAAGTGGATGCCGCGTCCCAGGTATAGAAAATCGGAGGCGCGGAACAAGCTCTTGGCCAGATCTTCGTAAATCGCGTCGCGGCGCAGGATTTCCTCGAGCTGCACCGGCAAATGCAGCAGCCGGTCCACTAGCCTCAGCGACGTTTCCGCGCTCACCGCCTCACGCACCTGTGCCAGGTACAGCCCCACCAGGAACAGCGCGGTCAACTGCCCCGTGAAAGCCTTGGTGGAGGCCACGCCAATTTCCGGCCCGGCGTGCGTGATCAAGGTTCCCGCCGCCTCGCGCGTGATCATCGATCCCACAACGTTGCAGATGGCCAAGGTTTTCGATCCCTTATGTTTGGCTTCGCGCTGCGCCGCCAGCGTGTCCGCGGTTTCTCCGGATTGCGAAATCACGATGGTCAGCGTGTCGCGTCCCACCAGTGGATCGCGGTAGCGGAACTCGCTGCCATAATCCACTTCCACCGGAATGCGCGCCAGACGCTCGATCATGAACTTTCCCGCCAAGGCCGCATGCCAGCTGGTTCCGCAAGCCACGATGCGCACCTGGCGGAACTCCTTGAACTCGCGCTGGGTGATGTCCATCTCATCGAGGAAAATTCGGCCGGACTCCTGGCCCACCCGCCCCAGCGTGGTGTCCCGAACGGCGCGCGGCTGCTCGTAGATTTCCTTGAGCATGAAGTGCTTGTAGCCGCCCTTTTCGGCCATGATGGGGTCCCACAGAATGTGCGAAACCTGGCGTTTCACCGGGCGGCCGTTGAAGTCAGTCAGATGCACGCCGTCGAGCGTCAGCACAGCCATGTCGCCGTCGGCCAGGAAGAACATGTCGCGCGTATATCCCAGGATCGCCGGCACGTCCGAAGCCACGAAATATTCGCCGTCGCCCAAGCCCACAACCACCGGCGGCCCGGATCGCGCGGCCACGATTTTGTTGGGATCCTTGCGCGAGATCACGCTCAGCGCGAACACTCCGGTCAGCTGCTTCACCGCGTCGCGCACGGCGGCCTCCAGATTGCCGTCGTAATATTTTTCCACTAGGTGCGCGATCACCTCGGTGTCGGTTTCGGTCACGAACTTGTGGCCTTCCTCCACCAATTGATGTTTCAGCGTGAGGTAATTCTCGACGATGCCGTTGTGTACCACCACGATGTCGCCGTGACAGTCACGGTGGGGGTGCGCATTCTCTTCCGTCGGGCGTCCATGCGTCGCCCAGCGAGTATGGCCGATCCCATAGTCGCCGGAGACCGGACTCAATTTCAGCGCGTCTTCGAGATTGCGCAGCTTCCCTTGCGCCCTTCGCACGCCCAGGCAGTTATTTTCTTCAAGCACCGCCAAACCGGCGGAATCATAGCCGCGGTATTCAAGGCGCTTCAGGCCGTCCAGGATGATCGGGACAGCAGGACGTGAACCGATGTAACCGACAATGCCGCACATTAGTCTAGAAACTCCACTCGATAATCCTCCATCACCGGGTTGGCCAACACGTCCCGGGCAATCTGATCCATCTCCTTGGCCGCCTGTTCTTTGACGGACCCGGGCCCCAGTTCGATTTCGAAAAATTTCCCCTGCCGCACCCCGGTAATGCTATTGTGTCCCAGGCCGTTCAGAGCGCCTTGGATGGTTTGTCCTTGCGGATCAAGCACCGAAGGTTTGAAAGAGACGTAGACGCGAGCCTTCATGCTTTATTCTAATCGGTTATCATTCAAAGGAGTAGAGTACAGAAGGTCCAGTTACATAAGTAAGGATTCAGCGCCATCGTTTCCGTTACGGTTTTAGCTTCTTCGAGCGCCGGAAATTGCACCCTGGTGGCCACCGGGCGCACTCGCCTCCTCGTCGACGCTGGTTTGAGCCGCAAGGAGACTTTTGAGCGGCTGAAGGCCCTGGGCGTGGACCCCGATACGATCACGGCCATTCTGATCACTCACGAACATGCCGACCACATCGGCGGCTTGCCCGTGCTGGCCAAGAAGCGGGATGGGGTCCAGTTTCCGGTCTACATTTCGCATCTGACCGCGCCCGCGGTCCCCTGGGGCGATTGCGAGCCAGTCCTTGAAACGTTCCAGGCCGGCGCCGGCTTCACCATCGGCGACATCGACGTGACCAGCTTCACCATTCCTCACGACGCCGCCGATCCGGTTGGATATTCGTTTCGCGCCGAGGGGATCAAAGTTTCCATCGCCACCGATCTGGGCTATTTGCCCGATTCCGTGCGCATCCACTTATGCGGCTCGGACGTGCTGATGCTCGAGTCCAATCACGACCTGGAGATGCTCAAGGTCGGCCCCTATCCCTGGGCGATTAAACAGCGCGTGATGAGCCGCGTGGGCCATCTCTCCAACGACGCCGCGTCGTCGTTTATCCGCGACGAGTTGGATACGCGCACTTCCACTCTGATCCTGGGTCACATCAGCGAACACAATAATCATCCGGCTCTGGTCGAGCAAGCGGCCGCGCAGGCCCTGAACGGGCGTCAACTATTCACCCGCCTGGTGATCGCCGATCCCCGCCGGGGAACCGAAACCTTCGTTTACTGACCTCTTAAATGATTCCCCGCTACACTCGCCCGGAAATGGGCCGCATCTTCAGCGACCAGAATCGCTTCGAGCAGTGGCTGGCGGTGGAATTGGCCGCGAGCGAAGCGCTGGCGGAGACCGGGGAAGTTCCCGCGCTGGCCGCCTCCCAGCTCCGCGCCTATGCCGGCTTCGACGTCGAGCGCATCCACGCGATTGAGCGCGAGGTCAAACACGATGTCATCGCCTTCACGACCGCGGTTTCCGAGCGCTTGGCGTCGGCCGGCCACGCCGATGCTTCACGCTGGCTGCACTATGGCCTGACCTCGAACGACGTCGTCGATACGGCGCAAGCCCTGGTTTTGAAGGAGGCTAACGCCCTTCTCCTGGACGGAGCGCGCGCGTTGGCGCAATCTCTCGAACGCCGCGCGTGGGAGTTCAAGGACACCGTGCAGATCGGGCGCACCCACGGAATCCATGCCGAGCCGATCACGTTCGGTCTCAAGCTGGCCTTGTGGTTCGATGAGATGCGGCGGAATATCCAGCGCCTGGAAGCCGCCGCCGAGGATCTCCGTGTGGGGAAAATTTCGGGCGCCGTGGGCACCTTTGGCCACATCGGTCCCGAAGCGGAGGAGCAGATTTGCGCCCGCTTGGGTCTGAAGCCGGCTGCTATCTCCAGCCAGGTCATCTCCCGCGACCGCCATGCCGCTTGGGTCGCCGCTTTGGGCTTGCTCACGGCCACGCTCGAAAAAATCGCCCTCGAAATCCGCCATCTCCAGCGCACTGAGGTCCGCGAGGCGGAAGAACCGTTCAGCGAGGGCCAAAAGGGCTCCTCGGCTATGCCCCACAAGCGCAACCCGGTGGTGAGCGAGCAGATCTGCGGATTGGCTCGCGTCGTTCGCGCCAACGTCCAGGCGGCTTTGGAAGACGTGGCTCTATGGCATGAGCGCGACATCTCCCACTCTTCGGTGGAGCGCGTGATCCTGGCCGATTCCGCGATCCTCTCCGACTATCTGTTGGCGAAAACCAAGTGGCTGATCGATGGGATGCGCGTCTATCCGGACCGCATGCGCCGCAACCTCGACAGCACGCGTGGGTTGATCTTTTCAGGGCAGCTCTTGCTCGATCTCGCCGCTGCCGGAATGCTCCGCGAGGAAGCGTACCAGGCGGTCCAGGCCCATGCCATGCGAGCATGGGAAACCGAGGGCGATTTTCGCTCGGCCGTGGAATCAGACCCCAAAATTCTTTCTTTTCTTTCGATTGAAGAGACTAGACGGGCGTTTTCACTGGATCGGCAACTGGCCAACGTGAACCGAATCTTCGCGCGGGTATTTCAAAAACCATAATTGTTACTATGGGTTAGATAGTACTAAGAACCTTGCATGAAAATCTTGTGGTCGAATTTGGGGCCTTCTGAGGTAAACTCTAGCTAGGCAACCGATGAGCCACTCGGCAAGAACCGTAGAATACGAGCTGGCGAGGGTCCTCCTCGTGGATGATGACTTGGCATCGCGTCTGACCCTCAAGACCGTCCTCGAGGCCGGCGGATATAATGTCGACTCCGCCGCCAGCGCCGCGGAGGCCGTGGGCAAGTTGAACGAAGGGCAATACGAGCTTGTTCTCAGCGACTTACAGATGGAATCTCCCGAGGCAGGCCTGAAAGTTCTGGCGCATGCCCGCATGATGGATTACAAGCCGGCAATGGCCCTCATCACCACGTACCAAAATTCCAAGCCAAGCCTGGAGCAACGCCGTAATTCCATGCTTATCAAGCCGGAAGACCTCCCCGGGCTGCTGGGTAAGGTCGCGGATCTGATCGCCGAGCGGGCGACTCGGCGCCTTGAACGTCAACTCCGTCTGGCAAATGCGTAAGGCCTGAACCTAAGGCCCCCTCTCGTTCAAAGTCCCTTATTCCAAAAACGCAATTTCCTCTTCCAGTTTTTCGAGCGCACCGGCGAAGAAGTGATCCTGAGCCTCGATGAACACCAGCTTTTTGGGCTCCGGCAAAGCCGCAACCAGTGCTTCGAGGTCCACCGCCGGACCATATTGATCCTGGGTGCTCTGCACGAATACACGGGGCACGGTGCAATTGTCTAAATACGAGCAGTCTTTGTAAACCGTTGGAAAACCCACGGCGATGGCCCGGCGCGGGCCTGTCGAGGGAAAAGACGCTCCGCCGCAGGCGAGTCTCAGGGCGATGCGCGCTCCGAACGAAAACCCCGCCAACGTCACCGGCAAATTGGGATAACGCCCGCGCAGCCAGGCGAGCGCGGATCGTGCATCCTCCAGCTCTCCTTCACCGTGTGCATAGACCCCTTGGCTCAGGTTCACCCCGCGATAATTGAAACGCAGCACCACCGCGCCGGCCCGGCGAAAGCCACGCGCGATGCGGTAGACCACTTTGTTGTGCATCGTGCCGCCGTGTTGGGGATGCGGATGACAGACCAACGCGGCCTCAGCCAGGGCCTCATTACCCTCCGGCTCCTCCAGGAGAGCCTCGAGGCGGCCCGCCGGCCCATCCAGAAAGAACGACTCGATACGTCTTGGCATTCCTCGGCTCATTCAGCCCCAGCGCGACCGGGCGAGAATCAATACCTTTTCCCAGGTTGGCACGCGGATGCGTCGCGACAGGACCTTATAACCAGAGTCCACGATGTGATCGAGCAGCCGCGAATAGATCGCGATGAGGGCGCGGAGCGAGGCGCGACTGGCGGGATCGATCATCCCGACCAACGGCGCGGACTCGGTGTAATATTGGCGGGCCCGGCCGGCTTCAAACGCCAGTAACTCCCGCAAGCGAGGCGAGACCTCGCGGCCACGAAGGTCGTCAGCGGTGACGTGAAAGCGCTGTAAGTCTTCTTCGGGCAGATAGACGCGCTGGTTCTCCGCGTCCTCTCGAATGTCGCGGAGGATGTTGGTCAACTGAAATGCGATGCCGCATTTTTCGGCGAGCTTCAATGCCTCGGGCGAATTGAATCCCGGTCTGAATCCAAAGATATGAATGATAGTCAGCCCTACGACGCTGGCGACATGGTAGCAATAATCGTACAACTGATCGAAAGTGCCGACGCGGCGCGGTTCCAGATCGGAACTGACTCCGTCGATCATGTCGAAGAAATACTGGTGGGGAATGCGATAGCGGGTGACGGCGTCGATGAAAGCCGGCCACAGCGCGTGCTCCGGCGTGCGGCCGCCCGGTGAACTTTGGAGAGCGGCTTCCAGGTCCTCGCGCCAGCGCGCGATGGCCGCGCCCTTTCCTGAGATGGCCTCGCTGTCGCTCAAGTCGTCACAGTAGCGCATGAAGGCGTAAATAGCGCACATAGCTCGGCGGCGTCCGGCGTCGAGCAGCAGAAAAGAATAGTAGAAATTTTTGGCTTCGCGCCTGGCTACCGCTTCGCAGAAGGCGTAAGATTCCGGAACATTCATGCGGCGCGGGCACTGTGATTACGAGCAAGCGCTCGCCGGGTGAGCGCGCCCAGGAGCAGGCTGACCCGTTCGATTTTCGAGATGGCGGGCCGCGCGCCCAGGACATTGTAGTCCTGCTGTTCGATTTTTTCGAGCACCTTCAGGCCGCCTCGGCTGAATAGATCCAGATCGATGGCCAGACGGCGGTCCACCATTCCGGCCAAAGGCAGCCCTTCAAGGAACAATTCCCGCGCGACCGCGACCGCATCCTTCATTGCGGCGCGGAAACGGTCGTCAAAACGGCGCGCCAGCAGCGCCTCGAGCGGATAGCCGTGGCGCTCCATCACGTCCAACGGAAGATAGACTCGGTCCTTCAGCAGATCGACCGTCACGTCCTGCCAGTGATTGGCGAGTTGCAGCGCCGTACAGGTTGCGTCGGAAAGACGCTGCCGCTCCGAGTCCCGGTAGCCGCACAGGGCCAGCACCAGCCGGCCTACGGGATTCGCCGAGTAGCGGCAGTATTCGAACAATTCCTCGAAATTCTGGTAGCGGGTGACGGTCTGATCCTGCTCAAACGCCGTGATGAGATCTTCGAACAGGATCGGCGGCAGATCGAAGCGGGACGCAGTGCCCTGGAGAGCCACAAAGACGGGATGCGAGGCTCGGCCCGCAAACATCGCCTGCAATTCGCCGCGCCACCAAGCCAGCAGACGAAGGCTCTCCCGCGGGTTGCCGATTTCGTCGCCCAAATCGTCGGCCCAGCGGCAGAAGCCATAGACGTTGTAGAAATCCTGATGCAGGCGCTTGGGCAGCAGAAAGCTGACGACGTGAAAGTTCTCGTAGTGATGGGTGGCAAGCCAGCGGGTGTAATCGAGCGAAGCTTCGAGCGTCCAGGAGCGCTCCATCGCCTCAGGTGAAGCCAGAAACTCAGTAGGCGCGAGATACACGGGGAGTTTATTCCGGGCCTTAAGGGATGATGGCGGTCTTGAGGTGCCCGTTGTGGCTCATCAGATGTTGCATGACTTCGAGCAGATTGGCCAGCGGCTCCACGCGATTGACGAAATCGCGGGCGGTGACATAGCCGCTGCTGACGGCGTCCAGAGCCTTGCGGACCAAGGCGGGCGTATGGTGGAAGCTGGCCTTGAGGGTCAGTTCGGAGTAGTGCAGTAGATGCGTATCGACGCCCACTTCAGTGCCATTGGGACAGCCGCCGAAGAAATTGACCACGCCGCCGCGCCGGAGCATCTTCACGGCGAGCTGCCAGACCTCGGGCAGGCCGACTGCTTCAATCACCACGTCGGCTCCGCGGCCCCCGGTAAGCTTGCGAACGGCGCTGACGGGATCGGCTCCATCGTCGTTAAGCACGGTCTCCGCGGCACCCAGGCGCACGGCCCGGTCCAACTGCTGCTGGCGGCGGCCGACGGCGATTACCCGCGCCTTATACACGGAGGTTGCAAGGCGCACGAACATCATGCCGATGGGACCCAGGCCGACCACCGCGACGCTGTCGGAAGGCTGGACGCCAGTCTCTTCGAGTCCTCGCATCACGCAAGACAGCGGCTCCACCAGCGCGGCGTCCTGATAGCTGACGTGCGCGGGAATCCGGTACATGTTCTTCTGGACGATACGCTCAGGAATGCGAATGTACTCAGCGTAGGCTCCGTTGTTAAAGAGCAGATCCGCGCACAGGTTTTCCTGGCCGTGGAGGCAATGGTAGCATTCCCCGCAGGGGGCCGAATTGGCGGCCACGACGCGGTCGCCCGTCTTAAAGCCGCGGACCTCATCGCCCATGGCGACGATGTCGCCCGCAAGCTCATGCCCGAACAGCGATGGGGGCTGGATCATGCGGGCGTGGTAGCCGCGGCGGAACACTTTGACGTCGGTTCCACAGGTCAGGGCCGTGCGCACGCGCACCAGCACGTCGCCAGGCGCAAGTTTCGGAACGTCTACCCTCTCAATGCGCAACTGCTCTTTGCCATATAGCACAGCAGCCGTCATCTGATCTGTCACTCTCGCTTCACCTCTGAGGCTGTACCACTATCTTCAACGATCCTTCCCCCGGATGCAACGCTCGCTCAATCCCCTCATGAATTTGGCTTAATGGGTAGCGGTGGGAGATCAACTCTTCGACCGGCAAGGCTCCGCTGAAAACCAGGTCAGCTGACTCCCGCTGCAAGTCCACCGAGGCGCTGTAGGCACCGCATAAAGTGCGCTCCTCCATGCAGATGGAGGCGCCGGAAACCTCGATGCGCTCCTGATGGGAGGTCTGCGCGAATAGCAGGATGCGCGCGCCGGGCCTCGAGCAGGCCACCGCCTGTTCCACGATGCCGGGTGCGGACGCCGCCACGATGACCAGATCCGCGCCGCGGCCATCGGTCATGCCGCGAACTCGTTTATCTAAACTCTGGGCGTCAAGCTGGTTCTCCTTAGGATCGAAGGCTTCGAGAGCTCCGAAGCGCCGGGCCAGAGCGCGGCGGCCGGGCATAACGTCCGTGGCCAGGATTCGGGCGCCGCTGCGCGCCGCGAGCATAGTGAAAATCAAGCCGATGGGGCCCTGGCCGAGGATGGCCACCACGTCCTCGGGCTGCGGATTCACTTGCTTGATGCCTTTGAGGCAGGTATTCACCGGCTCGACGAAACAGGCCTGTTCGAACGAAACGCCGGAGGGGATTTTTTCGACGCCGCGCTCGACAATCCAATCCATGGCGCGGACATATTGCGCGAAGCCGCCGCCCGCAGGCTCATAACCGGCGGTGACGCCCACCTTTTTGTAAACCGGACATTGCGCGTAGAGCTTGCGGCGGCAATAGAAGCACTCGCCGCAGGGGATATGGTGGAACACGATGACGCGATCGCCAGGGGAGTAGCGCTTGACGCCGGAACCTACGGCCGCGACGACGCCGGCAGTCTCGTGTCCGTAGATTCGCGGAGCCGGAAGCAGGTTGTAGGCGATCTTCTTCAGATCGGTATGGCAGATTCCACAGGCTTCCACGCGAATGAGGATCTCGCCGGCTCCGATTTCGGGAACCGGCACAAAATCGACATCGACGACGCTCGCGCCCTTGTAGACCGCGGCGCTCATGGTCGCGGGAAGGGCGGCGGGGCCGAGTTTTATCGGCGCTTCAGAGTTGGCAGTCGGCAAAGAACTCTCCTAACTTTTCAGCGGCGTAGCGGCAGTTACGGTCGAGACGAAGCAACGCGGGGATCGCGGTAAAGGGGCGGCGCATCGCCGCGAGCGCAATGCGGGGACGAGAAAAACGGCCGGCGGAGTCGCGGTACCGATTGAAGTCGAGCGGCATGTCTTCCGCCGCGGTGTCGGAGACGGCCTTGATGCAGCGGAACGGGACGCCCCATTCCCGAGCTCTGGCAGCGACTGCGGCCGATTCCATTTCAATCGCAATTGCACCGGTGCGCTCGCGCAAATTGCGTTTTTCGGCCGAGGTGGCTGCGACACGATCCAGGGATAAGATCTCGCCCCGCACGAAAGCGCGCGGTGACGTCACCTCAGGGCTGGACACGACAATGTCGCCCACGCCCAATCCGGGGTCGAGCGCGCCGCAGAATCCTGTGCTCACGATGCCTTCCACCCGTCCCTGCTCCCTCAATTGCTGGTTAACCGCCGCACTGGCCAATTCGGGTCCGGGACCGTTGGCCACCAATATCCATTGATCGTTCGAGACCCCGGTTCGCTTCACAATTCCAGCCAACTCCCGCGTTTCAGCCGCCACTATCAACCAAGCCAACTCGGCGCCTTTGTCAAAATCAGCAGTACCCGTTGCCGCGAAACCATTCCACTGCTCGCTCCAGCGCGCCTCGGGCCGGCCCCGGCGCGTAGCCTAATTCCCTCGCGGCTTTGTCATGCCGCACCCACATCTTCTTGCGAGCCATCCGCACACCGTCGAGCGGCGCGCGCGGCTCCCGCCCGGTCAACCCCGCCCATGCAGTCGAGATCGCTCCAGCGGCATACGCCATACTATACGGAATGCGAATTTTCGGAGCCGGCCTGCCGGCGATCTCCCCCAGTGCTACAAAGATCTGTTGGAGCGTCAGGTTTTCCGCTCCCAAAATGTATCTCTCTCCAACGCGCCCGCGCTCGCACGCCGCCAAATGTCCAGCCGCCACGTCGCCGACATCCACCACATTCAATCCCGTGTCGAGAAACGCGGGCATCTTCCCGCGCACAAAATCGACCACAATCCTGCCCGTCGGCGTGGGCTTGAAGTCATGATCCCCCACCGGCGCGGTCGGGTTCACGATGACTACGGGGAACCCGGTCCCAGCGAACTCCAGCGCCGCGCGTTCGGCCAAAAACTTGGACCGCTTGTACGGCCCGGCCATCTGTTCCAGGCTGACGGCCGAGCTCTCGTCGCCCAATCCTCCCGCAGGCATCCCGATGCAACCCACTGTACTGGTGTAAACGAATCTTTCCACTCCCGCGTTCCGCGCCGCCTCCAGCAGGCTGCGCGTTCCGTCCACGTTCGACCGGAACATTTCCTGCGGCTCCCTGGTCCACAGCCGGTAATCGGCGGCGACATGGTAAACCACCCCGCATCCCTCCACCGCACCATTCAGCGACGCGCTATCCCGCAAATCCCCGCTCACCGGCTCGACCCCGTCAAGCTCCCGAAGTCTGGCCGGATCTCTTACCAGGGCGCGGACCCGCGCGCCGCGCTCGATTAATCTGCGCGCCACGTGCCAGCCGACAAAACCGGTGGCTCCCGTGACGAGAATCGGTTTCATTCTAAGTGGCAGGCCGGGGACCTGCCCCACGGCTGCCTCACACAAATCAGCCCAGCAGCCAGCTCAACTGCTTGAACGGATCGCTCATCTTGGAATTGACCCCGTAGGCCGCGGAAGGCTCATAGCCGCAATGCACCATGCATTGATCGCAACGAGGATCGTTGCCCGCGCCGTAATGGTCCCAAGGCGTCTTGGTCATCAGGTCTTCAAACGTTTCGTGATGCGCGTCGGTGATGAGATAGCACGGGCCCTTCCAGCCCTTCACGTTGTAGGTTGGCATGCCCCAGGCGGTACAGGGCAACTCCCGTTCGCCCTTCAGGAACTCCATGTAGATCGGGCTGGAGACCAGAGGGAAACGCTTGGACATCTTGTCGATGTCCTTGAACTTCTCATGAACGTCCTCGCGGGTCATGAAGATTTCGCGGTCGTTCACGGCGGAGTAGCCATAGGCCGGCGAAATCGAGTGCCCATCCAGCTTGAACTGTTCCAGGTACTCGAACATCTGCCAGATTTCGTTCATATCGGTTTCGCGATAAACGGTGGTGTTGGAGAACACCTTGAAACCGCCCGCCTTGGCCGCCTGGATGCCTTCGATGGCGGCTTTGAAGACGCCTTCGCGCTCGACCGCCAGATCGTGATTCTTTTCCATGCCGTCCAGATGGACGTTGAAGACCAGACCAGGATTCGGCTTGAACTCCTTGAGCTTCTTGGCCAGGAACATCCCATTGGTGCAGAATTGGATGTACTTGCCTCGGGAGAGGATCGCTGCGACCAGCGGGCCGATTTCAGGGTACAGCAGCGGCTCGCCCCCGCAGATCGAGACCATGGGTGCGTCGCACTCATCCACGGCCTTGAGGCATTGTTCGAGCGACAGGCGTTCCCGAACACTGGATTCATACTCGCGGATGCGCCCGCAACCGGTGCAGGTAAGATTACAGGCGTGCAGCGGCTCCAGCATCATCACCAGCGGGAAGCGCTTGTTAATCATCGGATGCGGCTTACGCTCGCTCTGGAGGGAGGGGATCTGGGAGTGGACGATGCGGAAGGGGTTGTGCTCATCGTGCTCAGAGGCCAGGTTCTTCTGCCACTCCGGGCGGGGCCGAATCTTATTCTTAGCGATGTAGGTGGCCAAATCGGCCACCTGCGAAAAAGGAACTCTCATGCGCGTGAAACTCCTCTGGCTTCTGTAATCGCGCGCGCGGCCGAGCCTGATCCAGCGCGGGCTTTCCGGTAGGCGGCAAGGGCCAGCACCGGAAAAGAATTTCGGTACAAGTGATACTTCAAGTAGAACACGCGGGGGAAGCCGGTGCCGGTGGAATGATCCTCATCCCAGCCTCCGTCGGCGCGCTGATGCTCCACCAGCCATTCCACACCCTTGAGGACGCTGCTGGAGGCGGTGTCGCCGCTGGCGAGCAATCCCAGAACCCCCCACGCAGTTTGGGAGGGAGTGCTGGGCCCCGCCGTAAAAGTCTGATTATCGTAGCTGGCGCAGCTTTCGCCCCAGCCTCCGTCGGCGTTCTGAATCGAGCGGATCCACTCACCAGCGCGAAGGATGTATGCTTCGCGGTCGCCTTCGCCGGCGGCGCGCAGGCCGCGCAGAGCCAGGAACGTGCCATAAACGTAATCCACGCCCCAACGCCCGTACCAGCTTCCGTCGATTTCCTGAGTGCGCTTGAGATATTCGACGGCGCGGCGCACGGCGGGGTCGCCGGAGCGGACGCCGCACGCCATCAGGGCCTCGAGAACCCGGCCGGTGATATCCGGGCAGGTGGGGTCGAGCATGGCGTTGTGATCGGCGAACGGCACCGCACTGAGGAAATGCCAGTTATTGTCGACATCGAAGGCGGCCCAGCCGCCGTCGGAGCCCTGCATGGCCAGCAGCCAGTTCACGGCGCGGCGCACACAGGCTTCCTGCCGGGCGGGGTTGCGGCCACCGTGGGCGTGATTCAAAGCCAGCAATACCTGAGCAGTGTCGTCGATATCGGGGTAGAATTCGTTGGCGAACTCGAAGTACCAGCCGGAGGGCTCAACGTTGGGGCGCTTGACCGACCAGTCGCCCTTGCGGCGGATCTCCTTACCGATCAGCCAGTCGGCAGTGCGCTCCAGGGCGGCGGGTGTCGCCGCGCCGGATTCTCCCAGCGCATAGGCCACGATGGCGGTGTCCCAAACCACGGAGAAGCAAGGCTGGAAGAAGAAGCCGCGCTCGTCGTCGACCAACAGATTCATGAACTGGCCTTCGGCTTCCCGGCGGTCCGGATGGTCCTCGGGATACCCCAGCAGATCCAGCATCATGACCACGTACATCATGGACGGATAGATGGCGCCGAGACCACCGGAATAGCGAGTGCGCTGGAGCACCCATTGCTCAGCCGAGCGGATGGCCCGGGTGCGGATGACGCGCGGGCAAAAACGATCCCATAGCTTCAGAATCCGGTCCGCTTTGAGGAAAAAATTGCGCCAGCTAAGAAAGCCTTCGTTATTCGAAAAGGTGAGCGGCACGCCGGGAACGAAGAGCTCGTCGAGGGTGAATCCAGCGGGTACCGGGCGCTGAATATTGGAGGAGCGCAGCACCGACAGAGGGACGACGATAGCCCTGGTCCAAGAGGACATCTCATAGATCGCATTGCCTACGAGCATCATCTCGGGAGGAATAGATGGGGCGTGCTCGCGCGGGTACAAGCCGAACAAGCTGAGATTGATCTTGACGTAGCTGTTGGCGGCTTGCAGACCACCCAGCGCCAGGATGCGCTCCCGGGCGCGGGCGAGATTGGGATCGTCGAGGGGCACGCCGGAGAGCTTCAGGGCCGTGTAGGCTTTGATCGTCGCGCTGATTTCCGAAGGCCCGTGGGCGTAAATATTGAATCCGCCATCGGGCAACTGACGGGCGAGAATGGAGCGCGCGGCCTTGGCGACGCGCGCCTTCGCGGGAGGGTCCCAAACTCCGTTTTGCGGAGGGTTCAGCCACAACTCCAGCAGGACGTAATCGGATTCGAGCGTGGTATCGGCGGTCAGATCGGCCCACCAATAGCCCTCGCCCGACTGGCGGGACAGCAGGTGCGCCACAGCCCGGCGCATGCTTTCGCGCGCCGAATCGAGCAGCGCCTCGCCCATTTGCAGACTAGGCGTCATACGCGCGCGCTGGTCTGAATCTGGACGGTTTTGAGTTGCGGCGCGCGGGCCAGCTCACTCGGCAAGTTGAAGCGCACGTCCTCCTCCTTGATTTCCATCTCCTCGAGCTCGGAATAGCCTTGCTGACGAAGCGATCCGATGAGGTCTTCCACCAAGTTCTCCGGCGCCGACGCTCCGGCGGTTACGGCCACCGTGTCGACGCCGTCTAGCCATTGCGGCTGCACCTCGCCTAAGTCGTCGATGAGATAGGCCGGGACGCCGATCTTCTGGCAAACTTCCACCAAGCGCCTGGAATTCGAACTGTTTTGCGATCCCACCACCAGCAGCATCTGGCATAGCGGCACCACTGCCTTCACCGCCAATTGGCGATTTTCGGTGGCATAGCAGATATCTTGCGCCGCCGGGCCCTGAATCTTCGGAAATCTCTCTTTTAGACGCTGAACGATCTCCCGGGTTTCATCCAGGCTGAGGGTGGTCTGGGTGATGAAGGAAATATGCTCCGGATCCTTGATGTTCAGCCGGTCCACATCCTCGGGGGAGGAAACCAGGATTGTGGATTCCGGAGCCTCGCCCAGGGTTCCGATTACCTCGTCATGATCCTTGTGTCCAATCAAGATGATGGTGTAGCCCTTGCGGGCGAACTTGACGGCTTCCAGATGCACCTTAGTGACCAGGGGGCAAGTGGCGTCAATGACCTTAAGACTGCGTTCCCGGGCGTCGCTGCGCACGGAGGGCGCCACGCCATGGGCGCTGAAAATGACTCGGGCGCCGGTGGGAACCTCGTCCAGTTCCTCGATAAAGATGGCGCCCGCGCCGCGCAATTCATCCACCACATGCCGGTTATGGACAATTTCTTTGCGCACGTAAATGGGCGCGCCATACAGATTCAAGGCGATTTTGACCACGTCGATGGCGCGGACGACTCCGGCGCAAAACCCCCGTGGTCTCAATAGGATAATCTTCTTGGCCGAAGCGGTCATAGAATGCTTTTATTATAACAGAGCCGTCAGGGCTGCAATCAGGGCGCATGTCAAACAACCCCAGGCGAACCAATCACCGTGGCGGGTATAGAACGTAGTCCCCTGCAAGTACTGGGAGTGCATATCGGCGGCGAGTTGGCGATACGGCTGTAACCGCTCAGTAACGCGGCCGGCGGGATCGATCATGGCGGTGATTCCGTCGTTGGTGGAGCGCAGGATCCAGCGGCGGTTTTCGGCGGCGCGCATGCGCACCAGACTGAGATGTTGCTCGCGCGCGGCGCTGTGGGCGAAATAGCCGTCGTTGGAAAGATTGATCAGCATCTCGGCGCCAGCGCGGGCGGACTGGCGCACCAGCTCCGGGAAGGCGGATTCGTAGCAGATGAACACACCCACGCGGTGATTGGCGACGGGAAAAACCACGATTCGATCGCCGGGCACGAAATCGCTGGTCTCCTTGGTGATGCGATTGACCCATCCGAAGGGCGGCGGCACGTACTCGCCGAAGGGGACGAGATTGATCTGATCGTAACGGTCGACGATGGCGCCTTGGGGATTCACCAGAAACGCTGAGTTGAGAGGCTCGCCGCGCGAATTGGGTTCGACACCGTTGAAGATCAGCGAAGCATTGGAGTCGCGGGCGATATCGGCGACGAAGGCGCGGAAGGAAGGAGTGAGATCGAACGGCGCGGGCCACTCCGGCCAGACGATCAGTTGCACGCTTTTATCGGATCTCGCCGTGCGCTCAGGCGCATGGGACAAATCGGCCATCTGCTGCTCCAGCTCCCCGAGGGATGCGGGGGTGAAATTGGCTTCGGTGTCGACGTTGGGTTGGACCACACGAATGGTCTCCATGGCGGGGGCGGGCGCGGGCAGGGCGGGGAGAAGGGGCAAGGCGAGCAGAGGGACCACCCAGGCGAGTTGTACGCGGGGACGGCGCAATGCGATCAGCGCGGTGGCGCAGCCGATCATCGCAAACACGAACGATAAACCATAGACTCCGGCAAACGGGGCCAGGCGTAGAGCGATGGGCATGTCGATGCCGGCGTTGCCGAGGTCGAGCCAGGCGAAACCGAGGTTGCCATGAGTGCGCTCGATCCCGGTCCACAGCGCGGCTGCGGCCGGGATCGCCCAACCTTTATTGATAAAAGACCCGGTCCGCATCAGAAGTCCGGCGAGTGTGGCGAAAAGCGCCATGTGCAGACCCTTGAGAATGGCGAAGAGCGCGAATGTTACCCCGCTCAACCAGCCGCCCAAGCCTCCGTGAACCGCCAACACGGCTTGTATCCAGTAGCAGACCGAGAACCAGAAGACGATTCCGGCGGCCCAGCCATAGAGGAATCGGCGTTTCCAGGAAAGCTCACGGGCGCAAGCGATCAGAATCGGCGCGAGGGCGATGGGGGCGAGCCAAGTCAGATTGAAGCGCGGAAAAACCAGAACAAGGAGGACTGCGGAGGCCAGCGATAAAGCAAGGTTCACGAGCTTGAGATTCCGGTTCCCGACGCCTGCTCGCGGACCAGATCCGCCATATAAGAGCTGCGCACCCGGGGTCCGCTGAAGACCATCTTGAAACCCAGTGAAAGGCCGTAGTCACGATGGGAATCGAAGCGCTCCGGTGTGATGTATTCGGCCACGCGAAGATTGCGGCGCGTGGGCTGAAGATATTGGCCTAGCGTAACTACGTCAACACCGGCGTCCCGCAGATCGTGGAGGAGCATTTCGACTTCAGCGGGCGTCTCGCCGAGGCCGAGCATGGCGCCGGATTTGACGAGGGGAACGACCCCGAAAACGGCAGGTCGCAGACCTGCCCCACAGCGCAGAACCTCTAGCGATTGCCGGTAGTCGGCCTGAGGGCGGACGGTGCGGTACAAGCGCGGGACCGTTTCGACGTTGTGATTAAAGACGTCGGGCGAGGCATCGAGCACGCGGGAGACAGCGTCGAGGTCGCCGCAAAAATCGGGTGTCAGCGCCTCCACGCGAGCTTCGGGGAGGGCTCGCCGAACTTCTTTGATGGTTTCAGCGAAATGCCGCGACCCGCCATCGGGGAGATCGTCGCGATTCACGCTGGTGATCACGACGTAGCGCAGGCGCATAGTCTGAGCCATGCGGGCGACATTCGCCGGCTCCTCCGGATCGAGGGGGCCGGGATGACGACTCTTGGGCACCGAGCAGAATCCACATCCCCGTGTGCACAGATTTCCCAGGATCATGAACGTCGCCGCGCCGCGATGGAAGCATTCGTGGAGATTGGGGCAGCGAGCGGACTCACACACCGTGTTCAGCCGCAAGCGGCGAAGCTCGGTCTTCAGATGATGAACGGATACGAAATGGCTGCCGCTGTTTCTCAGCCAAGCGGGCAGGCGTGGTCCGGGCAGGTCAATATGGATCAAACTCTCCGGTTGAATTAGGCCGGGCATGCCTAGAACTTTTTGGGGATAGCCTGGTCTCCCGGAAGTCCCTTGCCTTGAAGCTCGGCCTTCACCTTATTCACATCGCCGGGAGCGATCGGACCCACGAGGACGCGAAACAGCCCCGGTTTCTCGGGAACCTCGGAATCAAGGGCGGAAAAGCCGTACTTGCGGAGCACTTCAACGGTGGCGTCGGCATCGTGCTTGGAGGTGGCGACAAGTTGCAAGTAGGTCTGCCCGGGAACGGGCTGACTACTCTGCGCCGGATTGCTTGGCGAGGGCGGACGCTGTTTTTCCTCTTTCGCGACTTCGCGCTTGGGAGCTGGCTGAGGCTTAGCCGGCTCGGTTTTGGGAAGCTCGGTCTTGGGAAGTTCGGGTTTCGTTTCGGCCGGCCTTTCCGTCGCGGTTTCCAAGGGCTTAGAAGGCTCCGGCGATGGGGCAGTTTGGGTTTCGGCCGCTTTGGGAGCGGGCGAGTCCACCACCAGAGGTTTAGCGTCGGCCTTGCGGGCGATGGAAGGCTCAGGAGTGGCCAGGGGCGCGGAGTTGCGTCCGACGATGTAGCCCATGACGAAGAACACGCCCAGCAGCACCACCACGACAAAGAACATGCTGAGCAACTGCTTGTTCCCCAGCACTAATTCGAATTCCCCGTCTTCGTTCTTGGGCAATTTATGCGTCCTTGGAGGCAGCCGGCGCGGGGCCGGCGAGTTTGTCGAGCAATCTTCCTACTGACGAGAGTATATCCATCGGAAGCGGGAACACAACTGTCGTATTCTTTTCCGAGCCGATCTCGACGAGCGTTTGCAGATAGCGCAGCTGGATGGCGACGGGCTGGTTGGCCATGGTCTCCGCGGCGCGCGCCAGGTTTTGCGCGGCGGACGCTTCACCTTCCGCATGAATGATTTTGGCGCGCCGCTCGCGCTCGGCTTCGGCTTGGCGGGCAATGGCGCGGATCATTTGATCGGGGAGATCCACTTGTTTCACCTCGACCATCGAGACCTTCACGCCCCAGGGTCCGGTATGCTCATCGAGCGCGCTCTGAAGTTTCATGTTGAGCTTCTCGCGCTGGCTGAGCAGCTCATCGAGCTCCACTTCACCGAGCACGCTACGCAGGGTGGTCTGGGCCAGTTGCGAGGTAGCGTAAAGATAATTCGCGACTTCAATGATGGCTTTGGTCGGATCGACAATGCGGAAATAAATCACCGCGTTCACCTTGACCGTGACGTTGTCGCGGGTCACAACGTCTTGGGAAGGGACTTCCATGGCTTCGACGCGCAGGGACACACGCGCCATGCGATCGATGGGGACGAACACCAGGATCACGCCCGGACCCTTGGGCTCGGGGCGCACGCGGCCCAGGCGGAAAATGACGGCCCGCTCGTACTCGGCCAGGATTTTGATGCTCGAGACCAGGTAGATCACGATCACGATGATAAAAACCATAGGAACGGACAAGAAATCCATGGAATCCTCCTTGACTACGATACTCCCGTTGCATCATTTGCAAAAGCCTTGGATATTTTGGCACCGGCGCGGACAAGTAGCCAGAAGAGGGCCAGCGCAGCGAATGGGGTGACGGATGTCCAGATATACAGCGTCACTGGCGAGGCAGCAGTCCATTTGCCGTATTTCCCGTAGTACTCGGTTAGAATCGCAACCGGCGCCGGATAGAGCAGCGCCGCGCACGTGAGAGTAGCTGCGAACATGGCCCAGGATCTCCCTATGAGGCCCCGGCGCCAAGTGTTACAGAGCAACAACGCAATGCCGGGATATTGCATGACTTGATAGTGGGTCCAGCCAACCGGTGCTGCAGCGAGGCTGAGCGAAATGAGCGCGGCCATGACGAAAGGCAACTGTGCGGTCGAGAGCGGGCCTTTCAACAGAAACGCAACTACGACGAAGCCCCCGAGCATTGTGGCGATCGCAACTCCGATCGAGATCCACCTTCGGCTCGCGAGCAGGCGCAGATGCGGCAGATCGTTGCCGGCCTCCCAATCGCGGGGCAGCGGGCCTGCTCCGGGCGTGAGCGGGTCGAGAAACCGCAAGGCCACCGAGGGCAAGGACCAACTGAGGATCGCGGGCGTGCCGGTCCAGGTGTCGGTTCCCGCCGGTGTCTTGGGACCCTCCAGACAACAGGCAGTGAAGGACCAGGGAATCGCGAGAAACACGAGAGCGACGATCGCGAAGACCAGGAGGCCGCGCCAGTCTCGCCGAACCAGTAAAGCTGCCGCGAGGACTCCCGGAATGAACTTGAGCGCCAGGCCGAATCCGGCGGCTGCGGCCGGACGCCATCCGCGCTGGGTGTAGGCGATGGCCAGCAGCAACGCCAACGGAGGACCGAGCTGTCCGAGGGCGAGGCTCTCGACCGCGGCTCCTCCGAAAGCCCATACACACGCGATAGAGCAGGTTGCAGCCCAGTCGCGACCGATTGACTTCCACATCAAACAAGCGGCCGCTAGGAGGCATGCTTGCGAGAACAGGAACCAGGCCCAGCGGGCGGCAACGTAGTTGAGCGCGGCGAGCGGCGTCAATAGGCAGGCCAGCAAGGGAGGGTAAATGTAGCCCTCGGTGACAAAGGGGCTGTGTCCGGCGAGTACGTCCTGAGCAGCGTGGTAGTACAGGGTGAAATCGCTGGGATGGCTGAGCTCGGGGATGATGTTCCAGACGTTTACGCGGAAGTACCAGGCGGCGCAGAGGAGGCAGAAGAGAATCGCGGGCCACTGTACGCCTCTTCTCATATGGCGCACGCCAATAAAGCGGCCAGCGCGATCACGCTGACGGCGGCAGATCGATACAGGGTTCGCGGAACGAAGCGAAAGTCGACGGTGTGCTTTCCGGCGGGGACGCGGACGCCTCGGAAGGCTGCGTCGGTGGGATAGAGGCGCGCGGGGGTTCCGTCGATGCTCGCTTCCCAGCCGGGATAGTAGGATTCGGCGGCGACGAGGAACGAAGGGACAGAGGCCACGGTATGCAAGCGCACGCCCAATGGAGAGTAGGAGACGACGCGAACACTCGATTCGGATGCCGACGTTTCAAAGCGTTCGCCAGGCGCTTCGACGATGGCGTCCTCAGAGGGACGAAAATCCGGCGATTGCACGATCGCAGCGGCCAGCGCCAGCGAATCGACGGGATGCACGTGCTTCACAAAGAAAAACCGGTCCAGTACGGCGGTGTTCTCATAGATTTTGTACCCGCCGGATTGGCTCGCCAGGCGGAGGCCGGGGGCTTCCAAACTTGGTCCGTCGAGATCGGTTAGCGACAGCAAAGCACGGACGTTCATTAGGCTGAGTACGGGCGAACGGGGATTCTCGACCTGATAGCAAGTGCCCCAGCGCGGTCCGGAGGCGAACGCTCGGCGCGCTTCGATGGTGCGCTCCGGCGCGAGAGGGTCGCATCCGTTGGCGGTGGGAATGCCGACGACTGGCCCGGAACCCGACCAAACAAACGAGACTCCTGGGCTGGTGTCGTATCGATATGGCGGCAGGGACTGGCCGGTGACTTCGCGCAGTCGCGCGAGGATCTCTGGATTTCCATCGACGGAATCGTGCGTAATGCCGGGATCGAGCCTGGTCGAGTTCTGATTCATCGGGCGGCCGGAGCTGACCAGGATAAGATCGCAGACGATTACAATACCGGCGGCGATCTGGAGACGGGAGCTCGGAAGTAACCGCTCCGCGCCGAGGCCCGCGAGGACGGCTAGCGAAAGCGAGAACACGCAGAACAGAAACTCGGGATGAATGCCGATGCGAAGCTGGACCGGGAGGGCCGCGAGAACTGCACGTCCGAGAGCCGTTTGGTCGCCGAGCATCGCAAGCGTGAAGATGGCGAGCAGCACCGCGAACACCCGAGCCCAGGGTCCCGGCTTCCAGAAGATTGCACCGAGGGCGAGCCCGAGTCCGAGGAGACTCGAATACAGATACAGAAACGTCAGATCGGTGGGTCCATGAAATTTTGAAGGATCGAAGACGCCCCAATAATTCGGAATGATGAGCGAGAGCAGAGCGCCGGGAGGAATTCCGCCGCCGCTTCCCAGCCATTCGGAACGATACTTGGCCACGCTGTTGTTGGTGAGCTCCGCGGTGGGGAAAAATTGAACGGCGGCCAGGAGCACGGCCCAGAGAGAGGCCAGGAGGGTGAGGGCAGGGATGCGCCAGGCAGGTCGGAGACCCGCCCCACTCGGCAAAAGAATAGCGAGGCAAAGCGCCGAGCTGAAGGCGGCTAGGGCCACTTGCGGAAGTCCCGCGAAAACGGTCATCGCTAGAGCCAGCGCCAACAGGGCCAGCCACCTTCGCTTGAAGTTGCGTAGCTGCAAAACGCACAGCCAGATGATAGGCAGCCAGACCGCGCCTTGCATCGCTCCCATGTGCTCGGCCTGCGCCGCGAAGAAGCAGCCGAGTTCGTAGACCGAAGCTCCGATCCAGGCGGCCGCGGGGCGGACGTCCAGTTTCCGCATCAGCTCAAATGCGCAGAGGCCAGCGAAAGCGATCTGGAGCACGACGGAGATCGCCAGCAGCTTGGGCAATACATGGTCGCCGAGAACGGCCCCGGCGGCTGTGGCTGCCAGCACGGGAGGGTAGAAGAGGGCCGCCTGGATGTTGGCGAAAATTGGCATCCCGCAGTAAGTGTAGGGATCCCACAGAGGAAATTCTCCACGCCGGAAGGAATTTGCGATCAGCGTGGCCAAGGGCACGTGGACCGCGCGGAAATCCCAGGGAAAGATGAAATCGGGATCGAAGATTATGCGGCGATGGAACACCAGGACCGCGGCAACCAGGGCAAGTCGATACGAGGCGAGAGAGGACCAGCGCCGTGGCTTCGCCGTCACTTCTATCAGCCGGCAGCCTGTTTGGCGCGATGCTCGCGGTAGGCCGCGCGAACACCCTGGATCTGTTTCACGTGACTCTCCACGTGTTCGGCATTGTGCCGCACCTGCTCCAGCAGCGTGGTTTTTCCGCGCTCGACGTGCGTGCCCGTGCGGGCAAAAGCCGCCTCCGGCAGGTCTTTGACCAGCTCGTAATTTTCGGTGCGCAAGCGGCGGAAGGTTTCGAGAGCCTGGGAGATTTTGCGGCGGCCGTAGTCGAGGTTCTTGGCCCAGGCTCCCTGATCGTAGGCGCCCAGGGTGGGATTGTCCTCGGCGGCGATCAGGCGAAGGCGCATCACGGTAACGGCTTCGGAATCGGCGAGATGGCAGACGATCTGCCGCACGCTCCACTTGTCCTCCGAGGGTTTGAAATCGAGCTCCGTGCCGGCAGCGCCGGTGGTGACCACGGCAAGCAATTCCGCTCCTCGGCGGAATCGTTCTAAGATGTCTGCGAGTTCGCTCACTGTGAAACTATTATAATGATTGCAGCCGCGGAGCAAGCATGAAGACACGAATTCTTTTATTGACGATCGTATTGGTGAGCGGAGCCGTCTCCCAGACGCGACAGGTGTATGAGCGTCCAGTGCGCCAGGCGGTGCGCGGGGTTCATGGCGCGGTTGCGGCGGGAAGCGAGTATGCCACCGAAGCCGGCATGCGGACCTACTATCGCGGCGGAAACGCGGTGGACGTGGGCGTCGCCACCATGTTCGCGGCCTCGGTGACCGAGCTTTCGCACTTTGGCTTGGGCGGCGAGGCTCCGATTTTGATCCGGACTAAGGACGGCAAGGTCCACGCGATTGCGGGCGTCGGGACCATGCCTAAGCTCGCAACGGCGGAAATGTTCCGAAAGCGCCCGCTACAAAACGGCGAGGTCGAGGTTCGCGGCAAGAACGGCGAGACCGGGCTCAAGGGCATTATTCCGGTGGCAGGGCTGATGCCGGCGCTGGTGCCAAGTATGGTCGACGCGGGCCTGCTGGCGTTGCGCGAATACGGAACCAAATCTTTCCAGGAGATCATCGCACCCGCGATCGAGGATGCCGACGGCTACGCCATCGATGAGATGCGCGCACAATCCATCGCCGCCAGCCGCGATTTCTTCGATCTGTGGCCGACGTCGAAGGCGCACTTCATGCCCAACGGCAAGGCTCCTCAGGTAGGGGAAATTTTCCGGCAACCGGATACTGCTCGCACGTTGCGCGCCATGGTGGAGGTGGAGAAAAAGGCTCTGGTGGGCGGAGCGACGCGCGCGGCGGCCATCGACGCGGTGCGGGACTATTTTTACCGCGGTGAAATCGCGCACAAGATCGACGCGTTCAGCAAAGCCAACAACGGGTTGATTCGCTACGAGGACATGGCCGCGTTCAAGCTCCAGGTGGAGGAGCCGGTTTCGACCACCTATCGCGGCTACCAGGTTTACAAACCGGGATTCTGGAGCCAGGGTCCCACTATGCTTGAGCTGTTGAATATTCTGGAAGGGTTTGACCACACCCAGGTCAATTCCGCCGAATACATTCATCGAGCAACAGAGGCGATGAAGCTGGCCTATGCGGATCGCGACACCTACTTCGGCGATCCGAAGTTCAATCACATTCCCACCGACGTGCTGCTTTCGAAAGAGTACGCGGCGGAACGCCGCAAGCAGATCGGCGCTCGCGCGTCGATGGAGTTTTTGCCCGGCATGATCCATGGAAAAATCGGCCAGCACCCGGCGCACGTGGATATGGCGCACATACACATCGACGACGCGCTGATCGCCAAGGACACTACCTGCGTGGACGCCATCGACGCGGATGGCATGGTCTTTTCGGCGACTCCATCGGGTGCCTGGATGCCCAGCGTGATCGCGGGCGATACAGGCATTCCGCTGACCCAACGCGCGCAGCAGTTTGTGCTGGTGCCGGGGAATCCAAACGAGCTGGCGGGCGGCAAGCGGCCGCGCGTGACGCTGAGTCCGACCATTGTGACGCGGGTTTCCGACGGCAAGCCGTTGATGGCGCTTTCCACTCCCGGAGGCGACGATCAGGAGCAGGCGCTCACCCAGATTCTTTTGAACGCGCTGGAATACGGCATGAATGCCCAGAACGCCGTGGAAGCGCCGCGGTTCCAGACTCGGCACCTGGTTTCGAGCTTCGACAACCACGCCTGGAACATCGGCGACCTGATGCTGGATGAGCGTATTCCGAGTTCAGTGGCGCAAGAGCTGCTGCTGCGCGGGCACAAGGTGAACATCATGTCGCGGTACAACAACGGCGCGGCTCCGGTGGCCATCAAATTTCTGCCCGGCGGCGTGATCGAAGCCGGCGCGGACCCGTTCTACAACCGCTCGGCTCACGCGTATTAGTGGGGCAGGTCTCCGACCTGCCAATTCTTGACCGTGACGCTACCGCTGTTCGATCCGTCGCCCGATTTCGACAGGGGAGCCCTGGCTTCGCGGCTGAGCATGCTAGCCCAGGAAGGCATCTGGATCGGGACCAGTTCCTGGAAGTACGAAGGCTGGTTCGGCCAGATCTACACTCCCGAGCGATATTCCACTCGCGGCCGTTTTTCGCAGAAGAAGTTTCAAGCGGAGTGCCTCGCCGAATACGCGCAGACGTTTCCCATCGTCTGCGGCGACTTCTCCTTCTACCAATTTCCAACTCCCGAATACTGGCAGCGGCTGTTCGGATCCGCGCCGCAGGGGCTGCAATTCGCGCTCAAGGTTCCTGAAGAGGTGACCGCGGAGGTGTTCCCCAAACACGCCCGTTATGGACCTCGCGCGGGAACGCGCAACCAGTCGTATCTGAATGCGGACGCGCTGGCCGCGCAATTTCTTGAGCCGTTACGGCCCTATGCCTCACGCATCGCGGTCTTGCTCTTTGAATTCGGAGCGCGTGGAGCAGGCACCAGAGAGTTCGTGGACACGCTCGATCCATTTCTGGGCTGCCTGCCAGAGGGATTCCGCTACGCCGTCGAGGTTCGCAATCGCGAGTATCTCCAGCCGCGCTACTTCGACGCGTTGCGCGCACGAGGCGTCGCGCACGTCTTGAACTCGTGGACGCGCATGCCTCCGCTCGCCGATCAGGCAAGTCTTCCCACGCCCAGCGATTTTACGGTCGTACGAGCGCTGCTTCGTCCGGGCCGGGTTTACGAAGACGCCGTGGCGCGATTTCTGCCCTATGACAAGATCGGCGAAGAGAACCCTGAAGCGCGCAACGCTTTGCGCGATTGGATTCGCCGCATGCGTGAGGAGCGGCGCACGTCCTACATCTTCGTCAACAATCGCTTGGAAGGGAATGCTCCTGAAACCATCCGCGCGGTAGTCGGATGAAGTTACCGATCGACGAGTTGCTGCCGCGGATTGCGGAGGCACTGGCGCATCGGCCGAATCTGGTTATCGAAGCGCCGCCCGGAGCGGGCAAGACCACGCGAGTGCCTCCCGCGCTGTTGCCGCATGTGCGCGGCGAAATCCTGGTGCTGGAGCCTCGGAGGCTGGCGGCAAGAATGGCCGCACGGCGCGTGGCAAGTGAGCTTGGCGAGAGTCTTGGCGAAACCGTGGGCTATCAGGTGCGCTTCGAGGGTGTCGGCGGCCCTCGCACGCGGCTGCGGTTCCTGACCGAGGGTGTGCTGACCCGCCGCCTGCTTTCCGACCCGATGCTCAAGGGCGTCGGCGCGGTGATCCTGGATGAGTTTCACGAGAGGCATCTGGACGCCGACCTGGCTATGGCGCTGCTCAAGAGGCTCCAGGCCATGCGCAGGCCGGATCTGAAATTGATCGTGATGTCGGCAACGCTCGACGCGGCTCCCGTGGCAGGATTTCTCGACAACTGCCCGGTGCTGCGATCGGAAGGCAAGCTGTATGAGTTATCGATCGAGTACACTCCGCATTCCGCGTCGCTGCTGGAGGAACAGGTGGCGGTGGCGCTTGAGCGGCTGGTTGCCGCGGGGCTGAAGGGCGATGTCCTAGTGTTCCTTCCCGGAGCGCCGGAGATTCGGCGAGCGAGCCGGGCCGTTGCCGCAATCGCGGAGCGCGCGAGGCTCCTGGTGTTGCCGCTGCATGGCGACCTCTCTCCGGCGGAGCAGGATCGGGCGGCAGGTGGGGCAGGTCTTCGACCTGCCATGAGCAGGCCGGCGGCCTGCTCCACTGTACGTAAGGTGATTCTGTCGACCAACGTCGCCGAGAGTTCCGTCACGATTGAGGGAGTGACCGCGGTGATCGATAGCGGCCTCGCTCGCGTGGCGGCGGATTCGCCATGGACCGGGATTCCGTCGCTGCACGTGCAGCGCGTCAGCCAGGCGTCGGCGACGCAGCGGGCCGGGCGCGCCGGGCGCACGGGTCCCGGCCGGGTGATTCGGCTTTATACCGCGGAGGATTTTCATCGCCGCCCGCGCGCGGATGCGCCGGAAATCCTGAGGCGGGAGCTGTCGCAGATCGCGCTGCAATTGCGGGCGATGAAGATCGAGAATCTATCCTGGCTCGATCCTCCGCCGGATGCGGCTATGGCCGCCGCGAATGCACTGCTGGACCGGCTTGACGCAAGCCCTGCTATGGCCGATTTACCGCTCCCTCCGCGACTGGCCAAACTGCTGATCGAAGCCGCGCGTCGCGGGGCTCCAGGAAAAGGATGTGCGGCCGCGGCCGTGCTCAGCTCGGGGGAGCGAGGACCTGCAGATCTTTTAACGCTTATCGAATCGGAATGGCAGCCGCAGACGCGCCGCATATTCGATCAGTTGCGGCAACGCTTTCAGGCGCGCGACAAGACCACGGATGACTCCGCGCTTCTACAATCCGTGCTGGCGGCGTTTCCGGATCGAGTGGCGCGGCATCGCCGCGATGGCGAGCTGATGCTGTCGACAGGCGGATCGGCGCGGCTGCCCGACTGCCGCTATGAGTTTTTAGTAGCGATCGATGTTGAAGAACGTCGTGACCGCGGCCTTCCCTTGGTTCGTCTGGCCGCGCGAGTCGAGCCAGAATGGCTGCTCGAACGGGCGACCGAACGCACGACTCTTGAATGGAATCGCACGGCGGAGCGGGTGGAGCAATCGACCGCGTTGCTCTACGACCAACTTGTGCTCGAGGAAACGCGAGGGCCCGCGCCGGATTCCGATGAAACCATGAACCTGCTGGCGGAAAAAGCGCTGGAAGCGCATATCGGCCGCTTTGTCGATCGCGACGAGCTGGCGCAACTGACGGCGCGAGCATCCTTCGCGGGAATTGCGATCGACGTAGAAGCGGGACTGAGGGCGCTGTGCCGCGGGCGTTCAAGTTTCGCCGATCTCGCCAGCGCGCGGCTGTTGGATACGCTGCGTCCGCCGCGTCTTGATTGGTTGGCTCCGGAGCGGATCACGCTCGCGGGCGGAAGGCAAGTAAAGGTTCACTACGAAACGGGAAAGCCCCCGTGGATCGAATCGCGGCTTCAGGATTTCTTCGGAGTGCGCGAGACTCCGCGCATCGGCGTCACCCCGGTTGTCGTGCATCTGCTCGCGCCGAATCGAAGGCCGGTACAAGTCACCAGCGATCTCGCGGGATTCTGGACCCGCCTGTATCCACAGGTCCGCCGTGAGCTTTCGCGCCGGTATCCCAAACACAAGTGGCCTGAAGATCCAAATGTATAAAATCCAAATTAATTCAAGGCCCGGACTATAATCGAGAGATTGTGCCCACTGGCCTCCTGCTGACCGACACCGCGGCGCATCTGGCTGCAGCGTTGCTGGTGGGCGTGTTGGTCGGCGCGCAGCGCGAGGCGACGCCGGGCGACCATCCGGGCCTGCGCGATTTCCTGTTGATCGCGCTGGCCGGAGGAGTGTGCGGCCTGCTGGGCAACTTGTACCTGGACGCCGCCGGGCTGCTCTCCATCGCCGGATTGCTAACGGTATTCCATTTCGAAGAACGCGAAAAGCGCGCCGGAATCACGACGGAACTGGCGGGAATCTTGACCTTTGTTCTGGCCGTGCTTGCGGCCTCGGCGCAGATTCATCTGGGCGAGCCGGTAGCGATCGCGACCGGGATTCTGATCGCCGCGTTCCTCGAAGCCAAGCAAAGTCTCCAGCATCTGCTGCGCGAAACCATCACGGAGCCGGAGTTCAACGCGACGCTGGCCTTTGTCACGATCGTACTCGTAATATACCCGCTGTTGCCGGAGGGCCCATTCGGCCCGTACCAGTTCTTTTCGCCGCGCCAGGTGTGGATGTTCGTCATTCTGATTTCTTCGATATCGTACGTCGGGTATTTTCTGGAAAAATTCTTGGGCGAAGAAAAGGGCTTGGTGTACACGGCCATTCTGGGCGGACTTGCTTCTACCACCGCGGTCACGTTGCACCTGGCGAACTTGAGCAAGGAACGCCCGCATCAAATGCTGGGTTTGATGCGAGGTTTTCTGCTTGCTAGCACGGTGCAATTTCCGCGCACGTTTCTGATCGTGGTTCTGGTGAATCGCGATTTGGCGATGGCCTTGGCCTGGCCTCTGGCGCTGATGACGGCGGCTGGAATCGCGATGGCGCTGGTCGCGGGATGGATGGCGACGCGCGCGCAGCATCCGACCGTCGCCGAGGCTCGGGTGGAGCATGGCAATCCGTTTCGCATTCAACCGGCGTTGCAGTTCGGGGCATGGTTCACGCTGGTAGTTTTTATCAGTAAGGCTGCCGCCGCGCGAGCGGGTCCGCAGGCGTTTATCGGAACCAGTTTGCTGGGCGGACTGGTCGACGTGGCGACGGTTATCGCGCCGGCGTCGGACCTTCTGACGGCTGGGACGATTGCAGTGCGCCCCGCTGCAATCGCGGTTCTATTGGCTCTCGCGTCGAACGCGGCGTTGAAAGCGGTGCTCGCTGCCATCAGTGGGACTTGGGCCTTCGTGCTCTGGGTTACGGTGACCTATCTGGTATGGACCGTGGCTGGATTAGCGGGGTTGTGGATTTAGCGCGCGTCCTCCAAAGCCGCGCCTACCCGAAAGAGCGTTTCCTCTTGGCCCGGCGCTGCCACCAGTTGCAACCCGATGGGCAATCCCTCCTCCGAGAATCCACATGGCATCGCCAGAGCAGGCCATCCCAGGACGTTGAAGGGCCGCACCAGACGCGTGCTTCCGATGCGCACATCCTCTTCGATTCCGCCGATGCGGATCACTGCGTCTCCGATCCGGGGAGCCGTAGTGGGCGTCGCCGGGCAGAGCAGACAGTCGATCTCGGTCCACAGCTTCGCAAGCCGCCTTGTTAGCAAGCGCCGTTGCCGTTGCGCATCGAGATACTCCGTGGCAAGGACCAGGCCGCCGCGTTCGAGCGCGGCGAAAACGTCCTCGCCGAAGGCGTCTTTGCCGAAACCGGGCCGGTCGAGATAGCGCTTCCAAACGCTGGCCGCTTCGGCGGAGACCACCAGACGGCCGATGGAGTTCAGAGTCTCCATATCGGGAAGGTGCACCTCCAGCATGCGCGCGCCCAGCCCGGCCATGGTCTGCACCGCCCGGCGGATCGAAGCGGTGATCTCCGGATCAAGGCGGTCGAAGAAGAAATTCTCTGGAACGCCAATGCGCAAGCCGTCCACCCCCGCCGGCGGATTCAGAAAAGGCGGCTCAGCCGCCGCCATCGCCTGAAAGCACGCGGCCGTATCGCGGACGGTGCGTGCGATTGGGCCCACATGATCCAGTGTCAGACCGAGCGGCATCACGCCGCGCCGGCTCAATCGGCCGTAAGTCGGCTTCAATCCCACCACGCCGCAAAACGCGGCGGGGATGCGAATCGAGCCGCCTGTGTCTGTCCCGGTCGCGGCGAAAACCATTCCATCGGCGACCGCGGCAGCCGAGCCTCCGCTCGACCCGCCCGGGATGCGCTCCAAATTCCACGGATTGTGTACCGCGCCGAAGTGCGGATTGTTCGAGGTGATTCCGTAACACAGCTCGTGCAAATTGGTCTTGCCCAACATGACCGCGCCCGACCGATCCAGTTGCGCGACGACTTCGGCGTCGTGATCCGGCACGCGATCGGCGAGGATCTTCGATCCGTCCGTGGTGCGAACGCCCTTGGTCGCGAAGCAATCCTTATGGGCGATGGGGATGCCGTGCAAGGGACCGCGGTCGATGCCGTCTGCCAGTTCCCGGTCGAGCGCCCGCGCGCGTTCTCGCGCGGTATCCCCCGTGACGATCAGGAACGCATTCAGGGCCGGATTCATGCGGGTAATCCGTTCCAGTGCGAGACGCGTCAGTTCCACAGAGGAGATCTTGCGTTTTCTAAGGGCGCCGGCGGCTTCGAGCAGGGTCAATGGTTCAATATACAATCGAATTAGTAGCCGCCGCTGGCAGCAGTCGGCAGTAGCGGGAAGGGAAGGTGTTTATGCGCGGATATGGAATGGTTCTGGCAGGTGTAGCGAGTCTGGCATTTTTTGGCGCGGATACCGCACGGGCGGTGGATTCGCAGGATCTCCCCTCGGATCGTATCGAGGAAATTATTCAGAAGTTCGCTGCCAAAGAGTCCGAGTTCGCCAAGGCGCGCGAACTCTATACCTACCGCCAGACCGCCCGCATACAAACGCTGGACGACGGGGGCAAGTGGGAAACGGACTCCGACATCGTGTTCGACAGTGAGGGCAAGCGCACCGAGCACGTTGTGTTTTCGCCGGTCCCCACGCTGCAGCTGGTGACCTTGACACCCGAGGACATGGAGGATCTGCGCAACACGCAGCCTTTCGTCCTGACCACCACCGATCTGCCCAAATACTACGTCCGTTACCTGGGCAAGCAAGCCGTGGACGAAATCAACTGCTACGTCTTCGCCGTGAAACCGAAGAAACCGGAGCCGGGTCTGCGCTATTTTGAAGGCGAGATTTGGGTAGACGACCGCGATTTACAGATCGTCAAATCCTACGGGCGCGGCGTTGGGGCGAACAAGAAGAAGGGCAAGGAAGATTACCCCAAGTTCGAGACCTATCGTGAACAGATCGACGGCAAATACTGGTTCCCCACCTATACCACCGCCAATTCCACGCTACACTTCAAGGAAAACGACGTCCGGCTGAGGGAAACCGTCCGGTACGAGAACTATAAGCAGTTTAAGGCTCAATCCACCATTACCTTCTCGCCGGAGGACGACAAGAACCAGCCCAAAGAGACCGCTCCGCCGAAAAAGCCGTAGGCTGGCTCGGCGAAACACCCTAAACTCCCCCTCGGAGTCCGCCGATAGCCTGTACTGACGGGTATATGTCTGTTCCTGCGTCGGGCCACGAGGAGATCGAGCATCTAAAGGGTACTTTTCTTGCCAGCCTGAATCACGAGATCCGCACGCCCCTGGCAGGCATCATGGGGATGGCCGATTTGCTGCTTGAAACCAATCTGGACGAAGAACAGCGCGAATATGTGACTGCCGCGCGAATGTGCGCGGAGAATCTGTTCGAGATTCTGAACGCCACATTGGAATTCACGGCGCTCGAAGCCGGACAGATTACGCTGGACGATAGCGAATTCAGCCTGCGGGAGATGCTGAATGCGGCTCTGGCGCAACATCAGGCGAAGGCCCAGGCGAAGAACCTTCCTTTGCTGCTTGTGCTCGATCCCAGATTGCCGGAGACGATGTTGGGAGATGCGCCGCGGGTGCGCGAACTGCTCGGTCATCTGATCGCTAACGCGATAAAATTTACGCACGCGGGTAAAGTGGAAGTGCGCGTCCGCCCCGAAGGCACACCCAACGATCCGTTATCCGGGCGAGTTCCTCAAGAGGGCTGGCTGGTGATGGAGGTGCGCGATACGGGAATCGGTATCTCACCCAGCCAGATCGACATGATTTTTCAGTCCTTTCAACAGGGCCAACGAGGCCTTACGCGCAGCTATCCCGGATTGGGCCTGGGGTTGGCGTTGGCGCGCAAGTTGGCGACGGTAATGAACGGGGAAATCAGCGTGGTAAGCGAGCAAGGCGCCGGCTCATGCTTTACTGCCAGGTTACCCCTGCGTCCGGCGGCATCCGACCGCGCAGGACGGGGCCCTTCGGTTCCCGCCGCGACTGGCCCGATGATTCTGGCGGTGGACGACAATCTGGTGGGTCTGACGGTCTTACGCCACGCGCTCCAACGCAATGGTATGCAGGTGGATTGCGCTGCCAACGGACCAGAAGCGCTGGATGCCGCCTCGCGCCGCCGCTACGATCTGGTGCTGATGGATCTACAAATGCCCGAGATGGACGGTCTGACCGCGGCCGTCGAATTGCGCAAGATGGCGGGCTACGAGAACGTGCCGATTCTTGCACTGACCGCGAACTTCTCCGACGAGATCCGGGAACAATGCAGGGCTCACGGCATGCAGGCTTACCTGTCCAAACCGGTGGAGGCAAGCGAGCTGCTGGCGGCGGTTTCGCGTCATCTGAAGCACTAGACCAAGCCGCAACCAAAGGGAGCGGAGCATACTGCCGCCGTTGCACCCTGCTACGCTTGAATTTCAAACATGGCTGATAAGAAGCTGCAAGTCATCCCCCTGGGCGGCTTGGGCGAGTTCGGGATGAACTCGATGGCCCTCCGTTATGGGGACGACATTATCGTAATCGACGCCGGGATGATGTTCCCGGACGCCGAACTAATGGGCGTGGACATCGTCACCCCCGACTTCGCTTATCTCGAGCAGAACGCCGAGCACGTACGGGGACTCATCCTGACGCATGGCCACGAGGATCACATCGGCGGCGTGCCGTTTCTGCTGGCACAGATCTCCGTGCCGGTCTACGGCACTGCCTTCACCCTTGCATTAGTCGAGCGGCGTCTGGAAGAGCACGAAATGCTCGAAGAGGCGGATCTGAAGACCGTCAAGCCAGGCGATGTGCTGGAATTGGGCCCCTTCTCGATAGAGTTCATCCACGTCACCCATTCCATCGTGAGCTCGGTGGCGCTGGCCATCACCACCCCTTTGGGCGTGGTGATTCATACCGGCGATTACAAAGTCGATCCTACTCCCACCGATAACAATCTCTTCGACCTTCACACGCTGGCGGCATACGGAAAGCGTGGCGTGCTCCTGTTAATGTCGGATTCCACCAATGTGGACCGGCCCGGCTACACGGAGAGCGAGCGAGCGGTGGGCCCGCGCCTCGAAGATTTGTTCGTCCGCGCTCCGCGCCGCCTGGTCATCACCTGCTTCAGCTCTTCTATCCATCGCTTGCAGCAGATCCTGGACTTGGCATCCGAGTACGGGCGCAAAGTTGTGTTTCTAGGCCGCAGCATGAATAACGTCACCGAGATCGCTCACAATCTGGGCCTGCTCACCATCCCGAACGGCGTTCTGCTGCGCCCTCAGGATGCGATGCAAATCGCGCCAAGCAAGATGGTCGCAATCGTCTCCGGAACGCAAGGGGAGCCAATGTCGGCCATGTCGCGCGTGGCCGTGGACAATCACAAGCATCTTTCGATTGAACCTGGGGACACCGTGGCGCTGAGTGCCCGCATTATTCCCGGCAATGAAAAGGCGATCTACCGCATGATCAACCACGTGTCGCGGCGCGGCGCCGACGTGGTCTACGGCAGCATGAATCCGCCCATCCACGTCTCCGGCCACGGCAGCGCGGAGGAGCTCCGGCTGGTGCTGAATCTGGTTCGCCCCCGCTTTTTCGTGCCGCTTCACGGCGAGTACCGGCAAATGGCCAAGCACGCGCAACTGGCGCAGCACTTGAGCCATCTGGGCCTCGAAAAGACCTTCATTCTGGAATCCGGCGAAACCCTGGAGATCGACTCCGACGGCGCACGCCGTGGCGATTCGGTGCCGGTGGGACGCGTGTGCATCGACTCCGGCACTCTGGATGAGGTGGTTGAAGACCTGGTCATCCGCGACCGCCGCCATCTGTCTGAAGACGGTTTCGTTCTGCCGATCATCGCCATCAACAAACAGACCGGCCGCAGCGAAGGCTTGCCGGAGATCGTCAGCCGCGGCTTCATGTCGCTTGAAGACAGCGCGGAAGTGTTGCAAGCGGCGCGGCAGGTGGTGGTGAAAACGCTGGAAGGTTCTACAGCGGAGGAGCGCGGCGATTGGGGCGTGATGCAGGAGAAGATCCGCACCGATCTGAAGCGCTACCTGACCAAGCACACCTCGCGGCGTCCGCTGATCATGCCTGTGATTCTAGAAGTGTGAGTTTCGTGCGACCTGTGAAGATTCTGTATTGAGGCACCCCGAAGGGGTTTCGGCAAAGACGTCAATCCTAACATCTTGGCCGGACGCTGCTACCTCGAAGTGGGGCGAAGGGTCATTAAGCTTATAGCAGCGGTTAACCACGATTTTCGTCTTCGCGCCGACGAGGTGCCGCAGGAACCGCTCGAATTTGTTTCCGATGGGTACCGTCTCGCGCTTGACACCGACTTGGTCGAGAATCTTGAAGTGGAAAGCGATGAGGTATTTCCCGGTTCGAAGCGGCGGCAGCGTCCACGTCGCAACGTTTCTTGCAGCGGGCTCCGCCAATAGGCGACTGGTGTCGGAAGTCAGTTTTTGCCCGGAGGCAGAGACCTCAAAGAGAACGTCCCCTTGAATCCGGGCCGTGCCCGCAATTGGTGGATAACGAAAGCCCGCGAGGTTGACCACGATCTTCGGGGCTTCCGGCTGCGCCCAAGCGCCACAACCGCACAGAAGCAGACTACCCAGCAGCGCACCGTTCCGGTTCATTCGAGCGCCTCACATCGAGCCGGAGGCTCAATGGGCTCGCCATAGAACAGCGTCTCAATCTCTTTGTCCGCTTCGTCGAAACCAGGCCGGATCTTGATGAGATCCTTCATGCTGCCCGGCTGGCGGAGCGGCTTGGCACGTTCCTCTTTGGATTGAACCCGCGTCTGCATTACTAGCTTAAGTCTAGCCAATTGCGCAGTGTTCCAAGTTGAGACGATTGACCGGCTCGGAGCACTACTTTGCTTACCACCGCATGGGAAGCAAGTCTCTCATATTCGTTTTACTGGCGCCGGCGCTGTCGCTAGCCCAAACGCTTGCGGATCAAGCCTACAGCGCCCTTCGCGCCAAAAGCTACGACCGCGCCATCGCAACTTTCCAGCAAGCGATTGAAGATGCGCCGGAACGGCCCGGCCTTCGCAAGGACCTGGCGTACACCCTTCTGAAAACCGGCGAACCGAAGCCGCGCGGGAGCAGTTCGCCGAGGCCATGCGCATCGATCCAAAAGACGATCGCGCCTCGCTCGAATATGCGTTTCTGTGTTACGAGACCAAGCAGCCGGTCCTCGCGCGACGAACCTTCGATCGATTGCGTAAAGCCTCAGACGCTGCGGCGGATGTGAAAGAAACCGCCGCCGCAGCTTTCGAAAACGTCGACAGGCCGGTGCGCGAAGGCATTGAGCGCTGGGAGAAAGCCCTGCAGCTTGCTCCCGACAACTTCAGCGCGCACGAGGAGCTGGCTCGGTTGGCCGAGCTGCGCGACGATCTGGCGCTCGCCTCGGAGCACTATGAGCGTGCGTGGCGGCTGCGGGCGGACCGCCGCGATCTGATGATCGACTTGGCCCGCGTGTGGAACGCGATGAATCGCGAAGAGGATACCGCCAACGCCGATGCCGCGCTGATCGCGGCCTGGCGGGGGGGGACGCCGCGGGTGTCGGAGGAGGCGCGCGATATGCTGCCTGCCCGTTATCCGTTCCTCTCCGAGTTTCAAAAGGCCCTGGCGCTCGATCCCGGTAATCTCCAATTGCAGCGGGACGTCGCGTATCAGAAAGGTGAGCCAATCCTCATTGGCCCAGCGCCCGCTCTGCAATCGCGGCCCGAGGAAGCCGCTCCCGCCAACGACGTCAAGACCCTCGGCCTCAAAAGCCTGGAAAAGGGCTATCTGGCCGATGCGCTGAAGTATCTCCAGCTTGCGCACGAAGCTGATCCGCAAGACTTCGAGGTGATGCTGAAGCTGGGTTGGACGTTCAATATGCTCAAGGACGATCAGACCGCGCTGCATTGGTTTGACCTGGCGCGGCACAGCCCGGATCCGGCGACTGCTGAGGAAGCCTCGCGCGCGTACCGCAATCTGGCGCCGTCGCAGGAGTTGCTTCGCACGACCTTCTGGGCGTTTCCGATTTACTCCTCACGCTGGCAGGATCTGTTCGGGTACGCGCAGGTGAAGACCGAACTCCGGCTGCGGCGCATGCCGTTTCTGCACCCGTACGTCTCGGTTCGGCTCCTCGGCGACGTGCGCGGAGAGGTAAACGCGGGCTTCGGTCCGCAATATCTTTCCGAGCGCAGCATCGTCTTCGCGGGTGGTCTGGCAACTCAGCCCTGGCACGGAGTTACCGGCTGGTTCGAGGCCGGCGAGGCGCTCATCTATCATGAAACTCCAACGGAACGCCGCCGCTGGATGCCGGATTACCGAGGCGGCATGGCCTACGCCAAGGGCTTCGGTAATCTGCTGACGAAGGGCTCGCACGGGAAGTTCGCCGAGACCAGCATGGACGGCGTGTTCATCAGCCGCTTCTCTGACGACTCGATCTTGTATTCGCAGAATCGCGCCGGCTATACGCTGCGGTCGGCGGAATCCGGTGGCTTTCACGGCCAGATCTTGTGGAACGCGAACCTCACCGCGGATGCGAAGCGCCAATACTGGGCTAACTACGTCGAGACCGGACCGGGAGTACGCTTCCGCTTCGACAACTCGCCGGTTCTGTTTTCCGTGAGCCTGCTGCGCGGAGCATACCTGGTGAATCTGGACAATCCGCGGCGGCCGAATTATACAGAGCTGCGGGTGGGAGTGTGGTATGCGTTTACTCGCTAGCGTCTTGCTGTGTCTCGCGCCTCATGCGCTTGCCACGACCCTCACGTATCAAGCCCCACCCGGTCCGTGGCCGGCGATTCTGTCATCTATCGGGCTCACGCCCGGCAAAGACGGAGTCGTCGTCGCGGCACCGGACGTCCCCTCCGAAGGATGGACCGCCCGCGTCGAACATGGCACGATTCTGATCGTCCAGGGTGACTCTCCCACCGTGGCCTCCTTTGGATTCCGCCCCACGGCAAAGCGCATCACCGTTCGCACCGTGGAAGACGCTCGCGCGCCCAAGCTGGAAATTGTTTGGGAACAGGCCCTGGAACTCCCCGTGTTCGAAATCCCCGCAGACGCGCGAGTGTTCGCTCGGGAGCGGAGGGAAGGCGCGCCCTTGATGGCCGGATTCCGCCGCGGCCAAGGCGCAGTCTTGTGGATCGCCGCACCGCCGGGCTCGCGCGGTTACGAGCGGTTCCCTTACCTTCCGCAAGCCCTTGCGGACCTGGGGCTGGCTGCGCCGTTCCGCGCGCAGGATCTGTGGGCCTTCTTCGATTCCTCCTACCGCACGCATGTCGACCTCGATTACTTCACACCTAAATGGAAGGCGGCCGGAATCTCCGCCCTCCACGTTGCCGCGTGGCACTATTGGGAGCCGGATCCGCAGGCCGACGAGTACTTGCGCCATTTGATCGAGGCCTGCCATCGCAACGGCATCCTGGTCTATGCCTGGATCGAGCTGCCGCATGTGAGCGAAGTGTTCTGGAACCAGCATCCGGAGTGGCGCGAAAAGACCGCGCTCCTTCAGGACGCCCAACTGGATTGGCGCAAGCTGATGAACCTGACCAACCGGCAGGCGTTCCAGGCTGTCTCCGAAGGCCTGCGCGATCTTGCCAGCCGCTTCGATTGGGACGGAATCAATTTGGCGGAGCTGTACTTCGAATCGCTGGAAGGCTACGACAATCCCGCTCGCCTGACGCCCATGAACGACGATGTCCGCGAGGAGTTCCGCAAGGCCTCGGGCTTCGATCCGCATGACTTGTTCGACGCCGCCTCGCCGCGTAATCTTGCTGCCAACACGGCGGGCCTGAAGCAGTTCCTGGATTTCCGCGCCGAGCTGGCCGCGCGCCAGCAAGCCGAGTGGATCGCGCAGGCCGAGCAGCTTCGCAAGACCAAGCCGTATCTGGACCTGACGCTGACCCATGTAGACGACCGCTTCGATCCCAGCATGCGCGACAAAATCGGCGCGGATGTTTCGCGCGCGTTTCCGCTGCTTGCCTCGCACGACTTCACATTTCTGATCGAGGACCCGGCCACGATCTGGAACCTCGGCCCGCAACGCTACGCGCAGATCGCCGCGCGCTATAAGCCGCTGACCACGCAGCAGGATAAGCTGGCCATCGACATCAACGTCGTGGAGCGCTACCAGGATGTCTATCCCACCAAGCAGCAAACCGGCGTGGAGCTGTTTCAACTGGTTCATCAAGCCGCGCTGAATTTCCCGCGCGTGGCGCTGTATTTCGAGAACTCGATTCTGCCCGCGGATTGGGCGCTGCTGGGAGCGTCGGCCACAGCCGTGGATCGGATCGAGCAAACCGGCTCGAAGGTGACGATCCAATCGCGCCGAGGGATTGGCGTCGGTTGGCAAGGCCCTGTCCTTGTCGATGGCAAGCTCTGGCCCGTGACCGACGGCTCGACGGTATGGCTGCCGGCCGGGACGCATTCGATTGAGCCTTCTCCGGATCTTCCGCCGCTGCGCATCACGGCCTTCAACGGCGAGCTTAAATCCGCCGCATCAACAGTTTCAGGAGTCGAATTCGCCTACCGCAGCTCCGCCCGTGCCTTGGCCTCGCTCGACCGCATCCCGTCCCGCGTCGAAATCGATGGGATCGAGGTGCAGCCCCAATTCGAGGGCAAAGTGCTTCTGCTGCCCCGCGGCCAGCACCTGGTCACGCTGAGCTACGTAACGACGGCCTCGCCGATAAAGTGACCCTCCCAAAGATAGAGGGTTCCGGCATCACGCAACAGGCTTGCTGTCTCCTCACCGGCAAGGAAACGAAGCCGATCCCTCGGCGATCGCCCGCCAATAGAGGCGCTTCGAGCAGTGGCCACCCATCGTAACCGACAATCGGAGAGAATTTGGAAGGACAGCAAAGACAGTCCCACCCGTCGGCGGTAAGCTGCGGAGACATCGCTCGTAGTTGCTCGGCGCGTGTCATGTCTTTTGTCTTACGCCTGTGAGTAATCACTGCCGCCATAATACCTCCTAAGTGCAGCTAAACCCCCGTCGGGAAAGCGCTCAGCCGACTTTGGAGGGTGGCGGGCAGAGGATCGATCCACCTGTGCGACATCGTCCTAGAGGCGGCAGTATCGTCCCTATCGCACCACCCGATTGCGGGTGAGCGCTTCGTGCAACAACATTTTGATGTATGTTTGGTACTTCAGACCTCTGGACTCAGCCTGACGCCTCGCAAGCGCAAGCTCCTCATTACCCAGACGGATTGTGATCTGACGCGAGCCGGATGCCAGAACCGCCTGGGCTTTCCGGTTGATCGCGGCACGGTCCCGGTAGACCTCCGCGGCGAAAGCCTTCTCCGCCTCAATTGTGCTAAGGCTGTTTTTCTTCACTTCGTCTCCTCTGGTATGCGGTGCGAGTTTTGCGATTCGCGTCGAAGGCTGTCACCGCACGCTTGCGTTTCCCACGGGGCGTCCACGCCACGAACAAAATGCGGCCGGTATTGGTATGGCCCAGTTCGAGAACCCTCTCCTCTCCGCTTCGCGGGTCCGTTCTCGTTTCGATGCGGATAGGATCATTTGCCAAAACCTCCTCAACTTCGGTTGGTTCGACACGATGCACGGCGACATGTCCTTCGTTGTGCTCATCCCAGTCATACCGGGATTCCGGCCCCATGTACATACATTATACTGACACTTTCGGGTGCGGCCTCTGGGTTGACCTATTTTGCGCGGCTCGCTCGCTATAATACCTCCTAAGTGCAGCTAACCCCTCTCGACTGGGCCGTCGTCGCGCTGTACTTTGCCTTCAACCTCGGCGTGGGCCTGTACTATCGAGCGCGCGCCGAATCGAGCGTCGACGAATTCTTTCTCTCCGGCCGCGACGTGCCCTGGTGGCTCGCCGGCACTTCCATGGTGGCGGCCACATTCGCCGCGGACACGCCGCTCGCGGTCACGGGAATGGTGGCCATGGGAGGCGTCGCGGGCAACTGGCTGTGGTGGTGTTTCGCCGCCAGCGGCATGCTGACGGTCTTCTTCTACGCGCGCCTGTGGAGGCGTTCCGGCGTCATGACCGACATCGAATTCGCCGAGATCCGCTATGCCGGCAAGCCCGCGGCATTCCTGCGAGGCTTCCGCGCGCTGTATCTGGGCATCCCCATCAATTGCATTATTCTCGGCTGGGTCAACAAGGCCATGGTGGACATCCTCACGCTGACGCTGGGCGTGACGGAACGCCAGGCGCTGGCCATCGTGCTGGGCATCATTGCCGTGACGGCGTCCATTTCGACGCTCTCCGGACTGTGGGGCGTCCTGGTCACGGACGTTTTTCAATTCGTCATCAAGATGGGCATGGTGATCGTGCTGGCGGTGTACGCTGTCCGCGCGGTGGGCGGCATCGAGGCGATGAAACAAAAGCTCACGTTGCTCGATTCCGTACGTGGGTCACAAGGTTCCGTCCTCAGCTTCGTTCCCGATCTCCATTCCGCCTGGATGCCGCTGATCGCTTTCCTGGTCTACATTTCGCTGAACTGGTGGGCCACCTGGTATCCCGGCGCCGAGCCTGGCGGCGGAGGCTATGTTGCCCAGCGCATGCTGTGCGCCCGCGATGAGAGGCACTCGCTGCTTGCGACACTATGGTTCAACGTGGCACATTACGCGGTCCGCCCCTGGCCCTGGATTCTGGCGGCTCTGGCGTCGCTGATCCTGTTTCCTGGGCTCGCTAAGCCGGAGACGGGCTATATTCGCGTGATGATTCTCGTTCTGCCGCCGTCGCTGCGCGGCCTGATGATCGCCGCCTTCGCCGCCGCGTATATGTCCACCATCGCCACTCAGCTCAACTGGGGCGCCAGCTATCTGGTCAACGACTTTTACCGCCGCTTCGTCGTGCGCCACGCGCCGCAGAAACATTACGTGCGGGCTTCGATGATCGCCACCGTGTTCCTGACGCTGGTGTCGGCGGTGGTGACCTCCTATCTCGATTCCATCGCCGGAGCATGGAAGCTTCTACTGGTCACCGGCGCGGGCACCGGCGGCGTGCTGCTGCTGCGCTGGTATTGGTGGCGCATCAACGCCTGGAGCGAAGTGTCGGCGATGCTCTCGGCGTTCGTTGTTTCGGTGGCCCTGCAAACCGTGTGGCATTTTGACACCGATAAGCCCGTCGATTTCGCCTGGCTCATGATCGTCACCGTCGCGATCACCACCGCCGTGTGGGTGACCGTTACATTCGCGACCGCACCGGAGCCGCGGGAAACCCTGCTCGCGTTCTATCGCCGCACGCGCCCGTCGGCGGCGGGTTGGGGGCCCATCGCGAGGCTCGCGCCGGAGATCCAGCCCGCGCGCGACGGGCTCACGAACCTCCTCGACTGGGCCGCAGGTTGTATGCTGATCTACGGAGTGCTTTTCGGAACCGGCAAACTTCTGTTGCACGAGATTCTCCCGGGCTTGGCTCTGCTCGCCATGGGCGCAATGGGATTGGCGATCGTTTATCGCGATCTTTCAAGAAGGGGTTGGCATGCGGTTGCCGATTAGCTTGCTGCTGTTCGCGACCGCCGCGGCTGGCTCGGCACTCGCGGGTCCCGTGGACTTCGGCATGGCGGAATTGAACGCCGCCATCGACGCACGCAACTTCAAGTACAAGCCCAAGATCATGGCGGAGCTCGACATCGAAGCACCCGAAACGTTCCGCATTGAGCCCTACGCGGCTGGAGGCGGGCACATTACCGGCGGCGATCTCCGCGGGCTCATGTACGGATTGCTGGAAGCCGCGGATCAGATGCGCACCACCGGCCGGTTGAAGCAGACCCACGGCGAGCCCGCCTTGACGCTGCGCGGAATCCGCGTGACCGCCGATTCCGAAGCTCCCTGGTTTGCCTCTGACGAATTCTGGCAGCATTACTTCGCGGAGATGGCTCGCGACCGGTTCAATCGCCTGGAAGTGGTCTTCGAATCCGCGCCGGAGCTGGCTACCCTCCCCACTCTCCGCTCGATCTCGCAAACCGCCGCGCAATACGGCGTCGATCTCGCGATCGGGCTCGGTGTTTCCGACGCCTCGGCGATCGAGCATTTGCTGGTGAGCTGCCCATCCGTGCGGGCGATAGTTCTGCATCAAGGAGTCCTGCATCAAGCAGCCCTTCACCATCCGGAAGGCCTGCCGGATGGGCCGGCTCTGCTTCGGATCCTTCACCAGGTCGCGCGCCGCGTGGTTCTGGAACTTCCCGATAACGAGAACACCGCCGGCCTCATCGAAGAGGCGGGCCGGGAAGGAACGCCGTTGCGTCTGTTTGCGGCCTATACCGCCACAGCCGCGAACCCGCAGCCTCGCGATTGGTATTGGGAAATGGACCCGGCGCAAGGCTCCGACGCGGTGAACACAATCTCGGGCGCGGGCTTCGTAATTGCGGGACCTCTTGATGAACAGCGGAAACCTGTGCTCGATTCCGTCGCCGATTGGGGCCGCTTCGGCTACAGCCGCCCGCCCACGCTGAAGCCCTGATTCCGAGCCGTGACCGTGAGGGAGCGGTTGTCAAATCCTGCAGAAAACACCACACTGGATTTGTGAAAGCCGTCGCCGTTTTTCCTTCCGAACGACGTTTCGCCGTCATCGACCATCCCGAGCCGGCGATCGCGTCGCCTACCGAAATCAAGCTGCGCATGCTCGACGTCGGCATTTGCGGCACTGACAAAGAGATCGTGGCGTTCGATTACGGCACTCCTCCGCCGGGCTCGCCGTATCTGGTCATCGGTCATGAGTCGCTGGGAGAAGTGATTGAGACCGGCGCTGCGGTGACGCGCTTCAAACCCGGCGATCTGGCGGTGCCTAGCGTCCGACGCCCCTGCAACGATCCAAACTGCGTTGCCTGCCGGGCGGGTCGGCAGGATTTCTGTTATACCGGCGGGTTCACCGAGCGCGGCATCAACCAGCTTCACGGCTTCATGTCCGAATTCGTTGTGGAAGAAGAGCGTTACCTGAACCTTGTCCCGGCGCCCCTGCGCGACGTGGCTGTGCTGGTGGAACCGCTGACGATCGCCGAAAAAGCCGTCACGCAGCTCTGGCAAATACAGATGCGGTTGCCGTGGGCCGAGACGGGAGAGCTTACCCATCGCGCCGTAGTGCTGGGCGGAGGGCCGGTCGGTTTGCTGGGCGCGATGAAGCTGGTGAAAGAAGGCTTCGATACAACCGTTTATTCCAGGACGGCCGCCGCCAGCGACATCCAGGAGCTGGTGACCCGCTTCGGCGCAAAATTTGTCCATTCGGAGACGGCAAACCCGGCCCAGCTCGCCGCGACCATTGGAAATATCGATCTAATTTATGAAGCCGTGGGCGCGTCTTCGCTGGCCTTCGAAATGATGCCGTATCTAGGAACCAACGGCGTCTTCATCTTTACAGGAGTGCCGGGCCGCAAGGCGCCCGTCAGCGTGGACACCGATACGCTGATGCGCGATTACGTTCTGAAGAACCAGGTGATCTTCGGGTCCGTGAATGCGAGCATCCAGAGTTTCGCCGACGCCATCGCCAACGTCGGCGTGTTCTTGGAGCGATGGCCCGCGGCCCTGCGCTCGCTGATCACCCGGCGATTCCCCATCGAGCAGGCTGCCGAGCCCCTCAGCGGCAAGACCGGCGGCATTAAGAACGTAATCGCCATCGGCCAGTGAACGCTTTTTGCGCTTTTCCTCTCAACGATTCCGGTCCGTCAAGCGTATTGTCTTGTGAAGTGACCGCCGGAGAGTTAACACTGACGCCCTTCGCGCAAGACGCCGACAGCAAAGCCGCCGGCAGCGGGCAAACGTTTGAAGGGCTGGTGGCGGCCCACGAACGGATGGTGCTGCGGGTCGCCTATCGCCTGCTGGGGAGCTTGGAAGACGCTCAGGACGCGGCGCAGGAGGTTTTTCTGCGATTGTTCCGGAATCTGGACCGGATCGGCGCCGATCCCAAGTCCTGGCTCTACCGCGTGACCGTGAATGTGTGCAACGATCATCATCGCCGCCGGAAAACGGCGCTGGAGCTGGACTCGAGGACGCGATCGGCTGCCGATCCCGCGCCCGATCCGGAGCGAGCCATGGCACTCGAGGAACGCAAGCGGCTGGTGACGGAAGCCTTGGAGACGCTCCCGGAGCGCGAACGGGCGGCCGTTGTTCTGCGCGACATCGAGGGTCTTCCGACCGCCGAGGTCGCGGGCATATTGGGAGTTGAGGAAGTGACCGTGCGTAGCCAAGTGTTCAGCGCGCGGCTAAAGCTCGCGAAATATGTAAGGAGCCGGCAATGACGTGTCAAGATTGCGAACTCCACCTTGCACAATTAGAGGCGGCCCAATTAGAGGCCGCCCAAAGCGAGATTTCTGGCGAGGTCGAAGAACATTTGCACCAATGTGCCGAGTGCCGTGCGCTTCACGAACATCTCCGGGCGAACGCGCTGGTTTTGGAATCGCTGCGGACTGAAGAGCTGCCCCGGGTTGTGGTGAAAGTTCCCCGGCGCAAGCATGTGTATCCGTGGCGGCCCTTGTATCCGTGGGGGGCCATCGCGGCAGCGCTGTTCGCTCTGGTGTTGCTTGCGCCCCGAAGTCAGCCGGTGAAACCGGTTGCGTCGCAGGTTGCGGATGAGCCAGCACAGCCGGCGCCTCCGCCAATGTTGCCGCAGGCGCGCGAGACCGCGAAGGTTGAGTCTGTCCGGGTCCGGCCCCAGAAGATCGAGCCGCTGAAGATCAAGATGCTGACGCCCGATCCGGACGTAGTGATTTATTGGCTGATTGAAAACTAGGAAGGAATCCCAAATGAAACGTGCATTTTGTCTGTTGGCGGCTGCGGGTTCGATGGCCTGGGGTCAGGCCGCGGCCCCGCCGTCCGAGCCATCCGTCAAGAATGTGGAGCTGACGGTTTATCTGCTCTCCGGGGTGCAAACGGCCGCCGCCGCCGACGATGTTCCCCAGGATCTGGTGTCCACGGTCAAGCAACTTCACAGCCTGTTCCCGTACAAAGGGTACAAGCTGGCCGAATCGTTCATTCTGCGCGGGCGCAGCGCCTCCGGGGTCCAAAACCAAAGTGCGCGCACGGAGGGCGTGTTACCGGGTTCGGGCCTGCACTACAATTTCTATTACAACCGGGTTCGAGTCTCGCCAGAGAAGCCCTACATGGTGCACATTGACGGGCTCGGAATCATCCTCACTGGGCCGCAGAACTACGGGCCGGATGGGAAGATGCGTGGCAACAATACCGTAGCGTCCATCTCCACCGATCTAGACTTGGCCGAAAATCAGAAGACCGTCGTCGGCAAATCCAGCATCAACAGCACCGGCGACGCGCTGATTCTGGTGATCGTGCCGAAGGTCATCGAATAGGGCCGTTATTTCTTGCTTCCTTCCTTGTCTGTCAGGTGCAAAGCGCTTAAACCTGCATGTAGACGTGCACCACCGCGACATCCGGATTGGTCGCCCACATCCATTCGCGGCGGACGATTCGCAACGGATCCGCGCCCGAGTGCGCCTTGGCCAGCTTCTCGGCACGCTCCACAAAGGGATCGAACGCCATGCCACGATGATCCGGCACGTACTCGCCATAGGAGAACAGGAAAATATCGGAATGCGCGCAGGGCAGCTCGCGCACGTCGAACTCGTTGTAGATTTCATCCAGCCGTCGCGGATCGCTCACTCCCGGCGCCCCGCTAGGCGACATCAAGTTCGTTGGATCCGGCGGGCTCAATCCTTGTGGTAGCGACTCGCCTGTATTGGGAAATGTCACCCCGAGACCGACGCCCGCGGCAGCGAAGCGGTGCGCTTTGCCGAAACAGCCCCAGCTCTGCGAGATAACCCACGTATGCAGCGGCTCGCCGTCGTCCGCGCAGGTGAGTTCGGCAATGCGTGCGTATGCCATCCAGGCGGCCCGCCGGTACAATTCTTTGTACGCAGTGAACTCTTCGTCTTTCCCGACTCGCCGCCGCGTCACAGCCATGATCCGGTATTCCCGTCCGCGCTTTAGTGGCGAAAGCAGCTCCGGACGGACCGTATAGATTACGCCCCACTGCCATTCCTTAAAGCCGTCGGGCAGCGCGCCATCGCTTCCAGGTTGAGAAAAGTCCTGAGAAAAGTCCGGCATTCCGGGATTCTAGCAAGCCGGGATGCGCCGCACGCACGCTCCTGCATGCAACCCGTTTTTTTCAGGAGCGTTTTGTGTTAAAGTAATTCGCTGCACCCCCTCATGTAATGTGGCACGAAAGGTTGTATGAACATTAGGAATCAAGCCGGCCGGTTTGCGGTGACCTCGGCGCTCTTTCTGGCCGCGGCCCTCGCCGGCGTCCCGGCCTTCGCTCAGGTGGACCTCTCCGGCACCTGGGCCCCGCAGTTTCAGGAAGACCAGCCGGAGCGCATCCCCGGGCCGGATTTAGTGGATTATCTCGGCATTCCCATCAACGCCGAGGCTCGCCAATGGGCCCTGAGCTGGGATCCCGACCGCCTCACCCTCCCCGAGCATCAATGCCAGGTTCATACCGCCGCTTACATCTATCGCGGTCCGCTGCAACTTCGGATTTGGGAGGAGCGCGATCCGCAGACGCAGGAACTGGTGGCCATCCGCAATTACACCAGCACGTATGAGCAGAACCGCACCATCTGGATGGATAATCGCCCCCATCCGCCGGATTACGCGGCGCATACCTGGATGGGATTTTCCACTGGGCATTGGGATGGCAACATCCTGACCGTCACCACCACGCATATCAAACAAGGTTGGAGCCGCCGCAACGGGATTCCTTCCAGCGACATGATCACCCTGACTGAGCATTTCATCCGGCACGACAATCATCTGACGCATGTAAGCGTTGTGAGCGACCCCATCTACCTCGCGGAACCGCTGATTAAGAGCGAGGATTACGTTTTGAGCGCGAGCTCGAACGCGAACTGGCTGTGGCCCTGCGAATATGTGGACGAGGCGCCGGGTCGCAAGCAGGGCGAGGTGCCCAGTTTCATGCCCGGCGAAAACCCGTTCGTATCGGAATTTGCCGCGAAGTACGGGATCCCGGTCGAGGCGACGTTGGGCGGCCCCGAAACCATGTATCCGGAATTTCGCCAGAAACTGAAGACCCTGAAAGCTCCTCCCAAGGTGCCCGTAACCGCAGCGCCCGCCCGGTAGCCCCATGGAGACCAAATACATGATCAATAGTGGGGCAGGTCTTCGACCTGCCAATTCTCCTGCGCTGATCGCGGCCCTGCTGGTAATGAGTCTGGGAATGAGTCTCAGCGTCTGGGCCCAGCAGAAGCCCCCGGACAACGACATTCACATTCTCAAGGTTCAGGGCAACGTGTATATGTTCGTGGGACCGGCCGGTAATTCCGCCGTTCAAGTGGGCCCCAACGGTGTCATGGTGGTCGATTCTCAAACCGCCGACTTGACCGATAAGCTGATCGCCGCCATCAAGACTCTCTCCGACAAGCCCATCCGTTACATCGTCAACACCAGCTTCGATCCGGACCGGACCGGCGGCAATGAAGTTCTAGCCAGGAACGGCGCGCCGGTGGTTGGCGGCAATCTCGGCAACAGCAATCGCGGAGCGGCCATCGTTGCTCGAGAACAGGTGCTCGACCGCATGAGCGCCCCCACGGGGCAGAAGGCCCCGACTCCGGAAGGGGCCTGGCCCACTGTGACGTGGTTCGAAGGCAACAAAGAGGAATATTTCAATGGCGAACCGGTCATCGTCATGCCGGTTCCTCCCGGTCACACCGATGGCGACAGCATCGTGTTTTTCCGCCACTCCGACGTGATCGCCGCCGGCAACATTTTTAATATGAACTCCTTTCCGGTGATCAACCTGGCGGCTGGCGGCAACATCCAGGGCATTCTGGATGGCTTGAACCACATGCTGGATATCGCCATCCCGGAGCACGAGCAAGAAGGCGGCACCTACATCATTCCGGGTCACGGACGTCTCACCGATGAACACGACCTTCTGGAGTACCGCGACATGGTGACAATCATTCGCGATCGGGTCCAGAACATGATCAAGAAGGGCATGACGCTGGAGCAAGTTAAGGCGGCCAAGCCGACGTTTGAGTACGATAAGCGCTGGAGCGCCGCGTCCGGCCCCGCCAGCTCCGACGGTTTTGTCGAGGCGGTGTATAAGAGCCTGAAGAAGTAGCGTGGTCACTGACCGGTCAGTGACCGGGACCTGACCTGGAGTATGGATGGCTTGAGTTTGTCGCATGATAGGCTCAAAGGGTGGTAATGGATTATAGTGGGAGGTTCGTGCCAGAAATGAAAACTAAGCTTGCATTGATCGCCGCCGGTGTGGGAGTGCTGATCACCGGGATTCCGGCATTTGCCCATCACTCCTTCGCGGGAACTTATCTTGAGGACGCGCCGCCAGTTAAGGTGGAAGGAACTCTGAAGGAGTTTCTGTTGCGGAATCCGCACTCTTTCGTCATCGTCGAGGACGACAAGTTGAAGGACGATAAGGGTGCGCCGGTGCGCTGGTCGATCGAGTGGGGCGCCGCCGGGCAACTGGCCCAGCAGGGCGTCAACGGCCAATCGCTGAAGGTCGGTGACCACATCATCGTGACGGGCAGCCCGGGACGCAACGCCAACGATCATCGGCTCCGGCTACGCAACCTGGAACGTCCGTCAGATGGATTCAAATATGGCGGCCAGTTTAATTAGGCGCGGCGCGGTAGTCTTAGCCGTCGTAATGGCGTTGTCGCCGGGATTGGTGCTCGCGCAGGGCCGAGGCGGCGGTGGAGGCCGCGGCGGGGGTGGTGGCGGCGCTGTACCGGCCACGGGGCAGGCATCCGCGCCCTTCGATCTGACTGGTTACTGGGTATCTCTGGTGACCGAGGACTGGCGGTTCCGCATGGTGACTCCCGCCAAGGGCGACGTCACTAGCGTTCCGGTCAACGCCGCCGGCAGAACGGCGGCGGGCCAGTGGGATCCCGATAAAGACATTGCAGCGGGTCTGCAATGCAAGTCCTACGGCGCGGCTGGGTTGATGCGAGTCCCCACGCGCCTGCATATCAGCTGGGCCGACGACAACACTCTCAAGATTGAGACCGACGCCGGGACCCAGACGCGTCTTCTGCACTTCGGAAATCCGGCGCCGCCGGCGGGCGACGCTGGATTGCAAGGCTTCTCCCTCGCGACTTGGGAAGGCATGGCGCGCGGAGGCGGACGTGGCGGAGGCGGTGGTGGTGGTGGTGGTGGAGGCGGTAACGCAGCTGTGACCAACGCAGGCGTTCCCGCGGGTGTTCTTCCGCCCGCCGCTGCTCCAGCGGCTCCGGCAGGTGGACGCGGTGGCGGCGGACGCGGCGCGGCTCCGGGTATTCGTCCGGGATCTCTTAAGATCGTGACCACGCACCTGAGTCCCGGCTATCTCCGCAAAAACGGCGTGCCGTACAGCGCCAATACAGTCCTGACGGAATACTTCGATCGGACCTATGAGCCTAACGGAGATTCCTTGCTGATTGTGACCACCATCGTCGAAGATCCCATGTATCTGACGGGGCCGTTCTATACCAGCACGCACTTTAAGAAGCTGGCCGACTCCGGTCCGGGCTGGAATCCGACACCCTGCGAGGCCAAGTAAAACGGGCGGACTTCTTAATCCCCGCCGATTCCCGCAGCCGCGACCGCGTAGACACTGAATGGATCTGACACATCTACACCTCCTGCTGAATCACGTTCCGACCGTCGGCATGGTCATTGCCCTGGGCCTGTTCCTGCTTTCGCTGTTTGCCAGGAGCGACCATATCTTGCAAGCGAGTCTGGCTCTGTTCCTGGGTATCGCGCTGCTGACGATTCCCACCTACGTGACCGGAAATGCCGCCGCGCAGGCGATCTGCAAAGCCCCAACCTCGACCGGCCCCTGCCGCGACACCACCCTATCGAGAGCCATGATCGATGCGCACGAAGGTGCGGCGCTGTGGGGGATGGGTCTCATGCAGTTCGTCGGAGCGTTCGCATGGCTGGGGTTGTGGCAATTCCGGCGGGCCGCTCACGTGCCGCGTTGGAATATAGCCGTGATCCTGCTCCTTTCGGTGATGACCTTCTCGGCGATGGCCAGGGCCGCCGACCTGGGCGGCGACATCCACCATCCTGAGATTCGGGATCAGGGCGACACGCCGGCGCCACCGGTTGCCCGCGAGCTCGGCGCGTTCGTCGTGGGCGTCAAGTGGGTATGGCCCACCTGCGAGACCCTGCACTTCATCGGATTGTCTCTGCTGTTCGGCGTGGCCGCGATGGTGGATCTGCGCATGCTGGGCATGCTGAAGAGCGTGCCGTTTCACGCTTTGCACCGGATGCTGCCGTGGGGAATTTTGGGATTCGGCCTGAACTCCATCACGGGCATGCTGTTTTTTGTCGGCGCGCCGCAGCAATACACGCAGAACCCCGTTTTCAAATGGAAAATGATCCTGATGATGCTGACGGGATTGAATGTCCTGTACTTCACCGTGCTCGACCAGCCGTGGGTTCTCCAGGCCGGTGAAGATGCGCCGCTAACCGCCAAAGCCGTGGCCGTGTCCGCGTTGGCCCTGGTGCTGGGAGTCCTGTATTGCGGCCGCATGCTGCCTTTCCTGGGGAACGCGTTTTAATGCCCTTGGGTCTCACGGTAACCTTGCTGGTGCTGGGAGGAATCGTCCTGGCGGGGGTGGCGGGTTATTTGATCGATAAGAGCCCCGAAGCCGCGGATCTTCCTGATGCAAAGCTAGAACGCACGCAGGAGCACCGTCAAAGCCGATGATGGACTTTCTCTCCTACCTCGAGCACATGAAGTTTTCGATCTGGGTCCTCCAGTCGGGCTCCATCTGGGCCTACCCGAGCATCCTGACGGCGCATACCATCGGCATGGGAATCGTGGCGGGAATCGCGGCCGTGATCACTCT
>Ga0209415_10000280_pt1 | contig 91023 bp, 77 predicted proteins | sample PeaSoiSIISIP2007_FD_187696 | JGI IMG/M metagenome (GOLD analysis project Ga0209415, IMG submission 187696) | Peat soil microbial communities from Weissenstadt, Germany - SII-SIP-2007 (SPAdes) (version 2) | ecosystem: Environmental > Terrestrial > Soil > Wetlands > Peat | place: Germany... | reverse complement strand
AACCGTCTCGGAGCTGGGCCTCTCCGGCAATCTCCATGCATAGCGTGCGTAGCGAGCTTGCGTGGAGACGATGTCAATTCGCCCTCGCGGTTCGCAGGGCAAGCAGCAGCGCCGAACCGCTCATCGTGGCAACGCCGATCGGGCTATCGGCTATCAGCGAGCCGAGCTGCAACAGCGCATCCGGACTGCTCTGCTCGACAAAGCGAGCCAGTTCGAGCACGTGATTCGACGTGATGCGAGCCGCGTCATCGAGCGATATGGGCATCCCATCTTGCCGCAGTCGATACAGAAGGTGGCCGAATGCCCCCGTCGCAATTGCGACCAAGGCAAGTGGCCCAACGGGGCCGAGCAGACACTCGAGGAGCTTCGTGCGCAGAGGTGCCGGCGCCTTGTCGTAAACGTCGGAAACCAGTTCGGGGATGTTATTCGTCGTCTCGGTTCCCGCCATAACGCGCGGTCGCCGATCAACGGCAGACGGTACTAGATCTAAAGCATCGTCGAACTCATCGGTCATGTCGGCACCTCCGCTGGAACGCACCACAAGTGTGCGTCAAGCCGCATCCGGGAGAAATCCTGCAAACGCATGACATCCGGTGGCGCTGAAGGATGCGGCGCATACGCGGTAGCGTCGGTCACGTGCCTAAGGCCAATTCCAACGTCTTCCCGCCTTGCTCCCGCACAACATCGCTTGCCTGCGCTCGCAAAGTTCACCATGGGACCCGCCTGATCCATCGAAGTTCCCACCGCACCGGGGAATCGGCCTAATGCAAAAACGCGAGCGATGCGCGCGATTGCGCGATCATGTACTTGGGCAAGAGCCGCGCGTGCTGCGTCTGGCCCGCTCGCTGTGGCGGGCTGGCCTCGCCGCAACCGGGCCGCTACGCCGCTCTCGCGGGATACTAGGGCGCGGGCATGGGCAGCGCTGCGCCCAGGCCTTGCAGCGGACCGACTGGATTGCGGGTGGTCTGCTTTTCGTCGATCCTTGGTTGCCCGCCTGCCAAGGCGTATACGACTAGGTCATCCGCGAACACGGTCAGAGCAGAGAAGGTCCAGCCGGTAATTGCAACTTCTCGGTGCAAGTTGAACAGGTCGCGCCAGAAGCTGCCGATATGGCGAGTCTGGATCTGGCGAAAGCAGATCGAGTAAGCGGTACAGCGCTGTGCTGCACTCAGGCAATCGCGGATGCCAAGTTCGAGCTGGTCGCTTGGCACCGCTGGCACGGCGGGCAAGCGCTGCAGCAGATCCGTGTCGTTGCGGACGGTAACGGACGGATTCGTGATCGGACCGATGTGCTGCGCCTGCAACGACACGCGCGTCCAACACGGGGGGTGCGCAAGAGCAGCAGCAGTGCGAGCCGGCCGCTCTTTTGCGTCGGCGCCACCTCCCGCGCCGCCGCGCCGCCTTTCACAGCGAGGCGTGTGTGCCGCCGGCGTGTGTGCGCTCCTGGATGCGCTGGCACGCCTGGCAGCGCGTGCACGTCGGGTAGGCCGTAAGCCGGGCCAGATCGATTTCGTCACGGCAATCGATACAGCGGCCGTAGCTGCCACGGGCGATGCGATTCAACGCGGCCTCGATGTCGCGCACCTCGTCCACGTGCAGGCCGATCAGCGCATTTTCCGTATCCGCAAGCTCATCACCGACCGCCTCGTCGCCAGTGTCGGTCACTTCGCCGGCGATGTCGCGATAGTGTTCCCCCGCCTCAGAGGCGAGTTGGTCTTCGAGGCGCGCCCGAAGCTCGCCAAGTCGTTGTTCCATTTTCCCGCGCAGGGCTTCGATCTGGTCGTTGTTTGGCATTTTCGTGGTCCTCCGTAATTACTATACGTTACGTGGTGAGCAACACGACCATTTGACCGGCGGCAATATTCTGCCGTTTGGCGAAGCAATGCGCACGAGCGCTCGCGCCACCGCCGGCAAGTGTGTGCACTGCGCGTCGGACGCGAGCGCAGAGCCTGCTCCCCAACGAACAAGAAGATCCGCTGCCGCGCTACGGTTGCGCCCGACGGCATGAGACCCACGAGTAGTGAGCCATCGGCTTCGCTGTCGTGGTGTGTGCCTTGATCAGCATGTTGAAAAGATCGATGTGCTCGCGGAGCGGCCGATGAATCATCGACATCGCTTGCGCCGCAATTAGCTCTCGCGCAGCGCTTGCTCCCTTTCGGCGGCCAACTGCGTGCCGGTGTCTTCAGCAGACTCGATAGCACCGCACTCGCCGATTGCAACACTAACGTGGCGTGATTATCGAGCAGGCCATGCAAGCGAGCGATCGGAAACTGCATACGAAATCCGAAATCTGAATCGCATGAAAGGACTCCCGCATACAAAGGAGGAGAGCCCATGTCCATCCCGTCAACACGGCGTTATAAAGCCTGCACTGAATCGGGCGCGTGATGCGCAGTCGATTCCACCAAGGGCAATCAAATGTCGATCTTTCGGCTTGCCGAAGGAACGCGAGCAGTTTGTGCGCGCTTTGCGAAATCCTTCGGGTGCGAGAAGTTCCGTTGGCCGTCTTGTGCGGACGCCAATGGAGTTGACCTTTGCTGTCCGGGTTTCGGCCGTGTTTTCCGGCGCACTTTCGCGGTTCACTTTGCGGTTGTGGAACGTAGCATCCGACCGGCGGCGTTGGCTGCCGCGGCATTAGCTGCCACCAAAACTGCAGGTCCGCGGCGCAAGCGGCGTCGTACGCAGGCAGCTCAGGGCTGCCGGCACTGCAGGGATCGTGCCTGTCGGCTCCGACCGTCGCGCGGGGATCGAAGGAATTGGCAGGAAAAATGCTCGCAATTCAAACATCGAGTAGCGCGACGCCGGGAGTATCCATGCTAGGCAGCCTGCGGGATGCGGCCCGGCGCGCCCTGCGTGTCGCACGGCGGCCGGATCCTCCCGTCGTGGCCGGGGCTTGGTACAGCCGCGAGGAAGCCATCATGGGTACGGCGGTGCGGGTGGAGCTTTGGGGCGAGGATCGCGCGGCAGCCGAGTCCGCAATGACAGCGGTTATGGATGTGATGCACCACATTGACGAGACCATGAGCCCGTTCAAGCCAGAGTCGGAGTTATCGCGCGTCAATCGCGATGCGGCGAGCCGCCCCGTTCCCGTCAGCGAGGAAATGTTCAACATCATTGACCGGTCGCTGGACTTTTCCCGGCTTTCGGATGGCGCCTTCGACATCACCTTCGCCAGTGCCGGTCATCTGTACGATTATCGGCAGCACATCCGGCCAAGCGACGAGGATCTTGCGCGCGCGTGCACCACGATCGGCTATCAGAACCTGCTGCTGGATCCGCAGGCGCGAACCGTGCGCTTTGCGCGTCCGGGTGTGCGCATTGATCTGGGCGGCTTTGCCAAGGGCTACGCGGTCGACAACGGAGCCGCGATCCTCAAGAGCCGCGGCATCTGCAACGCCATCGTAACGGCCGGTGGCGACAGCCACATTCTGGGTGATCGCCGGGGCCGGCCGTGGACGATCGGCATTCGGGACCCGCGCCGGCCGGGTGAGCTTGTGGCCGTGCTGCCGCTCAAGGATGTTGCAATTTCCACCTCCGGCGACTACGAGCGGTACTTCGAGGAGGACGGGGTCCGTTTCCACCATGTCCTTGACCCCAGGACCGGAAAATCACCCAGCAGTGTGCAAAGCGTGACCATCATCGCGCCCGATGGACTCACAACCGAGGGGCTGTCGAAGATGGTCTTCGTGATGGGCGTCGAAAAGGGAATGCGGCTTATTGAATCCCAGCCAGACGTCGATGCGGTTGTGGTCGACGCGGCGGGGGTCTTGCATTACTCGTGCGGACTGCAGCAGGGCAGCCCGCGGATGGAGCATTGATCGTGCATTACGTTTCACGGTAGTCCTCACCCAGCGCGTTGAGTCAAAACGTTCGGAGACAATGATGAAAGTCCTTTCCGGAATCGGTACTCGGACCCTTGTTTGCGCAGCGGCGGCGATGAGCCTGCCTCTTGTCGGCTGCAGCGGCGGAGGCGATTCGACCACGGTCGCCGGGGACATTCCCGTCGCGTACGTGAAACGCGTGAACAGCTTGACGATGAATCCACTGAGCGCCGCCCCGACGGCGCCTGGCGGCGATCTGATGATCCGGGCTTTGTCCTCGCCCAGCGCTCCCGAGTACAACATCTCCGCCGTGATTACCCAGGGCGTGGGCGATGCGTCCGACCCGGAGGTTTCCTACGACGGCACGAAAATCGTGTTTGCCATCAACTGTCCGGCGTCGAACACGTCCATGTACCAGAACGGGCCCGCATGTACCGGCCACTGGAATATCTGGGAATACGACATGAGCGTGGGCGGCATTACGGCCGGGACACTGCGTCGTATCACGAGTTCCACGCAGTTTGATGATGTCGGTCCGGCCTACCTGCCGGCCGGCAAGGGATTTGTCTTTTCCTCCAATCGTCAGGCGGGCGCGCTTGCGACCCAGTTCGTCGACGCGCAGGGCGTCACGCACAGCTATCAGGCGCTCGACGAATACGAGCGCGAGACGGTGTTCAACCTGCATACGATGGATAACAACGGTGGCACGATCCAGCAGATCTCGTTTAACCAGAGCCACGATCGCAATCCGGTGGTGCGGCCCGACGGCACGATCATGTTCGCGCGCTGGGAGCACGTGGCCGATCGCAACCGCTTCACGATATTCAACGTTAAGCCCGATGGCACCGGCATGTTCGTGCTCTACGGTGCCCATGCCGACGGCAACAGCTTTTTGCATCCGCGCGACATGGATCCCAGCGGTCCGTATGCCGGTTTCATCGCGTCGGACCTGATGCCCCTGGACCGGACGCAAGCCGGCGGCGCGCTGATGATGATCGACGCGAACAACTACACCGACCAGAACACTCCCGTCAATTCCACCGTGCCGACACAGGGCGGACAGGTGCAGGCCACGGCGCAGCAACTGAACACCGGCTCCGGTCCATCCATGTATGGGCGGATAACCACCCCGTATCCGCTATGGGACGGCACCAATCGGTTCCTGGTGGCGTTTAACCCGTGCGAGGTTACGAACGCCGGCGTAATCGTCTCGTGCTCCACCCTGTCGTCCGCGGAAATCGCGACGCTGAGCGATCCGAACCGCTTGATTACCCAGATTGCCGCCGACCCGGTGCAGAACAACGTTCCCGCCTCCTACGCGATCTACATGTTCGATCCGTCCAACCAGACGTGGTCGATCGTCGCGGCACCGCCGGCCGGTTACATGCTGACCGATCCGATTCCGCTGCAGGCGCGCACCGAGCCCAGCGTATCCTCGCCGACCCTGGCGAACCCGACGCTGGCGGCGCAAAAACTTGCCACGCTCACGGTGGCCAGCGTATATGACACGGACCTGCTCGGCCGCATGGGACTACCGATGCTCTCCCCGACCGACCTGCCGACCGGATGCACGACCGGCATCCCCCAGACGGCGCCGCTCGATCCGCAGGACACGCGCCCGACGGTTGCCAATATCACTGCGCTGAAGGATCCGGCCAATTCCGCATACAACTGCACGCCGCTGCGCTTCGTTCGCGTGGTGCGTGCCATTGCGCCGCCATCGGGCTCGACCGGAGAGCGCCAGGCGATCGGCGACACGAATTTCGAGCAAAACGAGATTCTCGGCTATGCACCTGTCGAACCCGACGGCTCGTTCCAGATCAACATCCCGGCCGACACGCCGGTGGGCTTTTCGGTCCTGGATACCCAGGGCAGGGCCTTCCAGGTGCATACAAACTGGGTCCAGGCGCGACCCGGCGAAGTCCGCAGCTGCGACGGCTGTCATAGTCCGCGCAAAGGGGCGGCAATCAATTCCGGCACCATCGCCAACACGATTCCGCAGGCCTGGCAAGCCAACCTTGCGGCCGCGCACCTACCCGGATTCACCATGGCGCAGACCCGTGGGAACTACTGGGCCACCACAAATAACGATACCAATCCCGTGGACAACCCGGTGTACACGCTCTCGCCCAATATGACATACACCGACGTCTGGGCGGCAAATCCGAGCCAGGCGCGTGCCGCGATCCAGATCGACTACTCCGGTCTGAGTACAACGGCTCCGTCGACCACCGGGCCCATCATCATCAATTACCCGGATCACATCCAGCCCCTGTGGTCGAAAAGCCGCGGCGCGAATACCTGCACGACCTGCCACAGCGCCAGCGATGCCAAGCTGAATCTGAGTGCCACGATTGCCGGAACTGGCCGCATGGTGTCCTATGAAAATCTCATGGTCGGCGCCCCGGTGATCGTGAACGGTCAACCGGTGCTGCAAGTCCAAGATGGCGTGCAGGTGGTCGAGACCGGGCCGGCGCTGGTGTATTCGACCGCCAGCGAAGGCCAGGCGGTGGGGCTGGCCCGCTCGAGCCGCTTGGTGGAAATCCTATCCGGGCAGTTGCTCATGTCCAGCAGCGACGCGCAAGCCGCCTTTCCGACGCCGCCTGCGCCTGCGCCCAGCCACGTCGGCATGCTGAACGCGTCCGAGATGCGCTTGGTCACGGAGTGGATCGATCTTGGCGGCAAGTACTACAACGATCCGTTCAACAGTTCCAGCGGGGTCCAGGCGGTCAACTCGCTCAACCAGACCACATTCCAGGCCAAGGTCTACCCGATCCTGCTCTCGACCTGCGCGGCCAATTGCCACATGGCCAGGGGCAGCAACACGACCGTGCCGGCGGGCACGTCGTTCGTCGAGAACAAGTTCGTCCTGACGGGGAACTCAATGGGCGATTACAACAACACCCTGACGATGATCTCCGATACCTGCAATCCGGCGGATCCGGCCAACTACCTGCTGAGCGAGCCCTCCACCATTCCGCATCCTGCCGGCGCCACGCAGAAAGCGGCGGTCCTTCCTGTGGGTAGTGCCAACTACACCACGATCGCGAACTGGATCAAGAGCGGCTGTCCGTGACCATGACCAGCAGCGCCCAGCGACATGTCGGGGAGATTCTTCTTGCCATCCTACTGATCGGGCTCGGCGGTTGCGGGGGTTCGGGTGATCCACTGAACAATCCGCCACTGGTGACAAACGCCGCGGGCGCCACCGGGCAAAGTCTTTCCTTTGCCTATTTTCAGCAGTGCATCAACCCGATCTTCCTCGCGGCCTTACCGAACCCTCTGAACGGGGGTGCGACGACCAATACCTGCTCGAGCGCCGGTTGCCATAACGACGCCACGGGCAGGGGAGGCGCCTTCCGCATCGTTCCAACCGCGCAGCTGGTAACGAGCCTGCCACCGGCAAGCACGCCGGCGCAAGTCCAGGCCACGGACATGTACAAGAATTTCTACTCGGCGCAAGGCGAGGTGATCATCAATGATCCGACGCAGAGTCTGCTGATCAACAAGCCCTTGCTGCGCAATGTCTTGCACGGCGGTGGATTGATCTTTGCGAGCGACCAGGACCCGCACATCAAGCAGTTGGAATTTTGGATCAGCAATCCCATGCCAGCCGGCCAGGACGAATTCAGCCCGGCGGCCGGTAGCCTTTTCACGGCCAATGGCGGTTGCCAACCGGAATGATTCCGTTGGCGACCGCATGGCGTTCCTGGGGCAGGGTGCTGGGACGAGCGATAGCGATTGCGTTATCGCTGTTGTTCGCGCCTGCCGTCCATGCGACGGAAGAGTCGCTGGAACGGCTCCAGGTGATGGACCCGTACATCGAGCTGCGGACGGGACCGGGACGGGGGTTCCCGATTTTTTTTGTGGTAGAGCGAAATGAATGGATCGAGATCGAGTTGCGCCACACGGATTGGTTCAAGGTGCGCACGGCCGGGGGCAAGGAAGGGTGGGTAGATCGCATGCAGCTGGAAAATACCCTGACCGAAGCCGGCAGCAGGAAGTCCTTCCGCGACATCTTGCTGGATGATTACCTTCGACGGCGCCTGGAATTCGGAGGCGCCGTAGGTCATTTCGATTCCGATCCCATGCTAAAGCTGTGGGCGAGCTACAACATCGCCGATACCTTGGCGGTGGAGGTAACCGCAGGCGAGGTGCAGGGGTTTTATTCGGGCACGACCTTCTGGCACGTCGACCTGCTGGCAGAGCCGTGGTCCGACCGGCGCCTGGGACCGTTTTTCGGCATCGGGGTCGGAAGGATCAATAACGTTCCCAATTCAAGCCTTGTCAGTGCAATTACGACCAACTCGAACATGGCAAATGCAATGTTCGGGCTGCGCTATCACGTGACGGACCGCTTTATCGCGCGCGTGGACTGGACGGAATACACCTCGTTCATCGCTGACAACCGCACGGTCCAGTACCACGCGCTGGCCGCGGGCATTTCCTTTTTCTTCTAACAATAACCAAGCGACCCATGCGCACACCAGCCCTCGTAGTTCTGCTGTTTGTCGCCGCGCTCGGCGTCTGCGTACCGGTCGCGCACGCCGCCGATCCGCCGCTGGAGCTGCCGGCGGGTTCGGCAACGCAGCAGCCGACGACGCAAGCGGGGGAGCCGGCGATGCAGCAGCCGACGACGCAAGCTGCAGAGCCGGCGGCGCAGCAGCCGACAGGGGAACCGGCGGAGCCGGCGGCGCAGCAGCCGACAACCCCGCCAGCAACGCAGGGGCAAGAGCCGCCGACCCAGCAGCCGACAACGCAGCAGCCGGCCAATGATCAGGTCATCGAGCCGCAACTGGAGCGGCGCGAAGTCAAGGTCACGCATATCCCGTCAAACGACTTCGAACTCGGCGCATTTGTCGGGACGTACGACACGGAGAATTTCGGCGCAAGCCTGGTCGGCGGAGTGCGCCTGGGCTATCACATCACCGAGGACTTCTTTGCCGAGGCGGTCTACGGGCAAACCTCGGTTTCGGATCAATCGTTTCGCCAGATCCTTCCGGGCGGCATCTTCCAGACTCCGAAGGAAACCTTGCGGTATTACGAATTGCTCGCGGGCTACAACATCTTTCCGGGAGAGATCTTTCTCGGACGCACACACGCCAAGGTATCGACGTTGTACCTGATCGGGGGCCTGGGTACGACGAACTTCGTTGGTGAAAGTCACGAGACGTTCGATGTGGGCTTCGGCATGCGCGTATTCCTGGCGGACTGGGCGGCGGTGCAGGTGGACATGCGCGATCACATCTTCGCGCTGGATCTGTTGGGCACCCGACAAAATACGCAGAACCTCGAGTTGACCGCTGGTCTGACGTTTTTTTTCTGAACGATGGAGTGTGGATCATGTTGGCAGCGGTGAAAACTCGGATGCAAGGCAAGTGGCTCGGGGTCAAGCGTCTTTCGGCGGCAGCGATCGCGATGGCGTCGATCGGCACTCTGGCAAGCACCGCTGCGAATGCGGCATTGGAGACCAAGCCGGCACCGGATTTCACGCTTCCGAGCGCAGCCGGAACGAATCTGCGCTTGCAAGAGCAGCGCGGCCAGGTCGTGATGCTCAATTTCTGGGCCACCTGGTGCGGGCCGTGCCGCCGGGAAATGCCACAGCTCAATCGACTCTACGAAAAATACCGCAAGGCCGGGTTCGTCCTCCTGGGGGTAAATGTGGATGAGAACCCAGCCAACGCGGTCGGCGTTTCATCGAAACTGGGCGTGCAATTTCCGGTGCTGTTCGACAAGGATCAACGGGTGAGCCGGCTGTACGACCTGAGCACGATGCCCTCGACCGTCTTGATCGATCGGGACGGACGCGTTCGCTACATCCACCTTGGTTACAAGGACGGCTTCGAAGACGCGTACGACAAGCAGATCGCGGAGCTGCTCAGAGAATGAAGCCACGTCGCGTCGCGACCGCCGCCCTGATGGCGACCGCATTCCTGGTTGGTGGGTGCGGCATTGAGCCATGGGTCAAGCCATACGAGCGCGAGCGTTTGGCAGACCCGATCATGCAGGTCAACCGCGACCCGTTGCCCGCCAAGCACCGCGAGCACGTGTACGACGTGCGCGAAGCCGCGCGCGGTGGCACCGGAATCCAGGGGGGCGGTTGTGGCTGCAACTAAGTACCTGTCCCGACTCGCCACCTGGTTGCGCGGCCGCCTGCGCCATCTCCTGCATGCCGGTCGGGACGGCCGGTTCGCGCGCATCGTCGGCCTGCTCGGGGGAGTTCTGGCCACTGCCAGCGCAGAGGGCGCGGATCTGCCGGAGGACCAGGCGGACCTGATGTACCACTCGTATATCGGCGGCGGGGTCGTGGCCAATGGCCCGGCAATGCTGATTCGCAAGAGCATCAGCGACTCGGTGTCCCTGAACGCCTCCTACTTCGTGGACATGGTGAGCAACGCCTCGATCGACGTGGTTACGACGGCCAGCCCGTACCGGGAGCAGCGGGTGGAAACTGGCGTGGGTATGGACTACGTCTATCGCGACGCGCTCATCAGCCTTGCCGCTACCCACAGCAATGAGCCGGACTACATCGCCGACAGCGTCGGCATCGACGCGGCGCAGGACTTCTTCGGCGGGATGACGACCGTGAACGTGGGTTACACGCACGGCTGGGACACGGTGATGAAGCATGGCGATCCGAGCTTTTCTCAACCAGCCGATCATTGGCAGTATCGGCTTGGAGCAACGCAGGTGCTTACGGCACGCTGGCTGATGACCTTGAATCTCGAGGCGATCGCCGACGACGGTTACCTGGCCAGTCCCTATCGGGTCGCGCGGGTGTTCGGTGCGGCCGTCCCGGAGGTCGATCCGAGCACACGCTCCAGCCGCGCCGCGCAGTTACGCGTTGTCGGCAGCGTCGGCGCCAATGGCGCGGTGCGTGCCGAGTACCGGTACTTTTGGGATACCTGGGATATTCATGCCAACACGACCGAACTGGGCTACAGCCAGTATGCGGGATCGCGTTGGCTCCTCGACGCTTATGCCCGCTATTACTCGCAGGGGCACGCGCTTTTTTACAGCAACGATTTCACCAGCGAGATGCAGTATATGTCGCGCAATCGCCAGCTCAGCACGTTCAACGATGTTGGTCTGGGCGCAAAGGCGTCGTACACGGCCCTGCGCGAGGCTGGTCGCTATGAGGTCAAGGTCGGTGCGGAGTTCGAACGACTGAGTTTTCATTACAACGACTTCACCGACATCCGCACCGGCCAGCTTTACTCGTTCAACGCCAACGTGTTCGAACTGTTCGTGTCGGCACTTTTTTGATGGAGGAGGTGGCGTGATCAAACGAACTTGCAAAATTCTTAGCGCCGGAATCGCGATGGCGCTGGCCGCCGCGACGGTGGCTTTCGCCGCCGACGAGGCGCCGGCCCCGCCCGGCCAGAGCGAGATGACCAATCTCGACGCGCGCATCGAGGGCGCCAAAAGCGACGTCATCCAGCTCAACCGCGATCTGCTAGTACTGGAAGAGGAGCTGCTCTTTCCGGCAAACACCCAGGTCGCGGTCTTCGTGTCCATGGACGTGGGCAAGTTGTTTGCACTCGATTCGGTGCAAGTAAAGCTCGACGACAAGGAGGTGGCGGCGTACCTGTATACGCCGGCCGAGGTGCAAGCCCTGCTTCGTGGCGGCGTGCAGCGACTTTATCTTGGCGACTTGCGGGCCGGGCAGCACGAACTGGTCGCGCTTTTCACCGGCAAGGGTCCGCACGACCGGGATTACCGCCGCGGGGCAACGGTCAAGTTCGACAAGGGCACCGATCCCAAGTACATCGAGCTGCAGATCAAGGATTCCTCCGGAAAGCTTCAGCCGGAGTTTGCCGTAAAGATCTGGCAGTAGTCGTCGATGCGAATCCGCACGTTCATGCGTACTGCCGTCGCGCGACTGGCCAGTGCCACCGCCCTGGCCCTGGCCGTCGCGGCAGGCGCCGCTAACGCCGTGGCTGCGGACGCCACGAGCGGCGAGCAACGTCACAACGTGGTCAAGGACCCGTACTTCGGCGATGTGCTCTTTTATTTCTTTCAGGATCGTTATTTCACGTCCCTGACCAACCTCATGGTCGCCCAGCATTTTGATCGCGTTTCGCATCATGCGGACGAGGCAGAGGTCTTGCGTGGCGGTCTGTACCTGTCGTACGGTCTGCATCGCGAGGCCGGCGAGATATTCGCGCAGCTCATCGAGAAAAGCGCGGTGCCGGCCGTTCGCGATCGCGCCTGGTACTACCTGGCGAAGATCCGGTACCAGCGAGGCCTCCTCGCACCGGCCGAGGAGGCCATTGGCCGCATCAAGGGGCACCTGCCCCCCGACCTGGAAGAGGACCGGGCGCTGCTGCAGGCCAACCTGCTCATGGCGCGCGGCGACTACGTGGGCGCAGCAGCGGTGCTAAAGCCGTTAGCCGCCGATAGCAACGCCGGGCTGTACGCGCGCTACAACCTGGGTGTTGCGTTGATCATGGGCGGTACGGCGGCGCAAGGCAGCGAAATACTGGACCAAGTCGGTGCAGTACCGGCAACGAGCGAGGAGATCCGTAACCTTCGCGATAAGGCGAATGTCGCACTGGGGTTTGCCGCCTTGAAGGACAAGGAGCCGGAGAGGGCTAGGATCTATCTCGAGCGGGTGCGCCTGTCGGGAATGTTTGCCAACAAGGCCTTGCTGGGATTCGGTTGGGCTGCGGACGCGCTCGATCAGCCGCAGGCTGCGCTGGTGCCGTGGACCGAACTGCAAGGGCGCGACCCCAGCGACGCGGCGGTGCTCGAAGCCAAGCTTGCGGTTCCGTATGCGCTTGCCCAGATCGGCTCGTACGGACAGTCGCTGGACCAGTACAACGGCGCAATTGGCGCCTTTGAACAGGAAAGCGCCCGCCTGGACGAATCCATCGCAGCGATCCGCGCGGGCAAGCTGATCAAGGGACTGCTTGCGAGCAATCCGGGCGAGGAGATGGGCTGGTTCTGGAACATCGAGCATCTGCCCGAGATGCCGCATGCCGCGCACTTGGTGCAGGTTCTGGCGCTGCATGAGTTCCAGGAATCGTTCAAGAACTACCGGGACCTGCAGTTTCTTGCCAGGAATCTGCGGCAATGGGACGGCAATCTGGGCGTCATCGGCGACATGCTCGCCAACCGGCGCCAGGCATTTGCGCAGCGGCTGCCGCAGGTGCGCGCAAAGGAGCGGGGCACGGAGATCGCCAGTCTCGAGAAGCAACGCGACGAGCTAGCGGGCGAACTGGCGCGCGCGGAGGAGCAGTCGGACGGTTTTGCGTTTGCCGATCAAAAGGAGCGCGAGCTTGGCGTGCGCCTGGACCGGGTTCGCGCGACGCTGGATCGGGAAGCCGCCGACCCGGAAATGAGCGCTGCGGGCGAGCGCTATCGACGCGTGGTCGGGGCGCTCCGCTGGCAGCTGGCGCAAGAGTTTCCTACCCGTCTTTGGGAGGCGAAAAAAGACTTCAAGCAGTTCGCGGGCGAGTTGGCAGGGGCGCGCGGCCGCGACGCCGAATTGGCGCAAGCCGAGCGCGAGGAACCGGCGCATTTCGAGAAGTTTGCCGAGCGCATCGACGTGCTGCGCCGGCGCATCCTGGCACTTATGCCGCGCGTGACCGAGTTGATAGAGCGCCAGCGGCAGGCCGTGCAGGAGTTGGCCGTGACCGAGTTGCTGCGGCAAAAGGAACGCCTCGCCGCCTACACCACCCAGGCGCGCTTTGCCGTGGCGCAGATTTACGACCGGGCCGGTCTTGCCAAGGATGGCGTCAATGCGCCGGTGCAGTAGCCTTGCCGTGCTCGTGGTCGGCGTGCTCTGCGGCTGCGCGAGCAAGGCCCCGCACGATGACGCGGAGACGCTCAAGAGCTTGGAGGGCCGCACCTATGAATTGACCCCGGACAAAGGCGTTGCGACCAGTACCGAGGCCACGATGGCCGCCTATCGGGAATATCTGAAGACAGCGCCGCGCGACTCGCAGCGGTCCGAAGCGATGCGCCGTCTCGGGGACCTGGAGATGGACAGCGCTGACAATCGAAGCGCGGTCGGCAGCACGAGTGCGGCGCCGGGCAGCGGCCCGGTTGGCTATCAAAGCGCGATTGCGCAATATCGGGAATTTCTCAAGAACTACCCCAACGATCCGGACAACGACCGCGTGCTCTACCAGCTGGCGCGTGCCTACGAGCTCGGCGGCGACCTGGAGGCCGCACTGCGGGTGCTCGGCCAACTGGTACAGGAGTATCCCAAGACGAAGTACCGGGACGAGGCCCAGTTCCGTCGCGGTGAGCTGCTGTTCACGATGCGCGATTACGTCGGGGCCGAACAAGCCTATGGCAATGTTCTGCACAGCCAGACGCAAACACCGTACTTCGAGCGTGCGCTGTATATGCAAGGATGGGCGCTGTACAAGCAGGGACGCCTGGAGGACGCGCTGCAGTCGTTCTTTGGCGTGCTGGACCGCAAGATGATCGGGCAGCAGGGCGAGGGCGGTCTCGACACCATGGCCGGGCTCTCGCGCGCGGACCGCGAACTGGTCGAGGATACTTTCCGCGTGACCAGCTTGTGCCTGGAGAACCTGCAGGGCGCCGATTCGATTCCGGCGTTCATGGGATCGACGGCGCGGCGCGATTACGAATTTCGTGTCTACCAACAGCTCGGCGACCTGTATCTCGTGCAGGAGCGCACGAAGGATGCGGCCGACACGTTCAGTGCGTTTGCCCGGCGCAACCCGCTCAACGCGCAGGCGCCCGTGCTCCAGGCACGCGTGATCGAGATCTACCAGCAAGGTGGGTTCGATACCCTGGCGCTGCAAGCCAAGATCGAATACGTGGAGCGCTACGGCGCCCACAGCGAATTCCGCCGCGCCAATCCGGCTGGCTGGGAGCGCGCCCAGCCGCTGGTCAAGACCAATCTTGCGGAACTCGCGCGCCGCTTTCACGCCGCCGCGCAAAAAAGCAAGAAGAGCGAGGATTATCAGGCGGCCGTTCACTGGTACCGCGAATTCCTCGAATCCTTCCCTTCCGATCCGCAGGCGGCGCAGGCCAATTTCCTGCTCGCCGAACTGCTGTTCGAGGACGCGCGGTTTGCCGAAGCGGCCCCGGAGTACGAGAAGGCCGCGTACCACTACCCGCCCAATGCCAAGAGCGCCGATGCCGGATATTCGGCCTTGCTCGCCTACACCGAACAGGAAAAGCGCGCTGCGCCCAACGAGCGCAATGCGGTGGAGCTCGCCAGCATTGAAAGTGCGCTGCGCTTTGGCGAGGCCTTCCCGGCCGATCCGCGCAACGGTGCGGTGCTTACCAATGCTGCGGAACGTTTGTACGCACTGCACGATCTGGATCGGGCCTCGTCCGTGGCCGAGAAGGTTCTCAAGCTCCATCCGCCAGTGGCCGCCGCCCAGCGACGCGTCGCCTGGACGGTCATTGCGCACGCCGCCTTTGATGGCGGCGGTTTTGATCGGGCCGAGCACGCGTACACCGAGGTGCTCGCGCTCACGCCGGAAGCCGATCCGGGCCGCGCCGCGCTCACGGAGCGTTTGGCGGCCTCGGTATACAAGCAGGGCGAGCAAGCGCGCGCCCAGGGAAAGCCGCGCGAGGCGGTGGCCGATTTCGCGCGGGTCGCCACGGTCGCGCCGATGTCCCCGGTACGCGCCACCGCGCAGTACGACGCCGCTGCCGTGCTGATCGGCCTGAAGGACTGGGCCGGTGCCGCGCGCACCTTGGAGGACTTCCGCCAGCGCTATCCGAATCATCCGCTGCAGCAAGACGTCAGCGACAAGCTTGCCGTGGTGTACACGGAAAGTGGCCAGTGGGCACTCGCCGCGGGCGAATTCGAGCGCCTGTCGGCACAGAAGAAGGATCCGAAGATTTCCCGGGCAGCGCTTTGGCAGGCGGCCGAACTCTACGAAAAGGCCGGTGCGCGGCCGGCGGCCGCCAGTGCCTACGAGCACTACGTCCGGCTGAATCCCGAACCGCTAGAGGCGGCCGTCGAGGCGCGCTTTCGTCTGGCCCGCATCGCCAAGGAAGAGGGCAGTTCCGCGCGCCAGCTGCAATGGATGCAGGAGCTGCTCCAGGCCGAGCAGGCAGGCGGGGCCGGACGCACCGATCGCACACGCTATCTCGGCGCCACGGCGGCCCTGGCCCTGGCGGAGCCGGCGTACGAAGCGTTCCACCAAGTGGCACTGGTGGAGCCGTTGAAAAAGCAGCTCAAGCTCAAGAAAGCCAAGATGGAGGAGGTATTGAAGGCCTATGGGGTGGCGGCGGACTACGGTGTTGCCGATGTCGCAACGGCCGCGACCTACCACACGGCCGAGCTGTACCACGAGTTCGGGCGGGCACTGCTCGCGTCCGAGCGGCCCAAGAGCCTGTCGAAGGACGAGATCGAGCAGTACGACGTGATGCTGGAGGAGCAGGCATTTCCGTTCGAGGAAAAGGCGATCGAGCTGCATGAGGCCAATGCGCACCGCAGCCTGGATGGAATATACGACCAATGGGTAAAAAGCAGTTATCTGGCGCTGGGGCAGCTGCGGCCGTTGCGCTATGCGAAGAGCGAGCGCGGCGAGGACACGGTCGATGCGATTCGCTAAATTCCTCCGGCCGCATTGCCTCATTGCCGTGCTGTGCACGCTCGTATGCGCGTGCGCCGGGCCGCCCGCGACGCACAAGGATGGTGCTACGCCGGGCGCAGCGCAGGACGGCGGTCAACCAGCGCTTGCCCCGCCGCAGGCGAGCAAAACCGGCACGCCCGGCGCCAACGTGCCCGTAGCGGGGACGGCGGCCGGCGGCGCACTTGCCACGCCCCCCAACACCGATGCCGGTCCGGTCTTGAGTCCGGCCGTGTTGCAAGCATTTGATGCCGCGCTGCGCGCCCTCCAGGCCGGTCGGTGGGCGGAAGCCGAGCGCGGATTCCTGGCACTAACGAAGACCAACCCGGAGCTGGGCGGACCCCATGCCAATTTGGGCATCATCTACCGTCACGCCGACAAGATCGCGCAAGCGGTCGCGGAACTCGAGCAGGCGGTGCACGCCAATCCCCAGCAGCCGATCTACTGGAACCAGCTCGGAATCGCCTACCGGCATCAAGGGCAGTTCGGCAAGTCCCGCGAGGCCTATGAGCGCGCCATCGCGCTGGACCCCGGCTATTCGGCCGCGAATCTGAATTTGGGGATTCTTTTTGACCTTTATCTCTGGGACAGCAAACGCGCCCTGGAGCATTACGATCGGTATCTCGCCTTGTCCCCGGGAGGCGACGAGAAGGTGACCAAATGGGTGGCCGATCTGAAGAATCGCAACCGGGAACACAGTGCGCTCAGTCGCAGGGAGCAGGAATGAAGCCGTTTGCCTGGGGAATATGCGTGGCCGCCGCCGTTTCAGCGGCACCGGCCTACGCCGATGACCGCGCCGACATGGACCGCACGAAGATCATCGGCAACCGCGAACTGCCGAAGGTCCTGTACATCGTGCCCTGGAAGAAGCCGCTGCCCGGAGAACTGGCCGGGCGACCGATGGTGAGCGTGCTCGACGAGGCCCTGGCGCCGATCGACCGCGATGTTTTTCGCCGGCAGGTGCACTACGACACACAGATTCGGCCCGTTGCCGTCACAACGGCACCTGACCATAAGTAAGTGGATTTTTTTTGAATCGACCAGGCTTTGAAATTGGAGATCATTCGATGGATGCGTTGAACATAGTCGTCAAGTTTTTCCAGGATTGCGGTCTTTTCATTTATCCCAGCCTCCTCATCATGGCGTTGGGATTGTCGATCGCGATTGAGCGGTTCATTTTTCTGCATCGCGCACGCAATGAGAACCGCAGGGCATGGGACCGCATTCTGCCCATGCTGCAAGGCGGGAAACTGCAACAGTTATACGGAGCCACGTCCAAATCCGGTGCTGCGATCGGAATGATCGTGCACAACGGTCTGAGCCGGTTGCAGAGCACGCGCCGGCGTGAGGATATCGACGCGGCCATGGAGGAGGGGATGATGGAAATCGTGCCGCGACTGGAAAAGCGCACGCACTACATCGCCACCTTCGCCAACGTGATCACCCTGGTGGGGCTGCTGGGCACGATCAGCGGTCTTATCCACGCTTTCACGGCGGTGGCGCAGGTCAACCCGGCGGAAAAGGCCGAACTGCTCTCTGCAAGCATCTCCGTTGCCATGAACAACACCTTCTTCGCACTGATGGTGGCCATTCCCTTCCTGCTGATCCACGCGTTCTTGTCGGCGCGTACGACGGAGATCGTGGACAGCCTGGAAGCGGCCAAGATCAGCTTCTTGAACCTGGTACAAAAGATGACGGTCGACGGCAAGTCGGCGCCCGAGCTGAGGGAGTCGCACTAATCATGCGAATCCGACGCCTGCACAAGCGGCCGGCGGCGCTCGAGATCACCGCGTTTCTGAACCTGATCGTGGTGCTCGTGCCGTTTTTGCTTTCGACGGCGGTGTTTTCGCGCCTGGCTGTGCTCGAATTGACGCTGCCGGCCCAATCCTCCGGTGTGGAAACCCTCAAGGGCGACCTGCAGCTCGAAGTCGTTATCCGGCCCGACGCCCTGGAAGTCGGTGATCGAATTGGCGGGCTGATCCAGCGCATTGCCAATACGGAATCCGGATACGACTACCACGCACTTTCGCAGCTAATGGAGCAAATCAAGGCACGCTTTCCCGACAAGACCGACGCCACGGTTCTGGCCGAGCCGGCCACCTCCTACGACGTTTTGGTACAGGTGATGGATGCGATACGCGTCGGACACACGGTGCAGGGTGCGAGTGTCGTTCGCGCCGAGCTCTTTCCCGACATTTCGATCGGCGATGCCCCGATCCGCGGACACCAGGGGAAATCGTGAAGCTCACCCCGCTGGAACGCCGTGCCATGCGACGCGCGCGCAATCAGTCGCTCGTCGACATGAACCTCGTCTCACTGATCGATATTTTCACGATCCTGATCTTCTTTTTGCTCTCGAACACGGCCGAGGTCGAGATCTTGCCGAGCTCCAAGGCGGTAAAGCTGCCGGAGTCCGTTGCCGAGAAGAGTCCGAAGGAAACCGTGGTCGTCGTCGTCAACGGCGATGAAATCCTGGTGCAGGGGCGCAAAGTCGCTTCGGTGGCCGACGTGATGGCAACAGAAGCGGACCTGATCGAGCCGCTCAAGGCCGAGCTCGATATACAGGCCAGCCACGAGTTGATCCGGCGCGAGAATACCCCGGAGAACAAGCCGATCACGATCATGGGGGACAAGAACATCTCGTACCGGCTGCTGCGCAAAGTCATGTACACGTGTGCGCGCGCGAACTTCAGCGAAGTTTCGTTCGCCGTTCAAAGGAAGAACGGGGCGTAATGGCTGCGACTATCGTTTCCCACCACTCGGCGGTGCTTCCCTGGACCTACTGGGCCGAGGATGAAGAGCGCTTTCGGCGAATTCTCTGGAGCGTGCTGCTCGTTTGCCTGCTGCTGAGCCTCATAATGCCGTGGTTGCCGCATCCTACGATCGATCGCGAGCATCCGGAGGAATTGCCGCAACGCTACGCGAAGATGCTGCTCGAGCGCACGCCGCTACCGCCGCCGGTTCCGGTCAAGCCGGAGCCCGTTCTGGAGACGCAGTCCAAGCCGGTCAGCAACAAACCGGAGACGCCCAAGCCGGAGCCGAAAAAGGCGCCGGTACCGGAGGCGCGAAATCCCGTACCTGACAAGCCGCCGGGCGAGAAGCTAGAGGCGGCGCGCAAAAAGGCCGCCGGCGTGGGACTGCTGGCCATGAAGGACGAGCTGGCGGATTTGCGCGGCGCGCCGCTTGCCGCGCAGTTGAACAAGGATATCAAGCAAGGTCCCGGCGTCGGATCCGGTGTCGGCCCTGGTGTCGGCTCCGGCACCGAGGCCGGAGTCCCGGGCGTGCGTTCCTTGATCACGTCCAACGCCACACGCGGCAGCGGCGGGATCAATACGGCCGGCTACAGCCGCGATACCGGCGGCGGTGGACTTGCCGGCCGCGCAACGACGCTGGTCGAGGGCGTTGCCGGAGGCGGTGGCGGTGGCGGTGCGGGCGGTGGTGGCGGCGCCGGTCGCGGAGGCACGCTGCAGCAAGGAGGCGGCGGCAAGGCGGCGCGTTCCATCGAAGAGATCAAGCTCGTGTTTGAGCGCAACAAGGGCGCCATCTACGCGATCTACAACCGAGCGCTGCGGGAAGATCCGACCCTGGAAGGAAAGGTCGTGCTAGAGCTGAAGATCGCACCGTCGGGAGAAGTGGTCGACCTAAAGCTCGTGTCGAGCGAGCTGCACGCACCGGACCTCGAACGCAAGCTCATGGCCCGGATCAAGCAATTCGACTTCGGGGCCAAGGACGTCAACACCTTGACCATCAACTGGCCCGTGGACTTCCTGCCTTCCTGAGCGGCCGGTGCCTCAAGCACTTGCGCGCAGTAGTGCCGCTCGGGCAGCGGCGATCAGGCCGAGCATCGCAGCCGGCCATATGGCCCCCGCACGGGCCCAAACACGCTAGGCCGATAGCCGCCCGTCATTGCTGCGCTTGTGCGAGGATACGCCCTTTGTTGCGTTGCAGCGAAGCGGAAATCATGTCTTTCACAATACGTAAAAATCCCGTAGTGAACCTTGCCCTGCAGGGAGGCGGAGCGCACGGCGCCTTCACCTGGGGCGTGCTCGATTACCTGCTCGAGGACGGCCGGGTGCGATTTGAGGCGGTCAGCGGTACCAGCGCTGGCGCCATGAATGCGGTCGTACTTGCGCATGGTCTGCTCGAAAACGGCCCGCAGGGCGCGCGCGAGGCGCTGGAAAAATTCTGGACGGCGGTTGCCGCTAGCATGCCCTTTGCGGCTACCGTAGCCTCGGCGGATGGACAGGGTGTGACGCTGGGGCCAGCGTTCAAAAGGATGTTGCAATGGGCCCATTACTTCTCGCCCGACCGGCTCAACCCGCTCGACCTTAATCCGTTGCGCGACATCATTGGCGCGCAGATCGATTTTGAGCGTCTGCGCGCACGCAGCCGCCTGAAGCTCTTCGTCGCGGCGACGAACGCCAACTCGGGCAAGCTGCGCCTGTTCCGCCTGCCCGAGATCACGGCCGACGCGGTACTCGCCTCGGCCTGCCTGCCGATGATGCACCGCGCGGTCGAAATCGACGGGGAGCCCTACTGGGACGGTGGCTACGCCGCCAATCCGGCCGTGTTCCCGCTGTTCTACGAGTGTTCGTCGCACGACATCCTGCTGGTGCTGCTCTCGCCGCTCAAACACAAGGAGACTCCCCACACGGCGGAGGACATCAAGGACCGCGTTCTGGAATTCGCGTTCACTGCCACGTTCCTGCGCGAAATGCGCATGTTCGCCCACTTTCGCGACTATGTGAGCAAATCTGCGTTTCCCATCGGGCGCTTCGAACGGCGCATCGCCAAGACCAACTTCCACGTTATCGACGCCCAGGACTTCATGAGCGAGCTGACGGCAGAGACCAAGCTGGCAGCGAATATGCAGTTCTTTGCGACACTGCGGGACCTGGGCCGCGAACGCGCCAGGGCATGGCTGCAACAGCATTTCGAGCGCATCGGCCACGGCTCCTCGGTGGAGATTTCCGAGCTCTTCTATTGAGGCGGCTGCGGCAAAGGGCGCGCGCTGGGCCGCGGGCAAGGTGGGCCTTTTCAAGGGCGAGAGGGCCGGAAAGCAAGCTCCAAATTTATCGGAAAAAACCCAGCGCCTCGCAGGATTGCGCCGGGCCAATTTGATGGACGCTAGTACAGTAGGTCCGTTTGCCGCAAGCCACGGGCTTCGGTCGAAATGCCAGGACATTTCGAGCGCGGATGCTCCTTTTGCTAAGGTTCCGTGGCCATTGAGCCGAAAATACATGGGTCGGCGGCCTTTTTTCGGGAGAGTGTTGTTGTGATCCTGTCGCTTCGCAATCGGGTTCGTGGCCTGCTTCGCGTTCGAAGGGAGCGCGCTTTGCCGCGTCGCAGTCCCAAGCCGGCCATTGGCGCCCATATTGTCCGAGAGGACGTTCGAATGACGATCCAGGCCGGCATGAGCGACGAACTCTGGGTCTGGCTGCTGGAGCAGGGTTGGCGCGAACCCACCTACCGCCCCGACCGGCGCCGTTATCGCGAGGTGCCTTCCACCTGGGTGACGCGGCTGATCGACTCGGCGCCCGAAGCGCGCGCACGCGTGCTCGATGCCGCCGTGGCCAAGGCCTCGTATCGGCCCGCTCTGCGCGATCCGGCTGCCGTGCCCTCGTACGTCGAGCGCGGCTGAACTTTCCGCATAGGGTAGACCCCGGCATCGTCCGGGACGCACGCAAGTCCACCGCAGGGCGCTACACCTTTGTTCCAACAGGCTGTCCCGTGTTCCCGGGCAAGACCATTGCACGACAAAGCGCTTATCGCAGCCGGCGATGAAACGCTCCGAAGGCGCTGGGTTTGACGCTGCCCTTTGCCAACCGGAACCGCGACGCAGGAACTCCCCGCAAGGCTATTTGACAAGATCGCGGCCCGGATCCACGGGGCTGGTTTGTCACCATGCTTGATTCGGCCCTCGCTTGTGCCGTGCACTCGAGCACGCTCGCGGGCGAGGCATATACGACCCCGGAGCGCAAGATCAACATCGTCCGGGCATGGACCGACCGCGTTCTGATCGTTTGCGCCGAAGGCTCCGTCCTAGCTGTTGGCAACCCGACCGCGACGGCGCAGGGGCGGCTGTTCGGTGCCGACGGCAAGCGGTACGCCCACGCCGCCACTACTTGTCTCGTGATGGAAGATCCGGCGCGCGCATAGTGCGTCGGGATCGAACCGCCCGCGGATGCCATTGGTGCAGCGGCGGGGCGGTGCTAGTATGACTTCACCATAGCGTACGGGAGAAATCTCGCCCAGGCTCCCAGCTTGACATTTCGCTCCGCGCAAACTGGAGCGCGATCAAGTCCCTCGAAGCCAAACTCCCTCGCCTTCTTCTTGAGCTGTCTTCCCCTGCAGGAGTTGCCTTGACCAAGCTCGCATCCCTCGTTGTGTGGATCGTGGTGGCCATCGTCGGCGCTTTCGCTTTCGCTGCGCTTGCGCTGGGACGCGGTGAAAGTGTGAACGCCGTTTGGCTAGTAACTGCGGCGCTCGCGGTGTATTTCATCGCGTACCGCTTTTACAGCAAGTTCATCGCTGAACGCGTGCTCCAGCTCGACGACACGCGCATCACGCCGGCCGTGCGTCATGACGACGGCATGGACTATGTGCCGACCAACAAATGGGTGCTCTATGGCCATCACTTCGCGGCCATAGCCGGCGCTGGCCCGCTGGTGGGCCCCGTACTGGCGGCGCAGATGGGCTATTTACCCGGGACCTTATGGATCCTCGCGGGAGTGGTCGTTGCCGGGGCGGTGCAGGACTTCATCGTGCTGTTTGCATCGGTGCGCCGTGACGGCAAATCGCTGGGCGAAATGATCAAGATGGAGCTGGGACCGGTGCCGGGCTCGCTGGCGCTGGTGGGAATTCTGGCCATCATGATCATCATTCTTGCGGTGCTTTCGCTGGTCGTGGTCAAGGCGCTGACCGCGAGCCCATGGGGACTGTTCACCATCGCAGCGACGATTCCCATCGCACTCATCATGGGCGTGTACATGCGCATAATTCGTCCCGGCCGGGTCGGCGAAGCATCCGCGATTGGTGTGGCGCTCCTGCTCGCGGCTCTGGTCTTCGGCCAGACGGTAGCGAACGACCCGGCCTGGGGGCCGGAATTCACGCTCAGCGGCACGCAACTCGCCTGGGCGCTCATTTTCTACGGGGCAATCGCCTCCAGTCTTCCCGTGTGGTTGATGCTAGCCCCGCGCGACTACTTGAGCACCTTTCTCAAGATCGGCACCGTGGCGGCGCTGGCGATCGGCATTTACCTTGTTGCCCCGCCATTGGCGATGCCGCAAACGACGCGCTTCCTGGACGGCAGCGGCCCGGTTTTCTCCGGGCCACTCTTCCCCTTCCTGTTCATCACCATCGCCTGCGGTTCGGTATCGGGTTTTCACGCCCTGATCTCCTCGGGCACGACCCCGAAAATGATCGAGCGCGAATCGCATATGCGCTTCATCGGCTTTGGCGGCATGCTGGCCGAATCATTTGTCGCCATCATGGCGCTGTCGGCCGCCTGCGTGCTCGAGCCTGGCGTCTACTTCGCCATGAACGCACCGGCCGCGCTGATCGGAACCACCGCGGCACAGGCGGCGCAGGTGATCTCGGGCTGGGGTTTCAACATCACGCCCGACATGATCGCGCAGACCGCAAAGGACATCGGCGAGAGCACCATACTCTCGCGCGCCGGTGGAGCGCCGACCTTGGCCGTCGGCATGGCGCAGATCCTGGCCAATGCCGTTGGCGGCAAAGCCATAGAGGCATTCTGGTACCACTTCGCAATTCTGTTCGAGGCGCTTTTCATCTTGACCGCGGTGGACGCCGGCACCCGGGTCGGCCGCTTCATGATTCAGGACATGCTTGGCCACATATACCGCCCGCTCGGAAACACCGAATTTCTGCCGGCGAATCTCGTAGCCACCGTGCTGTGCGTGGCGCTTTGGGGCTATTTCCTGTACCAGGGCGTGGTCGACCCGCTGGGCGGAATCAATACGCTGTGGCAACTCTTCGGCGTGGGTAACCAGATGCTCGCCGGCATCGCGCTGATCCTGTGTAGCAGCGTTCTCATCAAGATGAAACGCGAGCGTTTTGTCTGGGTAACGCTGGTGCCAACGGCGTGGCTACTCATCACCACGCTCACTGCGGGCATCGAGAAGGTCTTCCACAGCGATCCAAGGATCGGCTTTCTCGCTCTGGCGAACAAGTTCAGCGACGCGGCCGCGAATGGGACGGTGCTGGCACCGGCGAAATCCATTGCCGAAATGCAGCGCGTGGCGTTCAACAACTATCTCGACGCCGCGGTATGCAGTGTGTTCGTCCTGCTGGTTCTCGCCATGTGCGTGTTCGCAATCAAGATCTGCATGCAGGCACTGCGGCAGACGCGGCCAACGGCTGTGGAGATTCCGCCGCTTGCCGGCGTGCAAGGAATTGCGGCATGAAAAATTCAGCCGGTTCCGCTATGCCAACGGCGCGGCATGGGGCGGGCGATGCCTGCCCCGGCGGCAGGACGAGACCCGCCCGTCTTGCGGGCGCGCTGCAAGCGGCTCGTCGAGCGTACCTGCAGATTTTCGGTATCCCGGATTACGAGCGTTATCTCGCGCACATGGCCTGCGCTCATCCGGGCGAGCCGTTGCTGTCGCGCCGCGAGTTCTGCGCACGCGCGATCGATCGCAAATACGGCAAGAGCGGCCCACGATGTTGCTAGCCCTTGCGTCGGAATTGGTCGCGTGACCCATCTCGCCGCAGCGCTAGGAAGCGGATGTACGGTTGCGCGCCTCGGGCTAGGTTCCCGCCTGCACATCGCGCTAGCTCGCCGCTTGCTTGCGGCGATAATGGCGTCGGGATCGTTATCCGTTGCCTCGACAAGATGACGATCGAACATTTCGACGTGCTGATCATTGGGGCGGGCCTTTCCGGCATCGGCGCCGGCTACCAGCTGCAGGTCCGTTGCCCCGGGAGGAGCTATCTAATACTCGAGGCGCGCGACCGGATCGGTGGCACCTGGGATCTGTTTCGCTACCCGGGCGTTCGGTCGGACTCGGACATGTACACGCTCGGCTACTCGTTCCGACCGTGGAAAGAGGTCAAGTCCATCGCCGACGGGCCGTCCATCCTGAAGTACGTGCAGGACACTGCAAGGGACCATGGCATCGACCGGAAGATCCGCTTCGGCCACGAGGTCAAGCGCGCGTCCTGGTCGACGTTGGACGCGAAGTGGATGGTTGAGGCGCAGCGCGGCAGCTCGCAGGAGTTGGTGCCCGTGAGCTGCAACTTCCTCTTCGTGTGCGGGGGGTACTACCGCTACGCGGAAGGCTATACGCCGGAATTTGCCGGCATGCAGCGCTTTGCGGGCCGTATCGTGCACCCGCAACGGTGGACCGCCGACATCGACTATGCGGGCAAGCGCGTGGTGGTGATCGGCAGCGGCGCAACGGCAGTAACGCTGGTGCCGGAGCTGGCGAAGACGGCCGCACACGTGACCATGCTGCAGCGTTCTCCGACCTACGTCGTCGCACGGCCCACGGTAGACGCCGTGGCAAACTCGCTGCGCCGTCATCTGCCATCGAGCGTTGCTTACGCAATCACACGCTGGAAGCAAGTGCTGCTCGGCATGTACTTCTTCCATTTGTGCCGGCGCGATCCGGTTCGTGCAAAGCAGCTGATCCTGGGCGGCGTACGTAGGGCATTGGGGCCGGACTACGATGTCGAGAGGCATTTCACTCCGCGCTATAAGCCCTGGGAGCAGCGATTGTGTCTGGCGCCGGACGGCGATCTTTTCCGGGCGATCAACGCCAAGCGCGCCTCGGTGGTCACCGACCACATCGAGACCTTCACGGAGCAGGGCTTGAAGCTCAAATCGGGCGCCGAAGTTGCGGCCGACCTGATCGTCACCGCCACGGGATTGAACTTGGAGGTGTTGAGCGGGCTGCAAATCACCGTCGATGGCGAGCGCATCGATCCTGCCAGGACGCTCGCCTACAAGGGCATGATGTACAGCGGCGTGCCGAACCTGGCATCGTCATTCGGGTACACGAATGCCTCCTGGACGCTCAAGTGCGATCTGACCTGCGAGTACGTCTGCCGCCTCTTGAACCACATGAAAAAGCGCGGGCACCGGCAATGTACGCCGCGCAAGACCGACCCTAGCGTCACCGGGGAACCCTGGATCGATTTTTCCTCCGGCTATTTCCAGCGCTCCCTTCACAAGTTCCCGAAACAGGGGTCCAGGGCACCGTGGCGCTTGCACCAAAACTACGCGCGCGACCTCCTGACGCTCAGGTTCGGCCGGTTGGAGGACGGCGTGATGGAATTTTCGAACCCGCCGCTGCCAAGGGCTGCGACGGCCGCCTGATATATCGCATTCGGGCGCCGCGCGATGGCCACCCCCGCAGCGTCGGCGCAGATTTCTCCTTTGCCTCGCGCTGCCACCCGGCGATGGCGGCCCCGGCTACATCGGTGGCGCCGCGACCGGGCCTGTCGTCCGCGCAATCGGTTCGGGGCCTGTCTGCCAGCGGCCGCCCAGGGCCTTCACCAGGAACACCGCAACGAGCATTTGCTGGCCGTTGATCTGCACCTGCTGGCGCTGATTGGCAAGCAATGCCTGCTCCGCCGTGACGACATCGAGATACGTGGCGAGCCCGCCGGCATAGCGATCGTTTGCTAGGTCGACGACGCGTTGGGCACTGTGGACCGCCGCGCCCGCCTCGGTTGCGGCCCGCGCCAGGTGCGCTGTACCCGTCATTCCGTCCTCGACCTCCTGCATCGCGGTAAGCACCGTCTGCCGGTAGTTCGCGACCGTCGCACGATAGCCGGCCTGGGCGAAATCGGCATTTGCCCCCAGCCGGCCCGCGTCGAAAATCGTCTGCGTGGCGGCAATACCAAGGGCCCAAAGGTTCGACGCAGCGCTGAACAGCGTTGCCAACTGGTTGCTTTCCACTCCATACGCAGCAACGAGCGGCACGCTGGGAAAATAGGCGGCCTTGGCCACTCCGATCTGCGCGTTGGCGGCGGCCATGGCGCGTTCTGCCGACGCCACGTCCGGACGTCGCTCCAGCATGGAGGAAGGGACCCCGACGGGAATGTCCGGCACGCTCAGCGGAAGCAGCTCCGGCGCGATGGCGAAGACCGGCGCAGGAACGCCCACCAGGCTTGCAAGCGCGTGCTCGAATTGGGAACGCTGCACGCGCAGCAGGTCAATCTGGGTGACGGTCGTATCGAGCTGGGCTTGCGCCTGTGCCAGATCCAGTCCCGAAGCCACGCCCATGTCGTGGCGCGAGGTAACGAATTCGAGTGCCCGCCGCTGTGCCGCGATGTTTTTTCGCACCACGTCGATTTCCGCGTCCAGGGCGCGCAGGGTGAAATAGTCGGCGGCAACTTCTGCTGTGAGTACCAGGCGCGCGTTTTCCAGGTCGGCCTGTGCCTGCTGCGCGGACGCACGTACGCTCTCGACCTGGCGCCGTACGCCGCCAAACAAGTCAGCCTCATAGTGAACCGCAAATCCCGCCACGAAATCGTTTTGCACCGTCTCCGCGTTGGCAATCGTGTAGCTGGAAAGCGGCCGGTTCGACGAGATCTTGTCGCGCGTGGCACCGACGTTGGCGTTGAGCTGCGGAAAGAGGGATGCGGCATTGGCGGTGACGACCGCGCGCGCCTGCGCCAGGTGCTCCGCGGCAACGACCAGGCTCGGGTTGTGCGCGATGGTATCGGCCTCCAAGCTATTGAGCCGCGTATCGGCAAAAATCTCCCACCAGTTTCCGCGCCCGGCAGCATCATCGGGCTTTGCCACGCGCCATGGTTCCTCCGTGGTCCATGCAGGGGGAACATCGACGGCCGGCCTGTGATAGTCCGGGCCAACCATGCAGCCGCTCAACACCGGCAACAGCGCGGCCCAGGACGCAGCCCGCCGCGGCCCGCCCAATATTGTCGATCGCAATGGCTTCACCGCTTGTCCTTGGCCGGGGCCGGCTCCTGCACGCTGACCAGATCGCCCTCGGCCAGGGAATCCGCAGGATTCAGGATCAAACGATCGCCCACATGGATTCCACTGAGCAATTCAACGGATTGACCGAAATCGCGACCGATGGAAACCGGCTGCAGTCGTACCCGGCTATCGGTGTCGACGACGGCCACGCGCGGACCCTCGGGCCGAAAAACCAGGGAATTGGACGGTGCCACCAAGATTTCGCTGTCGCCGACCGGCAGTTGCACCTGAACGTACGCACCGGGCAGCAGACGGCCGTCGCGGTTGGGCAGGCTGACCTCCACTTGCAGAGTCCGTGTCGTCGTATCGATCGCACCGGCGGTGCGGCTAACGGTGCCACGAAAGCTCTGCCCGGGATGTTCGGACTGCGTGACCGGTACCGTTTCGCCGATCTTGACCAGGCTCGCGTACGACTGCGGCACGTACACGTAGACCCGAAGCGGGTCGGTCTGCGCCAGCGAGAAGAGGGCGCGGGAAGCGCCGCCGTTGCCCGCGTCGATCAGATCGCCCACGTCGACGTTGCGGCGCGTAACCACGCCGGCATATGGCGCCAGCACGCGCTTGAAGCTCTCGAGATCGCGCAGGCGCCGCATATTGGCGTCGGCCGCTGCCAGGTTCGACTGGGCCTGCAAGTAGGCGCTGCGCCGCTCGTCGAGCTCCTGCTGCGTTACCGCGTCGCGCAGGCGCAGGCTTTCCCAGCGCTCCGCCGAAATCTTGGCAAGTTCCAGGCTGGAAGCGGATTGCTCCCGCGCTGCCGTGGCCTGCGCCAGCTGTTGATCGACCTCGGGAGTATCGAGTTCCGCAAGCACATCGCCCTTCTCGACCCGCGCCCCGATGTCGCGTTTCCAGCGCAACACATAGCCGGAAGTGCGCGCGTAGATCGGTGATTCGATGAATCCCTGCAAGGTTCCCGGCAGCGCGATCGTCTCCCCGCCCTTGCTTTGCTGAACGGTCGTCGTGTTCACGTAGATGTGTGCTTGTGCCGCGGTTGTGGTACGCAGATCCCGCATGTGCATCACGCGGCCAATGACGGTACCCGCTGCACCCAAGGCCAGCAGCACGACAATTGCAATGGCTACTCGACGCGCGCGTAGCAGCATGGGGCCACGCGGCGGGCCACCGGGCGCATGCCCCATGGGCGAGGACGCGCTGTGCATTCCTAGTGATGAATGGAGCTTTTCAGACATGGGTAGCGCCTCCTTGCGAGCCAGAGGCAATCAGCGGTCCGGGAGCTGGTCCGCGCGACGCCGCTTTACGCGCGATGCGGCGATGAATGCTGGCAAAGACGACAGGAACAAAGAACAGCGTGGAAACCGTGGCGAACAGCAGGCCGCCGATGGTTGCGCGGCCCAACGGCGCGTTTTGCTCGGCACCTTCCCCCAATCCGAGCGCCATCGGGATCATGCCGACGATCATCGCCAGCGCCGTCATCAGTACGGGCCGCAGCCGGGTCGCGCCAGCCTCGAGCGCGGCCGACAGCGGTGGCCTTCCCTCCTGAAGTCGTTGGCGGGCGAAGGACACCACCAAGATACTGTTGGCAGTTGCCACGCCCATGGTCATGATGGCGCCGGTCAAGGCCGGCACACTTAGTGTGGTCCCGGTGATGAGCAGCATCCAGGCGATGCCTGCCAGCGCGGCCGGCAATGCCGTGATGATGATGAATGGGTCGGTCCACGACTGGAAATTCACCACGATCAGCAAGTACACGAGCACGATCGCCATCACGAGACCGAGCAAGAGGCCGGCAAACGAGGTTTGCATGGTTTTTACCTGGCCACGCACGATTACCTGCGAGCCGCGCGGCAATGTAGGTCGCAAGGCGTCGACATAGCGCTGCACGTCCGTTGCGACCGCGCCCAAGTCGCGACCGTTCACGCTCACGTACAGGTCTACGACCGGGGTGATGTTGTAGTGAGACACCACGGCGAGCAGGCGTTCGGGTACAACCTGTACCAGATTGCTCAGCAACTGCGCCGGGCCCGTACTGCCGCCAATAGCCGCGTCGACCGGCGTGCGCAGCAGCGCATCGACCGAGTCGACTTTGTATTGCGGGGTCTGGACCGCCAGGTTATAGACGACGCCGTTGGTGGGATTGAGCCAGAACGCCGGGGCGGTCTGGGTACTGCCCGCAAGCGATAACAGCACGTTCTGCGCGACATCGTTCGCGCTAAGACCGATCTGTTGCGCCCGGGTTCTATCGATCTGCAGCGCCAAGCCCGGCTCGTCGAGCCGCTGTTGGATGCGCGCGTCGACCGCGCCCGGAATCTGCCGTACGTCTTTGAGAAGCGTGCTGGCGATGGCGAAATTCTTTTGCATTGCGGCACCGGAAAACTGCACGTCGATGGCCGCCGGCAATCCGAAATTCAGGATTTGCGTGACGATATCGCCCGGCTGAAAGAAGAATTCCACGCCGGGAAAGCGCCGTGGCAGCTCGGCGCGCAGCGCCTCGACATAACCATTGGTCGGGCGGTGCTCCGGACGCAGGGCGACCTGGATTTCGGCGTCCAGCGTTCCGATCGTTCCGGAATTGCTGTACGACAGGTTGATGCCGCTGTAGGGAAGTCCGATGTTGTCGAGGATCGTTGCCAGATCCTCCGGCGGAACGATCTCGCGGATCACCGAGTCGACGCGATCGGCCAGGCGTGCGGTTTCTTCTATGCGGGTGCCGGTGGGTGCCCGTACGTGTAAGCGAATCAGGCCGGCGTCGACTTTGGGAAAGAAATCGCGTCCGAGGAACGGGTAAAGGACGCAAGAGAGCAGGCAAAAGGCCAGGAATCCTCCCCCAAACCGTGCGCGCTGCGTCAGCAGCTTGCTCAAGATCAAGACGTAGCCACCGCGCATGCGCTCAAAAGCGCTATCGAAACGGCGGTACAGGCGCTGCAGCGGGCTGGGTCGGGCATTGGGATCGGTGTGCGCGCGGCCCATCAGCAGCATTACCAGTGTTGGCACCAGCGTTCGCGAGAGGACGTACGAGGCGAGCATCGCGAACACCACCGCCTCGGCTAGGGGCATGAAAAGGTAATGTGCAACCCCGGTGAGAAAGAACATCGGTACGAACACGATGCAGATGCATAGCGTTGAGACGAACGCTGGCACCGCGATCTCGCCGGCACCGGTTAGGATCGCCTCATGCATATCGGTGCCTTGGTGCAGGTGGCGCTCGATATTCTCGATGGTGACGGTCGCGTCGTCGACGAGGATGCCGACTGCGAGGGCCAGGCCGCCGAGGGTCATGATGTTGATGGTTTCGCCCAGCCCCCACAAGGCCAGTATCGAGGAAAGAATTGACAGCGGGATCGAAACCGCAATGATGCAGGTGCTACGCCAGTTGCCCAGGAACAGCAAGATCAGCGCCGCCGTCAGGCAGCCAGCGATCAGTGCTTCGCGCGCGACACCGGCGATGGCCGCCCTCACGAATATCGACTGGTCGAAAATTGGTGTGACCTTCAGGCTTTGCGGCAAACCCGCCAGGACGTTGGGCAACATCGCGCGCAGGTTATCGACAATTTGCAGCGTGGAAGAGCCGCCGTTCTTGAGGACCGAAATCAACACGCCGCGCTGGCCGTCTTGTCGAACGACGTTGGTCTGGGGGGAAAAACCGTCGCGCACATGGGCAACTTCGCGCAGGTACGTCGTGGCACCGTTTACGGAGCGCACCGGCAGATCGTTGAGCCCGGCGATCGTGTCCGGCGAGCCCTTGACCGCCACGTTGAATTCGGTCGTACCGATCTTCGCTGTGCCCGACGGCAGCACCAGGTTCTGCACATTGACGGCGTTGATCACATCCGATGGGGTCAGGCCCTTGGCGAGCAGCGCCGTGGTGTCCAGATCCACCGATACCAGACGTTGTTTGCCGCCGTACGGCCAGGGAATGGCAGCCCCAGGGATCGTGACCAGCTGCGGCCGCAGAAAATTGGTGCCGGTGTCAAAGAGTTCCTGCTCCGACATCGTAGGATCCGACAGTCCAAGCTGGATAACAGGGATGCTGGACGCGGAGTACTTGATGATGAGCGGTGGCGTGATCCCGGGGGGCAACTGGCGCAGCTGTGCCTGGGAGATGGAAACGGCTTGGGCGATGGCGGTCTGTATGTTGGCATCGGGCTGGAAGAAGATCTTGACAACGGCCACCCCGGCCAGAGACTGCGACTCGATATGTTCGATGTTGTCCACCGTCGTGGTCAGCGCGCGCTCCGTGACCGAGGTGATGCGAGAACCCATCTCCTGGGCCGACAGGCCGGTGTACGTCCAGATCACGCTCACGACCGGGATGTTGATCTCCGGAAAAATGTCGGTGGCCATGTTCACTAGAGCAAATGGCGTCGCCAGGAGAATCAACAGCGCCATCACGATGAACGTGTAGGGACGGCGCAGTGCAATTTGGACAATCCACATCGGAAGAGGACTTTCGTTTGTTAGCCGCAAATACTACCGGCGCCGTTCGCTTGCATGGCCTCGCCAAGGGTGTTGAATCAAAACCCTCGGAAATTGTAATCATTAGGCGAGAAGGAGCTTGCGCACGGATTTCGGGAGCCTGCGCATCTGGTTACGGTTGAAACAGGAATAGCGCCCGACATTGGCGAGTGACCTGCCGCAGCCGACGAAATATGGGCTGTGTCTGCCGCAGCACTCGTGCGCAGCAATTCGTCCAATGGCCACCCGCAGCGCAGGGGATTTACCTGTTGGGTTGATCGCTGGACCAATCCTCGGCAGTGTTCGCAGTCTCACTAGCGTCAACCGTAAGCGCTGTTCGACAGCGTTCCGTCACGGTGGTTCTAATGATTTGCGCAAGACGGCGGGCGCCCGGCCCGACCGCATCCGGATCGGCGAAGATCAGGTACAGGTTGCCGTAGCGCTCCGCGCCCTCGCGCAAGGGCAGGATCTTCAAGGCGCCCGAGCGCAGTTCGTCGCGAATGTTGTCCTCAGGAAACCAGGCAAACCCCAGGCCCATGCACGCCGCACGTATGGAGGTCGCCTTGTTGGAAACCGTCCAGCGCTCGTCGGCCTCGAGCGAGAGTTCGCTGGAACGCCGGCTTCCGGTCTCGCGCACAACCAGGTGCCGGTGCTGTTTTAAATCGGCCAGTGACAGCGCCCGTCCTAAGCGGTGCAACGGGTGATCCGGATGCGCGGCAGCAACAAAGCGCACTTGCATGAGCCGATCACCGAGGAATCCCTGCGGAATGGTTGGACCGATGGCAAAATCAACCCGGCCCTCGAGCAGTGCTTCGCCGGTACCTCCCAGCACGGACTCGATGAGTTCAATCCGTGTTTGCGGCTGCTCCCGTGCGAACTGCGCAAGGCACTGCAGCAGCAGCCAGGTGGGAAAGACGATCTCCACCGCGAGCACGATTTCCGATTCCCGGCCGGCCGCAAGATCGCCCGCCAGGCGCTCTACTCGCTGCGCTTCCTCGACCAGCCTTTTGCCTTGACGGTACAGGACCTCGCCAGCCGGTGTCAGCACGGCCTTGCGGCCTTGGATGGAAAATACCGGCACACCGGCGAGCCGCTCCAGCTGCTGAATCGCGTAGCTCAGCGTTGACTGGCTCTTATGAAGACGCTCCCCGGCATTGGCGTAACTTCCGGATTCGACGACGTGTTGTAGGGCCGTCCATTGGTCTAGGCTGATCTTTGGTGAGAACATAGATCGATCCAATCGATATGTTTGCTTGAAATTTTCCGCTTTTCAATCGAGCAAATCAAATATCAAATGTAGCCAACGGGAACCTGCTTCCCCTACCTACGAGGTTCCAGGCCATGAACACGGTTTTGCAGATCAGCACGAGTATCCATTCCGAGGCGGGCAATTCCAGCCGGCTCGCAGATGAGTTCGTCGCGGCCTTGCGCGCGCGCCGACCGGGCACGCGTGTCATCGCGCGCGACATTGCAAGCGCACCGGTGCCGCATCTCGATGCCGCCCGATTCCAGGCGCTACTTAGCGCCCCGGCCGAGCGCAGCCCTGAACAGCAGGCGGTGGTGAGCTATTCCGACACCTTGATCGAAGAGCTTCAGGCCGCGGACGTTATCGTGCTGGGTCTGCCGATGTACAACTTCGGCATTCCCTCGCAGCTCAAAGCCTACTTCGATCATGTTGCCAGGGCGGGCGTCACTTTTCGCTACAGCGAAAAGGGACCCGTCGGCCTGCTGACGGGAAAAAGAGCCTACGTGTTCGCAACGCGCGGGGGCTACTATCGCAACACCGCCAAGGATACGCAGAGCCTCTACGTTCGGGACTTCCTGAGCTTCATCGGGATCGACGACATCCAATTTATTTACGCCGAGGGCCTCGCGATCAGCGACACCAGCAAGCAACGCGCTTTGCGAGCCGCCCAGACCGCCATGGGCGAGCTTCTCGAAGAACTCGCGCAGGCCGCTTGAATGCAAATCAAACCTTGCGGGAGAACAGCGTGAAATCCACCCTCAACGTTGCCGAACTCGCGGGCCGCGTGCTGCTCGCCGCCCTGTTTCTGATCGCTGGGTTGGGCAAGATCAGCGGCTATAGCGGCACGCAAGCCTACATGCACTCGCATGGCGTGCCCGGCGCCTTGCTGCCACTGGTGATCGCAACCGAGATTGGCGGGGCCGCCCTGGTCGTGCTGGGCCTGTGGACACGTTGGGTGGCCTTGGTGCTGGCCGGTTTTACCTTGCTTGCCGCGATCTTGTTCCACGGCGGCTCCTCCGACCAGGTGCAGCAGATCATGTTCCTGAAGGATGTCGCCATTGCGGGGGCCTTCCTGTTGCTGGTAGCAAACGGAGCGGGTGCCTGGAGCCTGGATGCCCGCCGAGGCGGTGCGCACCGACAATGAGAGCCCCGTGCATTAGCGGGAAGCGGTTGGAATGTTTCAACGACGAGAGTCGAACTCTTTAGGAGTAGCGGTCATGAGCGTCCGAGTCCTGCAACGGACCATCGCCTCCGTTGCCACGTCCGATGGCGCCGGCGTGAAACTGCGCCGCAGCCTGGGCAGCGCCCAGGGTCAGCGGCTCGATCCGTTCCTGATGCTCGATGAATTCTATTCGGACAACCCTGGCGACTACCTCGCGGGCTTTCCGGCCCATCCGCACCGCGGCTTTGAAACCGTTACCTACATGCTCGACGGCCATATGCGCCACGAGGACAACATCGGCAATCGCGGTGACCTAGGACCCGGCGACGTGCAATGGATGACCGCCGCCGGCGGCATCATTCATTCGGAGATGCCGCAGCAGTTGGAGGGCCGCATGCGTGGATTTCAGCTGTGGATCAACCTGCCGGCAAAGGACAAGATGAAGCCCGCGTCGTACCGGGATATTCCCGCGCGCGAAATTCCGACGGCCACGCTCGACGATGGTGGCCAGGCGCGCGTGATCCGCGGAACCTTGCAACAGGCGCTCGGCTCCACTACCGGGCCGGCGCAGGCACGTTCGGCGGCCTCGCTGTACCTGGATGTGCATCTGCCGCCCGGCGCGCGCTTTGAAGCGCCGGTCGCCGCGCAGGACAACGGCCTGATATACCTGTACGAAGGCGATGTCGGTGTTGGCGAAGCCCAACGGCCCTTGCCCAGCCGTGCTGCGGGGCTGTTGGGTGAAGGCGACCTGGTGCGGGTCCGGGCAGGAGACAAGGGCGCGCGCTTTCTCCTGCTTGCCGGCGCGCCGATCGGTGAACCGATCGTGCAGTACGGCCCGTTCGTAATGAATACCCGCGCCGAGATCGACCAGGCGATCGCCGACTATCAATCCGGTCGCCTCACGTCAGCTTGATTTGTCTTCCCGCCCCCAGGGCTTGGGCGAACGCCACGGCCCAGGGCTTGCTACGCGACGTTGATTTCCAGGGTGCCTAGTTTCTCGATGGTGGTTGCGACCTTGTCACCGGGTTTCAACCAGACCTGGCGCTCCTTGGGCATTCCCAGGATCACGCCCTCGGGAGTTCCCGTGAATATGATGTCGCCGGGCTCGAGCGGGAACAGCCGTGAGCAGTACGAAATGATCTGCTGGCAGTTGAATATGAAATCCGAGGTGTTCGACGACTGGCGCAGTTCGCCGTTGACACGGGTTTCGAGCTTGAGCTGGTTGGGATCGCCCACCAGGTCGGCGCTGACCAGGTAGGGGCCCAAGGGAGCAAAGCCGTCGCTGGACTTGCCGGCAACCCATTGACTCGTAATCAATTGGTAGCTGCGCTCGGAAAAATCGTTACCGGTGCAGTACCCGAACACGTGGTCCAGCGCGTGTTCTTCGGATACGTCGACACAACGGCGCCCCATCACGACCACGAGTTCGACCTCGTAATCAAAGTGGTTGCCGGGCAAGCCCCTAGTCGGCACGCTTGCACGGTGATGGGTAATTGCGTTGTTGAACTTGTTGAAGAGGATCGGTACCTTGGGTTCGGCCATGCCAATCTCGCGCGCATGGCGCCGATAATTCAATCCCACGCAGACGATCTTCTGCGGGTTGCTTATGCAGGGAGCAAACAGGGCGCTGTCCTCGGAGACGAACCATTCGTCGCGGTGCGACGCCAGGGCAGTGGCCATGCACTGGCGCAGCTGGCCCTCGCCGGCGCTGATCAATTCATCGGTGCTTTGCGGAATGGAGAACCCCAGCGCGTTTGCCGCAACGGTCACATCCAGCAGACCGTGTTCGATGCGCACGGCGAGTCGCGGGCCGCCGCTGCCGCGCAGATTGGCCAGTATCAGCCCGGTTGCCGGCGCCATCGGGCCGCTGCGTCCGGAGCGCGGCAGCGAACTCGGTAGTTCGCCCCGGGCCTTGTCTTGCGGCGCCGCCGTCGATTGGGCTGCGGCCAGAACCGGGATGCTCGCGCTTTCCGCCGCTGCGACCGTTATGAAATCCCGTCGTTTCATGCTGGTCTCCCGAAGCCCCGGCTTGACTGGGCGCTCTTCGAACGTTGACAAGTATACGACTGGGCAAATGGCGATCGCTCTCGTGCTTACAATGCACGGGGGCGTTCTCATCCGCATCGCTCGGAATCGCGCCGACACCACAGTACGCGTGCGGGCAGCGATAAAGGGGACGGGAGAATATGGACAGGAATCGACGCGCCGTGCTGCGCAATATCGTTTCGGCACCAGCTTGCGCAGGGGCAGCCGGGATTGCGGGCCGACTCGGGGCGGCCGCGGGAATTTCGGCGTGGGCCGGCGATGCTGGCGCGGAAACGAATCTGAAGATTTCGCACCAGTTCCCAGGAGGCACGGGTGAGGGCGGCGATTTTCGCGATCGTGTCTGCCGCCGGTTTGCGAGCGAACTGGAGCGGCGATCCGCTGGCGCGCTCAAGGCAACGGTCTACGCGGGTTCTTCGCTGATGAAGACGATGGTCCAGTTCTCCGCCCTGCGAAAGGGGGCGCTGGACCTCACGCTGGTGCCGCTTTCGTATGCCGGCGGCGAGGTGCCGGAAACCAACATCGGCCTGATGCCAGGAGTCGTGACCTCCTATGAGCAGGGCGCGGCGTGGAAATCCGCGGAGGTGGGCAAGGCTCTGGAGGGTACGCTTGCCGACAAGGGTGTGCTGGTGGTGAGCTGGATCTGGCAGGCAGGAGGCGTTGCGAGTCGGAGCAGGGCGATCGTGGAGCCTGAGGATGCTGCGGGACTCAAGGTGCGCGGCGGTAGCCGGGAGATGGACATGGTGCTCAAGCACGCGGGCGCATCCGTGCTGTCCTTGCCCTCGAACGAAATCTACGCCGCAATGCAGACCGGCGCCCTGGACGCGGCGATGACCTCCTCGACCAGTCTGATCTCGTTTCGCTTGGAGGAGGTCGCTCGACAACTCACGACCGGGCGCGGCAAGACCTACTGGTTCATGTTCGAGCCGTTATTGATGTCGCGCACGATATTTGAGGCGCTCGCCAAGGACCAGCAGCGGCTCATCATGACGATAGGCGCAGAGTTGGAGAATCTGGCGCTGGAGGCAGCCCGGGCCGACGATCGCGCCGTGGCCGAGGTCTATATCAAGGCCGGCGGGGCCGCGCACGATCTGGACGAAGGCACGGTCAGGCGCTGGCAGGCGATTGCACGCGAAACAGCCTGGAAGGACTTTGCGGCCCGCAGCGAAGGCTGCGCCCGCATTCTTCAGCTGGTTGAGAAGACGCTTTGAGCCTGGGCGATATTCCCAGCCCGGCGCGCAGGGATGCGGACGGGACGGATGGCGCTCATGCAACCGACACTACCGGTGGTGTCGCGCCAACGTGGTTGCGCGCTCTGATACGGCGAGCCAACGCGCTGATGCTGCTGCTGTCGATGTTCGCCATCGTGGCGTCCTGCGTCGTTCTGACCGCAAGCGTATTTCTGCGCTATTTCCTGCACGCGGCGACCGACTGGCAGGACGAGGTTGCGGTCTTCTTGTTGGTCTTCGTAACTTTTGGTTCCAGCGGCTGGGTGCAGGCGCAGCGCGGTCACATCGGCATCGAAGCCTTCGGTGGTTTCTTGTCGGAACGCGTTAACCGTCTTCGATGGTGGCTTTGCGATCTGATATCGGCGGCGTTTTGCGGCTTTTTTACTTGGAAGTCGTGGACCCTGGTGCAGGACGCCTGGGCCGAAGGAATGACAACCTCCTCGACCTGGGCGCCGCCCCTGTGGCTTCCTTATGGCCTGATGGCTAGCGGCATGAGTCTGCTTGCGCTGCAACTGCTGGTGCAGGTCCTCGCCGGCCCTGGCCCTAGGGAGCGCTCCGCATGAGCACGCTGGCGGTGGGCGCTTTGTATGCGGCAAGCACGCTGGTGGCGATGTTCTCCGGTCTGCCGATCGCCTTTGCATTGGGTACTGTGGCGCTCGTATTCATGATGCTGTTCATGCCGGCATCCGCGCTCGACACCGTCACGCAAAATGTGTACGAGGAGATTGCGAGCATCACCCTGTTGTCGATCCCGCTGTTTATCCTCAAGGGTGCGGCAATCGGCAAGAGCCGTGCCGGCGCCGATCTGTACGCTGCACTGCACACTTGGATGCATCGCGTTCCCGGCGGAATGGGAATTGCCAATGTCGTGGCCTGCGCGCTGTTTGCTGCGATGGCGGGCTCGAGCCCCGCAACGTGCTCGGCGATCGGCAGCACCGGTATACCGCAGATGCGGGCGCGCGGCTATTCGCCGGGATTTGCGGCCGGAATCATTGCGGCCGGTGGCACGCTCGGAATCCTGCTGCCGCCATCGATCACCATGATCCTGTTTGCCATTGCGGCCGAACAGTCCCTAGGCCGCTTGTTTCTCGCCGGGGTGGGACCGGGCATCCTCCTGGTAGTGCTGTTTTGCGCATACGCGGCGTGGAATTACCGGCGCGAATTTCGTGCCGCGCAGGCGCTTGCGCAGCAAGGCGGGCCGGGATCCGAGATCCTGCGCGTCGAGAACTTCACGTGGGCCGAGAGGGCGAGGATGCTCCCGCGCGTTTTGCCGTTCCTGGTTCTGCTCATCGGTGTCATGGTGGCGCTGTACGGCGGCTATGCAACGCCGTCCGAGACGGCGGGCCTGGGTGGCATCTTGGCGCTGCTGCTGGTGGCCGTGGCCTACGGCGCCTGGCGACCGAGCGAGCTCAGATCCATTCTGGGCAGTTCCATCAAGGAGTCCACGATGCTGATGTTCATCATCGGCATGTCCTTGCTCTACACGTACGTCATGAGCTACCTGCATATCTCGCAGGCAGCGGCACAATGGATCATCGCCCTGCAGCTTTCGAAGTGGCCCCTGGTCGCGGTTGTGCTCCTGTTCGTCATTGGACTGGGTTTTTTCCTGCCGCCGGTGTCGGTGATCCTGATGACTGCGCCGATCATCCTGCCGCCACTCAAGGCGAGCGGCTTTGATCTGGTCTGGTTCGGCGTACTGATGACCATAACCATGGAGCTTGGCCTGATCCACCCGCCCGTCGGACTCAACATATTCGTGATCAAGAACGTTGCGCCGGATATCCCGCTCAAGGACCTCGTGTATGGGATCCTGCCTTTTGTCGGCCTGATCATTGCGGCCCTGGTCTTGATTTGCCTGGTGCCGGCGATTGCGACCTGGCTGCCGAACGCCGTGTTCGGCACCCAGTAAATTTTCGGATTTCCTACTCGTCCCGGACAGCGGGGTTGCGCGCACTCGTGCCCGCCCGGGGATGGGCGGCCCGCTTGCCGGCCTTGCACCGCGAGGGCACGCTCGGCCGCACGCTTTGCATCAAATTGGTGCGTGGGGTGGCGCCGGCTCGGATGCAGCAGGCAATAGCGCACTTTGTCGATGATATTTGTTTGGCCCTGATCAAATCGGCGGTATTGGCGTGCTAATTGCTTGCAGAAAGCCGATAGCATTCGAACCTGCAAACATCCACTGATCGAGGCAACGTGGCGGAGAGCTCGATCTTCAACGAAATGTACGTGACGCACGGCGGCGTGCGTACGCACTACGGTCGCTTCGAGGATTGGCTCGCTGGTCAGAGCGATGACCTGATGCGCCTCAAACGCACCGAGGCCGACCAGGTTTTCCGGCGGGTTGGGATCACTTTTGCGGTCTATGGCGACGGCGCGGGAACGGAACGATTGATTCCGTTCGACGTGATCCCGCGCATCATCCCCCAGCCCGAATGGCGCTTCCTGGAAGCGGGGCTGCGCCAGCGGGTGCGCGCCTTGAACCACTTTTTGCGCGATGTCTATCACGAGCAGGATTTTCTGCGCGCGGGCAAGCTGCCGATCGAGCAGATCCTGCGCAATTCCCAGTACCGCCCGGAAATGCGCGGAATCGATGTGGCCAGCGATATCTACGCTCATATCGCCGGAATCGACATCGTTCGTGCCGGCGCGGGCGATTACTACGTGCTGGAGGACAACCTGCGCGTACCCAGTGGCGTTTCGTACATGCTGGAGAACCGCCGCATGATGATGCGCCTGTTTCCGGAACTCTTCGTGCGCAATCGGGTTGCTCCGGTGGAGCACTATCCGGACCTGTTGCTGGAGAACCTGCGATCCGTTGCGCCCCAGGGAGTGGACGATCCGACGGTCGTCTTGCTCACGCCCGGAATGTACAACTCGGCGTATTTCGAACACACTTTTCTCGCTCAGCAGATGGGCATCGAGCTGGTCGAGGGCAAGGACCTGTTCGTTCAGGACAACGCCGTATACATGCGCACGACCCGCGGTCCGCTGCGGGTCGACGTGATCTACCGGCGCGTCGATGATGATTTCCTTGATCCCACGGCGTTTCGCCCTGAGTCGACCTTGGGTGTGTCCGGTTTGCTGGACGTCTATCGCAGTGGTCGCGTGACGCTGGCCAACGCGATCGGCACCGGAATCGCGGATGACAAATCGATTTATCCCTACGTGCCCGACATGATCGAGTTCTACTTGCGCGAAAAACCCATTCTGGCAAACGTTCCCACGTACCGGTGCCGTGAGCGCGATGAACTGCACTACACGCTGGAGCATCTGTCCGAGCTGGTCGTCAAGGAGGTGCACAACGCCGGTGGCTATGGAATGCTGGTCGGCCCCGCGTCCACGCGCCAGGAGATCGAGGAGTTTCGGGTGCGCCTGATTGCCCACCCGGATAACTACATCGCCCAGCCGACCCTGGCGCTCTCGACCTGCCCGACGTACGTCGAGGCGGGAATTGCGCCGCGCCACATCGATCTGCGGCCGTACGTGCTCTCCGGGAAGGATGTCACGATGGTACCGGGCGGGCTGACGCGCGTGGCCCTGCGCGAGGGCTCCCTGGTGGTCAACTCCTCGCAGGGCGGCGGCACCAAGGACACCTGGGTGCTGGAAGAATGAGCATTACATCGGACACGATACGATGCTGAGCCGGACGGCCGACCACCTTTTCTGGATGGCGCGCTATATCGAGCGGGCGGAGAACACGGCGCGCATGCTCGATGTCACATTTACCACGTCCTTGCTGCCGCAATCCACGCTGCAGGCCGAGCGCGGTTGGCGGGCCATGCTGGGTATCTCGGAACTGCAGCCGAGCTACGACGTGGTCCACGCGGAAATGAGCGCGCTAGCAGTGCTCGACTTCATGGTGCGGGACCCGGACAATCCTTCGTCGATCTACGCCTGCCTGCAGGCCGCGCGCGAGAACGCCCGCGCCGTGCGCGGTTCCCTCACCACGGATCTGTGGGAGACGCACAATGACACCTGGCTGCAGTTGCAGTCCCAGCTGCGCGACGGCCTGCTGGAGCGCGATCCGAAGTCGTTTTTCGAGTGGGTCAAGTTCCGCTCCCATCTGTCCCGCGGTGTCACGATCGGCACCATGCTCAAGGACGAGGCGTTTTATTTCGCCCGCCTGGGTACATTTCTGGAGCGCGCCGACAATACGGCGCGCATCCTCGATGTCAAGTTCCAAGAGCTAGGCGATACGCCGGCACCGACACCGGCGCCGGCACAGACACAGATACAGATACAGGCACAAGGAGCGGCAAAGACGCAGCGAGCTGGCACGGAACCCACCGAGTCGCCGCACTATCTGGATTATTACTATTGGGCGGCGGTACTTCGGTCGGTGTCCGCCTTCGAAATCTACCGACGCGTCTATCGCGATGTCATCACGCCGCTGCGTGTTGCCGAGCTGCTGATCCTGCGCCGCGACATGCCCCGATCCCTGGCGGCCTCGGTCCTAGAGGTTTTCGATAACCTTGAGCAGGTCAAGAACGATCGCTCCGGTGAAACGGCGCGCAGGGCCGGATTGCTGGGTGCGGAGCTGCAATTCGGACGGATCGAGGATTTGGTCGCACAGGGCTTGCATGCGTTCCTGACGAGTTTTCTGGAGCGGGTGAACGACATCGGCCAGCGCATCAGCCAGGATTTCCTCGTGCCATTGGAGACGCCTGGCTAGGAGCCGGGCGCCGGATGCGTGGGCGCGGCGGTGCGTGTCCCGTGCAGACGCGAAGGCGATAACCGACAGGGATGATTTGCGATGACCTACTGCGTGGCGATGCAATTAAACGATGGACTGGTCTTCTTGTCCGATTCGCGTACCAACGCCGGCGTCGACCAGATTTCCACCTTCCGCAAGATGACCGTCTTCGAGCGTCCCGGCGAGCGCTTGCTGGTGATGATGAGCGCCGGCAATCTTGCCATCACGCAGGCCGTGCGCCAGTTGGTGTGCGAGGCTGCGGACCCGGATGCATCGGTCTGGCGGGCGAAGAGCCTCTTTGACGCGGTGCGTGTCGTAGGCGAGGCCGTTCGCACCGTGCACAAGCACGATGGCGATGCGCTCAAGGAGGCCGGCATCGAGTTCAACTGCAGCATCCTGATCGGCGGGCAGATCCGCGGCGAAGCGATGCGTCTGTTCCATGTGTATTCGGCCGGCAACTTCATCGAGGCGACGCCGGAAAATCCCTATTTCCAGATTGGCGAGTCCAAGTATGGCAAGCCGATCGTTGATCGCGTGATCACGCCGGAGATCTCGCTCGGCGAGGCGGCCAAGTGCGCCTTGATTTCGATGGATTCGACTCTGCGGTCGAACATCTCCGTGGGTCTGCCGTTGGATCTGCTGGTCTACGAAGTCGGGAGCCTGCGGGTGACCAAGTTCGTGCGCATCGACGAGACCAACGAGTACATGCAGATGATCCGCAACACCTGGGGAACGCGCCTGCGCCAGGTGTTCGGCGAGATTCCGGACCCGGTCTGGCGCGATGGCCCGCGTACGCCCGGGGCCTTGCGCCTGGAAACGAAGGAATACGCGCCGGTGCGCGCGCCGCTGCCGCCAGGCCAACAGGGCGGGCCCGGAGCAGAGCCCGGTCTGGACGTAGCGCCGTCCTGCGCACCGATCCAACTGGTCGCGCAGCAGCAGCGCGGCAAAGACAGCCCGCGCTGAGCCTCGCATCCCCGGCCGCCGCGCTCGGGCCCGAAAAGAAGAAGACGCCCAACAACCCATCCAAGAAAACCGCCCAGCAATGTCCATCCACGTAGCGCTGCATCACCGCACCGATTATCGCTATGACCGCCCCGTCGCACTGGGGCCGCAGTCCGTGCGCCTGCGCCCGGCACCGCATTCGCGTACGCGCGTGCTGTCGTATACACAGAAAGTGCAGCCCGCACAGCACTTCATCAACTGGCAGCAGGATCCGTTTTCCAATTACGTGGCCCGCCTGGTGTTTCTGGAGCGCGCGCGTTCGCTGCATGTCGAGATCGGCCTGGTGGTCGAGATGGCCGTCTTCAATCCCTTCGATTTTTTCCTGGAGCCCAGCGCCGAGCTTTTTCCGTTCGAATATGAGCCGCACCTTCGGCATGACTTGCAGCCGTACCTGGCCGCTGATCCGGCCTCGGTGCGTCTGCGGGACTTTCTCGCAAGCCTGGATCGCAGGCCCCGGCGCAGCATTGATTTCTTGGTGGATCTGAATCGGCGTCTGCAGCACGATATCCGCTACCTGATCCGCATGGAGCCGGGCGTGCAGACACCGGACCAGACGCTGGCGCTGGGATCGGGGTCGTGCCGCGACAGCGGCTGGCTGCTTGTCCAGTGTCTGCGCCATCTCGGATTGGCCGCGCGCTTTGTCTCCGGCTACCTCATCCAGCTCAAGCCCGATGTGAAGTCCCTGGACGGCCCGTCCGGCGCCGAGGCGGACTTTACGGACCTGCATGCGTGGTGCGAGGTCTACCTGCCGGGAGCAGGCTGGATCGGGCTCGATCCGACCTCCGGTTTGCTGGCCGGCGAAGGACATATTCCGCTGGCCTGCACACCGGAGCCTGGCAGTGCCGCCCCGATCGCGGGTGAACTGGAAGAGTGCGAGGTCGAATTCAGCCACGAGATGAGTGTTACGCGGATCCTCGAGTCGCCGCGCGTGACCTGGCCGTACACGGACCAGAGCTGGAGCGCAATCGAGGCGCTGGGCCACGCGGTCGATGCGGATCTGGCTGCCATGGATGTGCGCCTGACGATGGGGGGCGAGCCCACCTTCGTGGCGGTTGACGATCGGGACGATGCGGAATGGAACACGACCGCGTTGGGTCCGAACAAACGTGCCTACGCCACGGAACTGGTGCAGCGGCTGCGGGAAAAATACGGTGCGGGCGGATTTCTTCATTTTGGACAGGGCAAGTGGTATCCGGGCGAGCCATTGCCACGCTGGTCGCTGTCGGTGTACTGGCGTCGCGACGGACAGTGGAGCTGGTGCGATCCCTCACGCTTTGCCGACGAGCGTGTGCCCCACGGCTATGGCCGGGACGATGCCCGTCGCCTGATGCTGGCACTGGTCGATCGGCTGGGCCTAGATCCGCGCTACGCCATTGCCGCCTACGAGGACGTCTGGTACTACCTTTGGCGGGAGCGGCGCTTGCCCATCAACGTCGACCCGTTCGATAGTCGGCTCGATGACGAGCTGGAAAGAAAGCGCCTGCAACGGATCTTCGATCACGGGCTCTCGAGTGTGGTCGGGTACGCGCTGCCGCTGCGTCGCGCCGATGACGGCAGCCAGCCGAGGCTGGAAGGTCCTGTCTGGCAGAGCGGGCCGTGGTTCTTTCGCGATGAACGCATGTACCTGGTGCCGGGGGACTCGCCCATGGGTTGGCGACTTCCGCTGGACTCGCTGCCCTGGGCAACGGAAGCCGATCGTGTGCTCGAGGGTCAGCGCGACCCGTTTGCCGCGCGCCCGGAATTGCCCGATGCGGCGCGCCTGCAGGCCCAATATCGGGCCCCCGATCGGCCCGCCCGAGCAGCCTCGGCGACCCTGGGGCTGGGGCCGCAGGTGCGGGAAGAGCAAGCCCCCGAGCGCTTCGCCTCGGCGGCCGCATTCACGCGCACCGCGCTGTGCATCGAACCGCGCGGCGGCAACCTGTACGTGTTCCTGCCGCCACTGGCACACCTGGAGGACTACCTGGAGCTTCTGGCCGCCATCGAGGCTACGGTGGCAGAGCTGAACATGGTGATCGTGCTGGAGGGTTACCCGCCGCCGCGCGATGCCCGCCTGGTGGGGCTGCAGGTTACGCCCGATCCTGGTGTCATCGAGGTCAACATTCACCCCTCGGCCGGCTGGGACGAACTCGTCGACCGGATCGAGCACCTATACGAGGCCGCGCGCCTTTCGCACCTGTCGGCCGAGAAGTTTCTTCTCGACGGCCGTCACACCGGCACCGGTGGCGGCAACCATTTCGTACTGGGCGGCCCGACCCCGGCCGACAGCCCCTTGCTGCGGCGCCCTGACCTGCTCGCTAGCCTCATCTCGTACTGGCACAACCACCCCTCGCTGTCGTATCTGTTTTCGGGGATGTTCCTCGGACCGACGAGCCAGGCGCCGCGCGTGGACGAGGCGCGCAATGACCAGGTTTACGAACTGGAGATCGCCTTCTCCGAGTTGCATCGCCTCTCCGGTCCCGGTGTCGAAGTGCGCCCCTGGCTAGTGGATCGGCTGCTGCGCAATCTGCTGATCGACGTGACTGGCAATACGCACCGCGCGGAATTTTGCATCGACAAGCTCTATTCCCCCGATGGTCCGACGGGTCGGCTCGGCCTGCTCGAGATGCGCGCCTTTGAAATGCCGCCGCATGCGCGCATGAGCCTGGTCCAGCAACTGCTGCTGCGGGCCCTGGTCGCCCGTTTCTGGCGCCACCCCTACCGGATCCCGTTGACACGATGGAACACGGAACTGCACGATCGTTTCCTGCTGCCCACCTTCGTGGAGATGGATTTCGAGGACGTCCTTGCGGAGATGAACGATCAAGACTATGGGTTCGAGCGCTCGTGGTTCGCGCCGCATTTCGAGTTCCGGTTCCCGATGTATGGCGAAATCGCCACGCGCGGTATCGGCATGTCGCTTCGGGGAGCGCTGGAGCCATGGCACGTGATGGGGGAGGAGGGCGCTGCGGCCGGCACCGTGCGCTATGTGGATTCCTCGGTCGAGCGCCTTGAGGTCCGGGTCAGCGGGCTCAACGACAACCGTCACGTGATCACGGTCAACGGCCGGGCCCTTCCGCTGCAGCCGACGGGCCGTGTGGGCGAGTTCGTGGCCGGCGTGCGTTACCGTGCCTGGCACCCGGCCTCGGCCCTGCACCCGACGATCGGCGTACATGCACCGCTGACCTTCGATATCGTCGACACGTGGATGCAGCGCTCGCTGGGCGGTTGCATGTATCACGTGGCGCACCCCGGGGGCCGCCACTACGAGGAGTTTCCGGTCAACGCCTTCGAAGCCGAGAGCCGGCGACTGGCCCGCTTCTTCCGCATGGGACACACGCCTGGGCGCGTTGAAGTTGCTCCAGCCTCCCGTAGCATGGAATTTCCCTTTACGCTCGATCTTCGGCGATGATTGCGGGGGTGATTCCCCATAATTCGCGTTTCCGTGTCCCAGTCTATTTTCCAGTTCGACGACGATTCGGCTAGCGCCGCGGCGGCGGTGCGGCTGGCTGTCCCGGCGCCGCCTGGCCATTACGACGAGCTGCTGGGGAGCGATGGTGCGCTGCGCCCGGCGTGGCGCACGTTCTTCGGCAAGCTGGGCACGGCCGGCCTGGACGACCTGCACCGGCGCGAGAGCCTGCTCAAGCGCCAGGTGCATGAGCACGGGGTAACGTACAACGTCTACAGCGACGAGCATGGCCCGCCCCGGCGCTGGTCGCTGGACTTGCTGCCATTCATCGTCGAGCCGCAAGACTGGAAGATCATCGAGGCCGCCGTCGTGCAGCGCGCGGCCGTGCTCTCTGCGGTCATGCGCGACGTCTACGGCCCGATGCGCCTTATCAGCGAAGGCTTGCTGCCACCCGCGCTGGTTCTGGGCAACCCGGGATTCCTGCGCTCATTGCACGGCGTCGAACCGCCGGGCGGAATTTTCCTGCATGTGGTTGCTTTCGATCTGGCGCGTGGACCGGACGGTCGCTGGTGGGTACTGGGGCATCGTACCCAGGCGCCCTCGGGGCTCGGCTACGCGCTGGAGAATCGCCTGATCGTTTCCCGGCTGTTCGGCGAAAATTTTTCCGCGATGCGGGTTCAGCGCCTTGCCAAGAGCTACCGGCGGCTCCTGGAGACCCTGGTCCGGCACGCGCCGCGCGATGCCGGCGAGGCGGCCGGGCCGCCGCGCATCGTCCTGCTCACGCCCGGACGATACAACGAGACATACTTCGAACAGGCGTACCTCGCCCATTACCTTGGTGTGCCGCTGGTCGAAGGCAACGATCTGACGGTGCGCGACGACCGGCTGTTTCTCAAGACCTTGCACGGGCTCGAACGCGTGCACGCCATGATCCGGCGGCTGGACGATGTCTTTTGCGATCCGCTGGAGCTGCGGCCGGACTCGGCACTGGGCATACCGGGACTCATCCACGCCATACGCTGCGGTCACGTGCTCGTCGCCAACGCGCTCGGAGCCGCCTTTCTGGAGTCGCCGGCCATCCACGGGTTCCTGCCAGCCATGGCGCGCCGCCTGCTGGACCAGGAACTGGTGCTGCCGCCGCGCGACAGCTGGTGGTGCGGCGAGGCCGCGGCGCGCGAGCGCGCTTTTGCGACGCTGCGCATGGCCCGGGTGCGCGCGACCTATCGCAGGTCGGGAATCGAGCCTCGGATTGCCGCCCGGGGTACGGGTCTGCTCGAGCTGTCCGCCGTTCGCGGCGAGATCGAGCAGCATCCGGATCTATTCACGATCCAATCGTACTTGCCGTACTCCAAGGCGCCCTGCTGGAGCCGGAATTCGCTGGTTCCGCGTTCGGCCGTGCTGCGCGTGTTCGCCATCGCCGACGGCAAGGGCGGCTGGCACGCCATGCCCGGCGGCTTGACCCGGATCGCGGAGCGGCAGGACGAGGTCTCGATGCAGCGCGGCGGCAGTAGCGCCGACCTGTGGGTCATCACCGGCGAGGAGGTCGATCCCTTCACGATGCTGCCCGATCGGCTACGCGCCGACGAGGTGGTGTTCCGGCGGCGCGTCGTGACCAGCCGGGCCGCGGAGAACCTGTTCTGGTTGGGTCGCTACACGGAACGCACCGACAACTGCGTACGGGCCGCGCAGTTGATCCTGACGACGCTGCGCGGCAGCGCGTCGCTGCCTACGCCGGTGCTCCAGGCGATCGGACGCACGGGGGTGGTCCTGGGCCTGGTGCCGCCGGGGGTGCCGCCACCGGCGATCGGGCCGCGGGTCTTCGAGCGCACCTTGCTTGCCGATCTGCGGGACGAAGACGCCAACAGCGTCGCCTTCGATCTGGCAGGGCTCGCGGGTACGGCGGGGCAGATCCGAGACCGCCTCGCGTTTGAACACTGGCACCAGATCACATCGACGGTGGAGCATTTCACCGCCGCGATTGCGCGCGCCGGCAGCGGCGAGAAGGCGTTGCCGATCGACGAATCGCTCGCCGCGATGAATGCGCTGGTGACCGGAGTGGGGGCCATCACCGGTGCCCAGGCCGACGGCATGACGCGCGACGATGGCTGGCATCTGTTGACGATCGGGCGCCAGATCGAGCGCCTGATTTCCATGAGCCAGGTGCTGCAGGCCTTCTTCGAGAAGAACGCGGTCCTGCACGAGTCCGGTTTCGATCAGGTGCTGGCGTTCTTCAACAGCACGATCACGTATCGCTCGCGCTACCAGGAGCAAAGGGAGATTGCCGCCCTAGTCGATCTCGTGGTTCTGGAAAGCGCCAATCCTCGTTCGCTGGCCTGCGCGGTCGACCTCATTGCAAGGGAACTGGGGCAACTGTGTGCGGCAACGGGCCAGGACCTAGAATGGCAGGAGCCTGCGCTCTTTGAGCGGCCCCGGGAGCGGTTGCTGGTGGAGCTGTGCGAGCGCGATTCCCAGGAGCAATTCCACCACCTCCTGGCGCTGACGCGCACGCTGATCGGCGCGGCCAAGTCCTTGTCGAACCGGATCGGCCTGCGCTACTTTAGCCACTCCGAACCTCTGCGCAGCCAAATCGTATGACGGGCGATTTGATTGTCGAGCACGACACGGAGTACCACTACTCCACGCACGTGGCCTTTGCCCAGCACCTGGCGCATCTCACGCCGCGGTCCGCACCCGGCCAATCGGTCACCGATTTCCGCCTGGAGATCGATCCGCCGCCGTCGAACCTGCACACCAGCCTGGACTATTTCGGCAATCTGCGCAGCTATTTTGCCCTGACCGTGGCGCACGAGGCTTTGCGCGTGCGCACGCACAGTCGGGTCGGCCTGGAATCGCGCTTCGAAGATCTGGATGCCAGCCTCAGCCCGGCCTGGGAGCAGGTGCGGGATGCACTGCAATACGTGGCCGCGGCGCCTTTTGCTCCGGCCTCCGAGTTCAGTTTCAGTTCCGCTTTTGTCCCGCGCGATCCGGCCCTGCGCGAGTACGCCCTTGCGTCTTTTGCCGCGGGTTGCCCGCTGCTTGTGGGGTCGCTCGATCTCATGCACCGTATCCACCGGGACTTTCGGTACGACGCCACCAGCACCGATGTTGCGACCCCCGTATTGGATGCGTTCGCGGCCCGCGCCGGGGTCTGTCAGGATTTCACGCACGTGATGATCGGCTGCCTGCGCTCGCTGGGCCTGGCGGCACGCTATATCAGTGGCTACTTGTTTACGCAGGCGCGGTTCGCCCAGACCGCACGGGGCGATGCGCGTGCGGCGGTGATCGGCGCAGACGCATCGCATGCCTGGGTGTCGGTCTACTGTCCGCGCTTTGGCTGGGTGGAGCTTGATCCGACCAACGATGCCATCCCCGGTACGGGACATATCCGCCTGGCCAGCGGACGTGACTACGGGGACGTGGCGCCGTTGCGTGGCGTCGTGCAAGGCGGCGGGGAACATACCTTGCATGTCGCCGTACGCATTAGCGCGGCGGCGGAATAGAGGTCTGGCCCGCCTGGCGGCTGGCGCCGATGCTGCCTTGGTCTGCGCCCGCTGGCGGACACGAGCCGAACCGATACCACTGGATCTGCAGCCCGGCGTTGGAGGAGATCTCCCAGCCGTCGCCGATCACGGCACCCTGGGCGCCGATCCGGCAAACGGCCAGCACGCAGAGCGCTGCGACCCGGCCAGGCTTTTCAGCGATCCCGAAAGGCAAACAAGGCCTCCTGGGCGCGCCGGCGAGGTGGCGCAAATCACGGCTGGCAACCGTTGCCGCTCGGCTTGACGATGCCGGCCGCGATGCTGGACACTGCGCCGCTCGGAACGCTGGTCTGCAGTACGACCGGCGCCAGGACGCGCTGCGCGAAGTCCGCTCCGACCTGTTGCTCCGGTGCCTGCCCGGGTCGCCATACAACGAGGGCGCCGCAACGGGCGATCTGCGCGTCGCTGATCCACGGTGCCTGGTTACGGTCGCCGCTTGCAATAACGGCCGGGTGCGAGGGCAACTCCAATGCGAGCGCGCCGGCCTCCCAATCGGGGCCAATGACGATCCCAAGACTTCCGGCGGTATTTGACTCCCAGTGCGCAAGTGCCATGGCGGCCAGCGGCTGCGCGGCAAAGGTATGCTGGAAACCGGGCGCACGGTTGGCCGCCACAGCGTTCCACAGGATCGCCGCGGCGTGGACGGCGAGCACCGCCGCCAGGACGGATCGCGCGCGTGGCCGATTCGACCAGCGCCAAGAGGCGACGGCCAGAAAGGGCAGCAACACGGTTGTCGATGCACCCCAATGATTTTGCGGCGCAACTCCTGCGAACAGGACCAGCGCCAGCACCGCGCCGATCGGGGTCAGGGCAAGGACTGCCAAGGCGCGTACTGCTGGCCCCGTTTTGCCGGGGCCAGGGCTGCATTGCACTTGGCCGGTGCTGGCGCCGGCGCGCTCGATTGCCAGCGCCAGCACGACGGCAATCGCCGCCGGCGCGAGTCGGCCAACTTGCTGCGCGATGAATCCTGCTGTATGGCCCAGGCGCTCCATGATCGGGAGACCTGCCAGCAGGCTATGGCCGGCGTAGGCAAACGTGGAATAGTCATGCTGACGCAGCCAAAGAGCGTGCGGCACTAGCGGCAGTAATGTGGCCAGGCAGCAGCTTGCCACGTGCAACAGGAACCGTGGTTGGCGCCACGCGCCCAGCGCCAGCAGGCTCAGCGCGTTGGCGGCGATGATGATCGCCATCTGATACTTGGTCAGCAGTCCGAATGCCTGCACCAGTCCGAGCAGCGCCCAGGCGCGCCATCCGGCGCCTTGCACGATGCGCAGTACCGCCCATGCGCTGGCGGCCACGAACGGCAACATCACGGTGTTGTGGTTAAGAAACGAACCTCGCCCCATGAGGTAGTAATCGGCACTGCTCAGCAGCACGACCAGCAAGGATGCCTCGCGGTCCAGGAATAGCAGCGCGCACCGCCACAGGATGAACAGGGTCGCGCCGACGCAGCACATCGCCAGCGCATAGGTAAGAAACGCGCTGGCTCCGAACAGTTCGATGGCTGCGCGCAGCAGCCAGGTCGGCAGCGGCGGATGCTTGAGGTAGCCCCACTGCAGCGAATGCGACCAGTTGAGCTGCTCGATATTGTCGGCGTGGGGCACCGATTGCAGCAAGGCGGGCAGTACGCTCCAGGTGGCCACCACCAGCAAGATGAACGGTAGGACCGACGGCCATTGCCCAGGCCCGTCGGAAATGCTCTTTTTCGGGGGCACCTCCGTGCCTGCGGGCGTGCCGTGCTCAGCGAGCACGTGCCACCGCGCGCGCGGACCAGGATCCGAACCGTCGCTTGAACAACTCCACCTCGCGCACGACGGTAGTGCGGACCGATGGCTCCCAGACGGAATGGCCGGCGTCCGGAACGACGGTGTAGCGGGCGCCGGGCCAGGCGCGCGCCAGTTCGTCGGCGCTGATGATGGGGCACACCACGTCGTAGCGCGAATGCACGATCGAGGCCGGCAGGTGGTTAATGCGGTACAGGTTGGTTAGCAGCTGGTTGGGGGCGAGAAAACACTGGTGGGCGAAAAAATGCGCCTCCAAGCGTGCCAGAGCCAGGGCGTCATCGGAGAATTCGCGCACCAGTTCCGGGTTGGGGACGAGCGTGGAGCAGGTTCCCTCGTATTCGCTCCAGGCGCGGGCGAAGGGCATGTGGACCTGCGGGTCGGGGTCGAACAGCCGACGCAGGTAGCCGCGCAGTACATCGCCCCGCTCCGAGTCGGGCAGCATTTCCACGAATTGGCGCCAGGCTTCCGGGTGGACCTGGCGCGCACCGTTAAAAAACCAGTCGACCTCGCTTGCCCGGCCCAGGAAAACCCCGCGCAAGACAAAGCCCAGGCAGCGTCGCGGGTGCGCCTGGCCATAGGCCAGGGCCAGCGTGCTACCCCAGGACCCGCCAAAGAGGAGCCATTGGGAAATTCCCAGGTACCCACGCAGGTGTTCCAGGTCGGCGACCAGGTGCGGCGTAGTGTTGTCCGCCACTTCGGCAAACGGCGTGGAGGCACCGGCGCCGCGCTGGTCGTAGAGCACGACACGATAAAACGCCGGATCGAAGAAGCGCCGGTGTTCCGGGGCGCAGCCGCCGCCCGGGCCCCCATGCAGGAAGACGACCGGTACGCCGTTCGGATTGCCACTGGTTTCCCAGTACATCGTGTGGACGTCGTCGAGCGCCAACATGCCACTGTCGTACGGTTCAATCGGGGCGTAGAGGTCTGCGCGCGCGTCCATGGCGGTCTGCTGCAAGGAATGCCCGATTATGCCGGGGCTTGGACTTAGACGGAAACTGTGGTCGCGGCACCCCGGGTCGCCTTCCGGATGCCGCGACGCAGCATCCCACAAGATCTTTCCCCAGGCAATGCCGACTTGTCGTATCGTGGTACATGCCGGAAAGACACGTTCCGACGTTCTACAAGACCGGGACAGGAGGAACTGATGAATGCAAGCGACGTATTACGTGCCAAGGGCAATGCGCTGTTTACCGTTGCTCCGGATGCAAGCCTATGGTCGGCCGTGCAGACGATGGCGGAGTTCGATGTGGGATCGGTGGTGGTAATGGAGCACGGGCGCCTTGCCGGGATGCTGACGTTTCGCGAGGTGTTCCAGGTGCTGCACCGGAACGATGGGCGCGTCGGCAGGGGGCTGGTGCGCGAGATCATGGATGCCAATCCAACCAGGGTTGAGGCGCAAACAGACGTCAACGATCTGCGCCGGTTGATGCTCGAGCACCGCGTTCGGTACATTCCGGTGATGGATCAGAACGCCTTGGCCGGCGTCATTTCCTTCCACGATGTTGCGCGGGCCGTGCTGGAGGAACAGGGTTACGAGAATCGCATGCTCAAGGACTACATACGCGATTGGCCACAACCGGAGCGTGTTAGCGGTTGATGGCACAGCGTTCATCCAGTCAGGAAAACGGAAGGTTGCACTTCGCAGTAGTTGGCGCCGGCGTGGCCGGTTTGACCTGCGCCCGGGAACTCCTCGCCCGCGGATCGAGTGTGACGGTGTTCGAGCGCAGTGGCGTGGTCGGGGGGCGCCTGGCCAGCGTCCAGACCGACGCCGGCGTCTACGATGTCGGCGCCCAATACGTTACCGTCCAGCAAGAATCCTTTGCCAACGAAGTTCGCAATTGGATCAGTGCCAACTTGTTGCGGACCTGGGACGCCAGCCTGGCCGAGATGAGCGCTGGCCAAGCCGCGATGGTGACGCCGCCGGCGCCGCGCTTTGTCGGCGTGCCGTGCATGCAAAGCATCGCAAGCTACCTGGCGCGCGGCCTGCACATCGTATTTAACGCCGAGGTGGGGCGCATAGCCCGCGGATCTTCCGAATGGTATTTGTTCGATCCCGACGAACGCCAGTTGGGCATTGTCGGTTTCGACGGCCTGGTGCTGGCCATCCCGTCGATTGACGCCTTGCCGCTGGTGCGCTCGGAAACCGATTTCGCTGCGCGCCTGGAAACCGTGCACTGGGATGCGTGCTGGATGGGGAGCCTGGAACTGTCGCGTCCCAGCGGGATCGAATTTGACAGTGCCACCATCAAGGATGATCCGATACTTGCCTGGGTCGCGCGCGAAAATTCCAAGCCGATGCGGCAGCTGGGCGGAGGCGTAGCCGAAATCTGGCTGCTGCAGGCGCGCTCGACATGGTCGAACAATTTCGTCGAACTGGCACCCGATGACGCTGCGCGCTGGATGCAACGTGCGTTTGCGGCGCGCCTGGCGCGGCCGCTGGCGCAAAAGTCCTGCAGCGCCCTGCGCTGGCGCAACGCCACCCCGGTTGAGGCCGTTGCCGAAACCTTCCTGTGGGACCCCACGCGCGCCATCGGTCTTGCCGGAGACTGGTGTGGCGGGGCTCGGGTTGAGACGGCTTTTGTCTCCGGCCTCGCGCTGGCGCAGGCAATTGCCGGATGAGCCGGGACAGTACGTTCTCGCTCCAGGCTCGGCGGCGCTTTGCGCCGTTTTTCTGGACCCGGTTTTGCGGCGCTGCCAACGAGAAAACGTACGCTTGCCGGGTGTTTTTGGTCGCTGCTGAGCGCGCGAGTACGTGGAAGTTGCCATGAACGACGGGTCGCCGGCCTCGGATGCCATCGCCCAGGTCGGGCTCGGCAGGCAATTACCGAAATCACAACCGCAGTCGCAGTTCCGTCTTCTAGGTCAACGGCGGTTTGGCCCCTTCTTTGTGACCCAACTTGCGGGCGCCTTCAATGACTCGTTCCTGAAGCAGGTTCTCATCCTTTTGGTGACCTTCCACGCGGCGGAGTACACCCGTCTGTCCTCGGGCGTGGTGACGAACCTGGCCGCCGGTCTTTTCATCCTCCCATTCGTTTTGTTCTCGGCCTTTGCTGGCCAGCTAGCCGACCGCTATGACAAAGCGCTCATCATGCGCAGCGTCAAGGCCGCGGAAGTAGCCATCATGCTAGCGGCCTGCGCGGGCTTTTACCTCAAAAGCCTGCCGGTGCTGCTGGCGTGCTTGTTCGCCATGGGATGCCACTCGGCATTTTTCGGGCCCGTGAAGTACTCGCTTCTTCCGCGGGTCCTCGAAAAGGACGAGTTGACCGGGGGAAACGGACTGCTGGAGATGGGCACGTTCTTGAGCATCTTGAGCGGCACCCTGGTCGCAGGCGTTTTGATAGCCAGCACGACAGACCCTTTCCTGCTGTCCGCGGCGCTAACGGGGGTGGCGGTCTTCGGCCTGGCGTCCAGCCTTTTCATACCCGCAACGGGCGAAGCCGCCCCTGACCTGAAGGTGCGCTTCAGCGTGTTTCACGAGACGGTCGCCACGCTCAAGCTCGCCCACAAAGAAGGCGAAGGCGTCTGGAACAGCCTGCTGGCCATTTCATGGTTCTGGTTCATCGGCGCTGTCGTGCTCTCGCAGATGCCTGCTCTGGGCAAGGATGTGCTACGGGGTGATACCTCGGTCGTAACCGTGCTGCTGACCACGTTCTCCATCGGGGTCGCTTTTGGCTCGCTGGTTTGCGAACGCCTGTCCGGCCACAAGGTGGAAATCGGACTTGTGCCGGTCGGTTCGATTGGGCTAACGCTTTTCGTGGCAGACCTGGCGTTGTCCTGCGTTCGGTTCGCTACTTTTTCGGCGACGGATACGGCGGCGACGGTGCTTGGCTGGGACCAGTTCCTGGCTAGCACGGGTAGCTTGCGTGTCCTGCTCGACATCGCGCTCGTCGGTGTGTTCGGGGGTTTGTACATCGTGCCGCTCTACGCTTTCGTGCAATTGCGCAGCGCGCCGCAGCGTCAATCGAGGATTATCAGCGCGAACAATATTTTGAACGCGCTGTTCATGGTCGTCGCCGCGGCCCTGTCGGCCACACTCCTTGCGGCTGGCTTGTCGGTAACAGGGCTGATCCTGCTGTGCGTTGGGCTAAATGCCATGGTGGCGTTTTACATCTATCGCACGGTACCGGAGTTCCTGTGGCGGTTTTTGAGCTGGGTTGTCGTGCACACGGTTTACCGTTTGAAAATCAACGGGCACGAGAACATGCCAGAGCAAGGCGCGGCAATCATCGCCCCGAACCATGTGTCGTATGTTGACGCTCTGGTACTGAGTGCCCTCAGCCCAAGGCCCATTCGCTTCGTCATGGATGCCGCGATATTTAGGGTGCCCGTGATGTCGTGGCTGTTCCGGCAGGTAAACGCCATTCCGATCGCATCTGCCAAAGACGACCCGGCCACGCTGGCGAAGGCCTTCGAGTCGGTGCAGCAGGCCTTGAGCGAGGGCGAACTCGTTTGCATATTTCCCGAAGGGACGCTGACGCGCGACGGAACGCTGGGCGAGTTCCGGCCGGGAATTCGGAAGATGCTGGACGCGAGCCCGGTGCCCGTGGTCCCAATCGGTCTTCGAGGGCTTTGGGGTTCCGTGTTTTCTCGCAAGGCGAGCTCCTTGGCCGAACGATTGAGCGATCTGAGGCCTGGACGCAAGCTGGTTGCAAGCATTGGCAAGGTATTACCTGCGCAAGTTGACGTTGCGGAGCTACGGCAGACGGTGTTGGGCCTAGTGGAAGGGCGGGGCTAAACCCAAGAAAGGCGCATCTACTCGGCACCATCGCCGCGCGGTGGCAGCGGGCGGATCTGTCTCCCAAATCGGCATCGAGATCGGTGCCCCGGTTGCCGCGCAAAAGGCAGTCTCGGACAATCTCGAGCGGATCCTCGCCGGCTTGCGCGGCGAGTGGAAATAGATGAGGATGGGCAGCCCGGTAGAATCGCATGGCGCAGGACCGTTAGCGCGGGGCCTTCGCCCTGGCACGGCAGCGTTGCCCACCACCGCCACCACCTACGACATGACAAGCTCGACTTTCGGCCGGATGTTCAGCGTCGCCAACTTCGGCGAATCGCACGGTCCGGCGATCGGTTGCCTGATCGATGGCTGCCCGCCGGGCATGGAGCTGTCGGAGGTCGATATCCAGGGCGAGCTGGACCGGCGCAAGCCCGGGACCTCACGGCACGTAAGCCAGCGGCGTGAGGCCGATCTCGTGGAGATCTTATCCGGGGTATACCAGGGCCGGACCACTGGGACCCCGATCGCCTTGCTGATCCGCAACCAGGACCAGCGCAGCTCGGATTACGAGGACTTGGTGGATAGCTTTCGTCCGGGGCATGCTGACTACACGTACTGGCGCAAATACGGCTTGCGCGATCCGCGCGGTGGTGGCCGCTCCTCGGCCCGGCTGACCGCGCCGATGGTCGCGGCAGGCGCGGTCGCACGCAAATGGCTGCGCCTGCAGTACGGGACAAGCATACGCGGACACCTGCAACAGCTGGGCGACGTCGTTATTCCCTTCGAGGATTGGGACGAGGTCGGCCGCAATCCGTTTTTTGCCCCCAATCACTCGGTCGTGGCGCGTCTCGAGCAGTACATGGATGAACTGCGCAAGGCCGGCGATTCGTGCGGCGCGCGTGTGCGCGTCTGCGCCCAGTCGGTACCCGTTGGCCTCGGGGCCCCGCTGGCAGCCAAGCTCGATGCCGATATCGCCGGCGCCATGATGGCCATCAACGCGGTAAAGGCGGTGGAGATCGGCAGCGGTTTTGACGTGGTCACGCAGCGCGGCTCCGAGCATGGCGACGAAATGACTCCGCAAGGTTTTCTCACCAATCACGCGGGCGGCGTACTCGGAGGAATTTCCACCGGCCAGGATATCGAGGTCTCGATCGCCCTCAAGCCCACCTCGAGCATCCGCCTGCCGCGTCGCTCGGTGAATCGGAGCCTGCAGCCCGTCACCGTGGCCACGCAGGGTCGCCACGACCCGTGCGTGGGAATCCGCGCCACTCCCATCGCGGAGGCCATGCTGGCCCTCGTTCTGGTGGACCACGCCCTGCTGCATCGTGCCCAGAACGCCGATGTGGAGTTCGATGTCCCGCCGCTACCGGCCCGCGCGCCATAGGCCATGCGCATTCCGAGGGAATCGCGTGGCATAATCGCGGTCTTCGCACTCCTGGCCGAGGTCCCCTGCCGATGGTCGTTCCACGCACGCTGTACGACAAGCTCTGGGACGAACACGTCGTCCGCGTGGAGGCCGATGGTACGACCCTGCTCTATATCGACCGGCACCTAGTGCATGAGGTCACGAGCCCGCAGGCCTACGAGGGATTGCGGGTTGCGGGGCGCAAGCCTTGGCGCGCCGGTTCCGTTGTTGCCACCGCCGATCACAACACCCCAACGCGCGGCTGGGAGCGCGGCCTCGATGGTGTCTCCGATCCCACCTCCCGGGCCCAAATCGAGGCGCTCGACGTCAACATACGCGCCTTTGGTGCCGCGGCGTATTTCCCATTTCTCGATCCGCGCCAGGGCATCGTGCACGTCGTCGGTCCGGAGCAGGGCGCAACCCTGCCGGGCATGACGCTGGTCTGCGGTGACTCGCACACGAGCACCCATGGCGCACTGGGCGCACTCGCCTTCGGTATCGGAACGTCCGAGGTCGAACACGTCCTGGCCACGCAGACCTTGCTGGCACGAAAATCCAAAAACATGCTGGTCCGCGTCGAGGGGGCCTTTGGCGCCGGGGTCGGCACCAAGGACCTGGCGCTGGCGCTGATCGGTCGCATCGGCACGGCCGGCGCAACCGGGTACACGATCGAATTTGCGGGGTCAACGATTCGCAATGCGTCGCTCGAGGCGCGCATGACCCTTTGCAACATGGCCATCGAGGCCGGCGCGCGGGCCGGCCTCGTCGGCGTGGACGCCCGCACCATCGAGTATGTACGGGGTCGCCCGATGGCGCCCACGGGCCCGCAATGGGAGCTGGCCCTCGAACACTGGAACACGCTGCACAGCGATGCCGGCGCGCATTACGACCGCTTGGTCGAACTCGATGCCAGCCGCCTCGAGCCCCAAGTCAGCTGGGGAACCTCGCCGGAAATGGTGACTTCCATCGGCGGCAGCGTTCCCGATCCGGAAGCCGAGCCCGATCCAGTCCGGCGCGCCGGAATCGAGCGGGCCCTGCAGTACATGGGCCTACAGCCAAGGACGGCGATCGGCGCAATTGCCATCGACAAGGTCTTCATCGGGTCCTGCACCAATTCGCGCATCGAAGATCTGCGTGCCGCGGCGCAAATCCTGCGCGGCCGCCACATCGCCGATCGTGTGAAGCTGGCCATGGTGGTGCCCGGATCCGGTTTGGTAAAGGTCCAGGCGCAGGCCGAGGGGCTCGATCGGATCTTCGTCCAGGCAGGATTCGAGTGGCGCGAGCCGGGCTGTTCGATGTGCCTGGGCATGAACGAGGATCGCCTCGAGCCCGGCGAGCGCTGCGCGTCGACCTCGAACCGCAACTTCGAGGGGCGCCAAGGGCCGGGAGGACGCACGCACCTGGTGAGCCCGGTGATGGCGGCGGCAGCAGCAGTTGCCGGGCGCTTTGTCGACGTGCGCCAGCTCTTATCCTGAATCCGGACAGCGCCGGCATGCAAGCATTTACGCGTCACCAAGGCCTGGTCGTACCTTTGGACCGACCGAACGTCGATACCGATCAGATCATTCCGAAACAGTTCCTGAAGTCCATACGGCGCTCCGGATTTGGCGTCAACCTGTTTGACGAGTGGCGCTATATCGACCGCGGCGAACCGGGCCAGGACCCGGCGCAACGCCGGCCGAATCCGGACTTCGTACTCAATCTGCCTCGATACCGCGGCGCTTCCATTTTGCTGGCACGGTGCAATTTCGGCTGCGGCTCCAGTCGCGAACATGCGCCGTGGGCAATTGCCGAATTCGGCTTGCGGGCGATCATCGCGCCGAGCTTTGCCGAGATCTTCTACAACAACTGTTTCAAGAACGGGATCCTGCCGGTCGTGCTCGAGGAGAGCGCGGTCGAGCGCCTGTTCCAGGCAGTGGCTGCGCAGCCAGGTTTTGAACTGCTGATCGATCTGGCTGAGCAGGTCGTGCGCGCCCACGATGGATCCGTGCTGCACTTCGAGGTCGATGCCTTTCGCAAGCAGTGCCTGCTCCACGGATGGGATGACATCGGTTTGACCTTGCGGCATGCGGACCAGATTCGCGAATTCGAGGCGCTGCGCTTGCGTCGCTTTCCCTGGCTGTCCAGGGATTTTTCGGCTTGAGGGCGTGAAATGCGGATTGCCGTGCTTCCCGGAGACGGAATCGGGCCCGAGGTGGTGGCCGAGGCGCTCAAGGTGCTGCGCGCGCTCGAGCCCGCTGGATTGCGCCTCGAATTCACGCTGGCCGATGTCGGCGGCGTTGCGGTGGACCACTGTGGCGACCCGCTTCCTGCGCAGACGCTGGCACTGGCGCGCGCCAGCGACGCCGTGCTTTTCGGCGCCGTCGGCGCGCCGCGCTACGACACGGCGCCGCGTGCCCAGCGGCCAGAGCAAGGGCTACTGCGGCTGCGCAAGGAGTTGGGGCTTTTCGCCAATTTGCGACCGGCCCGGATCTATCCCGGCCTTGGTGGTGCCTCGGCGCTCAAGCCGGAAATCGTCGATGGACTCGACATCCTCATCATTCGGGAGCTGACGGGCGATATCTATTTCGGCGAGCCGCGGGGCATCCGGACGCTGGAATCGGGCGAGCGCGAAGGCTTCGACACAATGCGCTACCGCGAAAGCGAGATCCGGCGCATTGCCCACGTGGCGTTTGCATCGGCACGTGGACGCGGACGGCGGGTCTGTTCCGTCGACAAGGCCAATGTCCTTGAGACCATGCAGTTGTGGCGCGAGGTCGTGACGGAGGTGGCGCGCGAATATCCGGACGTGGCGATCAGTCACATGTACGTCGACAACGCGGCAATGCAGCTGGTACGGGCCCCGCGGCAATTCGACGTCATCGTGACCGGCAACATGTTTGGCGACATTCTCTCCGACGAGGCCTCCGCCTTGACCGGTTCGATCGGCATGTTGCCATCGGCTTCCCTGGATGAGCGGCACAAGGGTATGTATGAGCCGATCCACGGTTCGGCGCCCGATATCGCCGGCAAGGGAATTGCCAACCCATTGGCAACGATACTGTCGGCCGCGATGATGCTGCGCTATTCCCTGCGCCAGGAGGCGTTTGCGCAGCGGATCGAGCGCGCCGTCGAATCGGTGCTACGTTCCGGACTGCGTACCTGCGATCTGGCGCGCGCTGGCGAACCGGCGATCGGAACCGCGGCCATGGGCGATGCGGTAGTTGCTGCGCTGTGATGATGATTTTTTCCGGTCAATGCCGGATCCCCGCGTTGGGGTCAACGGCCGAACCGCTATCGAAGCCGTAGCGGTGATGGCAATGGACGTCGAGCTATGAAGGTTGGATTCGTCGGATGGCGCGGAATGGTGGGCTCCGTCCTGCGCGAGCGTATGCAGGCCGAGGACGATTTCCGGCGTTTTGAGAGCGTCTTTTTCTCGGGATCACAGGTCGGGGCGCCTGCTCCCCGGGTCGCGGGCGCGCTGGTCGGCGGCAAGCAGCGCCTCCTCGATGCCTTCGACATCGATGCCCTTGGCATGTGTGACGCGATCATCTCGTGCCAGGGAGGCGAGTACACGCTCGACGTGCATCCGCGGCTACGCGCAGCCGGATGGCGGGGCTACTGGATCGACGCGGCATCGGCGCTGCGCATGCGCGACGATACAATCATCATCCTCGACCCCGTGAACCTGCCGGTGATCCGCGCCGGCATGGAGCGCGGCGTGCGCGATTTCATCGGCGGCAATTGCACCGTGAGCCTGATGATGATGGCGCTCGACGGCCTGTTCAAGGCCGACTTGCTGGAGTGGGTGACGGCCATGACCTACCAGGCGGCGTCCGGAGCGGGGGCCCAGAACATGCGCGAGCTGCTGAGCCAGATGGGGCAGCTGCATGAGAGCGTGCGCAGCCAGCTGGCGGATCCGGACTCGCCGATCCTGGATATCGATCGGGCCGTGAGCGCAAGGATGCGCGGCGATGGTTTCCCGCGCGAGCAATTTGGCGCGGTCCTCGCCGGCAGCCTGATTCCGTGGATCGATAAGGACCTGGGAAACGGCCTCAGCCGCGAAGAATGGAAGGGCGGGGCCGAGGCGAACAAGATACTGGGGCGGCCACCGATGGGGCGCACCGGATCGATAGTGGTCGAGGGGCTGTGCGTGCGCATTGGTGCCATGCGCTGCCATAGCCAGGCCCTGACGATCAAGCTCAAGCGCGACCTGCCGCTGACGCAGATTGAGAAGCTGTTGGCCGATGCGAACCGCTGGGTGCGAGTGATTCCCAATCAGCGCGAGCAAAGCATTGATAATCTGTCGCCTGCCCGGGTGAGTGGGACGCTGGACGTGCCGATCGGCCGCCTGCGCAAGCTGGCGATGGGCGGGGAGTACCTGTCGGCGTTCACGGTCGGGGACCAGCTGCTTTGGGGGGCTGCAGAACCTTTGCGCCGTATGCTGCGCATCCTGCTTGGGGAGCCCGATTAAAGCCCGCCCAGAGCCCGATCGGGGTTCCATTCCGACGAATATGCGGTATGAAAGCCTTGGATTTTGGCAAGAATGGTATCTCTTGATCTTTCTAAACTTGCGTGCGTAAGTCTCTGATGTTATTTTCCAAAAGCTGTTACATCCTCGATCGGGGAGACGCTAGTGCCGCCGCGAAATTTAATGCTTACTCTGCAAGAATTTGCCAATCGCCTCGCGCTCTCCGGGCAGTTCTTTGATCGCAATGCGGGTCAAAGTTCGAGTCGCGTGCGGGTGAGGTTCCTGCTGGCGGCCGCGTTCGCGCTGTCGGCGGCCATGGGCCTAGTCCATCCTGACGCGCAGGCAGCGGGCCTGGGGCGGCTCAGTGTGCATTCCGACCTCGGTCAGCCGCTCAAGGCCGACGTGGAGGTGCCCGCAGTTGGAAGCGACGAGGCGCCTTCACTGCAGGTACACCTGGCCTCGCAGGCCGCATTCAAGCAGGCCAACCTCGATTTCAACCCGGCCCTCACGCAGTTGCGCTTTGATCTGGAAGCGCGCGCGGACGGAACGTATGTCGTCCACATCACTTCGGCGCAGGCGATTACCGAGCCCTATCTCGACGTGCTGCTGGAACTGACCTGGTCCGCCGGGCGCGTGCTGCGCGAATACACCGTTTTGCTCGATCCTCCGGGATTGCGTCAGACACCCCAAATCATTGCACCGCTCGCCTCACCAGCGCCCGCCGTCGCTGCCGAGGCGCCGCCGGCGCCGCAGCCGGAGGTTCCCGCCGCGCCGGTTGCCGCTGCGGTGCCGCCGCCTTCGCCCGCCCCCGAGATGCTCGCGCCGCCTACGCCCGCCCCGGAGGCGCCCGCGCCGTCCGCGCGCGCGCCGGAGCCCGAACCAGCGCCGGTGGCGCAGGAGGCGCCACCGCCGGCCCCAGCACCTGCGCCACGCACCCTTCACGTCAAGTCCGGTGACACGCTCGGGAGTATTGCGCTGGAAAGCAAGGCCCCCACGGTGTCGCTCGACCAGATGCTTGTCGCACTACTCCGGGCAAATCCCAAGGCCTTTATCAACGGGAATATTAACCTGCTGCTGGCGGGACAGAGCCTTACCGTGCCGAGTGCTGATGCGGCGCTCAACGTCGACCCGGCCCAGGCCCACCGCGAAGTGGCGGCGCAAAGCGCTGACTTCGCGGCCTACCGCAGCCGCTTGGCGCAGACCGTTGCTGCCGCTCCTGCGGAAGCCGAGAAGCAGGCAACGGCAGCCGGAGCGGGGCGGGTCACTACCAAGGTGGAGGACAAGAGTGCTGCGCAAAAGGCCGGCGATCAGCTAAAGATCGCCAAGGCCGCTGAGCAGGGCGCCGCCGGCGCTACGGGCATCTCGGGCAAGGACGAAGAGATTGCCCGGCAGCGCGCCGTCAAGGAAGAACAAGATCGGGCCGCTGCGCTTGCCAAGGCGAACGCGGACATTAAGCGCGCCAATGAGCTCGCCGCGAAGGCCGCGGCGGCCGCGCAAGAGCAGGCCGAGGCCGCTAAGGCGGCTGCCGCCAAGGCGGAGGCCGCCAAAGCCGAGGCCGCACGAGTAGAGACCGCAAAGGCCGAAGCAGCCAGGGCGGAGGCCGCCAAGGCCGAGGCAGCCAAGGCCGAAGCAGCCAAAGCCGAGGCCGCCAAGGCCGAAGCCGCCAAAGCCGAAGCTGCGAAGGCCGAAGCCGCCAAGACGGCGTTGCTGGCGCAGGCGACGGCGCCGAAGGCCGAGGCCCCCAAGGCCGAGCCGCCCAAGGTGATGCCTCCTCCTCCGGCACCTGCAGCGCCATCTGTCAGCCTGGTCGACTCCTTGACCTCGCCGGTTGTGCTCGGTTCCGGCGGCGCCGCTCTGCTCGTGATCCTTATCGCGCTGAACGTGATTCGGCGCAAGCGCTCGGCTGGGGCGGACCAGTTAAAGACCGAGGGTGAGGCGCTCGCCGCCAACTCCCTGTTTGGCGCAGCCGGTGGCCAAAGCGTCGACACCGGCGCGACCAGCTCGTTCAATTCCAGCTTCATTCCGGCCGCCTCGCAGCTCGATTCCAACGAGGTCGATCCGGTCGCTGAAGCCGACGTGTACGTCGCCTACGGTCGGGAGGAGCAGGCCGAGGACATCCTCAAGGAGGCGCTGCGCTTGCAACCGGACCGCCATGCGGTGCGCGTAAAACTGCTGGAGATCTATTCGCGGCGCAACGACAAGGCCTCGTTTAACGCGGTTGCGCAGGAACTGCGCGATCGCACGGGTGGCGTCGGCGAGGACTGGGACCGTGCCGCCAAGCTCGGCAGGACCCTGGACCCGGCCAATGCTATGTACGCCGGAGCGGCAGCGGCCGCGGAAACCGGATCTCGTGGACCTACGACGGATTTGCGCTTGGGCGGGGCCACGGGCAGCCGCGCCCCGGAAGGCGGGGAACTGGCGGAAACCGGCGCCGGCGCGCATGGCGGCGAACTCGAGTTCGACACCATCTCGCGCATGGTTGGCGACAAGTCGAAGCTGCGTGCCGCTGCCGTTGTCGATACGCGCGGAGGTCCCGAAACGGCGCTGGCGCCGGTAACCACGATGCCGGTCGAGGCCACCGGTAACCTTGCGCCCACGACGCGCGGGCCAAACACCGCGACCCAAGGCTTCGAACCGAAATTGCCGCCGGAGGTCTTGTTCGGTCAAAAAGCCCCGGCGCCGGCAAGCCCGGTCGCCGCTGTCGCGCAACCTGCTGCGCGCGCCGCTGTGCCCTCGTCCATCGACTTTGGCGCGCTGGATTTCGATCTGGGCCCAAGCAAGCTGAACGTAGAGGCGCAAACCGAGCTTCCGGTCGAGAAGGAGGAGCCGGAGCCGCAGCCGCCGGCCACGGTAAGCGTCATCGAGCCGCCGACGATCCCGTCGCTGGACCTGATGTTCCCGACGCCCGCGGCGTCGGCGCGCCCGACAGTGCCGCCGACGGTCACCGGCTCGGCTCCGGTCCCGAATATCGATTTGAACCTTCCGGGCGCATCGGTGCCGCGTACGGACGGTCGCTCCCTCGGTTCCCTGGAAGAGGCGCTTTCGCGCCCCACGCTGGTCGGGGCGGTCGGCTCGCTCTCCGACGACGATGTTCCGCGCCTGAATTCGAATACGGACCAGGCGACCGTGCCGCTGATCGACTTTGATCTCACGGGCGCCGACGCCGCGATGACGGGGCGGCGCACCGAGACACAAGCCGGCAGCCCGATGGCCTCGCAGATGGCCACTAAGCTCGATCTGGCACGCGGATACATCGATCTGGGCGTCAAGGACGGAGCGCGCGAGCTGCTCGAGGAAGTGATGAAGGACGGAACTCGCGAACAACGCCAAGCGGCAGTCGAGCTTATCAAGCTGGTCGAAGCCTGATACCGGCTGTCGTACTAATGCCGCGCAGGCGCATTGCGCTGGGCCTGGAGTACGACGGTGCACAGTTCGAGGGTTGGCAGACGCAGCCGCACGGCCGGACCGTACAGGACGTGCTCGAACGCGCCATCGCCTGCTTTGCCGACGAGCCCGTTGCCACCATCTGCGCCGGGCGCACCGACGCGGGTGTGCACGCCAGCGGACAGGTAGTGCATTTTGAAGTCGATCGGGAGCGCACGGAGCGTTCCTGGGTGCGCGGCGTCAATCGCTTCCTGCCGCCACAAATTGCGGTGCGGTGGGCAACCGGCGTAGGTCCCGAATTTCATGCGCGCTACAGCGCACGCGCGCGTCACTACGAGTACTGGATTCTGAACCAGGGCGTGCGCTCCCCGCTGCTGGATCGGCGCACCGGGTGGGTTTTCCGGACGCTGGACGTCGACGCCATGCAGGCGGCCGCGGCGCACCTGCTGGGAACCCACGATTTCAGCTCCTTTCGGTCGGCACAGTGCCAATCCGCCTCAGCGACCCGAACCCTGCTCCAGTGCGACGTGCAGCGCATAAGCGGCTCGCTCGTGCGCGTGCGCGCAAGCGCCAATGCTTTTTTGCATCACATGGTGCGCAATCTCGTCGGTGCGTTGGTGGCGGTTGGCACGGGGCGTCACAGCAGCGCCTGGATTTCGCAGGTGCTGCACGCACGGGATCGCACACGGGCAGCTCCCACGATCGAGGCCGCAGGACTGTATCTGACGGGCGTCGAGTACGATGCACAGTTCGGCTTGCCGCCGTCGGCGGCGGAACGCTTGATATTGCGGTAAAAAGGCCTGCTACATGCGGCGAACACGGATCAAGATCTGCGGTCTCACGCGCGTCCAGGACGTGCACAGCGCATGCGATCTGGGTGCCGATGCCGTCGGCTTCGTTTGCTATCCGGCCAGCCCCCGCTTTGTCGATACGGCCCGCTTGGCCGAACTGGCTCGTGCGGTCCCGCCCATGGTGGCGCCGGTGCTGCTGTTCGTCAATGCCACGGCCTCGGACGTGGGCCGCGCGCTCGGTGTCGTGCCCAACGCGCTGCTGCAGTTCCACGGCGACGAGGACCATGCTGCCTGCCGGTCCTTCGGGCGCCCCTACCTGCGCGCAGTGGCGCTCGGCGCAGGGGTCGATTTGCTAGACTACGAGCGCGAATTCCCGAGCGCCTCGGGGCTGCTGGCCGATGCACCCAGCAAGGGATTCGGCGGCGCCGGATGGGCCTTTGACTGGAAGCGCTTGCCCGCACCGGCGGCGCGTACCTTGCCCCTGGTCCTGGCCGGTGGGCTGCAAGCAGACAACGTCGCGGTGGCAATCGGGCTCGTGCGGCCGTACGCCGTCGACGTGAGCAGCGGCGTCGAGGAGACGCACGGAATCAAGAGCGTGGCCCGGATGCGCAGCTTTTTTGCTGCGGTGCGATCGGCGGACGCGCAAATCGGAGCAGCATGAGTCCATACGACCTACCCGATGCGATGGGCCATTTCGGTCCCTACGGTGGGACCTTCGTGGCCGAGACCTTGTTCCAGGCCCTTGACCAGCTGCGTCATGCCTACCTCGCCAGCCGCGGGGACAGTGAATTTACCGCGGAGTTTCACCGCGAACTCAAGCACTTCGTCGGTCGGCCCAGTCCGATCTACCCGGCGCGTCGCTGGAGCCAGATGCTCGGCGGTGCGCAAATGTACTTCAAGCGGGAGGATCTCAATCACACGGGCGCACACAAGATCAACAACACCGTCGGCCAGGCGCTGCTCGCGCACAAGATGGGCAAGAAGCGGGTGATTGCCGAGACCGGCGCCGGGCAGCACGGCGTTGCCACGGCCACGGTTGCGGCCCGCTTCGGCATGACCTGTGTCGTATACATGGGCTCGGAGGACATGCGGCGCCAGGCGGCCAACGTGTATCGCATGCGTTTGCTCGGCGCCGAGGTCCGTCCGGTCCAAAGCGGATCGCGCACGCTCAAGGACGCACTAAACGAGGCCATGCGCGACTGGGTGACAAACGTCGACGATACGTTTTACATCATCGGCACGGTCGCCGGTCCACATCCGTATCCGATGATGGTCCGCGATTTCAATTCAGTCGTTGGCAAGGAATGCTTGGCGCAGATGCCCGAACTCGTCGGGCGTCAGCCGGATTACGTCATTGCCTGTGTCGGTGGCGGCAGCAACGCCATGGGCATCTTCTACGATTACATCGATCATGAGGCCGTGAAACTGGTCGGGGTCGAGGCGGCAGGCGAGGGCCTAGATTCGGGCAAGCACGCTGCCAGCCTGGAACGCGGCAGCCCCGGCGTCCTGCACGGCAATCGCACGTACCTGCTGCAAAACGCCGATGGCCAGATCCAGGAGACGCACAGCATCAGCGCCGGGCTCGATTACCCGGGAGTGGGTCCCGAACATGCCTGGCTGAAGGATTCGGGCCGTGCGCAGTACGTGGGCATTACCGATGCCCAGGCGCTGCAGGCGTTTCATGATTGCTGCCGCATCGAGGGCATTATTCCGGCCCTGGAATCGAGCCACGCCTTGGCCTACGCGGCCCAACTTGCCCCCCAGTTGGCGGCCGATCGCGTTTTGCTCGTCAATCTGAGCGGTCGCGGCGACAAGGACCTGCACATCGTCGCCGACGCCGGCGGGCTCGAAATATCGGGCCCAGCTCACGCCGGCGCGGGCAGCGCGCCGGGCACATGGACTTCCAGGGGATATTCGTGACCCGCATCGCTGCGCGCTTTGCCCAACTGCGCGCGCGTGACAGCACTGGGCTGGTCGCATACATTGCAGCAGGGGACCCGACCCCCGCGTTGACCGTTCCGCTGATGCACGAGCTGGCACGTTCCGGAGCCGATGTCATCGAACTCGGGGTGCCCTTTTCGGATCCGATGGCCGATGGCCCGGTGATTCAGCGCGCCGCGGAGCGGGCAATTCGCAACGGGGTCGGCTTGCGCCAATGCCTGCAGATGGTGAGCGGGTTTCGTCGCGACGACACGTCGACTCCGGTCGTGCTCATGGGATATGCCAATCCGATCGAGCACATGGGAACCGAGGCCTTCGTCGCGACGGCTGCCGACGCGGGCGTTGACGGGGTGATCGTCGTCGATTACCCGCCGGAGGAGTGCCAAAGCTTCGTGGCTGCCCTGCGTAGGGCGAATATCGATCCGATTTTCCTGCTTGCGCCGACTTCCACCGACCAGCGGATCGAGCAAATCGCTCGCTGCGCAGGCGGTTTCCTGTACTACGTGAGCCTGAAGGGCATCACCGGTGCGGGCAACCTGGATGCCGATGCCGTGGCGGCGCGATTGCCGGCAATACGGGCACGCAGCAAACTCCCGCTTGCGGTAGGGTTTGGCATTCGGGATGCGGCGGGGGCCCGCGCGGTCGCACGTATTGCGGACGCTGTGGTCATCGGCAGCAGGCTCGTCGAGGAGATCGAGAAGGCCGGTGCGGACGGCGCGCTGCGCGCCGTTGCCCGCCTTGTTGCCGAGTTCCGGCTGGCTATCGATAGCGCCAGAGCCGCCAGGATTTGCTGAGCGCGTTGCAATCACCAGTCAAATAACGAATAACGATTCCATGGCAATCGCCTACGGGGGACGACAATGAGCTGGATCGAAAAGCTCCTACCGCCGCGCATCAAGCCCGGCGGCGCGCGCAAGACGGTTCCCGAAGGCGTATGGACCAAGTGTCCTGGTTGCGAAGCCGTGCTCTACAGCGCCGAGCTGGAGCGCAGCCTCCAGGTCTGCCCCAAGTGCGGTCATCATATGCGGATCCGCACGCGCGAACGCCTAGATGCGCTGTTGGACCCCGAGGGCCGGTACGAAATCGGTCAGGAGGTACTGCCTGTCGACACGCTGCGGTTCAAGGACAGCCGCAAGTACAGCGATCGGCTGCAGGAGGCCACGCGAGATACCGGGGAGACCGATGCCTTGGTCGTCTATGCGGGCTCGATTCGTGCCATACCGGTGATCGTGGCGGCCTTTGAGTTCGAATTCATGGCCGGATCGATGGGTTCGGTGGTCGGCGAGCGCTTCGTACGAGGCGCCCAGGTCGCGCTCGAACAGAAGATGCCCCTGGTCTGCATTACTTCCACGGGCGGGGCACGCATGCAGGAGGGACTGTTTTCGCTGCTGCAAATGGCCAAGACCACCGCCATGGTGGCGCGGATGGGACAAGTCGGCCTGCCCTTTATTTCGGTGCTGTGCCATCCTACGACCGGCGGGGTTTCGGCGAGCTTCGCGTTCATGGGTGATGTCGTAATTGCCGAGCCCAAGGCCCTGATCGGCTTTGCCGGCCCGCGGGTGATCGAGCAGACGGTGCGCGAGAAGCTGCCCGAAGGCTTCCAGCGCTCGGAATTTCTGCTGCAAAAGGGGGCCATCGACATGATCGTCGATCGCCGTGAGATGCGCGACGAGTTGGCGCGACTGCTGGCGCTGCTGATGCGACAACCGATCGAAGCGATTGTCTAGCCGGCTCCTGCAGGGCGTTTGCGCGCCTCGGTCCGCGGGTTGACCAGATTCATGAATTTGCCGGACACGCTGGATGCGTGGTTGGCGTATATCGAGGGGCTGCACCACCGACCCGTCGACCTGGGACTGGACCGTGTGCGTGCGGTGGCCGGGCGTTTGAGCTTGGCACTTCCGGGCACGAAAATCATCGTCGGTGGTACCAATGGCAAAGGGTCGACCTGCGCCATGCTCGAATCGATACTTCGCGCCGCCGGCTACCGGGTCGGATGCTACTGCTCACCGCACCTGCTACGGTTCAACGAGCGCGCACGCGTTGACGGCGAACCGGCGGGCGATGCCTCGCTGATTGCACAGTTCGAAGCGGTCGAGCGCGCCCGCGGATCGACCACGCTGACGTATTTCGAATTCACGACCCTAGCGGTGCTGGCCTGGTTCGCACGCGAGCAGATCGAGGTCGCTATTCTGGAAATTGGCTTGGGTGGACGCCTGGACGCGGTCAACATTATCGACGCGGATTGCTCCATCGTCACGAGTATCGATCTGGATCACACGGATTTGCTGGGCGCTACGCGCGAGCACATTGGCATCGAAAAGGCCCACATCTTCCGCCCTGGCAGGCCCGCGATCTGCGTGGATCCGGATCCACCCGTTTCCTTGACGGAGTTTGCCCGCAGGATCGGCGCCGTGCTATGGCGATTCGGTCAGGATTTTTCTGTGCAAGCACCGTCCGAGGCCCAGGCGCCGCGGCAATGGACCTACCGTGGCCGCTATGGTAATCGGGCTGCGTTGCCGTGGCCGGCGTTGCGCGGAGCGCACCAGTTGCGTAACGCCGCCGGCGCCCTGGCGGCCCTCGAAGCGCTGGCGCAGTGCCTGCCGGTCGACCAGCAGGCGGTGCGGCGCGGCCTGTCCACGGTGCGATTGCCAGGTCGCTTCCAGGTCGTTGCCGGACGTCCGACCATCGTGCTGGACGTTGCGCACAATCCACAGGCTGCGCGCGCCCTGGCGCAGGCCCTACACAGCCATGATTTGGCTGCCAATCAGCGCGAGACGACGCATGCTGTCTTCGGAATGCTGCGCGACAAGGATGCGCGCGCGGTTGTGAAGGCACTGGCGGGCGAAGTCGACTTCTGGCACCTGGCGCCGACATCCGGTGAACGGGGCCGGGACGTGGCCGCACTGGAGGCGGCCGGATTTGATGATGCACCGGCGCCGCCCCGAGCGCTGCACGATTCGGTCGCCGCAGCGCTCGATGCCGCGATGGCTGCGGTGAAACCCGATGATAGAATCGTCGTGTTTGGTTCATTCGTCATCGTCGCAGATGCATTGCGATGGTTGGAGCGCAGGCCGCGATGAAACTGGCGTTCTGGAAGCGCAAACGCTCGCGACGCAGTTCGCCCGGGCCCGCGGATGCCGATGTTGGGCTGGAGTTCGATCCGGCCGCCGGCGAGGCCGACCCGGATGAAGCCGCGGCCCTGCTGCTGCGGGTGCGCACGCGGCGGCGCCTGATTGGGGCCTGCGCCCTGCTGCTAGCGGTGGTTGTGCTCGTTCCGATGCTGCTCGACCCGACACCGCGCGCCGTGCCGGATAACATTCCCATCGAACTGCCCAGTGACAAAACGCCATTTGCGCCGAGGCTGTTGGCGCCCGCACCGGAAGTAACGGGTGCATCCGGCGCGCCGGCCGCACCCGGCTCGGCTGCCGATACGGCCGTCGATGCGCAGTCCTCGGGTCCTGCGCCCGCGGGCGGCGGATCGGCATCCAAGGCGGGCGATGATCATTCCGCCCGCGGCAAGAAGCATCCTCCCACTTCCGGCGATGCTGGCAAGAGCGAATCCAAGCACGCGGTGCGCAAGTCCGATACATCGGCACCGGCGCAGGGGCGGATTTTCCTACAGGCGGCGGCGCTGGCCGATGAAGATGCGGCCCAGGAACTTGCCAGCCGGCTGGCGCTGTCCGGCCTGGCGCCGTCCGTGGAACGCACCGACACCAACAATGGCGTGCGCTTTCGCGTGCGCCTAGGTCCCTTTGCTTCGCGCTGGGAGGCCGAACGCTCGCGCGCCCGCTTGCGGGCGCTGGGCGTGAACTCGAACATCGTGGGCGCGTGATGCGTCGTGTGACGAGCGCGTGTCGTTTCCCGCCGATGATGCGGCCGGTTCGCGGCCCGCGGCAGGTTTGCGTGGATCGGAGCCTGCGATGAGCGCCGTTGACGCACTGTTTGCGATACTGCTACTGCTGTCCGTATTGTGGGGGTTTTGGCGCGGCCTGACGCGCGAGCTCGTGTCGATGATCGCCTGGGTGGCTATCGGCGTGCTGGCGTTTCGCTACTCCGCCCAGGTCGGACATCTGCTACCCTTTGATGCGCCGGACATGGTGCATGTGGCGTTGGGCGTGGCCATAATCGTGGTACTTGGCGTCATCTTGGCGGCAATTGCCGGCCGCTTGTTGCGGACCGCGGTCACCGCATCGAATCTGGCGGGCGCAGATCGCGTTCTTGGAGCGCTGTTCGGCGCAGTGCGCGGCGGTCTCGTAGTCCTGGTGATCGCCGCGCTGGTTGTCGAGGCAGGCTTTTCCGAAAGCCGCGTTTGGCGCCATTCGGCCAGCGGGCCCTACCTTGAGCATGTATGGCACTGGATGGCGGGCAGTGTGCCGCGCCCTCGAGTTCCACTGGTCATGATGTCAGGAGGCTGAGCGCATGTGCGGAATCGTCGGCGTGGTTGCGAACACGCCCGTAAATCAACTGCTGTACGACGCACTGCTGCTGCTGCAGCATCGCGGCCAGGACGCGGCGGGAATCTGCACAGTCAACGGCAATCGCTTCCACATGCACAAGGGTGGCGGACTGGCGCGCGATGTCTTTCGCACGCGCAACATGCGATCGCTGCCCGGCGTATCGGGAATCGCCCAGGTTCGATACCCGACGCAGGGATCGGCCGCCGATACCGAGGAGGCACAGCCGTTCTACGTCAACGCGCCGTTCGGTATCAGCCTGGTGCACAACGGCAATTTGACCAATGCGGAGCGTATGAAGGAAGAGATGTTCCGGCGCGACCGCCGGCACATCAACACCAACTCCGATTCCGAAGTTCTGCTCAACGTGCTGGCCCACGAATTGGAATTGGCCAGCGACGGGATCACGCTGGATCCGTCCACCATTTTCCGCGCGGTGGCGGCCGTGCACCGGCGCGTACGCGGTGCGTACGCGGTGGTGGCGCAGATCGCGGGCTACGGATTGCTGGCCTTTCGCGACCCGTACGGCATTCGTCCCTTGGCCTTCGGAGTAAACGAAACCGATCAGGGTACCGAGTACATGGTGGCGTCGGAGTCGGTTGCGCTCGACGGCCTCGGGTTCCGCCTGGTGCGCGACGTTGCGCCCGGGGAGGCGATCTTCATCGATTACGACGGCCGCTTTTTTGAGAGCCAGTGTGCCGAAAATCCGAGTCTAAATCCCTGCCTGTTCGAATACGTCTACCTGGCACGCCCCGACTCCATGCTCGATGGCGTGTCGGTGTACGCCGCGCGCCTGCGCCTGGGCGAATATCTCGCGCGCCGGGTGGCCGCGGAATTGCGCACCGGCGAAATCGACGTCGTGATGCCGATCCCGGATTCGAGCCGGCCGGCCGCGATGCAACTGGCCAACAAATTGCATCTGGATTACCGCGAAGGTTTTATCAAGAATCGCTATATCGGCCGCACCTTCATCATGCCGGGGCAGGCCGTGCGCACGAGGTCCGTGCGCCAAAAGCTCAATGCGATCGGCGTGGAGTTCAAGGGTAAGGCCGTGTTGCTCGTGGACGACTCGATCGTGCGGGGAACAACCAGCCAGGAGATCGTGCAGATGGCCCGTGATGCCGGGGCGGCGCGCGTGTACTTTGCGTCGTCGGCGCCACCGGTGCGATTTCCCAATGTCTATGGGATCGACATGCCTACGCGCACCGAGCTTATCGCCAGCTTTCGCAGCGTGCCGGAAATCCAGGGAGCGATAGGCGCCGATGCGCTGGTCTTCCAGGAACTCGAAGACCTCAAACGCGCGGTGCGCGATTGCAATCCGGCATTGCGCCATTTCGAGGCCTCGTGTTTTGATGGCGATTACGTGACCGGCGACGTGAGCCCGGCCTACCTCGATCGCGTCGAGCGTGCCCGGCTGGCACCGCCCCCGTTAGAGGGATCGGGCTTGTCGCAGTTGAGCCTCGCGATCGAAGCCAGCGAGAACTGATCGCGCGCGGGCGCGGCGCTGCTGCGCGTTAGGGGAATGGGAATGGTCAAGGTACCCGATGACATCACCCTGGGCCAGTTGGTGTCCCGCTCGGCCAAGGCGCTGGCACGCGCCGGCCTGGAGCACCGCATCGACATTTTTCGTGACGTCGAAGTGGACGATCCTGCGGTCTCGAGCATGCTCGGACGGGCACATAAAATCCGGGTGCGCATCAGGATCACCGCGGCCAGCTTGCTGTTTGACGCCCAGGACAGCGCGCCGTCGGCCACGAATGAAGCGCTGTTCCACAAGCGTCAAGCGTAGTGTCCGCTAGCGGCCGATTGCGTAGGCAAGCCGACCGTTGCCTGTTGCCGGCGCCACGGGCGCCAGCCCACAGGGCGGCCGTTTTGATAGTTTCTTTCGCGGGTCCCGTGCGGTTTTTTTCATCCATTGCCGTGCTTGCGGTTACGATTTGACCGGCATGTCTACCGAATCTCTCGCTTTCGTTGCCGAAGCGGCGCGCGCGAGCGCGCCCTCCGCTAAGCTCGCGCCCGGTCCCCGGTACTGGCAGGCGCAGGCCAAGGACCGGCTTTGCGTTCGCTTGCAGTTCGTTCCCGCCAGCAAGATCGAGGTCGGGATCTGGTGGAATCGGGTAGGGGGGCGCCCCGACGTGCAGTTAGTCTTTGGCCTGTATGGCAACTCGGTGGAGCTCGGTTCCCTGATGGGCAACGGCTTTGATGCGCCGCAATTTCATCGTTTGGGTTTTGGCACCTTTGCCGTGAACATCGCCGTACAGGCGCTCAAGGCATGCTGCGCGCCATCGGTCCTGGTAGAGGGAGTGCTCTCCAACACCGCGGAGGCCGAGCTTGCAACGCAGGAGCGTCTGCGGCTGGAAGCCAATCGACGCGCATTCTGGCGTCGATTCGGACTCGACGTGGTCAGCCGTGGCGATCCCCCGCTCGACTATCTGGTCGGACGTGTTGGCCGTCTGCACATTGTTCCGACGGGAATGGTTGCCGGGCAGTTTCCCCGCTGCATATCCTTGATGGACTTCGTCCGCGAACGGCCGACCGGTTTTTAGGCAGACAGGCCCCAGTCGAGGCAGATCGTGCAGTCCGGCGCAGAAATCGTTGTCGCACACGTGATCCAGCAGGCGGTGGCTCCCGTATTTTTACTCACGGGGGTCGGCGCCATACTGAGCGTGCTCACCAATCGGCTGTCGCGGATCATCGACCGGTTCCGGACCCTGGACGCATTGGGCGTTGCCCCGCGCGGCCCGTACACGGCGGGCGCGGCGGGTGCGGAGGACGCGGAGCATCATACGATCATGCAACGGCGCGGCGAGATGAAAAATCTGAGCCGGCGCCGCAACTGGATCCATTGGGCCATCACGTCTTGCACGATTTGTGCCTTGCTGATTTGTGTGGTCATCGCGACGCTCTTCCTTGCCTCGGAACTTGGGACGGACCCCTCGCGCCTGGTGGGCCTGCTGTTCGTTACCGCGATGCTGTCGCTGATTGGCGGCCTGCTGTGTTTTTTGCGCGAAATTGCGCTGGCGACGGAACAGTTCGAAGTACGCTCGGTCGGCCGTTAGCTCGCAACGGCCGGTTCAGGCCGCGAGGAAGCGTTCGGTCTGGTTTGCGGCCTGTTGCGCCGCCTCGATGGTGTTGGCCAACAACATGGCAATCGTCATGGGGCCCACGCCCCCGGGAACCGGCGTAATCCAGGATGCCACTTCGCGCACCGACGCAAAATCGACGTCACCGCACAAGCTGCCGTCCGCACGCCGGTTGATGCCGACATCGATGACCACCGCCCCCGGCTTGACCATGTCTGCCGTGATCATTGCCGGACGCCCGATTGCCACTACCAGGATTTCCGCGCGCCGGGTGTGAAAGGACAGGTCGCGCGTGCGCGAATGGCACACCGTTATCGTCGCGTCGGCCGCAAGCAGCAGGCGCGCCATGGGCCGGCCCACGATGTTGGAGCGGCCTACGATGACGGCTTCACGGCCGCACAGCGCAATTCCGGCGCTTGCGAGCAGCGCCATCACGCCCCTGGGCGTGCACGGGATGAAGCGCGGATTTCCCAACGCCAGCGCGCCGACGTTTTCCGTGTGAAAGCCGTCGACATCCTTGTGCGCGGCAACCGCCGCCAGCACCGTCGCCTCATCGATGTGCGGCGGTAGCGGCAGCTGCACCAGGATGCCGTGAATCCGCGGGTCTCGGTTCAGCGCCTCGATACGCTCGATGATCCGCGCCGGCTCGGTATCGGCAGAAAGCACGATGTTTTCCGAATAGATCCCGGCGGCTTCGCACGCAGCCACCTTGTTGCGCACGTACACCGTCGAGGCCGGGTTTTCACCTACCAGCACAACCGCCAGCCCCGGACGCTGACCGCGCGCCGCCAGCGCCGCGACCTGATCGCGGAATTGCTCCCGCAATCGTAGTGCCGTTGCCTTGCCATCGAGGATCGAAGCGCTCATGTTGGTCTTTCTTATGTCGATCAAAACGGGCGCGGGCCGGCGCGCGCGCCCGCAAGGCGGGATCTAGTTGGAGCGCATTTGCGCCTGGGTCAGATTGCTCTCCGGTGCGACGCTGTGCGTGAGCCAGACGTTGCCGCCGATGGTTGAACCGCGACCGATCGTGATGCGGCCCAAAATCGTCGCGCCGGCATAGATAACGACGTCGTCCTCCACGATCGGGTGCCGGGCGACGCCCTTGATAAGATTGCCCTCGCTGTCGGCCGGAAAGCGCTTGGCACCCAGCGTCACGGCCTGGTAGAGCCGCACGCGCTCGCCGACGACCGTAGTCTCGCCGATCACGACGCCCGTCCCGTGATCGATGAAAAAGCTCGCGCCGATGCTCGCGCCTGGATGGATATCGACCCCGGTGCGGGTATGCGCGATTTCCGAGATCAGACGCGCGATTAGGCGCGCACCCAATCGATGCAGGGCATGGGCGAAGCGGTAGAGCATGATCGCCGTGGTGCCCGGATAGCAAAGCAACACTTCCGAGATGCTGTTGGCTGCGGGATCGCCCTGAAACGCGGCGTGCAGGTCGCTGACGACCCGGGCCCGAATCGCTGGCAGCTGCGCGGCAAACTCGCGCGTGATCTGCCCTGCCATGCTGGCAAGATCGGCCTCGTCGAGTTCGGCATGCTGGCCCTCGAAAAGCAAGCCGCGACGAAGCTGCTCGGACAAAAGGGTCAAAGCCACGTTGAGCGTGTCGCCGACAAAAAAGTCAATGCTCTCATCGGTAAGGTCGGTGCCGCCGAAGTGCGTGGGAAACAATGCCGCCCGCAGCCGTTCCACTACCTCGGAAATTGTCTCGCGCGAAGGCAATTCGCGGATCCGTCCCAGGTGGCGCACGCTGTGCGTGACCTCGCGCGAGGTTCGCAAATCCGCTACCACCGATTTCAGATCCCAAAGCGGTTGCACGATGCGCGCACCGCGGCCCGATACCCCCTCTTTGCCCAATTCCGTGCTCCGTGCGAAGTCAGACCAGCCGTTGCTGTGCGCCGACGGCATGGTTATGGAGCAATGTTACTGCAAGAGTGCGCCGTCGACCGCGGCTCGCGGCGAAGACCCACCGACCGGGCAGTCGGTGGCTATCCCGGCGCGCTAGCGCAAGTATCGCAGCAGGAATCGCCCCGGATCGACCGCGGCGCACAACGGCATCTCGATCGGCGCGGGTTCGCCGTTGATCTGCGATGCGAGTAGTTCGCCTAGCAGCGGCGCCAGGCTCAGCCCGCGCGAGCCGAGTGCGCTCAGGCAATAAAGGCCTGGCAGGCGCGGCAGGTCCGCAAGATGGGCCCCGCGGTATCGCGCAGCATCCAACAAGCATCGGGTCTCGTCGACCACGGCGCCGGCAAGCGGGAGGCGGTCCTGAGAAATACAGCGGCGCCCGGAAAAGTCGCCATCGGGCGCGGCCGCAGGAGCCTGCGCGAGCAGTTGCGCCAGGCGCTGCAGATTGGCGCGATGGGCGCGTACGACATCGTCGGCAAGCGCCTCGGTCCCATCGGATCCGTCGTGCCGGGATTCGCTTGCTGGATACGGGTCATAGGTCGCGCCCACGGCAGCGCTGCCGAGCAACGGTGGAATGAGGTAGCCCTCTCCGCTGATACCGGCACGCAATTCGGCCAGGGCAGGGGGTTTCAACAGGGAAATTCTGCCCCCGAGCTCTTGCATCGGGGCGTGACGCAGATCGAGCAAGCGCGCCAGATCGATCGCATTGGCCAGGACCAATACGGGGGCCTCGTAGCGCCGGCCCTTGCGATCTTGAACGCGCCAGCCGAGCTCGATTCGCCCGACCCGGCAGACGTCGGAATCGAAGATTGCGCCAGGCGTGGCCGCGGACACGTTCGATGCCGCCCTCGCCGCTTCGATCATCGCGCTACACCAGCGGGGCACGGCCACCACGGCACCGCGTGCGAACCAGATGCCGCCGTGGCGCGGCGCAAGGCCAATCCGCGCGGCGGCCTCTTTTGCGTCGAGGAAGACCGCGTACTCCTCGGGCCACGCGGCTTGTTGCAAACGTGCGCGCAGCAGCTGCGCCAGCTCCGGATTGTCCGCCTGCTGGAAGACGCCGCACTGCGCCCAGAGCTCTTTGCCGGCAATACCGCGCAGAGGCTGGTCCAGATGTTCCAGCAGCCCTTGACTGAAAAGATATCCGGCGCGCGACAGACGCGAGGCCAGGTTGTCGTCGGCGCTGAGCAGCGGATGCAGCAATCCCGCCGGTAGCCCGGAGGCGCCGCGGGCGCTTGCGCCTGCGCGCTCGAGCAGCGTTACCCGCCAGCCGCGCCGGCGCAGCGCATAAGCGCTGGCGCACCCGGCCAGTCCCGCGCCGACGACGATGGCATGCTGTTCGCCCGCATACGCCGCGGGGGGCTCGAGCGGCCGCATTTTCCAGCGCGGGGCAAAGCGCGCCCGTAGCATTTCGCGTTTGCTGCCAAAGCCCTTTGGCAGCTCGATCTCGAATCCGCTAGCTGCGAGCGCCTCGCGCACGGCCCGCGCGCAGGTGTAGGTGGCCGCGGTTGCATCCGTGCGCGCAAGCCGCGCTAAGGCCCGCAGCAGGTGCGGATCCCACATCTCGGGATTGCGATCGGGGGCAAACCCGTCCAGGTAAAACGCATCGGCGCCCAGTTGCAGGCGGCAGGCGATTGCCAGCGCATCGCCCAGGGCCAGCGTCAATACGACCCTTGCATCATCGAACTCGATCCGGTGCAGACCGGCCACCAACAGTGGCCAGCGCGCTGCCAGCTGCGAGCGAAGATCTCCCAGTGGATCGCAGCTTGGGGACGGATCGGCGGCTCGCGCCGGGGTGGACCGTGCGGGCGTTCGTAGGTCCTGGGCGCGCAGGGGATGCTTCTCCATCGAGACAAAATGCAGCCGCTGCGGACGCTGCGGATCATTGCGCCAGGCCTGCCAGGTCGCCAAGAAGTTGGTTCCCAGGCCAAAGCCCGTCTCGACAATGACGAACTGGCGCCGGGCGGCCCAGCGCCGGGGAAGATCATTGCCGCCAAGAAAAACGTGTTGCGCCTGGCCCAGCGCCCCGTCGCGGCTGGCGTAGCGATCACCGTAGCCGTAAGAGTACGGATTGCCGTCTTGATCGAACTCCAGTGTCCGCGGCTCCAGGCTAAGACTCATGGCCTTGCCGCAACGCAGCAGCACCGCGGGCGCGGCGCGCTCGCTGGCAAAGCGCCACTGCGGGTAGTGCGCAACACCGTACGCAATGTTTCCATGGGATGATTGTCGCGCGAATGACTGCGCCTTGCGGTGACGCGGCGTAGTTTGGACGGCCCTGGTAGATCCCCGCGCGCAGGGGGTCACGGGAACTTTTCCAGGTTAAACGACACCCGCGGACTCGGCGCCGGGAGAAGCCGATCCTCAAGGAGAGCTTGGTGGCACGGGAGGGCATGGCGCCGGCGGCCGCAGACACTTTTCCACGGCTGTTGCTCTGGCACGCGCGCGTGCGGCCGGAGCACGCGGCGCTGCGCGAAAAGGATCTGGGGATCTGGCAGACCTGGACCTGGTCGGACCTCGCCGCCGAGGTCCGCCTGCTCGCTGCCGCGCTGCATCAGCTGGGTCTGGGGCGTGGCGCTCACGTGGCGATCATCGGCGAGAACCGGCCACGACTTTATGCCGCGATGCTCGCGACCCAGTCTCTGGGCGCGGTCCCGGTGCCGCTGTATCAGGACGCGATTGCGGCCCAGATGGTCTACGTTTTCCAGGACGCACAAATCGAGTACGCGATCGTCGAGGACCAGGAACAGGTCGACAAGATGCTCGAGGTGCGCGAACAGTACCCGGGGCTGGCGCACATCGTCTTTGACGAGCCCCGCGGGCTGCGCCATTACGAGCAACCGGGCCTCATCTCGTACGACGAGCTGCTATTGCGCGGCACCGATTTTGCCGCCGACAACGCGGAATACTTCGACGAGCAGGTCGCCGCCACGGCCGCCGGCGACACCGCGGCGCTGTTCTACACCTCTGGGACTACCGGGCGGCCCAAGGGCGTGGTCCAGACCCACGCGGCGCTGATCGGCCGCGCGCGTGCGGCAACCGTGTTCGACCACCTGGGGCCGGACGAGGACGTGCTCGCTTACCTGCCGCTTGCCTGGATCGGACAGAACATCTTTTCCTATGCGCAGGCGCTGTTCGCCGGCTACACGGTCAACTGCCCCGAATCACCGTCGACGGTGGCCAACGACATGCGCGAGATCGGCCCGACCTACTACTTCGCGCCACCACGGGTGTTCGAAGCAATGCTGACCCAAGTGATGATCCGGATGGAGGACGCCGGGCGGATCAAGCGAGCATTGTTCCATCACTTCATGGAGGTCGGCCGCCGTGTTGGCGGCCGGATCCTGGAGCGCAAGCCGGTGAGCGCTGCGATGCGGCTGCGGTACGCGCTGGGCGACCTGCTGGTCTATGGGCCGCTGCGCAACCAGCTCGGCCTGAGCCGAGTCAAGGTGGCGTATACCGCCGGCGAGGCGATCGGTCCGGACCTGTTCGCCTTCTACCGCTCGTTAGGCGTGAACCTCAAGCAGCTCTACGGCTCGACCGAGACTGCGGTGTTCGTCTGCATGCAGCCCGACGGCCAGGTGCGGGCCGACTCGGTCGGGCCACCGGTCGAGGGTGTCGAACTGCGGATCGCCGAGAACGGCGAGGTGCTGGTTCGCAGCCCGGGGCTGCTCAAGGAATACCATCGCAACCCGGAGGCCACGGCCGAAGTGCGTGACGCCGACGGCTGGTTCCACACCGGCGACGCCGGGCTGCTCGATGCCGACGGCCATCTGCGGATCATCGACCGCGCTGCCGATGTCGGCCGACTCGCCGACGGCACCCTTTTCGCCCCCAAGTACATTGAGAACAAGCTCAAGTTCTTCCCCCAAATCAAGGAGGCAGTGGCCTTTGGCGACGGCCGCGATCGGGTGTGCGCATTCATCAATATCGACCTGGAGGCCGTAGGCAACTGGGCCGAGCGTCGGGCGCTGGCGTACGCCGGCTACGTCGACCTGGCCAGCAAGCCCGAGGTGCTCGAGCTAGTTGCCGGCTGTGTCGACAAGGTCAATGCCGACCTGGCCGCCGATCCGCTGCTGGCGAACACGCAGATCCACCGCTTCCTGGTCCTACATAAAGAACTCGACCCCGACGACGACGAGCTCACCAGGACGCGCAAGGTGCGGCGGCGCTTCGTCGCGCAGAAGTACCAGGTGCTGGTCGATGCCTTGTACGCCGGGCGCGCGTCCGAGTACATCGAGACCGAGGTGCGCTTCGAGGACGGTCGCGTCGGCAAGGTGGCGGCGATGCTGGAGCTGCGCGCTGCCAAGACCTTCGCGCCGGTGGCGCGGGCCGCATGAAGCACGCGCGCCGCCGCCGCTGCGGCCCCCGGGGCGCGAGGCAAGCGTGAGCGCCTCGGACGTGAGCCGCACAGGGCAAATCGGCAATGTGCTGCTGCAGGTCGAGCATGCGTCATTGACATTTGGCGGCGTTAAGGCGCTGACCGACATCTGCTTCGATGTCCGCGAACGCGAGATCCGCGCGATCATCGGCCCCAACGGCGCCGGTAAGAGCTCCTTGCTCAATCTGATCAACGGGGTCTACACGCCCGTTGCCGGCACGATCAGCTACCGCGGCCAGGTGCGCAAACGGATGCATCCGGTTGACGCCGCACGCATGGGAATCGCGCGCACCTTCCAGAGCCTGGCGTTGTTCAAGGGAATGAGCGTGCTCGACAACATCATGACCGGGCGCACGCTGCGGATGCGCTCGGGACTGCTGGCGCAGGCACTGCGCATCGGCCCGGCGGCACGCGAAGAGATCGAGCACCGCAAGGTGGTCGAGGGGATCATCGACTTTCTCGAAATCCAGCCCTACCGGCGCCAACCGGTCGGCATGCTGCCCTACGGACTGCAGAAACGCGTCGACCTTGGCCGCGCGCTGGCGCTGGAGCCGCAACTGCTGCTGCTCGACGAGCCAATGGCGGGGATGAATCTGGAGGAGAAGCAGGACATGTGCCGCTTCATCCTCGACGTCAATGACGAATTCGGCACCACCATCGTGCTGATCGAACACGACATGGGTGTGGTGATGGACATCTCCGACCGGGTGGTGGTGCTCGACTACGGGCGCAAAATCGGCGATGGCACGCCCAACGAAGTGCATGCCAACCGGGATGTCATCAATGCCTACCTCGGGATCGCGCACTGAGCGCGGCACTGTACGTCCATGGACACGACCATGAGCAGCGCCATCGTCGCGCGGCTACGCCAGCACTGGCCGGTGGTGCTGCTCGCCACGCTGCTCGCCGCTGGCCTGGCGGCACCGCTCGCCACGGGCGTCGCGACTACCGGCTTCTTTCTCGAGGTGCTGCTGGGCGGATTGATGGCCGGGGTGCTGTATTCGCTGGTCGCCCTCGGCTTCGTGCTGATCTACAAGGCATCGGGGGTGTTCAATTTCGCGCAGGGGGCGATGGTGCTGTTTGCCGCACTGGCGACCGCTCGCCTGGCCGAACATATGCCGCTAGCGCTGGCGGCGGCGCTGGCCTTGCTGCTGATGATCGGCTTCGCCGTCATCGTCGAGCGCCTGGTGCTGCGGCCGCTGGTCAACCAGAGCGCCGTGGCGCTGCTGATGGCGACCCTGGGAATCAGCACTTTCCTCGAGGGCTTCGGTCAAGCCGTCTGGGGCAACGACATCTACCGCATCGATCTTGGGCTTCCGAAGGAACCGATGATCGTCGGGGCGCAGAGGTTCGCAGGTGGAATCCTGATCAGCCGCGAGGACCTGGCCGCGGCGATTGTGGTCGGTGCCCTGGTTCTGGTCCTCGGGTTGTTCTTCCAGAAGACCGCGACCGGCAGAGCGCTGCGCGCGGTCGCCGATGATCACCTAGCGGCGCAGGCTATCGGCATACCCTTGAATCGCATCTGGGTGATCGTCTGGTCGGTGGCCGGCTTCGTCGCGCTGATCGCCGGACTGGTCTGGGGTTCGAAGCTCGGCGTCCAGTTCTCGCTCTCGCAAGTGGCGCTCAAAGGGCTTCCGGTGGCAATTCTCGGCGGACTGACCTCGGTTCCCGGGGCGATCCTTGGCGGCCTGATCATTGGGGTCGGCGAGAAATTCGCCGAAGTCTTCCTTGGCCAGGCGCTGGCCCGCTGGTTCCATCTCGAAGGTGGCGGCATCGAGCAGTGGTTTGCCTACGTGCTGGTGCTCGCCTTCCTGCTGGTGCGGCCCGAGGGCCTGTTCGGTGAACGCCACATCGACCGCGTCTGACGCCTCCGGGGCCCTGATGCTGTACCGCGAAAACGGCCAGTTCAAGACCAGCTACGCCGCTGACCAGCAGTTGCTGCCGATCGCGCAGGACCGCTGGTTCATGGTCGCTTTGATCGCGTTCTGCTTTTTCGCGGTGCCGCTGATTGCCAGCGATTATGTCTTGCGGGCGCTGGTCATTCCGTTCCTGATCCTGACCATCGCCGCGATCGGCCTGAACATCCTGGTCGGCTACTGCGGCCAGATCTCGCTGGGAAGCGCTGGCTTCATGGGCGTAGGCGCATACGTGGCCTACAACCTCACCGTGCGTGTCCCACAGCTCAATTTCCTGGTGGTGCTGCTGCTCTCCGGTGGCAGCGCCGCGCTGGTGGGCATTGCGTTCGGAACTCCCAGCCTGCGGATCAAGGGCCTGTACCTTGCCGTCGCCACCTTGGCGGCGCAGTTCTTCCTTGACTGGGCCTTCGCCCGCTTGCCCTGGTTTACCGCCGATTCGCCTTCCGGTTCGGTATCGACCAATCCGATCGAGCTGCTCGGCTGGAGGGTCGAACGCCCGGTCGATAAGTACCTGCTGGTGCTCGGCTTGCTTTGCCTGTTGACACTGGCAGGCAAGAATCTGAGCCGCTCGCATATCGGCCGCTCGTGGATGGCGACGCGCGACATGGACGTTGCCGCCGAGGTCATCGGCGTGCGCCCGATAGTGGCCAAGCTCAGCGCTTTTGCGGTCAGCTCGTTTTACGCCGGCGTCGCCGGCGCGCTCTGGGGCTTCATCCATCTGGGCTCGTGGGAGCCGGCGGCGTTCAGCGTCACGATGTCGCTTAACCTGCTGTTCATGATTATCATCGGCGGCCTGGGATCGATGGTCGGCAGCTTCTTCGGTGCCGCGTTCTTCGTCCTTTTGCCGTTGCTGCTGAATCGCATCCCGGGGATGCTCGGGATCGACCTGTCGACCGCGATGAAGTCTCACATGGAGGCGATGATCTTCGGCGGCCTGATCGTAATCTTTCTTGCGATCGAGCCCCATGGACTTGCGCGCCTGTGGGCGATCGGCAAGGAAAAGCTGCGCATCTGGCCGTTTCCACACTAACTGCCCTGGCCGAACAATTGCAAACAAGGAGCCCGAAATGAAAATGACAATGCCGAACTCGATCGGCTGGATCGCCGCCGCAGCCTGCGCCGCTGCGGGCCTGGCGAGCACAGCTGCGGCCGAGGACGCGAAGGCAGCCAAGGAGCAGTTCATTCCGCTGCTGGTCTACCGCACCGGTCCGTATGCCCCGAATGGCACCCCCTGGGCCGACGCCAAGCAGGACTACATCAAGCTGATCAATGCCCGCGACGGCGGTGTGAACGGCGTCAAGCTGACCTACGAAGAATGCGAGACCGAGTACAAGACCGATCGCGGGGTCGAGTGTTACGAGCGCCTCAAAGGCAAGGGTCCGACCGGCGCCACGCTGTTCGACCCGCAATCGACCGGGATCACGTTTGCGCTCACGGAGCGCGCACCAGTCGACAAGATCCCGTTGATGACGCTTGGCTATGGCCGCTCCGAATCGCAGGACGGCCAGGTGTTCAAGTGGAACTTCCCGCTGCTCGGAACCTACTGGACCGCGGCCGACGTGTTGGTGCAGGAAATCGCCAAGAGAGAGGGCGGGTTCGAGAAGCTTAAGGGCAAGAAGATCGCGCTCGTATACCATGATTCGCCATTCGGCAAGGAGCCGATACCGCTGCTCGAGGAGCGCGCCAAGCTGGACGGCTTCACGCTGGTCAAGATCCCGGTGACGGCGCCGGGAGTCGAGCAAAAATCGGTGTGGCTCGAGGTACGCCAGCAGCATCCCGATTACGTGTTGCTCTGGGGTTGGGGGGTGATGAATTCGACCGCGCTCAAGGAAGCCCAGGCAACGGCGTTCCCGCGCGATCACCTGCTGGGCGTCTGGTGGTCGGGGGCCGAGCCGGACGTCAAGGATGTCGGCGAGGGCGCAAAAGGCTACAGCGCGCTGACGATCCAGTACGGCGCGGGCCTGAGCAAGGTGCAGAAGGACATCCTGAAGTACGTGTACGACAAGGGCCAGGGAACGGGTCCGCGTGAGGAGGTCGGCACGGTGCTCTACAACCGCGGGCTGATCATCCAGATGCTCAGCGTCGAGGCGGTGCGACGCGCCCAGGAGCGCTACGGCAAGGGCAAGCCGATGACCGGCGAGCAGGTCCGCTGGGGGCTGGAGAACCTCGCGCTCGACCAGAAAAAGCTCGATGCGCTGGGGTTCGGCGAGATGCTCAAGCCGCTCGGCACCTCATGCATCGACCACCTCGGTGCCTCCTATGCGCGGATCCAGACCTGGGACGGCAGTAAATGGGTGGCAGGCGAGCTCTACGAGGCCGACCAGCAGATCATCAAGCCGATGGTGCGCAGCGCCGCCGACGCCTACGCCGCATCGAAGAACATCACGCGCCGTACCGGGCAGGACTGCCAGAGCTGAGCGATGTGGGCGGCGCGCACGCTCGGCGGACGGACGACCCGTTGAACAATGGACCTTGCTTCTCGTTCGGTACCCACTAGCAGCAAGGCGCGCGCCGCCGATGCCGGGTGCGGCGCGCTGCTGGAGGTCAATGGTATCGAGGTGGTGTACAGCCACGTCATCCTGGTGCTCAAGGGCGTGTCGCTGTCGGTGCCACGTGGCGGCATCGTCGCCCTGCTGGGCGCCAACGGCGCTGGCAAGACCACCACCCTGCGGGCGGTTTCGAACCTGTTGCGCAGCGAGCGCGGCGAGGTGACCAAGGGCAGCATCGTCTACGACGGCCAGCGCATCGAACGCCTGTCACCCTATGACCTGGTGCGCCGCGGCGTGGTCCAGGTGATGGAGGGCCGGCACTGCTTCGCTCATCTGAGCATCGAGGAGAACCTGCTCACGGGTGCATACACCGGGTCGGCGACGGGATCGGCGGCAAGCACGGCTGCGTCCACCGCCGATGCGATCGAGCGCGTCTACAGCTACTTCCCACGGCTCAAGACCCGGCGCGCGAGCCTTGCCGGATATACCTCGGGAGGCGAACAGCAGATGTGCGCGATCGGCCGCGCGCTGATGGCGCGACCGTCGATGATCCTGCTCGACGAGCCGTCGATGGGGCTGGCGCCGCAGGTGGTCGAGGAGATCTTCGGCATCGTCCACGACCTCAATACGCGCGAGGGCGTGTCGTTCCTGCTGGCCGAGCAAAACGCCAACATCGCGCTGCGCTATGCGCGCCACGGCTACATCCTCGAGAACGGACGGGTAGTGATGGACGGCGACGCCGAATCGCTGGCGAGCAACGAGGACGTGAAGGAGTTCTACCTTGGCCTGTCGCGCGACGGCCGGCGCAGCTTCCGCGAGGCCAAGTTCTATCGCCGTCGCAAGCGCTGGCTGGCCTAGTACCAAAATGCCTTTCGCGAGATCGCCCCTGCCGGGGAAAAAAGCTCGGCAAACCGGTAAGAAACGCCAGCAAGGAGAGTCCGATGTCGGATCATTTCGATGCCCTGGAGACCCGCGATCCCGAGGAACGCGAACGTGATCTTGCCCGGCGGTTGCCGCAACTGCTCGCGGCCGCGTTGCGCGCACCGGGCTGGCGAGGCCAACTCGGCGCGCTCGACCCGACGAGCATCGACTCGCGAGCGGCGCTAGCGCGGCTGCCGCTGCTGCGCAAATCGGACCTGATCGGCCTGCAGGCGGCAACGCCGCCGCTGGCCGGACTGGTCCCCGGCGCGATGTCCGATTTTGGCCGCGTATTCGCCTCGCCCGGTCCGATCCACGAAGTCGAAGGGCGCCGCGATGACTGCTGGCGCTCGGCCCGTGGCCTGTTTGCCGCCGGACTGCGCGCCGGCGACCTGGTGCTGAACACCTTTTCGTACCACCTGAGTCCCGGCGGCTTCATTCTCGACGCCGGTGCTCGAGCGCTGGGCTGCACCGTCATTCCAGCGGGGCCGGGAAACACCGAGCAGCAGATCATGCTGCTGGCACACCTGCAGCCTTGCGCCTACTGCGGTACTCCGGACTTCCTGAAAATCCTGCTCGAGGCGGCCGAGCGGGCCGGCGTCCGCAACCCGCTGCGCAAGGCGGTGGTGTCTGGCGCCGCGTTTCCCTCCTCGCTGCAAGCCGAGTTCCAGGCGCGCGGCATCGAGGCCTACCAGATTTACGCAACCGCGGACCTGGGCCTGGTCGCGTACGAGACACCCGGGCGCGCGGGAATGGTGGTCGCCGAGGACGTCTTGCTCGAGATCGTCCGCACGGGTACCGGCGACCCGGTTGCCGATGGCGAGGTCGGCGAGGTGGTGGTCACCTCGTTTGATCCGGACCGGCCCTGGATCCGGTTGGCCCTAGGAGACCTCTCGGCGATCGTGCCCGGCGCCTCGACCTGCGGGCGCACCAATCTGCGGATCCGCGGCTGGCTGGGCCGCGCGGATCAGACAACCAAGGTCAAAGGGATGTTCGTTCGCCCCGAGCAGATCGCCGAACTGCTCCGCCGGCACCCCGAGGTCGAACGGGCACGCCTGATCGTCAGCCGCAACAACGATGCTGACGTAATGATCCTGCGCGTCGAGGCCCGGCAGAGCCCGGGACTGGAGACAAGCGTCGCCCAGACCCTGAGATCGATCACCAAGCTCGGCGGCCAGGTCGAGCGGCTTGATCGCGGGAGCCTGCCGAACGACGGCAAGGTGATCGAGGATACTCGGGCATGAAAGTCCTGGTGCTTCCGGTAACGGCGTTTGCCCAGAACTGCTCGATCCTGGGTTGCGAGGACACGCGCGAAGCGGCAATTGTCGATCCCGGCGGCGACCTGGACCCGATCGTCGAGCAGTTGGCGGCGCTCTCGCTGACCCCGACGAAGATCTTCCTCACGCATGGTCACCTTGACCATTGCGCTGGTGCTCCGGAACTTGCGCGCCGTCTGAGCATTCCGATCGAAGGTCCCCAGGAAGCCGATCGCTTCTGGATGGACCGGATAGCCGAGGCGGCGCAGCGATACGGGTTTCCTCCGGCCCAGCCCTTTGTACCCGACCGCTGGCTGCAGGATGGGGACACGGTGAGGTTCGGCCGGCAAATGATGCACGTGCTTCACTGTCCGGGCCACACGCCTGGCCATGTCGTGTTTTTCCACGCCGCCGCTCGCGTCGCCTTTGTCGGCGACGTGCTCTTCGCGGGCTCGATCGGCCGTACCGACTTCCCGCGCGGCAATCACGCCGATCTGCTGACATCGATCCGCGACAAGCTCTGGCCGCTGGGCAGCGATGTCAGCTTTGTCCCGGGACATGGTCCGATCTCCACCTTTGGCGAGGAGCGGCGCGCCAACCCGTTCGTGGGCGACTTCGCCAGCGCGCAAGGCTCGTAACGCTGCGCGGTATCAATGCGCGTTATCGGTACGCAGCGCCGGCGATAGCGGCGCGTCCTCGCTCCACCAGCCGCCGCCGAGCGCGGCATACAGGGCGACCGTATCTTGCAGGCGCTGCGCGACCGCACCCAGGTAGCCCAGGCGGGCCTGCTGGTACTGCGCGTCGGCAACGAGCAGATCGAGGTAACCGGCCGTTCCGGCCTCGAAGTTGGCGCGCGTTAGCTTTTCGCTCTCGGAAGCGGCGGCCAGCGCATCGACCTGGGCGCGCAGCGCCTGCGCGTCGTGGTCCAGTGCACGCATCGTGTCGGCGACCTGCTCTAAGGCGGTGAGGACGGTTACCTGATACTGCGCCAGGGCGGCGTCGTAGGCATCGATCGCCGCCTTGCGCGTATACCACTGGGTACCGCCGCTGAAGATGGATCCGGCCAGGCTCGCCTC
>Ga0209415_10000279_pt1 | contig 91289 bp, 81 predicted proteins | sample PeaSoiSIISIP2007_FD_187696 | JGI IMG/M metagenome (GOLD analysis project Ga0209415, IMG submission 187696) | Peat soil microbial communities from Weissenstadt, Germany - SII-SIP-2007 (SPAdes) (version 2) | ecosystem: Environmental > Terrestrial > Soil > Wetlands > Peat | place: Germany... | reverse complement strand
TGGTCCACAATCATCCCTCCGGCGACACCACGCCATCAAAGAGCGACATCGAAATGACGCGCGCCGTGGCGCAGGCTACGGCGGCCGTCGGCGTCGCCGTGCACGACCACGTCATCATCGGCCGCGGCCGGCATTCCAGCTTCAAGAGTCTGGGACTGCTGTAGCCCGCCGGTTGCGCTCGGCGGGCGCCTGGGCTAAGCCCTAGAGCGGTTCCGCGAGCGGCAGGCGCACGATGATCCCACGCTACAGCCGGCCCGAGATGAGCGCCATCTGGGAGCCCGAGAACCGCTTCCGGATCTGGCTCGACATCGAGATCCACGCCGCCGACGCGCTCGCCGCGGCCGGCATCATTCCGGCGAGCGCCGCCCGCGCGCTGCGCGAGAAGGGCGCGTTCGAGGTCGCCCGCATCGACGAGATCGAGCGCGAGACCAAGCACGATGTCGTCGCCTTTCTCACCAACCTCGCCGAGCATGTCGGGCCCGAGGCGCGCTTCGTGCATCAGGGCATGACCTCGAGCGACGTGCTCGACACTTGCCTGGCGCTGCAGTTGAAGCAGGCCTCCGACATCCTGCTGGCCGGCCTCGACGCCCTCCTCGCGGTCCTGAAGCGGCGCGCCTTCGAGCACAAGCTCACCCTCACCGTCGGCCGCAGCCACGGCATCCACGCCGAACCCACGACCTTCGGCCTCAAACTCGCGGGCTTTTACGCCGAGTTCGCGCGCGCCCGCCTGCGGCTCGAGCGCGCCAAGGACGAGATCGCGACCTGCGCCATTTCGGGCGCGGTCGGCACCTTCGCCAATGTCCCGCCCGAGGTCGAGGAGCATGTGGCGCGCGCCTTGGGCCTCGCGCCGGAGCCGATCTCGACCCAGATCATTCCGCGCGACCGCCACGCCTATTTCTTCGCCACGCTCGCCGTCATCGCCGGCTCGATCGAGCGCCTCGCCCTGGAGATCCGCCATCTCCAGCGCAGCGAGGTGCGCGAGGCCGAGGAGTATTTTGCGCCGGGACAGAAGGGCTCCTCGGCGATGCCGCACAAGCGCAACCCGGTGCTGGCGGAGAATCTCACGGGGCTGGCGCGGCTCATCCGCTCAACCGTCGTGCCGGCGCTCGAGAATGTGGCGCTGTGGCACGAGCGCGACATCTCGCATTCGGCGGTGGAGCGGGTGATCGCGCCCGACGCCACCATCGCGCTCGACTTCGCGCTGGCGCGACTGACCGGCCTCATCGACAAGCTCATCGTCTATCCCGAGGCGATGCGGCGCAATCTCGACCGGCTCGGCGGGCTGGTCAATTCGCAGCGCGTTCTGTTGGCGCTGACCCAGGCCGGGATGAGCCGCGAGGATGCCTACCGCGCCGTGCAGCGCAACGCCATGCCGGTGTGGGAGGGCAAGGGCCGCTTCCTCGATCTCCTGCAAAAGGACACGGAGGTCGCGCGCTATCTCTCGCCGGAAGCGCTCGCGAGGCAGTTCGACGAGGCCTATCACACCAAACACGTCGATGCGATCTTCCGCCGCGTCTTCGGCGAGGGCTGAGGCGCGGTGGCGCAGTGGCTAGCGCGGCGCGCCGTACTGCTTCCGCGCTTCGGCGGCATAATGCTCGAGTTCGAGCTGCACCCGCGTCGCATCGATGCCGACGCCCTTGGCGGCGAAATCCCGCGTGACGGTATCGACGATCTCGGCATCGCCGTGATGGGCGAGTCCGGCCGCGACCAACTCGTTCGCGTAGGTTTCCGCCGCCGCCCCGGTCAGCCCCAGGCGCTCCGCCGCCCATATCCCGAAAAGCTTGTTCCGCCGCGCCCGGACCTTGAAGGCCAGTTCCTGTTCCTGCTGAAACTTGCGCTCGTACCCCTTCTCGCGCTCATCGAAGCTCGACATGCGTGATTCCGTCCTGTTCCTTGCTCGTCGACGCCTGCCGCCAGTATACGAACAGGGCGCCGTATGTGCACACTGGTAATCCTGCGCCGACCGGGCCACGACTGGCCGGTCATCATCGGCGCCAACCGCGACGAGATGATGGACCGGCCCTGGCAGCCGCCCGGCCGCCACTGGCCCGACCGGCCCGAAATTGTCGCCGGACTGGACGAGCTCGCCGGCGGCTCCTGGCTCGGGCTTAACGACCACGGCGTGGCGGCGGGGGTGCTGAACCGCCACGGCTCGCTCGGGCCGGCGCCGGGGCAGCGCTCGCGCGGCGAACTGGTGCTCGAGGCGCTCGACCATGCCGACGCGGCCGCGGCAGCGGAAGCGCTGGAAGCGCTCGAGCCGCGCGCCTACCGCACCTTCAACCTGATCGTCGCCGACGAGCGCGACGCGTTTTGGCTCCGGCACGCCGATCCTAGCGGCGCGCTGCCGATCACCGCGACGCCGCTCGGCCCCGGCCTGTCGATGATCGCGGCCGGCGACCTCGACGCCGCCGACACGCCGCGGCTGCGCCGTTACCGCCCGCTTTTCGCCGCCGCCGCGCCGCCCGATCCGGAGCGCGGCGATTGGACCGCGTGGCAGACTCTCCTCCTCGATGACCGCTTCGCGCCGAGCGACGGACCCCAGGGCGCGATGCGCTTCGTGGCCGAGCACGGCTTCGCCACGGTGTCGAGCGCGCTGATTGCGCTGCCGGCGGTCGGCCGGGCCGAGCTGCGGCCCCAGTTCCGATTCGCCGCGCATCGGCCCAAGGCCGTGCCGTGGCGCGAAATTTCCCTCTGAGGCTGGCCCGCCGCGCCGGCGCGAAGCGGCGTTGAGTGGCACGCCTGTCCTTGCTATAGAGCGGCCACCCACCGGCTACTGTCCCTTGCCAAGGCAGGTCCCCCATGACCCGGCGCAAGCAGATCTACGAAGGCAAGGCCAAAGTGCTCTTCGAAGGCCCCGAGCCCGGCACGATCGTCCAGTATTTCAAGGACGACGCGACCGCCTTCAACAACAAGAAGAAAGGCACGATCACCGGCAAGGGCGTGCTCAACAACCGCATCAGCGAATTCCTGATGATGAAGATCGCCGAGATCGGCATTCCCACGCATTTCGTGCGCCGGCTCAACATGCGCGAGCAGCTCGTGCGCGAGGTCGAGATCATCCCGATCGAGGTGGTCATCCGCAACATCGTGGCGGGCTCGCTCGCCAAGCGCTTCGGCATTGACGAGGGCACGGCCCTCACGCGCTCGATCGTCGAGTATTATTACAAGAACGACGCGCTCGACGACCCCATGGTGTCGGAAGAGCACATCACCGCCTTCGGCTGGGCGACCACGCAGGACATCGACGAGATCATGGCGATGTCGCTGCGCATCAACGACTTCCTCACCGGCCTGTTCCTCGGCGTCGGCATCAAGCTGGTCGATTTCAAGCTCGAGTTCGGCCGGCTCTTCAGCAATGACGAGATGCGGATCGTGCTCGCCGACGAGATCAGCCCGGACAATTGCCGCCTTTGGGACCTCAAGACCAACGAGAAGCTCGACAAGGACCGCTTCCGCCGCGATCTTGGCCGGGTCGAGGAGGCCTATCAGGAGGTGGCGCGCCGTCTCGGCATCCTGCCCGAGGGCGGCCCCGGCGACCTCAAGGGACCGCAGCTGATGCAATGAAGGCGCGGGTCCACATCATGCCGAAAGAGGGCGTGCTCGACCCGCAGGGCAAGGCGATCGGCCACGCCCTCGCTGCGCTCGGCTTCGCCGGCGTGGGCGAGGTCCGCCAGGGCAAGGTGATCGATTTGGATCTCGCCGAGACCGACCCGGCCCGCGCCCGCGCCACGGTCGAGGAGATGTGCCGGAAGCTTTTGGCCAACACGGTGATCGAAGGCTTCCGCGTCGAGATCATGGGCTGAGCCATGCAAGCCGCGATCATCGTCTTTCCCGGCTCGAACCGCGAGCAAGACGTGTTCGACGCCCTCCATCGCAGCGCCGGCCGCAAACCGCTCAAGGTCTGGCACCGCGACAGCCAATTGCCCAAGGCCGATCTCATCGTCATCCCCGGCGGCTTCGCCTATGGCGATTATCTGCGCTGCGGCGCCATGGCGGCGCATTCGCCGATCATGCGCGAAGTGAAGGCGCGCGCCGCCGCGGGCACGCCGGTGCTCGGCATCTGCAACGGCTTCCAGATCCTCACCGAGGCCGGCCTGCTGCCGGGCGCGCTGCTCGCCAACAAGACGCTCCGCTTCCACTGCAAGGACGTGCATCTCCGCATCGAGCACAGCCAGTGCATCTTCACCTGCGGCTATGCCGGCGGGCAGGTGATCCGCGTGCCGGTGGCGCATCACGACGGCAACTACTTCGCCGATCCCGCCACCCTCGACCGGCTCGAGGGCGAAGGGCGCGTTGCCTTTCGCTATTGCACGACCGATGGCGCGATCAGCGAAGCCGGCAACGACAACGGCTCGGCCCGCAACATCGCGGGCGTGCTCAACGAGAGCAAGACCGTCCTGGGCCTCATGCCGCATCCCGAGGATGCGACCGATCCGCTTCTGGGCAGCACCGACGGCTGCGCCTTCTTCGACGGCCTCGTCGGGGCGCTCGTGTGAGCGCGGCGCCGCTCACGCCCGAGATCATCGCGCAGCACGGCCTCACGCCCGAGGAATTCGCCCGCGCCGCCGCCATTCTCGGGCGCGAGCCCAACCTCACCGAGCTCGGCATCTTTTCGGTGATGTGGAGCGAGCACTGCTCTTACAAATCCTCGAAGAAATGGTTGAAGCGCTTGCCGACGACGGGCCCGCGAATCATCTGCGGGCCGGGTGAGAACGCGGGCATCGTCGATATTGGCGACGGCGAGGCCGCGGTGTTCAAGATCGAAAGCCACAACCACCCCTCCTTCATCGAGCCCTATCAGGGCGCCGCGACCGGCGTCGGCGGCATCCTGCGCGACGTCTTCACCATGGGCGCGCGGCCGATTGCCAATCTGAACGCCCTGCGCTTCGGCAGCCCGGATCATCCCAAGACGCGGCATCTCCTGGCCGGCGTGGTCGCGGGCATCGGCGGCTACGGCAATTGCGTCGGCGTGCCGACGGTCGGCGGCGAGTGCAATTTCCATCCCTGCTACAACGGCAACATTCTGGTGAATGCGATGACGGTCGGCCTCGCCGACGCGCGCCGCATCTTCTATTCCGCCGCCGCAGGTCCCGGAAACCCGGTGATCTATGTCGGCGCCAAGACCGGGCGCGACGGCATCCACGGCGCCACCATGGCGTCCTCCGAGTTCAGCGCGGATGCTGAGGCGAAACGCCCGACCGTCCAGGTCGGCGACCCCTTCACCGAGAAGCTGTTGATCGAGGCTTGTCTCGAACTCATGGCGAGCGACGCCATTGTCGCCATTCAGGATATGGGCGCGGCCGGTCTGACCTCCTCCTCGGTCGAGATGGCCGGCAAGGGCGGCCTGGGCATCGAGCTCGATCTCGACCGCGTGCCCGTGCGCGAGATCGGGATGACGCCCTACGAGATCATGCTGTCCGAGAGCCAGGAGCGCATGCTCATCATCCTCAAGCCCGAGCGCGAGGGCTTCGCGCGCGGCATCTTCGAGAAATGGGAGCTTGATTTCGCGGTGATCGGCCGCGTCACCGACAACGGACGCCTGGTGCTGCGCATGAGAGGCGCCGTGGCCGCCGACATGCCGGTGGGACCGCTCGTCACGGAAGCACCGCTCTACGACCGACCAAGGCTCCCGGCCGCGCCGCGTCCCGAGCTTGTCGCCGGCGCGGTTCCGGCCCAGCCGGCGATGGCCGCGCTCAAGACGCTGATCGGCTGCCCCGATCTGGCATCGAAACGCTGGATCTGGGAGCAATACGACCAACTGGTGATGGGCCATACGGTGCAGCGGCCGGGCGGCGATGCCGCAGTGGTGCGCATTCCCGGCCGCAAGAAGGCGCTGGCGCTCGCCACCGACTGCACGCCGCGCTATTGCGTCGCCGATCCGCGCCGCGGCGGCGCTCAGGCGGTGGCGGAGAGCTGGCGCAATCTCACCGCCGTGGGCGCCCTGCCGCTCGCGATCACCGACAACATGAATTTCGGCAATCCCGAGCGGCCGGAGATCATGGGCCAATTCGCCGAGTGCATCGAGGGCATGCGCGCGGCCTGCCTGGCGCTCGACTATCCCGTCGTTTCCGGCAACGTCTCGCTCTACAACGAGACCAATGGCAGCGGCATCTGGCCGACGCCGGTCGTCGGCGGCGTCGGACTCATCGCGGATGCGGGCAAGGCCGCGAGCCTCGCCCTGAAACGGCCGGGCGACACCTTGTTGCTGGTCGGCGAGACCAAGGGCCATCTCGGCGCGTCGCTCTATCTGCGCGAGGTGCTTGGCCGCGAGGATGGTGCGCCGCCGCCCGTCGATCTCGCCGCCGAGCGCCGCAACGGCGATTTCGTCCGCGCCGAAATCGCCGCCGGCCACATCGCCGCCTGCCACGACCTTTCCGATGGCGGGCTCCTCGTGGCGCTGGCCGAGATGGCGATGGCCGGGGGGATGGGCGCCACCATCGCGGTGCCGCCGGGTCTGCCCGCCCACGCCTTTCTCTTCGGCGAGGATCAGGGTCGTTATCTCCTGGCGACGGCGGAACCGGATGCGGTGTTAACCTCTGCCGCCGACGCTTCGGTGCCGGTGCTGCGCCTCGGCCTCAGCGGCGGCGATGCGTTGACACTTCCCGGCGCCGATGCCATATCGATCGAGGAACTGCGGCGAATCAACGAGGCCTGGCTGCCGAATTACATGGCGGCCGGCTGAGGGTTCCCGACCGGAGGCGCGGCATGGCGATCGATGCGGGGACGATCGAAAGGCTCATCAAGGAGGGCCTTCCCGACGCTCGCATCACCATCGAGGATTTGCGTGGTGACGGCGACCATTACGCCGCCCACGTCGTCTCCGCCGCCTTCAAGGGCAAGTCCCGCGTCCAGCAGCACCAGATGGTCTATCAGGCGCTGCGCGGGCGGATGGGCAACGAGTTGCACGCGCTCGCCTTGCAGACGAGCGCGCCCGAAGATTGAGCGCAAAGGAACCACTATGGCCGAAACCACCGTCACCGACCGCATCAAGCTGGACATCGCCGACAACGCCGTCGTGCTTTACATGAAGGGCACGCCGGTCTTCCCGCAATGCGGCTTTTCCGCCGCAGTGGTGCAGATCCTCACGCATATAGGGGTCAAGTTCAAAGGCATCGACGTGCTCGGCGATCCCTCGATCCGGCAGGCGATCAAGGAATTCTCGCAGTGGCCGACCATTCCCCAGCTCTATGTGAAGGGCGAGTTCGTCGGCGGCTGCGACATCATCCGCGAGATGTTCGAAGCCGGCGAACTTCAGGAATTCCTCGCCGAGAAGGGCATCCAGACGCGCGGCTGAGCCGGGCCGCGGCGCTAGGCCAAGCTGACACCCAAAGCCAACAGGAATAAGGTAATCGGTATTTCCTAGGCTCGGCGAGTGCGCCGATCGAGGGGAGAGGTCGAATGGCCAGGCTATCAAGCCTCGTATTGCTTTCCCTCCTGGCCGGCGCAGCGCCGGTTTGGGCGCAGCAGAGCGCGGTGCAGAAGTGCCTGTCGCTGCCGCGCGGCGGTGCCACGCCGGAGGCGGAATATTGTCAGGGCATTCTCGCCGCCAATGGCATCGGCCGCGCCCAGGATCAGGCTGTTGCCTTCAAGCATTACCTGAAGGCGGCCGAGATGGGCCTTGCCGAGGCGCAGGCCGTTGTCGGGGCCGCCTATCAGCGCGGCTGGCAGGTGCAGCCCGACTCCCGCGAGGCCGCTCAATGGTACGGCAAGGCGGCTGCCCAGGGCCACGCCGGCGCCGAGCTCAACCTCGGGCAGATGTATGCCAAGGGCGATGGCGTGCCGAAGGACATGGCGAAGGCGCGGCAGCTTATCGAGGCGGCGGCGGCGCAAGGGCTGGCGCCGGCGCGCCAAGCGCTTGCCGAACTCGACCAGGGTGGCGCCCGGCCGCTTCCCGGCAGCGATCTGTGGAACCAAGGGGTCGCGCGTTACCGGGCCGGGGACCATGCCGGTGCGGCGAAGATCATTCTGCAGGCGGCGCAGGCCGGCTATCCGCTCGCGCTCTACGAGATGGGCTACCTCTATGAAGAAGGCGACGGCGTTGCCGAGAACGTGGCCGAGGCGGCGCGTTGGTACAAGCTCGGCGCCGCGCAGGGCGAGCCCTCGGCCGAGGCGGCGCTGGGTCAGCTTTATGAGGACGGCAATACCGTGCCCAACGACTGGGTCACCGCCGCGGCCTGGTACACGAAGAGCGCGCAGCAGGACAATAAGATGGGCGAATACCGTCTCGGCCGCGCCTACGAGTATGGCATGGGCGTGCCGCTGAACCTCGACCAGGCGATCGCCTGGTACGACAAGGCCGCCGCGCAGGGCGACGGGAAGGCGTCATACATGGCGCAATACCTGCGCGACAATCACGGCGTCGACGGGAGTTCGCGCAACGCGCAGGAGCAGGCGCAGCTCGGCCCGCTGATCAAGCGCTGGTTCGCCGAGCGGCCGCCCATCGGCGTGGTTTTTCACAACGCCGCCGAACGCACCGCCTTCATCCAAAACCTGTCCGCGAACGAAGCGCGCGGGCGTCAACAGGCGGAACACAATATGCAGCAGAGCGAATATGATACCTGCCGCCGCGCCGGCGGCGATAACTGTCATCCTCCGACCACCCCCGCGCCCCGATAGAGGATTAATCGCGGGACGCGGCTGCCTCGCCGGCAAATATTGATGCCGCTGCCAAGAGACCCGGCAGGCCCCACAGGGGAACGCGCAGAGATGATCAGGCGGCGAAGCGGAAGGCCGCCATGCTCATCGAGCCCAAAGTGAAGCCCTGAAAGAGGCGCGTTCCGCGCGCGCCGGGGCCGGCGGCGCCCAACGCCACGAACAGCGGCAGGAAATGCTCGGGCGTCGGATGCGCGCGCCGGGCTTGCGGCGCCTTGCGCTGCCAGCCCACAAGATCGCCCTCGCGCCCCGCCGCCAAGGCCGCGGCCAGCCACTCATCGAACTCACGCGCCCATTCCGGCGTCTCGCCGCCGTGCCAAGCAACTTCGCGGAGATTGTGGACCGCGCCGCCGCTCGCCAGGATCAGCACGCCTTCCGATCGAAGCGGCGCCAGCGCCGCCCCGAGCCGCTGATGCCAAAGGGCGTCGAGCTGCGGCTGCACCGCAAGCTGGACGACCGGGACATCGGCCGCGGGGAACATCGAGCGCAGCGGAACCCAGGCGCCGTGATCGAGGCCGCGGTCGCGGTCGATGGTGCAGGCGAGGCCCGCCGCGCCGAGCAGCGCGGCGACCCGCTCGCCCAGCGCGGGCGCCCCCGGCGCGGGATAGAAGATCCGGTAGAGCGGCTCGGGAAAGCCGTAGAAGTCATGAATGGTATCGGGCTTGGCGGCGGCGCTGACCTCGGGCGCAGCGGTCGCCCAATGTGCGGAAACCGCAAGCACGGCACGCGGCCGCGGCAGCTCCGCGCCAAGCCGCTGCCAGAATTCTCCCGTCGCGCCCGGATCGAGCGCCAGGGTCGGCGCGCCGTGCGAGACGAAATAGCTGTCCAGGACAGGGTCGGTCATGGCGGTGGATCCCGGCCAAAGTTGCATCGGCTAAGTGGCGACCCAAGCCTTTCTCCGCAAGCCCGCGCCGGCTTCGATCAGCTTTGCTTCGCCTTCGGCGGGATGATCAGGACGCGATCGACGCGCCTGCCGTCCATGGTCATCACCTCGAAGCGGTAGCCGCCGACGGTGACGCGGTCGCCGATCGTAGGAATGCGGTTGATGCTCGCCATCATGAAGCCGCCGAGGGTGTGGAAGTCGCCGCTGTCGTCGCCGGGGAGCTTCGGCAAGCCGGTCAGGTCCTTGACCTCGTCCAGCGCGATCATGCCGTCGACGAGCCAGGAGCCGTCGTCGCGCCGCACCACGGCCTTGCTCGTCTCTTCCCCGGGGACGGCGATGTCGCCGACCAGCGACTGCAAAATGTCATGCAGGGTCAGAACGCCCTCGAAATCGCCGTATTCGTCGACGACAAGCGCCATCGGCTCGCCGCGGCCCTTGAACAGCTCGAGCGCGCGCAGCGCCGTCACCGTGTCCGGCAGGTAGAAGGGCGGGCGCAGCGCCGCCCTGAGGTCGAAGGGCCGGCCGTCGAGCGCCGCCGACAGCAAATCCTTGACCTGGACGACGCCGACCACCTGACCTGAGCCGCCCTCGCCGACGGGAAAGCGCGAATAGGCGCTGGCCCGGATCTTGCGGCGGTTCTCCTCGGCGCCGTCGGCGAGGTCGAGCCATTCGACCTGCGTGCGCGGCGTCATCAGGGCGCCGATCCTGCGGTCGCCGAGGCGCAGCGCCATCTGAACGATCGAGGTCTCCTGCGCCTGGAATTGGCCGGCCGCGGTCGCCTCGCTCAGCATGAGCGTGATCTCCTCCTCGGTGACCGGCGCTGCCTCGGAAGGCTTCAGCGGCACCAGCCACAGCACGAAATTGCTCGAGGCGCTCAAGAGCCACCCGACCGGTCCCCAGATCTGCGCCATCATGCGCAGCGCCGGCGACAGGCTTGCCGCGATCGTCTCGGGACGGCCGAGCGCGATGCGCTTCGGCACCAGCTCGCCGAGGATCAGCGTCAGATAGGAGATGGCGACGACCACCAGGATGAAGCCGATCGTCGCCGCGTAAGGCGCCAGGCCCTGCGGCAAATGCGCGGCCAGAGAATGCCCCAGCGCGTCCGCCAAGGTGGCGCCGCCCAGCACGCTCGCGAGCACGCCGATCACGGTAATGCCGATCTGCACGGTCGAAAGGAAGCGCCCGGGATCGCGCTTCAACTCGAGCGCGACCTGCGCCCCGGCGCGGCCCATCTCCGCCGCATGCTGAAGGCGCGCCTTGCGCGCCGAGACGACGGCCATCTCCGCCATGGCGAAGAAGCCGTTCACCAGAATGAGCAGGAAGATGATGGCGAGTTGCAGCCACAGCATGGCGGCTCCCGTCGGTTCTTGGGGTCGCCCCCTAGAATAGGCGAGCCGGCGCAGCTTGGCGCGGTCTATCCACGGCGCTTGGACATCGGCGGGCCGAGCGTTTCTTCGCAGCGCTCGGCCGCAACCGAAGCGTCAGTGAGGCGCGATGCGAGGCCCCGCCGTCACGCAGCTTTGCCGCGCGCCAAAGCCTGCACATCCGCGGTGGTCAGGGCGTTGCCCCCGATGCCCCAATCGCCGCTTTCGACTTCCTCGATCACGCACCAAGTGACGCCGCGCATGTTCTCTCCCTCGACCGAGACCATCGCATCGGTGAGCTTGCCGATGATCTGGCGCTTCTGTTCCTTCGTGAAGACGTCCTTGATGACGCGAACCTGAATGAGCGGCATGGGAACTCTCCCTTCGTTGGCTGCTTGACACGCGCCACAGTACCGGACATTCTTCGGAACAGTAATAGACAGTTTCAACGTCAGTTAGCATAACTGTACTGGTCCAGCGACCGGGCCAACCGAGTGCGAGGCGGAAAACGTCATGCTCTCCCTAACCGTTCGTCCGAATGGCGACCAGCCGCTCGCCGATCAGATCGTGACCGGCATCAAGCGGCAAATCGACGACCGCCATTTAAGGCCGGGCACCAAGCTGCCATCGATCCGCAGCTTTGCCGAAATCCACGATGTCAGCCGCTTCACGGTGGTCGAGGCTTACGATCGCCTGGTGGCGATGGGCTATCTGCAATCGCGCCGCGGCGCGGGCTTCTACACCGTGCCCGCGCCGGCGGAGGCGACGCGTCCCGCTCCGTCCGATAACCACCAGCGCAACGAGGAACTGGTCTTGCTCATCCGCCGCCTGCTCGACGCGGACGAAAACACCATCCTTGCCGGCGGTCCGTGGCTGCCGAACTCGTGGCTCGACGAAGCCGGCCTACGCCAGAGCCTTAACGTGCTCGCGCGCAGGAACGGCGACGCCCATTTGCTCGAATACGGACGCCCCTTCGGCTACTTGCCGCTGCGCGAGCACCTCGCGCTGATGCTGGCCGGGCTCGGCATCACCGCTCATCCCGGCCAGATCCTGCTGACGCAGGGCACCAGCCAGGCGCTCGAGTTGGTCATGCGTTATTTGCTCAGGCCGGGCGACACGGCGCTGGTGGACGATCCCGGCTACTACAACATGTTCGGCAATTTGCGTCTGCAGGGCGTCGAAATGCTGGCGGTGCCGCGCAATCCCGACGGGCCGGATGTGACGGTTCTCGAAGGCCTGGCCGCGGCACACCGGCCCAAGGTCTATTTCACCCAATCGGTGATGCAGAACCCGACCGGAACCGATATGAGCCCGCATGTGGCCTTCAAGGTGTTGCAGGCCGCCGAGCGCCATAACTTCACTGTCGTCGAGGACGACATCTTCTGCGATCTGCAGGTAAAGACGACGCCACGGCTCGCGACGCTCGACCAGCTCAACCGCGTGATTTACGCGCGCAGCTTTTCCAAGACGCTTTCGGGCAGTTTGCGCGTCGGTTTCATCGCCTGCGCGCAGGACATCGCCGACGAGCTCGCGGATATCAAGATGCTGACCAGCATCACCACCTCGCAATTCACCGAGCGCCTCATCTATTTGATGCTGGTCGGGGGCCATTACCGCAAATATCTGTCGCGCTTGCAGGAGCGGCTGGGTGAAGCGCGCCTGAATGTCGTGCGCGCCTTCGAGCGCATCGGATTGCAATTGTTCGCGGAGCCTGCGGACGGGATGTTCGTCTGGGCAAGATTCCCCGGGATCGACGATACTCTGGAGCTGGCGGAAGCGGCGCAGCGCGACGGCATCATGCTCGCGCCCGGGACGGTTTTCCGACCGCATCTCGAGCGCTCGCCCTGGATGCGTTTCAATGTCGCCGTTTGCGAGGATGCGCGCGTGCAGAACTGGCTGCAGCGGTTGGCGTCGAGCAAGGCGGCTTAACGCCGCCCGATCGCTCAGCGCGAATAGAACTCGACGACGAGATTGGGCTCCATCGGCACGGGATAGGGCACGTCCGCGAGCTTCGGCGCGCGCACGAATTTGCCCCGCATCTTCTCGTGATCGACCTCGAGATAGTCTGGCACGTCGCGCTCGCTCGACCGCACGGCCTCGAGCACGAGCGCGAATTGCTTCGCCTTGTCGCGAACCTCGATCGTGTCGCCGTCCTTGACCTGGTAAGACGCGATGTTGACGCGGTGGCCGTTGACCCGGACATGCCCGTGATTGACCAATTGGCGCGCGGCAAACGGCGTCGGCACGAATTTCATGCGATAGACCACGGCATCGAGCCGGCGCTCCAGGAGCGCGATCAGATTCTCGCCGGTATCGCCGTGGCGGCGCGCGGCCTCCTGGTAGAGCCGGCGGAACTGGCGCTCGCCGATATTGGCGTAATAGCCGCGCAGCTTCTGCTTCGCCATGAGCTGCGTGCCGAAATCGCTGGGTTTCTTGCGCCGCTGCCCGTGCTGCCCCGGACCGTAGTCGCGGTTGCGGTTGAGGGGGCTCTTCGAGCGGCCCCAGAGATTGACGCCGAGGCGGCGGTTGATCTTGTACTTCGAGCCTTCGCGTTTGCTCATTGTCGGCTAGGATTCCTTGGTTTTGTTGTCCCGATAGGTCCGGCGCCTCCAGGCGATGCGGCGGACGGGGCGCGGGCGCCCACGTTCTCGGGAATGCGGCGCTGAACTATAGGGGCCGGCGTCGCCTTGTCAAACGGGAAGTCACCGCTCCGGCGTGGCGCTGCGGCGGTGCCGGCCGCGCGGGCCGGCGAAGGCCGTCACCACGCCATGCAAGGTGCGCAGCTCCTGCTCGGTGCAGTGGGCGCGCTGGAACAGGTTGCGCAGGTTGCGCACCATGCTCGGCCGCTTCTCGGCGTTGCGCATGAAGCCGCTGCGGTCGAGCTCTTCCTCGAGATGCTCGAAGAAGCGGATGAGGCGCTCCTTGGTGGCGGGAAGCGAATGTCCGGTGACGAGCTGCGATGCCGGCGTCTCGTCGCCGGCCGTAAACCATTCGTAGCCGACGATCAGCACCGCCTGGGCGAGGTTGAGCGAGGAGAAGGCGGGGTTGAGCGGCATGGTCAGCACTGTATCGGCGAGCGCGATATGCTCGTTGACGAGCCCGGTCCGCTCCGGCCCGAACAGAATGCCGCAGGGCTCCTTGGCCGCCATCAGCGCGCGCATCTCCGCCGCTCCCTGGCGCGGCGTGACGATGCGCTTCACCATGTAGCGGTCGCGCGCCGTGGTGGCATAGACATGGCGCAGCCCGGCGATGGCCGCTTCGGCGCTGTCGTAGAGCCGCGCGCCCTCGAGCACGGCATCGGCGCCGCTCGCCGCGGCTTGCGCCTTCTTGCTCGGCCAGCCGTCGCGCGGCCGCACCAGGCGCAGATCGGTGAGCCCGCAATTGTACATGGCGCGCGCGGCGGTGCCGATGTTCTCGCCGAGCTGCGGCTCGATCAGAACGATCGCGGGCCCGCCCGAGAGCTTCGCGCGGCGTCGGTCGGTGCCGGCCATCACCCCCTCCGGCCGGAGCGCCAGAGCTTGTAGGTGAGGCTGTCGTGGAGCGCGTTGTACGAGGCGTCGATGACGTTGGTCGAGACGCCGACGGTGGACCAGGTCTCGCCGTCCTCGCCCGCGGTCTCGATCATCACCCGCGTCACCGCGCCGGTGCCGTCCTGCGGGGTCAGGATGCGCACCTTGTAATCGGTGAGGCGGATGCCGTCCAATTCGGGAAAGGCCGGGATCAGCGCCTTGCGCAGCGCCGTGTCGAGCGCGTTCACCGGGCCGTTGCCCTCGGCGACGGTCATCACCTGTTCATCGCCGACGCGGACCTTGATCGTGGCTTCCGAGAGCGTGATCTGCTCGCCGCGCGCGTTCCAGCGCCGCTCGTCGATGACGCGGAAGCTCTGCAGCTTGAAATATTCGGGCACGCCGTCGAGCGCGCGCCGCGCCAGCAGCTCCAGGCTCGCCTCGGCCCCGTCATAGGCGTAGCCGGCGAATTCGCGCGCCTTGACCTGCTCGAGCAGCGGCCCGAGCTTCGGATGATTGGCGTCGAGCGCGATGCCGATCTCGCGCAGCCGGGCGAGCAGGTTGGCGCGCCCGGCCTGGTCGGAGACGACGACATGCCGGCGGTTGCCGATGGCCGCGGGGTCGATGTGCTCATAAGAGCGCGGGTCCTTCTCGACCGCCGAGACGTGCAAGCCGCCCTTATGTGCAAAGGCGGCCTCGCCGACATAGGCGGCATGACGGTTGGGAGCGCGGTTCAAGCGCTCGTCGAGAAAGCGCGAGACATGGGTCAAGCGCTTCAATTCGGCCACGTCGATGCCGGTGCTGAAGCCCATCTTCAGCATCAAGCTCGGGATGATCGAGACCAGATTGGCGTTGCCGCAGCGCTCGCCCAAACCGTTGAGCGTGCCCTGGATTTGCCGCGCGCCGGCGCGCACCGCGGCCAATGAATTGGCGACGGCGTTCTCGGTATCGTTATGGCAATGAATGCCCAGCCGTTCGCCGGGAATGCGCGCGGCCACCTCGCCGACGATGCGCTCGATCTCCTGCGGCAGGGTGCCGCCATTGGTATCGCACAGCACGATCCAGCGCGCGCCCGCATCCTGCGCCGCCGCCAAGCAGTCGAGCGCAAAGCCGCGATTGGCCTTGTAGCCGTCGAAGAAATGCTCGGCATCGAAGATCGTCTCCTCGAGCCGGCCGGCGGCGAGGGCGACGGAATCCTTGATCATCGCCAAATTCTCGGCCAGCGTCACGCCCAAGGCGACATCGACATGGAAATCCCAGGCCTTGCCGACCAAGGTCGCGACCTTCACGCCGCTGCCGAGGATGGCGGCGAGGCCGGGATCGTTGGCGGCGCTGCGTCCAGCGCGCCGCGTCATGCCGAAGGCGGCGAGCCGCGCATGGCCGAGAGGCGGCGGCTTGGCGAAAAAGGCGTCGTCGGTCGGATTGGCGCCGGGCCAGCCGCCTTCGATGTAATCGATGCCGAGCTGGTCCAATTCGCGGGATATGGCGAGCTTGTCGGGCACGCCGAAATCCACGCCCTGCGACTGCGCCCCGTCGCGCAAGGTCGTGTCGTAGAGATAAATCCGCTCGCCCGTCACATCCGCCGCCATTCGGTCGTACCGTCCGGCTTATCTTCTAGCACAATTCCTTCGAGCGCGAGTTGCGCGCGGATTTTATCTGCCAGCGCGAAATCCTTGGCCCTGCGGGCCTCGGAGCGCTGACGGACCATTCCATCAATGCGGGGATTCACTGACTCGGTCATCGTCTCCGTCTCCGTCAGAGCCGCTGACATGCCGCCCTGCTTCAACCAAACGTCCGGCGGCTGTTGCAATAGGCCAAGCAGCGCGCCGCCGCCCAGAATCTCGCCCTTGAGCCGCGCCTTGTCGGCTTCCGCCCGGTTGAGGTCACCCAACAGTTCGTGCAGCGCCGTCAGCGCCATCGGGGTGTTGAGATCGTCCTCGAGCGCGGCCATCACGGCAGCGGGCGGCGCCGTCGCTCGGCTGTCGATATCCGCGACATTGCGCAGTCCGATGTAGAAGCGGTCGAGCGCGTTCTTCGCTTGCGCCAGGCGCTCCGAGGTCCAGTCGAGCGGGTCGCGGTAATGCGCGGTCAGCAGGGCATAGCGCACCGCCTCGCCCGGCGCCTCCGCCAGCGCATCGCGGATCGTGCGGAAATTGCCTTCGGACTTCGCCATCTTTGCGCCATCGACGGTGACGAAGGCGTTGTGCAGCCAGTAGCGCGCGAAGGGCTTGCCCTCGTGCGCGCAAACGCTCTGCGCGATCTCGTTCTCGTGATGCGGGAAAATCAGGTCGAGCCCGCCGGCGTGGATGTCGAAAGTTTCGCCGAGATAGGCCTCGCTCATCGCCGAGCATTCGATGTGCCAGCCCGGCCGGCCGCGGCCCCAGGGGCTGTCCCAGCCCGGCAGATCGGGGGACGACGGCTTCCACAGCACGAAATCGGCGGGATCGCGCTTGTAGGGCGCGATCTCGACCCGCGCGCCGGCGATCATCTCGTCGCGCGAGCGGCGCGACAGACGCCCGTAATCGACCATGCTGGCGACCGCGAAGAGCACATTGCCGTCGGCGAGGTAGGCGTGACCCGCGGCGATGAGCCGCTCGATCATGGCGATCATCGGCGCGATATGTTCGGTGGCGCGCGGCTCGACATCGGGCGGCAAGGCGCCCAAGGCCGCGACGTCCTCGTGAAACGCCTTGGCCGTGCGCTCGGTCAGATCGCGGATGCTCTCGCCGTTCGCCGTGGCGGCGGCGTTGATCTTGTCGTCGACGTCGGTGATGTTGCGGACGTAGCGCACCTGCTCGGCGCCGTAGATGTGGCGCAGCAGCCGGTAGAGCACGTCGAAGACGACCACGGGGCGCGCATTGCCGATATGCGCGAAGTCGTAGACTGTGGGGCCGCAGACATACATGCGGACATGCCGCGGGTCGAGCGGCTCGAACACCTGTTTGCGGCGCGTGAGCGTGTTGTAGAGCGTCAGCGGCACGGCGCGGCGGAGACTGCGCTCATGTCGGCTGCGGCAACGGCGCGCGCGGCGCGGCGCCGGCCTCGAAAGCCGGCAGCGCGGCCGCATCCTGGAAGGCGTTGGTGATGGGATAGCGGCGGTCGCGGCCAAAAGCCCGGCGCGTGATCTTGACTCCCGGCGGCGCCTGCCGGCGCTTGTATTCGGCGCGGTCGAGCATGCGCCAGACGGAGCGCACCACCGCCTCCGAATGGCCGCGCGCGATGATCTCCGGCACCGGCATCTCGTGCTCGACGAGGCATTGCAGAATGTCGTCGAGGACCGCGTAGGGCGGCAGCGTGTCCTGGTCGGTCTGGTTCGGCTTCAATTCGGCGCTCGGCGGCTTGGTGATGACGCGCTCCGGGATCACCCGCCCCGCCGGTCCGAGGAGCCCGGGCAGGCGATGCTGATTGCGCCAGCGCGCGAGCGCGAACACGGTCATCTTGTAGACGTCCTTCAGCACGGTGAAGCCGCCGCACATGTCGCCATAGATGGTCGCGTAGCCCACCGACATCTCCGACTTGTTGCCGGTCGAGAGCACCATCCAGCCGAATTTGTTGGAGAGCGCCATGAGCGTCATGCCGCGGATGCGCGATTGGATGTTCTCTTCGGTGATGTCCGGCGCGCGCCCGGCGAAGGAAGGGCTGAGCATCTCCTGGTAGGCGCGCATCGCCGGCGCGATGTCGATGCTGCGCAACTCCACGCCCATGAGCCGCGCCACTTCCGCCGCGTCGTCGAGGCTATCCTGCGAAGTGTAGGGCGACGGCATCATCACGCAATGCACGGCCTCGCTCCCCAACGCATCGACCGCGACGGCAGCGGTCAAGGCCGAATCGATGCCGCCCGAGAGCCCGAGCACGACGCCGGGAAAGCGGTTCTTGCGGACATAGTCGCGCAGCCCCAGGACCATCGCGTGATAGGTCGCCTCCACGCCCGCGCTCGGAATTTCGAGCGGCCCGGGCGCAACGGTCCAGCGCCCGCCGGCCTCGCGCTGCCAGTGCGTCAGGATCAGCGCTTCGCGCCAGCTCGGCGCCTGGACTCGCAAGGTGCAGCTGCGGTCGAGCGCGAAAGAGGCGCCGTCGAACACCAGCTCGTCCTGGCCGCCCACCTGGTTGACGTAGAGCAGCGGCAGGTCGCTCTCCTTGATGCGGGCGACGGCGAGGGTGACGCGCTCATCGCGCTTGTCGCTCTCGAAGGGCGAGCCGTTGATCACGATCATGAGCTCGGCGCCGCTCTCGGACAGTGTCTCGGTCGCATCCGGCGACCACATGTCCTCGCAGATCATGACGCCGAGGCGAACCGCCCTGAAGGGAATGGGGCCCGGACACGGGCCGGCGGCGAAGACGCGCTTTTCATCGAAGACGCCGTAATTCGGCAGATCGTATTTGAAACGCAAACCCGCCACTTGGCCGCCGTCGAGCAGCGCCGCGGCGTTGTAGGTCTTGCCGTCCTGGCGCCACGGCGTGCCCACCAGCACCGCCGGGCCGCTTGCGGTCTCGCGCGCCAAGTCGCGCACCGCCGCCTGGCAGGCATCGATGAAGGCGGGTTTCAGAACCAGGTCTTCGGGCGGGTAGCCCGCGACGAACAGCTCGGAAGCCACGACGAGATCGGCGCCGAGCCGCGCCGCCTCCGTCCGCACCTCGCGCAACTTGGTGATGTTGGCAGCGATGTCGCCCACGGTGGGGTCGAGCTGGGCGATAGCGATGGCGAGGCGATCGGTCATCGCCGCGCAAGCTAGGTAGCGGCAGTGGCGGTGTCAACGATGCGGCGAGCGCAGGCCAATTAACATTATCGATCGGTAACGGCGTCGAAATTATCGGCAGAGCCTAGGCCTTTCGCGCGAGCGCCGCGTAAATCATATTAATGATATGGAACCCGCTCCCGCCGTGCCGAATGACTGCCCGCATTGCGGCAAGCCCGCCTCGCTTTGCATCTGCGACGCGATCACGCCGATCGACAACGCCATAGCGCTTCTGATCCTGCAGCATCCGCAAGAGCAGGACCGCACGCTCGGTACGGCGCGGCTGGCGACGTTGCAGTTCCGCAACGCGGCTCTGCGCATCGGCCTGTCCTGGCCGAGCCTCGCCAAGGCGCTCGGGCGGCCCGCCGATCCCCGGCGCTGGGCGGCGCTTTATCTCGGCTCGGCGCGGCCCGCCACACTTGCGCCGGGCCGCGAGATCGTCGCGCTCGACCGCCAGGGCAATGCGCTGCCCGACCAGGAGGCGGCGCTCGCGGAGATCGAGGGCGCGATCCTGCTCGACGGCAACTGGAGCCAGGCGAAGACCCTGTGGTGGCGCAATCCGTGGCTCCTCAAGTGCCGGCGCATCGCGCTCGCGCCCAGGCATCCGTCGCGCTACGGCAAGCTCCGGCGCGAGGCGCGCCGCGAAGGAGTGTCGACGCTCGAGGCGGCGGCCCTGCTGCTGAGCCGGCTCGAGGGCCGCCCGGAAATCGAGCGTGCCGTCGATGCGAGCTTCGAGCGCCTGCTCGCGCGCTACCGCGCCTTGTCGCCGGGCGCCGAATCCGCTTCGACGCCCCGCTAGATTTGCCCGGTTCGCCGGCCGCGGCTACACTTCCGCGCCAGCGAATGAGCGCGGCAGCGAGGGTCCGATCATGCAGGACGGCAAGGCGCGGATCAGCCACGTCGTGATCTTCTGCTTCGATTTCCCGAAGATGCTCGACTTCTATACGGGCGTGTTGGGCTTCCATCTCTCGGACAAGGGCGAGGCGCGCGGCAACGACATCTGCTTTCTCACCCTCGACCCCGAGGCCGACCATCACCAGCTCGCGCTGGCGAGCGGCCGCACCGGCCCGCGCGAGGGGGGCGCGCTCAACCACGTCGCCTTCCGCGTTGGCTCGCTGGCCGAGCTGCGGCGGCGCCACCAAGCGCTGACCCGCGCCGGCGTCACCGGCATCGAGCCGATCACGCATGCGTCCTGGCTCTCGGTCTATTACCGCGATCCCGAGAACAATCGCCTCGAATTCTTCTGGGACACGCCCTGGTACGTGGCCCAACCGATCGTTGAGCCACTCGATCTCAGCCGCTCGGACGACGAGATCCTTTCCGCGATCGTCGCAGAATATGGCCATCGCCCCGAATTCAAGCCGATGGCCGAATGGAAGGCCGAAGCCGCGAAGGCGCTCGCCTGAGACGGAAGCCGCGTGACGGCGCTGGCGTTTCGTCGCATGATCGGCGCCGCCTTGAGAGCGAGGAGCGAAGCCATGCGCCAGAAGAGCATCGACGTCGAGAACCTCCACCACAGCGCGCCCATTCCCGCCGCGAGCCGCGTCGGGCCGATCCTCGCGACCTCCGGGGTCGGCGGCCGCGATCCCGCGACCGGCAAGCTGCCAGAGGATATCGACGGGCAGGCGCGCTTCGCCTTCGAAAACCTGAAGCGGCTGCTCGCCGCGGGCGGGATGGATCTGGGCGACGTCGTCAAGATCACCTGCTTCGTCACCGACGACGGCTTCCGCACCGCCATCAACAAATACTGGACGCAATGCTATCCCGATGCGGCGCGCCGGCCGGCGCGGCACACGCTGGTGATGCCGCTGCGCGGCGGCATGCTGCTTCAGCTCGACGCGCTCGCCGTCGCCAAGGAGAGCTGAGCCGGCGCACCGGATCCCGCGACGACCGCGCCACGCCGGGGCCGCGCGGGAGGACGCATCGTGACGGATTGGGTACGCATCCTCGCGGCCACCTCGCTGCTGCAGACCGCGAGCGCCTTCCTCACGCGCATCGTGCCGACGCTCGCCCCGGTGCTCACCGCCGAGGCCGGGATCGAACCCGAATTCGTCGGCCATCTCTGGGCCATCACCATCCTTGGCACGACGCTCTTCATCATGTTCGGCGCGCCCTATGTCCGCCGCAGCGGCCCCATCCGCGTCCTCCAGATCGCCGGGCTCTTCGGCAGCGCCGGCGCGCTCTTCATCGATTTTCCCCATTGGACGACCTTGGCGCTCGCCTCGCTGCTTATCGGCATCGCCTACGGCCCGTCGCCGATCGCGGGCAACAGCGTCCTCGACCGGCACACGCCGCGGCGCAACCGCTCGCTCATGTTCTCGATCAAGCAGGCCGGCGCGCCCTTCGGCGGCGCGCTTGCCGGGCTGGTCCTGCCACTGCTCATGGGCTGGGTGAGTTGGCGGCTCACCATCGTCATCGCGGCGGCGCTGGCGGCGATTCCGGTGCTGCTGGTCCAGCCGCTGCGTCAGCGCATCGACGCCGAGCGCGACCCGCAGCAGAGCGTGTCGCTGCGCTACGTGCTGTCGCTCGCCAACATCGCGGTGCCCTTCCGCAGCTTGCGCCTCGCGCCGGAGCTGCCGGGGCTCAACATCGCGGCCGCCCTGCTGTCGGTGACCCAGGGCGTCCTCTTCGCCTTTCTCGTGACCTACGGCGTCCAGGAACTCGGCCTCGATCTGGCGCGGGCCGGGCTGATGTTTTCGGTCATGCAGGCGGTCGGCATTCCCGGCCGCATCCTGCTCGGTTGGATCTGCGACCGCCTGGGCTCGGCGACGCTGACTTTGCATGTGGTCTCCTGGACCGCGGCAGCGACCAGCATCGTGCTTGCCGTCGCGACGCCCGCCTGGCCGCTATGGGCGCTTTTGACCGTCTCCGGCCTCACCGGGCTCACCGCGGCAAGCTGGATGGGCATCTATCTCGCCGAGGTGGCGCGACTGGTGCCGACGGGCACCGTCGGCGAAGCGATGGCCGGCTCGTCGCTGCTGCCGTCCGCGGCCTATATGGCGGGGCCGACCCTGTTCGCCGGGCTGGTTGCGCTGACCGGCAGCTACCGCTTGGGCTTCATCGTCGGCGGCGTCATCGCGCTCGCCGCCGTCGCGGCGCTGGCGGCCGCCCAGCGCCGCGGCACGCAATCAAGAAGAGATTGACCTGACGCGGCAAAAGGCGAATCTTCCGGCTCCGAGGCTTGAGGTGGAGGCAGGGATGCGCTTTGGGCTATTCGGCGGTGCCAGGGCGTCGCATGGCGGTCCTTCCGGCGACAGCACGGGTTATGCCGACTACATCGCCTATGTCCGCGAGGCCGAGGCCCTCGGCTTCCACAGCCTGTTCATCGTCGAGCACCATTTCACCGGCCACGCGCAGGTATCGGCCTCGCTCAACCTGCTGAGCTATCTCGCCGCCTGCACCGAGCGGCTGCGCCTCGGCACGGCCGTGGTGGTGCTGCCCTGGCACAATCCGGTGCTGGTCGCGGAGCAGGCGGCGACGCTCGATCTGCTGTCCAACGGCCGCCTCGATTTCGGCGTCGGCAAGGGCTACCGCGATTACGAGTTCGCGGGCTTCTGCGTCCGACCGGAGGAAGCGACCGAACGCTTCGACGAGGCGATGGAAGTGATCCGCCAGGCCTGGACGAGCGAGGGCCGGTTCTCGCATCACGGCAAGCGCTGGAATTTCGAGAACATCGTCGTCGAGCCGGCGCCGCTGCAGCGGCCGCATCCGCCGTTCTGGCTCGGCGCCGGCAGCCCCGAGTCGATCCGGCGGGCGGCGCGCGAGGGCTACAATCTGCTGCTCGACCAGATCGGCTCGACCGACCTCACCATCGAGCGCGTCGCCATCTTCCGCGAGGAATGCGCGCGCGTCGGCCGTTCCTTCGAACCGCTGATGGTGGGCGCGACGCGCGGCCTGCAGATCCTGAACGGCGAGGCGGAGCGGACCAAGGCGCTCGACATTCGCCTCGAGGTCTTGAAGAACATCGGCGCGCTCGCGCGCGGGCCCGGCGCGGAACGCTTCGCCCAGCCCAGCCGGACCGCGGTCGAGAGCGACGACGCGCCGCTGCTCGGCACGCCCGCCGAGATCATCGCACGGCTGAAGCGGCTCGAGGCGGGCGGCGTCGAATACGTGCTCTTGGTCAGTCCGCATCCGACGATCGAGGGGCTGCGCCGCTTCGCGACCGAGATCATGCCGGCCTTCGCCAAGAGCCCTTCGCCGGTCGCGGCCTGAGCCATCCGGCGCCGGCCTTGACCTGGATTTGGCCGGTTTCGTATCGTCCACGGATGTGGCGCGGCGGCGGAAGCGGCGCCGCGACCGGGAGCCTCTAACGAGACGATACGAAGGAGGAAGCCGTGGCAGAAAGCACGTGGTCGCTCGAAGGCCGCTATTTCGAGACCTGCAATTGCAAGTATCTCTGCCCTTGCATCAGCTCCAACCTGACCGCGAAACCCGACGAGGGCGACTGCAAGGTCGCGCTGGCCTTCCAGATCGAACGCGGCAGCAAGGACGGGACCACGCTTGACGGCCTGTCCTTCATCGTCGTGGCGCGGACGCCGGGCGTCATGGCCGACGGCAATTGGACGGTCGGCCTCGTCATCGACGATCAGGCCACCGAGGCGCAAGGCGATGCGATCCTCGCGATCGCGTCCGGCCAGGCTGGCGGTCCGATGGCGCATCTGGGGCCGCTCATTGGCACCTTCGCCGGCGTCGAACGGCGCCCGATCAAGTTCGCCTATGACAGCTTGCGCTACTCGGTCGTGGCCGGCGAATTGATCGCCCAGGCTTGCGAGGGCGTGACCGGCGCCGCCGACCCGAGCAAGCCGATGGCGCTCGACAATACCGGCCATCCCGTGAACACGCGCCTGGCCCTTGCCCACGCGACACGGTCCCGCTTCAATGCCTTCGGCATCGTCTGGAGCGACGAGAGCGGCACCCGCAACGGCCACTTCGCGCCCTTCCGCTGGAGCGCGTGAGGCGCCGCCGCTCCGCGGCCGGCGGCAGGCAGTGACGAGCAACCTTCAGTAAACGTCCCTCCGGGAGAAACAGCGACGATGCCTGGCGCATCGCAACCGCGCTTTGCCTTCGGCGAGAACTGGCAATCCTTCGTCGCAACGGTCACCAAAGAGAGCATCGCCGCGGCAGAGCGTGGCCTTTGCCGGTTATTTCCCGATGGGACGCTTCGGGGATGCCGCTTTCTCGACATCGGCTGCGGATCGGGCATCACCATGCTCGCCGCGCATCGACTGGGCGCCGCATCGGTCCACGGCATCGATCTTGATCCGGCGTCCATCGAGGCGGCGCGGCGGCTGCTGTCGGCGCATCTCGACGGCGGCGCCTGGTCGCTCCGCGTCGAGAGCGTCTTCGATCTCGCGCCAGATCGGGACGGCAGATTTGAGATCGTCTACAGCTGGGGCGTGCTGCATCATACGGGCGATCTGTGGCGGGCCTTGGAGAAGGCGGCGGCGATGGTTGCACCCGAGGGGCAGCTCGCCGTGGCGCTCTATCGACGAACGCCGATGTGCCGGTTTTGGCGGTTGGAAAAGCGCTACTACGCCGCGGCGTCGCCTGCCGCGCAGAGCGTCTTGCGAGCGCTCTATCAGGCCGCCTATTTCGCCGGCCTTGTTGCGGCTGGCCGCAGCCCGGCGCGTTACGTCGCGGGCTACTCCGCCCGCGGCATGGCTTGGCGATATGATGTCCACGACTGGCTCGGCGGTTACCCCTACGAATCGACAGAGCCCCGCACGGTCGGCAACGCGCTCGAGCGGCTCGGCTTTTCGCTGGAGCGCGTGTTCGAGCGAAAGGCCCGCGCCAAAGGGCTGTTCGGCACGCATTGCGACGAATACGTCGCCCGCCGTCGGCCGTAATGGCGGTGCCGTGGGCAGCTTGCGGAGCGCCCCCTTTGTGCGCCTCAGCAACGCACGGCATGCCTCTGTTTCAGGCGATGACCGAAGAACCTCGTGCATATCGCTCTGACCGGGCCGGTTGACCCTCGCACCCCTGCGCCTTACGATCATCGTCGTAGCGGGGAGAAAGATCTGCCGATGGCCGATGTGTTCGTGTGTCGCGCGGGCGAACTCAAGGACGGCGACGTGCGCATCGTCGCGACCAAGGACATCGAGGTCGGGGTCTATCGCCACGCCGGCAAATTATATGCCTATCGCAACCTTTGTCTGCACCAGGGCGGCCCGGTCTGCGAGGGCGTGCGGCTGGGCAAGGTCGAAGACGTCATCGGCCCCGACCGGACCTTACAAAGCCAGCGGTTCAACATGGACGAGATGCACATCATCTGTCCTTGGCACGGCTACGAATACAAGCTCGAGACCGGCGAATGCGCCGCCGATCCGAAACTGCGGCTGCAGCGCTTCAAGGTCGTCGAGCGCGAAGGCGGCATCTATGTCGCGATCTGAGCCGAGCGCGGCGAAGGCCTGATCAAGAGACTGTCGAGCGTCCGGCAGGGCGCGCATCCAACGGGACGCACGGCGATGGATACATTGGAAATCAAGTTCCGCGATCCCTCGGTCGAGGAATTCGACACGCGGACGCTGCTTAAGCAGGCCGAGCGCCAAGCGCGACAGCGGCGCTACGAGGACTTTCTCATCGTCGATACCGACGCGCACCATTACGAGAGCGAGTCCTTCGACCAGATCATCGCCTATATCGAGGACCCGGTCATTCGCCATACCGCCCAGGCCAAGAAGGGCATGGGCGGCGGCCGGCCCGGCTTTCTCCATTCGCAGCCCGGCTTCCAGGACGTGGCCGGACGGATTCCGCGCTACACCGAGCGCCGCCTCGAGAAGACGCCGCCGACGCCGCACCGCGACATCACGCTGACCAAGCGATGGATGGACGCGCTCGGCGTCGACATGGTCTGCCTGTTCCCGACGCCGATGCTGCAATTGGGGCTGCATCCCCTGGTCGAGACCGAGGTCGCATTGGCGCGCGCCTACAATCGTTGGCTGACCGAGACCATCCTGTCCGCCGAGACGCGCTTCCGCTCGATGCTCTATCTGCCCTTCAACGATCCCGAGGCCGCCTACAGGATGGTCAAGGATTTCGGGCAGAAGCGCGGCGTCATCGGCTTCCTGGTGACGGCGGCGCGCTACAAGCCGGTCTATGACAACGCCTATATGAAGACCTATGCGTTGCTCGAGGAGATGGGCCTGCCGATCGGCTTCCATGCGGCTTACAATTGGAACGACCAGTCGCTGGCCATGACCAACCGCTTCATCGCGGTCCACGCGCTTGGCTTCACCTTCTTCAACATGGTCCATCTCACCAACTGGATCGTGAACGGCCTGCCCGAACGCTTCCCCAAGCTCAAGACCATCTGGATCGAGAGCGGCCTCGCCTGGGTTCCCTTCCTGATGCAGCGGCTCGACAACGAATACATGATGCGCAGCTCGGAATGCCCCTCGCTCAAGAAGAAGCCGAGCGACTATATGCGCGACATGTATTTCACCAGCCAGCCCATGGAGATGGTCAACAACCGCGAGGTGCTCGAGATCACCTTCAAGATGCTCAAGGCGGAATCGCAGCTCCTCTACGCCTCGGACTATCCGCATTGGGACATGGATCTGCCGAGCACGATCTTTGATCTGCCGTTCCTGAGCGAGCAGGGCAAGCGCAACATCCTCGGCGAGAATGCGCGGCGCCTCTTCAACCTCGAGCCGGTCTTCTCCGAGGCGAAGCTCGCCGCCCGCGCCGCGCGGCAAGCGGCGGCGAACTGACCACACCCATCGTCGGGGCCGCGGACGAGGCGCGGCGCGGCTGCGGCACGGTTCTTGCCGGCTGCGCATTGGTGTTGCCGTCGCTCGCGGTCATGGCGCCGCTCGGGCTCGCGCCGCTTCTGGCGGTCGTCGCGGTCGCGTTGCTCGCGCTCGACTTCCGGCGCGCCATCGCCGCGATCAAGTCCTTCTTGCCCCTCGCCGTTCTGCTTGCGGCGCTGGTGGCGTGGGGCTTCGCATCGGCGGCCTGGTCGATCCTGCCGGGGCACAGTCTTGCCGAGGGTCTGCGGCTGCTCGCGATCAGCGCCGGCGGACTGGTCGCCTTTGGCGCCGCCACGGCGCTGACCGCCGCCGAACGCGGCCGCTTGGGACTCATGGCCGTGACCGGCGTCGCGGCGGCGGTGGTTCTGCTGCTGATCGAGCGCGCCAGCGATGGAGCGTTGTCACGTTCCGCGCTCGACTGGCCGCGCGACCTGCCCCTGCCCCTGACGCGCTTCGACCGCGGCGCGACGACGCTCGTCCTGGCGCTCTGGCCCGCGCTCATGCTAGCGCCGCGTCGATGGATCGGAGCGCTGCTCGCCCTGGCGGCGACGCCGACGGTGCTGCTGATGGAAAGCACCACCGCCAAGCTCGCATTGCTGGCGAGCCTCATCGTCTTCGCCATCGCGCTCCGGGCGCCGCGGTTCGTGGCTGCAGGGCTGGCCGCCGGGATCCTGGTTGCGGCGGTCGCCTTGCCGCTGGCAATGCCCAGGATCGACGCCGCGGTGATCGACGCGCAAGGCGCGCCATGGCTCAAATTCTCGGCCCGCCATCGCGTGCTCATTTGGGGCTTCACGACGCAGCGCATCGCCGAGCGCCCGCTTCTCGGCTGGGGCCTCGATGCCTCGCGCGAATTGCCGGGCGGGCACGAGGACGTCAACATCCTCTTTCCCGGCGCCGGCCTGCCGCCGGGGACGGAGGTTTTGCCGCTCCATCCGCACGATGCTCTCCTGCAGTGGGAGGTCGAATTGGGCGTGCCTGGCACCCTCCTCTGCCTCGGCATTATCGGCTGGGGGCTGTGGCGCATCGGCTTCGCCGCGCAGCTCGACCGCGCCCAACGCGCCGCAGCGCTCGCCTGGGCAACGGCGGCGCTGCTCGTGGCCCTGTTGAGCTACGGCATCTGGCAGGAATGGTGGCTTTCCTGCTTGTGGCTCACCGCGGCGCTCAACGCCGGCGCAGCAGGCGCTTCGCCACCTGCCGCAGGGCCAGGTAGGGCCGGCCGATGACGGCATAGCGCGGCGCCTTGGTGCGATAGCCCAGGAGGATCGGCCAAGTCGCGACATGCGGCGGCGCGATTTGCGCGGGTTGCGCTGCCATGTAGATGCTGCCCGACCAGCGCCGCTCGAGGATCGTCGCGAAGCCGGCCAGAGCCAGCGCGTGGCGCAGCGAAGCCGCAATCGGCATGAAGCTGTGCGAATAGGATGGCAGGCTTGCCACGAAGGACGCCATGAAATCGGAGATGACGAGGCAAAAGAGACCGCCCGGCGCCAGATGCTCGCGCACCCGCCGCATGAAGCCCATCGGATCGGTCATGAAGTAGATCGCATGAGCGATGTGAATGATGTCGTAGCCGGCGGCGATATCGAGCGTCTCGAATTGGCCGATGCGCGAGCGGATGCCGATGTCCCGGTGGAACGGCAGCATGCCGGGGTCGGCGTCGATGCCCTCGGCGTCCCAGTCATGATCGGCAAAGATGCGGACGGTGTCGCCGAGGCCGCAGGCGATGTCGAGGAAGCGCTTGCCGCCGCGGCACAAGGGCGCGAACAGCCGATAGGACCGTTCGGCGCAGATCCGGCCGGCAAGCCGGCGGGACTCCCAGGCGGCCGCCACTTGCGCCGGATCGGCCGTCGCCACCGTTCGGGCGTCGTTCCAAATCCGCTGCAGCACCCGCAGGTCGGGCTGCGCCGAGGGATAGGCGTTGCCGCAGCGACGGCACAGCCGCCAGTCATAAGGCGCGGCATCGCCGATCTCGGCCCGCCAGGCATCGATCTGGCGATCCTGCCGAAACGGAATCGGCCAGCTTTCGGAGTGTCCGCAAATCGGACAGGCAGAAGCAGCCGCCGGCGGCGAACGATGTGCCATAACGCCCACGCTCATTCCGCGACGTTCCGCGCGACCGCCCCGGTTCGTGCTGCATGATCGCGCAGCGCCGCCAGGAAATTCTCCAGATTCTTGCGGCGCAGCATGGGCTCGCCCGCCATGCCCGGCGTGAAGCAGACGAAGTCGTAGCTGACGCTCAAAATCTCCGCGATGGCGCGAAGGATCTGATCGTCGCCCGGCGGCCGGGCCATTGCCTCGCGCAGTCGCGGCCCGAGCGCGTCGATCGGGCACGACCCGCCCAGATACTCCGCGATCATGTTCGGCCCCAGGGTCAGCGACGGCCGGCCGAGCAGAAAGGCCTCGAGCGTCGCCGTGCCGGTCACCGAGATCGTGCATTTGGCGCGCTCGATGAGGGCGCGGCTGCTCATGCGGTAATGCGCCACCACGATACCGGCGCGGCGCCGCAACGCGCGCACCACCGCAGTCGGCCGCACCTCGATCGCCGCGGGATGCTCCTTGACGACCAAGAGATGATCGTTCGGCATCGCCATGCGAATGGCGTCGATCGCCCGCAACTGATCGACGAAATAGGGGGCGGGCGTGTTGATCGAGGATTCCGGCGTCACTTGCAGCGGATAGTAGATGAAGCGCGCCGGCAAATCCTCGAGACGATCGCAATCAAAGGCGCGAGCGGCGATCGCCACCCGGCGCCGCCACCAAGCGTCGCGCACCGCCGGCAGGTTGTTGAGAAACGCGGCGCGCAGATGGTCGCGCTCGAAAAGCTCGGGGCGCGCCAGGCTGCGGCGTAGGAAGAACAGAGCGCGCGCAGCGAGGGGCCGGCGGAAATCCGCAAGCTGCTCGTCGCCTTCGCGCGGCGGGACGGGAGGCGCTGCCGGGATGCCGTCAGCGCGGAAGCGCTCGAGGATGGCGCGGGCCCGTTCCAGCAGCTCGGGACTTACGGAGCGATGCGGCGGCAGGCTTTCCTCGGCGCCGGCGCTGAAATAGCTGCCGCCCAAATTGCGGCCATTCACCGGCACCATGATTTGCGCACCCAACTCGCGCCCGACCGCGATCAGCGCCAGGCCTTCGAAGCCCTCGATCTGCGGCAGCAGCAGATGCGTCGGTCGGACGCGCCCGAGAAACGCCTTGTAGATGCGGTATATCTCGAAGGCTCGCGCCACTTGCTCCCAGGCCGGGCGATGCTTGAAGACGCGCTTTTCGGCTTCGATGTCGGCGAAGAAATTGCCGGCATAAGAAGCGAGCGCTGCGCCGTCGGCGAGCGGCCGAATGCGGCGTGCCTGATGCGCCTCGAGCGACAAAATGTCGTCGTCGCTCAGCACCTGGCGCATCAGCCGCAAATGGTGCGGCGTCGGCAGGATGGTCGCCCAGGCGATCTCGGGCGCCTGCACGCGCGCCAATTCCACCAGATGCCGGAGCGCTTGCGGATAGGCGCCGAAACCGTGCAGGACGATCTTCATGGCAGCAACGCCGCAAGCGCCGCGAAATTTCGCCGCGCCCCGGCGGCGCAGCGCTCTACCAAGGCGCGATCGGGCCGGCGGTCGAGCGCGCCCTCGGCCGCCGCGGCGAGGCCGGCACCGGTGAAGCCGCGCGCATCGAGGCAGGGCATGTCGAAGCGGCGGCAGATATCCCAGACTTTGTTGTCGTGAGCAAGGCCGACGAAGGGCCGCCCCAACGTGGCCGCGAGCACCAGCCCGTGAAAGCGCATGCCGCAGACCAGGTCGACATCGCCGAGCGCGGCGCTGATCGCTTTCGCGCTGGCGGTCGGGCGGCGAATCTCGACCGGCCGGTCACGGTCGATATGCGCGGTGATGCGGTCGAACAAGGCATCGTCGCCTTGCGTCACGCCCGCCCTCAGAAAGATCACGAAAACCACGCCGTGACCATGCGCCAGCCAGTGGCGGACCGCGTCGGCGAGGGCGGCGGCGGCGTGCTCGAGAGTTGCTCCGCGGAAGGCCGCAGGCACGACAGTGAGGGCGATCGTCGCCTTGCCGGTGGGCGGGCCGCGTTCGGGCAGGCCCTGCCAAGCGAAGACCAGATCGTCGCCTAAGCGTGCCGGCGTGCCGGCGCATTGCGCCAGCCCGGACTCGTCGCGCACCAGAAACAGCTCGGTCATGCCGATGATGCTCCGCAGCCACCGTCGCGCCGCCGGCGACGGCAAGTCGGAAACGCCGACGCCAAGCGCGGCGATGCGCACGCCGCGCGCTCGCGCGAGTGCGCAGATGATCCATTGGCTCTGCAAGGAGCGCAAGGAATCGACGGCGTGGAACACCGTGCCGCCGCCCAGCACGAGCCACCGGCTCTGCCCGAGCAGCCGCCACCAGGCGGCGAAATACCGCAAGACGCGCGCAAATTTGCCGCGCCGCCGATCCATCAGGATCATTTCGATGCCGGTGAAGGACACATCGGGACCGAGCGCGGCCAATCCTTCGTTGTCGCCGCAGTCGCGCACCAGGAAACGGCATCCCGGAAAGAGCGGGCGCAGGCCGGCAATGACGACGGTCAGGAGAAGGTCGTCGCCCAGATTGCCGCAGCCGTAGTAGCCGTGGAGGATGATCCCATTGCGCCGGCCGGCCGCGGAGCCTGTCGATTCGGCTCCTCGCGGCGCGGCGCCGGCGCGCAGATCGGATGGCGGCATGGTCGCGAACTTTAGAGGCTGCTCGCGCCGCCGGCAAATCGCTTTATCGTTGCCGGCGCGGATGCTATCAGGAGCCCCTCGCCCGCCGGCGATAGCTGGATCGCCGCGATGCCTCGGCGCATTTGCGGCCGGGCGTCCGCCAACACGGAAACGCGCGATTTGACGAAGCTCAAGCTCCTGGTCGTCCTCGGCACCCGGCCGGAAGCGGTCAAGCTCGCGCCGCTCGTGCTGGCCGCGCGCGCGCGTCCGGAATTCGCGGTGAAGGTATGCCAGACCGGTCAGCACGCCGAGATCGGCGCCGATGTCCTCGAGCTTTTCGGCATCGTGCCTGACATCGACCTCGAGATCATGAAGCCGCGTCAAACCCTGACCCAAGTCACGGTCGCGGTGCTGCGCGCGCTGCAGCCGCTGCTCGCGGGGGAGAGCGTGGATTGGCTCGTCGTCCAGGGCGACACGACCACGGCCTTCGCCAGCGCGCTCGCGAGCTTCTATGCCAAGATCCCGGTCGCCCATGTGGAGGCGGGGCTGAGGACCGGCGACATCTACGCGCCCTGGCCCGAGGAGATGAACCGGCGGCTCATCACGACGATCGCGCGGCTGCACTTCGCCCCGCTCGAATCGAACGCCGCGAATTTGCGGCGCGAAGGCGTGCCGGACTCCCGCATCCACGTCACCGGCAATACCGGCATCGACGCGCTGAAATTGCTGCTGCGCCGGCTCGAAGCGGACAAGGCGCTCGCCGCGCGGGCGCAGGCGATGCTGGATGCGGCCGGAATCGGCGGCACGGCGCCGCTCGTCCTCGTCACCGGCCACCGCCGCGAGAGCTTCGGCGCGGGCTTCCGCGCCATCTGCGCGGCGATCGCCGAATTGGCGCGGCGCTTCCCCGACCGGCACTTCGTCTATCCCGTTCACCCCAATCCCGCGGTTCGCGAGCCCGTCTTCAGCGCCTTGGGCGCGGGCAAGCTTAAGAATGTTCATCTCATCGAGCCCCTGGGCTACCTGCCCTTCGTGCTGCTGATGTCGCGCGCCGAGCTCATCCTGACGGATTCCGGCGGCATCCAGGAAGAGGCGCCGAGCATCGGCAAGCGCGTCATCGTGCTGCGCCAGGTGACCGAGCGCAGCGAAGGCATCGCGACCGGGCTGATCCGTCTTACCGGCACCGACCCGGCGCGGATTCTGGCCGACGCCTCCGACGCGCTCGGCGGTTTCTGGCCCGTGCCGCGGCACGGCACGGATATCTACGGCGACGGCCAGGCGGCGCAGCGCATCCTCGCCGCGCTCCTCGCACAATCCGCGGGGCGCGAAGGAACAACGGAGGCACGGCCTCTGTAGACCCGCATAGCGGCGGCGGACTACAATCGCGCGACTTTTCTCGCGCCCGATTCGACTCAGGGACCTCATCGTTGTGCTGGCTTCGATAACCGCCGTCTACGCGCTGATCCTGCCCGGTTATCGCCTGCGCTTCTTCGGCATTGCGGCGACGGCGATCCTGGTCGCTTTGCTCGAGACCTTCGGCGTCGCGTCGGTGCTGCCACTGGTCGCCGTCATCGTCGATCCGGAAGCGCTGACGCGAAGCCGGGTCTTCGGCGGTGTGCTGGCCGCGGTGGGCTTCGCCGGCAAGCTGCCGCCCGTGCACGTGGTCGGGCTCGTCACCATCGGCCTTTTCATTTTCGCCAATGCGGCGGCGCTGTTCCTCAACGCCTGGTCGGTCCGATTCACCGCCAATCTCGCGGTGACGCTGGCCACGCGCTTCGCCGCGAGCCATTTCCGCCAGCCCTTCACCTTCTTCATGGCGAATCCGCCGGCCGAGCTGGCGCAGCAGATCTGCAACGAGGTGGCGAAGGTCGCGTCCGGCGCCGTGCTGCAGTTCTGCTTCGTGCTGTCCCGCGTGGTCAGCCTGGTGTTCGTGCTGGCGCTGCTGCTGGCGATCTCGCCGCTGTTCACCGCGGCGTTTCTTTGCGTCACGGCGGCGCTCTACGCCCTGATCTACTGGCACAGCGCCAGGCGCATCGGCGCGGCGGGAGCGACGACCGTCCAGGCTTCCGGACAAGCCATGGTCGCCGCGACCGAAATGTATGCGATGGCGCGCGAGATCCTGCTTCGCGGCGATTGCGGGTTCTTCCTGAACCGGGTCCGCGCGGCTCTGACCTCGTTCTACCATGGCGACGCCGTTTCGCGGATTCTGCCGGGCCTGCCGAAATACGTGCTGGAGACGACCGCCGTCTGCGCGATCTTTGCGCTGCCGATCTATCGCTCGCTGATGGGCGAGAACGTCAATGCCGAATTGCCCGTGCTCGCCACCTTCGCCTATGCCGGCTTCCGCCTCCTACCGGTGATCCAGCAATTGTATTCGAGCCTCACCATCCTGCGGTTCCACCAGCCGATGGCGCGACGGCTCGCCGACGCCTGCGCCCCGGTTGCGGCGCGGCACGAAGGCCTCGCGAGCCTCGAGCGCATGCCCGCGCGCATCGAGTTCAAAGGGGTGAGCTACCGCTATCCCGGCCGCACGATTCCGGCCCTTGCGCAAGTCTCCTTCGCCCTGGCGCGCGGCGAGCGTGTCGCCGTGGTCGGCGCCTCCGGCGCCGGCAAGAGCACATTGCTCGATCTTCTCCTGGGGCTGCTGGCGCCGAACGACGGGACGATCCTGATCGACGGAGCGCCGAGCCCGGCGGGCGGGCTCGCCTGGCGCGCCGGCGCGGTCGGATACGTGCCGCAGACGCCGCTGCTGCTCAATGATTCGATCGCGCGCAACATCGCCTTTGGCGTCGCCGACGGCGACATCGATCATCGGCGGTGTCGCGACGCGGCGGCCAAGGCCGCGATCATCGATCTCATCGACGCACAGCGCGCCGGCTTGGATGCGGTGATCGGCGCCGACATCCTAAATTTCTCCGGCGGCGAGCGGCAGCGTCTTGCCATCGCGCGTGCGCTCTATACCGAGCCCTCGCTCCTGGTGCTCGACGAACCCGGCAGCGCCCTCGATCCGCCGACCTCGCGCAAGATCTTCGAACTGCTGTGCTCGCCGCGCATCGCCGCCACGGTCGTGATCGTGACCCACGACCTCGAATACCTCGGCGCGTTCGACAAGGTCATCTTCATCGGCAAAGGCGCGCTGCGCATGGCCGGGACCTATGAGTCCCTGGTCCGGGATTGTCCGGAGTTCCGCCGCTTCCAAGGCGAGCTGTTGGAGCAGAAGCTCCACGCGCAATGAAGGATCGGTGCACCATCGTCATCCCGACCCACAATCGCCCGCATTACCTCGAGCGCTGCGTGCGCTGGTTCGCGGCGCTGGGAATGCCGATCGTCGTCGCCGACAGCTCCGCGGCGGAATGGCGCTCCGAGCTGCGCAGCGCCGTCCGCTATTTCCACAAGCCCGGCGGCTTCGAGGTCTATTTGCAAAAGCTCGTTGCGGCGGCGGCGGAGATCGCGACGCCGTTTCTCGCCTTTTGCGCCGACGACGACTTCATCACCGAAGAAGGGCTGCGCGCGAGCGTCGATTTTCTCGGCGCCCATCCGGACTACGCCTTCGCGCAGGGCTATGCCTATTGGTATCAGAGCTTCGGCTCTCGCATCGTGCTCTGGCCGATGCCCTATCTCAGCCATGATGTGGCGGCCGAATCTTGGCTCGACCGCATCGAGCAGGCGCACAGCACGGTCTTCTACGGTGTCCAGCGCAGTGATGTCGTTCGCGCGGGGCTCGATTTTCTCGCGCGCCAGGATTTCCGCGAGATCATCGACGGCGCCGCGGGATTCTTCGATTTCGCGCTCACCGCTCACGCGGCCAAAAGCGGCAAGTTCAAGCGCTGTCCCGTGCCCTTCGGCCTGCGCGAGTATTCTCCGACCATCGCGACTATCGGCCAGCGGTTCCCAACGATCACCTCGCGCAACATCGCGGATTTCTACGCCAACCTTCTCGCCTTTCTCGCCGGGGGAGAGGCGGCGGAGCCGGCGAGAACGCGGCTGTTGCGCGTGCTGGCCGGCGACTACGCCGGGCAAATCGCCTTCGATCTGCGCCCGGTCGCGAGCCGGAAGCGCTTCCTGCGAGACCTGCCGGAGGCCTGGGCCGGGCCGATCGAATTTCTCTTTCGACTCCTCGCGGCGGCGCGGGCCTATGCCAGCCGCGAGTATTTTGCCTTCATGAAAATCTTCTTTCGTCCGGAGTACGCCCGGTTTAAGACCTTCGTGCTGCCACGGGGGAGCGGATGAAAGCCGTCATACTCGCCGGCGGGCTCGGCACGCGCATTTCCGAGGAGACGCATCTCCGGCCGAAGCCGATGATCGAGATCGGCGGCCGGCCGATCCTGTGGCACATCATGAAGATGTACACGGCCTATGGCGTGAACGAATTCATCGTCTGCTGCGGCTACCGGGGCTACGTGATCAAGGAGTATTTCGCCAATTACTTCCTGCACATGTCCGACGTGACCTTCGACATGGAGCAGAACCGCATGGAGGTGCATCAGCGCCATGCCGAGCCGTGGCGCGTCACGCTCGTCGATACCGGCGAGCAGACGCTGACCGCCGGCCGCTTGAAGCGCGTCGCGCGCTACATCGAGGACGAGGAGGCGTTCTTCTTCACCTATGGCGACGGGGTGGCCGATATCGACATGGCCGCGCAATTGGCCTTTCATCGCGGCCATGGGAAATGGGCGACCGTCGCCTCGGTGCTGCCCCCCGGCCGCTATGGCGCGCTCTTGACCGAGGGCGACCGCGTCGCCGGCTTCCTCGAGAAGCCGCGCGGCGACGGTGGTCGCATCAATGGCGGCTTCTTCGTTCTCTCGCCCAATGTGCTCGGCCATATCGAGGGCGACGCCAGCAGTTGGGAAGGCGAGCCGCTCGCCCGTCTCGCGCGGGAGGGCCAACTCATGGCCTTTGCGCATCGCGGCTTCTGGCAGCCGATGGACACGCTGCGCGACAAGAACCTGCTCGAAGAACTCTGGGCCGGCGGCGCCGCGCCGTGGAAGGTGTGGTGATGGGGCCGAGATCTTCCGAGCCGCGCCGCCGCAACGCCGCCTCTGCCGACACTGACGATGCCGCCGCGTTCGAAGCCAAGAAACGCGAAGATGCCGCGTCTATGGCTGACGACGCGGAGCTGCGGGAGCGCGCCAATGAGGTGTTGACCCGAGCGGATCGGCATCACTGGACCTATCAATGGTCCTGGCTTGGCTTGCCCATCATCCAGATGCCGGAGGACATCGTCCTCTTGCAGGAGGTCCTGTGGCAGACCAGGCCGACAATCGTCATCGAGACCGGCATCGCGCGCGGCGGGTCGATCGTCTTCCTTGCCTCGATCCTGGAGCTCATCGGCGAGGGCCGGGTCATCGGGATCGACATCGAACTTCGACCGCACAATCGCCGCGCCATTCTCTCGCACGCTCTCGCGCGGCGGATCGAGCTCGTCGACGGATCTTCGGTGGCGGATGAGGTTCTCCGCCAAATCCGCGCCAGGATCGGCGCCGAAGATCGCGTCATGGTCATCCTCGACTCGAACCACACGCATGAGCATGTCTACCGCGAGCTTCAGCTCTATGCCCCGCTGGTGACACGCGGTCAGTTCCTGGTCGTCTCGGATACCGTGATCGAGGACATCCCGGTCCAGGAGCACCGCCCGCGGCCGTGGGGCCCGGGCAACAATCCGAGCACCGCGCTCGACTCCTATCTGCGCGAGAGCGACGCCTTCGCCCGCGACCCCTATTTCAACGGCAAGCTGCTGCTAACCAGCGCGCCCCGCGGCTATCTCCGCCGGGTGCGATGAGCGCGGCTTCAAGATGACCGAAATTCTCGTCTGGGGCGGCCAGGGCCAAGCGAAGGTGCTGCGCCCGATCCTCGAGGCCGCAGGCCATCGTATAGCGCTCGTCTATGACCGCAAGCCCGGCCTTGCCGCGCCCTTTCCGGACGTGCCTCTCATTAGCGATGAAGCGGCCATCGAGGCTTGGCTGGCACGCCGCAGCGGCGCCTTGGGCTTCGTCATCGCCATCGGCGGCGAGCATGGCCGCGAGCGCTGCCGGATCGCGCGATCGCTCACGGCACGCGGGCTCATGCCGATCACTGCCCTGCACGAGCGCGCTTGGATCGCGGATTCGGCCACGGTCGGCGCCGGCAGCCACGTGCTCGCCATGGCCGCGGTTTGCGTGCAGGCGCGATTGGGCGAGCAATGCATCATCAACACCAATGCGTCGATCGATCATGAATGCGTGCTGGGCGACGGCGTTCATGTGATGCCCGGCGCGACAATTGCCGGATGCGTCAGGGTCGAGGACTATGCGACGATCGGCAGCAATGCGACCATCCTGCCGCGCTTGCGCATCGGCGAGGAAGCCGTCATCGGCGCCGGCGCGGTCGTCATTGCCGATGTCCCGCCGCGGACCCGGATGGTGGGTGCGCCGGCGCGTCCGATCGATGCGAAGGGATCGAGGGGATGAGCGCACATATACCCGTGGCGAGCCCGTGGATCACCGCTCACGAGATTGAGCGGGTCGCCGAGGCCGCTGCGACGGCGTGGCGGGAGCGGTCCTATTACTATCAGGGCGCCTTCGAGAAGGCCTTTGCCGAGCATCTCGGCCGGCGCCATGCGCTGGCCCTTCCGTCCTGCACCTCAGGCCTGCATCTTGCTCTCGCCGGCCTCGGCATCGGCCCCGGCGACGAGGTCGTGGTTCCCGAGATCACCTGGATCGCGACCTCGGCGCCGGTCTCTTATGTTGGCGCTGCGCCCGTCTTCGCCGACATCGATCCCGAGCATTGGTGCTTGACGCCCGCCAGCGTCGAGGCGGTGCTGACGCCGCGCAGCCGCGCGGTGATCGTCGTCGATCTCTATGGCGACATGCCGGATTGGAACGGACTCCTGAACCTCGCGCGCAGGCGCGGACTGGCGCTGATCGAGGACGCCGCCGAGGCGATCGGCGCAAGCTACCGAGGCCGGCGCGCCGGCAGCCTCGGAGCGGCCAGCGCCTTCAGCTTTCACGGCTCCAAGACGCTCACCACCGGCGAAGGCGGCATGCTGCTTTACGACGACGACCACCTCCACGACCGCTGTCTGCGGCTGCGCGATCACGGCCGCGCCCCCGGCGACATCATGTTCCGCAATGAGGAGATCGGCTTCAAATATCGCATGTCCGGGCTGCAGGCGGCGCTCGGCCTTGCCCAATTCGAGCGGCTGGACGAGCTCGTCGCGCGCAAGCGCGAGATTTTCGCGCGCTACCGCGAAGCGCTCGCCGGCGTCGATGGGCTGCAACTGAACCGAACGGCGGCGCATGTCGAGAACGGCTACTGGATGGTCACGGCCATTCTCGATCCGGCGCTGGGCTGGACGAAAGAGCGGCTGATACCGGCGATGAAGGCCGAGGGGATCGACACAAGGCCCTTCTTCTATCCGCTGAGCTGGCTCAAAGCCTACCGCGAGACCGAGGCCGGTCGCCAGGCAGCCGCGCGTAACGCCGTTGCCTATCGCCTGTCGCCCTATGGGATCAACCTGCCGAGCGGACCGGATCTCGATCACGCCTCTATCGCGCGGGTGGCGGAGACGCTGGCGCGTCTCATCCGGCATCGCCCCGCGGCCAGCGGCCTCGCGTAGCAGCCGGCCGCCGCGAGTTGCAGCCGCGCGCCATGCGCTTCCCAAATCTCTCCTGCCGCTTCTGTCAATCACGCGACCTCGCGGAAATCCTCGACCTCGGGACGCAGCCGCTGGCAAATGCGCTGGTGGCAAAAGAGCGGCTGCTCGAACCCGAGGCCCATTACCCGCTCGTCGTTCTGCATTGCGGGCAATGCGGTCTCGTTCAGGTGCCGGCTGTGGCGAGCGAGCGTGAGATCTTCGCGGATTATCTCTACTTCTCGTCCTATGCCGAGTCCTGGCTTGCTCACGCGCAACGTTACGTCGAAGCGGTGACGGCGCGTTTCGGCCTGGGGCCGCGCTCGCAAATCGTCGAGCTCGCGAGCAATGACGGCTATCTCCTGCAATATGTGATCGAGCGAGGAATCCCCGCGCTCGGCATCGAGCCCGCTGCCAATGTCGCGGCGGTCGCCCGCGCCAAGGGCATCGACACGCTCGTCGCCTTCTTCACCCTGGAGCTGGCGCAGAAATTGGCCGCGCAAGAACGCAGCGCCGATCTCATCGTCGCCAACAACGTGCTCGCGCATGTGCCGCAGCTCAACGATTTCGTCGCGGGCATGCGGCATTTGCTGAAACCCGAGGGCGTCGCCACGATCGAGTTCCCGCATGTCCTGCGCCTCGTCGCGGGGATGCAGTTCGACACGATCTATCACGAGCATTACAGCTACTATTCCCTCGGCACGTGCGAGCGCATTCTCGCGGCGCATGGGCTGCGCATCTTCGATGTCGAGACCCTGCCGACGCATGGCGGGTCGCTCAGACTCTATGCCTGCCGCGCCGAGGCCGCGCATCAGACTTCGCCGTCGCTGGCGCGGCTGAAGCAGATCGAACGCGACGGCGGCTGGGATCGCCGCGAGGTCTATCTCGAGTTCGGCCGCAAGGTCTATGCCCTGAAGCGCGACCTGCTCGAGTTTTTCATCGCAGCCAAGCGCCAGGGCCGCAGCCTCGCCGCCTACGGCGCCGCCGCCAAGGGCAACACGCTCCTCAATTTTCTCGGCGTCCGCACGGATTTCATCGATTTCGTCGCCGACCGCAACCCGGAGAAGCAGGGGCGTTTTTTGCCGGGCTCGCGCATCCCCGTATTGCCGCCCGAAGCCGTCGCCGAGCGCAGGCCCGATCTTCTCGTCATCCTCCCGTGGAACCTGCGCGAGGAGATCGCGCAGCAAATGGCGGCGATCCGCGGCTGGGGCGCGAGCTTCGTCGTCCTGATACCGGAGATCAGGGTTTTCTAGCCCGAGAGGAAGCGCAGCCATGCGAATATGGCCGACGCGATTGGACGGTGTCTTCCAGGTCGAACTCGAGGCGCTGCGCGACGAGCGCGGCTATTTCGCGCGCAGCTTCTGCATGCGCGAGTTCGCCGCCGCCGGCCTCAATCCGCGCGTCGCGCAAGGCAATACGACATTCAGCCCGCTTCGCGGCACTTTGCGCGGATTGCATTACCAGCGACCGCCCCACGTCGAGGCAAAGCTCGTCCGCTGTGTCGGCGGCGCGATCTTTGACGTCGCCGTCGACATCCGGCGCCAATCCGCGACCTATGGCGAGTGGCTCGCCTTCGAGCTTACCGGCGAGGGTCTGCTGTCGCTTTATGTCGGCGAGGGCTTCGCCCACGGCTTTCAAACCCTCGCCAACGACACGCAGGTGCTCTACAACATGAGCGAGTTCTTCCATCCCGAAAGCGCCGCGGGAATTCGCTGGAATGATCCCCGCCTGGCCATCCCTTGGCCGATCAAGGACCCGATCCTCTCCGCGAAGGACGCGGCCTTGCCGTTGCTGGATTCCGCCCCCTGATCGACAGCATGCTTGACCGGGCCTTCTGGCGCGGCCGCCGCGTCTTTCTGACCGGGCATACGGGATTCAAGGGGGCTTGGCTGTCGCTGTGGCTGCAGCGCTTGGGCGCGCGGGTTACGGGCTATTCGATCGACGTGCCGACGGAGCCGAGTCTCTTCATGGCGGCCCGAATCGGCGACGGCATGACCGACGGCCGCGGCGATGTCAGGGATTGCGACGCGCTGTCAAAGGCCATGCGCGAGGCGGCGCCGGAGATCGTCATTCACGCCGCGGCGCAGGCTCTGGTGCGCGCCTCCTACGCCGATCCGATCGGGACTTTCGCCACCAACATCATGGGAACTGCGCATTTGCTCGAGGCGGCGCGGTCCTGCGCCGGCATCAAGGCCGTGCTCATCGTGACCAGCGACAAATGCTATGAGAATCGCGAATGGGTCTGGGGCTACCGCGAGAGCGACGCCATGGGCGGCTACGATCCCTACAGCGCCAGCAAGGGCGCGGCCGAGATCGTCACCGCATCCATGCGCAACGCGTATTTTCAGCCCGAGGCGTATCGCGATCATGGCGTGGCCGTGGCCTCGGCCCGCGCCGGCAACGTCATCGGCGGCGGCGATTGGTCGGCCGACCGCATCGTTCCCGATCTGATGCGCGCTTTCGCCAGCGGCGTTCCCGCGATGATCCGCAATCCCCGCGCGATTCGCCCCTGGCAATACGTGCTCGACCCGCTCGCGGGGTATCTTCTCCTGTGCGAGCGTCTGTGCCGGGAAGGCCCGACCTTCGCCGAGGCCTGGAATTTCGGTCCGGATTTGAGCGGCGTGCGCAGCGTAGCGGAATTGGCGGACGCGGCGGCGCGGCTCTGGGGCACGGGCGCGGCGACGCAAAACGCCGAAGGCCCCGAGCCGCACGAGGCGGCGATCCTGCGCCTCGATGCCGCCAAGGCCCGGCTTCGGCTCGGCTGGCGCCCCAAAATGGACTGCGATACGGCCTTGCTTCTCGCCGTGGAATGGTACCGCGCCTTCTACGCCGGGCAGGATGTGCGGGCGCTGTCGGACCGTCAGCTCGATCGGTGGCACGAGATGGCCTGAGGATGCGCCTCCTCGCCATCTCCTATGTGCTCCCGCCCGCGCTTTATCCGCAGGCGATCCAGATCGGCCGGATCCTGGCGCGCCTGCCGGCGGAGATCGGCGCCGTCAGCGGAGCCGCAAGCACGATGGCGGGCGGGCTCGACAGCGACCTCGAATTCGACCGCCGCCTCGCCTTCCGGCTCGAAATCCCTTTCCGGCCGGCGCTGTCCGGCAGCGCGCTGGCCATCGCCAAACGCTTTCTGCCGCTTTACGCCGCCATCCCCGACGAGTTCCGCCGCTGGGTCGCCAAGGCGGACGCCGCGGTGGCGACGAAGCTCGACGAGTCGGGTTTCCGTCCCGATGTCGTCGCGAGCTTCGGCGAACCCATGTCGGACCATTTGCTCGGCCTGCGGCTGAAGCGGCGCCATGGCCGGCCCTGGGTTGCGCATTTCAGCGACCCCTGGGCGGACGTCGTCTTCCGGCGTGGGCAGTTCCTGGCCAATGCCATCAACCGCCGCTTGGAAGCGCAGGTCATCGCCGCCGCCGACCGCATCGTCTTCACCTCGCAAGAGACCATCGACCTGGTCATGCGCCGCTACCCCGGCGACTTTCGAGATAAGATGAGTGTCGTTCCGCATGGGTTTGATTTTACATTATATAATTCTCCGTCCTCTAGGCCGGACGGGATCGTCGTCCGCCATCTCGGAAGCCTCTACGGACGGCGCAATCCCCTGCCCCTGTTTCGCGCCCTCCGGAGGATTCTCGAGCAGGAGCCGACGCTCCTTGCCGGCGTTGGCTTCGAGCTGATCGGCCAGGTGTCGCCCTGGATCGCGCGGCATCCAGGCTACCGCGCGCTGCCGCAAGGGCTGGTGCGGATCGTGGATACCGTGTCTTACCGCGAGTCGCTGCGGCTCATGGCCGGCGCCGATCTGCTGTTGGTGATCGACGCGCCGGATGAGGTCAGCGTCTTCTTGCCGAGCAAGCTCATCGATTACCTCGGCGCGGGCGTGCCGATCATGGGCATCGTGCCGCCCGGCGCTTCGGCCACGCTGCTCAAGCGCCTCGATGCCGTCATCGCCGATCCGCGCCAGCCCGCGGAAATCGTCGCGGGGCTGCGGCGGGCGCTGGCGGACGCGCGGCAACGCCGGCTTGCAGGCGAGATTGCGCCCTGGGGCGATCCCGCCATCCGCGCCGAATACCGCATCGAGCGGACGGTGGCGGCCTTCGCCGAAATTCTGCGCGAGACCGTGGCGGATCGGCGTTAAGCCCGCCTTCCGCGATAGAGCCGCTCCGCGAGTTCGAGATCCCCGGCGTCGTCGATGTCGACCGCCTTGTGGCGCGGCAAGAGATAGCCCAGGTAATCCGGCTTTTCCCGGGGATAGGCGAGCACCTGCGCCGGCGGCAGGAAGATGAAGGTGCCGCTGTCGTAATAGGCCTTGGGCAGATCCTGGGAGCGTGTCTCCGCCTTGCCGGGGTCGATCGGGACGAGGCGGTCATCCGAGAGGAGGCGCATGGCCCATTCGACCGGGCAGGGAAACGAAGCGGCGGCGAGCACCGCGCGTTGCCTGCCATGGCGGTCGAACAAGGCACAGCCACCCTTGAGGTCGTCCGCATCGATGAGCGGCGCGGTCGGCATCAGCAGGCAGACCGTATCGAAGACCCTGCCGCGCTCGGCATAGCGCTCGAGCACCCATTTCAGCACTGGAAGCAGCGGCGTCACATCGTCCGCCAGCGCGGGATCGCGGGAAAAATCCGGCGGAAAGCCGTATCGGGTCGCGGTCTCGGCAATGCGGGCATCCTCGGTCGAGACGTGAATGACGTCGAACAGGCCCGCCTCCCTCGCCGTGGCGAGCGCATAGGTGAGCAGCGGATGGCCGCAGAAATCGACGATGTTCTTGTGCTTGATGCGCTTGCTGCCGCCGCGCGCCGGCATGATGGCGATGCGCGCGCTCACGATGCCTCGCGGCACTGCGCCTCATGCGGACAGGGCTCGGCCGGGCAGGAGATGCGGCAGGCGTTGTATTTGCGGAAGACCGGGCGGGCGGGATCGCCGATGAGCAGGTCGCCTATGCCCTGGTCGAAGGCATGGGCATAGACCGCGCAGGCCTTGTCGAAAGCACTCAGGACGACCGCGACATCCGCATCGCTGTGGCTGAAGCAGGGCAGGAAGAAGCCTTGGAACAGCGCGCCCTGGCCGATCATCTCCTGCATCAGCAGGGTCCGCAGCGGCGCCGATACGGCGCCCGTACGGTCGCGGCAAACGAGCAACACGCGCCAGGGCACCACATGCATTTCGATGGCTGCTCCGAGGCGATGATCGGCGATGCTCTTGCGCATGCCCTCAGCAACCGCGGCGACTAGCGCCCGGTGACGCGCGATTACGGGTTTGCTGCGGTACTCCGCAAGGACAGCGCGCGCCGCGGCCAGCACATGCGCCTCGCCGCCATGCGTCGTGGAGAGCAGAAAGACGCGCGGGGCGGCGGTCTGGCGGATGCCGCCCAAATCCATGATCGCTGCCTTACCGGCAAGGACGCAAAAGGAAAAGCCGTTGCCGATCGCCTTGCCCCAGGTCGCGAGATCGGGCGCGAGTCCCAATTCCGTGTAGGCGCCGGGCAGCCCCGCGCGAAAGCCCGTGACCATCTCGTCGAGAATGAAGACTGCGCCGTTCCGCTTCGCGATGGAGCCGATCCGCGCGATCACTTCGGGCGGGTTCGGAATGGCATCTTCGGGCTCGGTGATGACGCAGGCGATCTCTCGGGGATGCGCGGCGAAGAGCCGCTCGAGAGTTTCGGGGTCGCGTGAATCATAGGTCAGCGACAGGCGCCGCGCCGGCTCGGGTACGCCCGAGCGCACCACGGTGCTGCCGATGAACCAGTCATCGAAGCTGTAGAACGGGTGATTGCCGGGAAAGGCCACCAATTCGCGCCCGGTATAGGCGCGCGCCAGCTTCACCGCCGCGGTTGTGACATTGGAGCCGTTCTTGGCGAATTTGACCCGTTCCATCCCCGGCATGAGGTCGAGGATCTCGTGCGCGAGATCGAGCTCCACCGCCGCCGGCCGGGCGAAAGCAGCGCCCTTCTCCAGCTCCGCCCTAACCGCCGCAAGAACCGGCTCGTAGGCGTGCCCCAGGCTCACCGCGCCGAGGCCAAGGGCGCAATCGACGTATTCATTGCCGTCGAGGTCCCAGACCCGGCCGCCCTTGCCGCGGGCGATGGCGCCCGGCGCCAGCGCCGGGAACTGGTCATCGCCCTTGGAATAGGTGTGGGCGCCGCCGACGATCGCGCCATGCACCGCCTGCCGATAGCGGTCGGAGGCGGCGAAGTTGGTGATGCGGCGCGGGGGGAGCTGGTTGCTGGCGGTCATGCGGGTTCCCGCATCATAGCGCGGCCTTCCCCGGCGACAACCGCCAGCGCCGGGGATCGATGATCGCGGCGTCGCTGACCGCGAGCGCGGCGAAATCCGGGAGGCTCCTCGGCAAGTTCCGCGCCGCCGCCAGGATGGCGTCGAGCTCCTCGGCTGCAGTCGCGCCGAGGATGAGGCAATCGATCTCGGCCAGCGACAGACCATAGGCAAGACAACCCGCGAGCGGGTCGAGCCCGTGCGCGGCCAGGAACTCCGCAACCGCGGCGAATACCGCGCTTGCATCATCGAGCGGCGGCGGCAGCGCCGCAGGCGCGACCAATAGAGTGCCTTGCAGGAACAGCGAGCGCGCATGGATCTCGGCGCCCATCGCCTTGAGCCGCGTCAGGACGCCGCTCGCGGCAAAGCGCTGGTCGAGGAGATTGAGCGGCAGCTGCACGAGATCGGGGGTGAAGCGCTTGAGCACCGCCGCCAACTCGTCGGGGTCATAGACCGAAACGCCGATCCGCTCGACCTCGCCCCGCGCCTTCGCCTCGCGCAAGACATCGAGGATGCGCTCGCCGCCCGGACGCAGCAGCTCTTGCCCGTGATGGACCAGCACGCCATCGAGACGCCGCCGCCGCAGGTTTTGCCGCGACCGCGCGAGCATAAGCCGCACCTCTTCCGCCTCGGCCGCGCCGATCCGCTCGGCCGCGATAGGCGGCGTCTTGGTGATGATGCGGAAGCCGCACGCCGCATCTTCGAGTACGCCCAGCACCGCCTCGGTCTCGCCATAGAAGGCGGCGGTGTCGATCACTCTGATCCCGGCGCGGTGACCGGCCGCGAGGATGCGCCTCGCCTCGTCGAGCGCAACTCGACCGCGGCGATTGGTGACGCCATAGGCCATGCCGAATTGCGCCGTGCCGAGGCCGATCCGGGAGAGCGCGCGGCGCGAACGATCAGTCATCCCGCGGGCCGTTCGCCAACGATGACAATGAACTCGAAATACTCCTGCCGGCCGCGGTAGCTGCGTGCGACGATCTCGTTATAGATGACGCGCAAGCCCCGCGCTTCGAGCGCAGCGCCGTATTCCGATGGCGCGATGAAGCGGAAAGGATAGAGGTTTCCGGCGTACGGCGCGTCCTCGCGTCGAATGCCGTCAAGCGTGCTTGAATCAATGAAACGCGACGGTCCGGGATTGCGAAATGCCTCCGATGCCTTCGACGGCGCGTAGGAGAAGAACCGGCCACCCGGACGCAAAAGACGGGCTGCCTCGTCGAGGAATCGCGTAAACCCGCTTTCTTCGAGGCAATAGGACGAAAATACGTCGGCAATCACATCGAAATGCTGCGCTGGATACGGGATCGCGGTCATGTCCGCCATCTTGACGGTCGCGCGAACTCCCCACTCATCCAGCATTTTCGCGCAGAGCGCGATGCCTTCCGGCGAGAGATCGACGCCATGCGCTTCGAACCCTTCCCGCGCGATCATCCAGAGATTGGCGCCCGACCCGCAGCCGACTTCGAGGACGCGAATTTCGCCGCGCCGGTCACGTGGAAGCGGGAAATAGTGCCGCCCGAAGAAGCGCAGCAGCTCTTCGTTCGGGTAGCGGCGCTGGGCGACGAAGCCATCCGCGACATAGGACCGGTCGTACCAGGATTTGCAGACGGAATTGCCAGTCTCGCTCATGGCGCATCCTCGGTACCGCCGTTCTTCTTCCAGTGCCATTCGATCCACGGGACAATGCCGGTCGCGAAGCCGCGCTTGAAGTAGCCGATATTGATTTCCTTTTCGCTGGCCGCGCCGGCAAGCGGCACGTCGCCCAGGTCAAACTGCTTCATCCCGCGCTCGCCCGCGTGCAGCATCGCGAGCCAGAGCGGCCAGTGCGTCAGCGGCTTGTCGAAGCGGTCCCGGTCATAGACGCCCGAGGCATAAAAGGCGACGGCATCGCCATCGACGACCATCGTCGCCGCGACGAGTTCGCTCGCGAGCAAGGCCAAGACAAGCTCGCCCTGTCCCGATGCAATGCAATCATACATCACATCCCAGGATGCCTGCGGCCGCGTCGCGCGCCCGGCGATCTTGCGGTGGAACTCCTGATAGCTGTGGAAGCCGTCGCGGTCGGGATTGGTGCGATTGACGATGGCGACGGCGAGATTGCGCTGACCCCAGTTCAGCAAAGACTTGAAGCTCTTGCGCAGCCCGCGGCGCAGCCCCGCTTCGCCCTCGCCCAGCGCCGCCCGCGCGGAAAGGCGCAATGCCGGCTGATAATGTCGATTGAGGCATTCTTCGCCAATGGGCGAGAGCACGCCCGCGATTGCCGCGTCGCGCACGACCACGCCAGCGAGGCCGTGCCGCTCGACGAGCCCGGCGATGTGCTCGAAAGCGGTCTTGGTCGCCGTTGCAACAAGGTCGGGCGCCAGCCCCTCGCCTGGGAAGAAGCCCGAGGGCAGCCCATACCAATCGAGCACGCCTTCGCCCCTGGCGCATAACGCCAACAATACCGGTCGGTCGTTGTGAACAACCGCGAAGCTTTCATTGCTCCGCCGCGCGCCGAAGACCGCCGGGTAGTAGCGCCGCCCGAATGCGCCATAGAAGGGATGCGCATCGATCGCGGCAAAACCCGGCGCCTTGCGCCAGGCTTCGAGCGCATCGCCATCGGTCACGATGTTGGGCATCGCTCAGCGCAGCTTCAGCGCCGCCGCGAGCGCCGCGACCACGCGGTCGACATCCTCCTCCGCCATCGCCGGATAGAGCGGCAGCGACAAGGTCCGGCGGTAATAGGTCTCTGCTCCCGGCAGATCGCGGGCGCCGTAACGCGCGCGGTAATAAGGCTGCGTGTGGACCGGCGCATAATGCACCTGCGTGCCGATGCCCTGGGCGCGAAGCCGGCGCATGACCTCGCCGCGCGCGAGCTTGAGCGCCGCGAAGTCGATGCGCACGGCATAGAGGTGCCAGGCCGATCCGCCTTGGGGCCGCGCCGGCGGGCGCAGATGCGGCGCCAAGGGCGCGAGCTGCCGATCGTAACGCGCCGCGAGTGCTGCGCGGCGGGCGAGGAAGCGGTCGAGCTTGCCGAGCTGACTCAGTCCGAGCGCGCAGGCGATGTCGGTGAGGCGGTAGTTGTAGCCGATCTCCGGCATCTCATAGTACCAGGGCGCGGGCTTGCCGTCCTCCAACCCCGCCGCCGATGTCCAGCGCGCGGGATCATGTTCAATGCCATGCGAGCGCAAGCGGCGCGCGCGCTCGGCCAATTCGGCACTTTGGGTTGCAACCAGCCCGCCCTCGCCGGTCGTGATCGCCTTCACGGGGTGAGTCGAGAAGCACGCCATGGCGCTCTGCGCACAGGACCCGACCGCGACCATGCCGCCGCGGGCTTGGTAGGTTGCGCCGAGGGCGTGGCAGGCATCCTCGATCACGGCAGCGCCGAATTCGCCGGCGACCGCGGCGATGGCCGGCAGGTCCGCGACCATGCCGGCGAGATGGACCGGGAGCACGGCCTTGGCGTGCGCCGGCGCCACGCCCTCGAGCGCTGCGCGCAGCGTCGCCGGCGTCAGCATCCCGGTCTCGGAATCAACATCCGCAAAGGCGACCTCGGCGCCGGTGAAGCGCACGGCATTGGCGGTGGCGAGAAAAGTCAGCGACGGCACCACCGCGACATCGCCCGGCCCCAAGCCCAGCGCCATCGCCGCGAGATGCAGCGCCGCGGTTCCCGAGCTGCAGGCCACCACATGCTGAGCGCCAAGCCGCGCCGCGACGGCCTCCTCGAAGCGTCGCACCAGCGGCCCGGTGGTGAGGAAATCGCCGCGCAGCGCCGCCGCAACGGCGGCGATGTCGTCCTCGTCCACGGATTGGTGGCCGTAATGGAGAAACGCGGCCCCCGGAGCGTTCGTCATTCGTCCTTGGCGCGGATCAGCGTCAACAGCGATTCGCGCGTCAGCCAGCGGTCGTTGGTATCGCTGGCATAGCGGAAATCATCGGGCACGGCGCTGCCTTGAGCCAAGAGCTCGCCGGCGTTGCCGAGCGAGATGGCGGGGGCGATGAGGTAGCGGTCGCCGAGATCGCGCGTCGTGCGCGCATCGTCGGTGGTGATCATCACCTCGTGCAGCTTCTCGCCCGGCCGCACGCCGACGATCTTGTGCGGCACGCCCGGGGCGATGGCCTCGGCGAGAGCGACGATCGTCATGCTCGGTATCTTCGGGACGAAGATCTCGCTGCCCCGCATCGTCTCCATGCAGGAGGCGACGAAGGCGACGCCCTGGTTCATCGTGATCCAGAAGCGGGTCATGCGCGGGTCGGTGATCGGCAGCTCGCGCGCGCCCGCGGCGACGAGCTGGCGGAACATCGGAATGACGCTGCCGCGCGAGCCCAGGACATTGCCGTAGCGGACGATCGAGAAGCGCGGGCCGGTGCTGCCGCTCAAATGGTTGGCGGCGACGAAAATCTTGTCGGCGGCGAGCTTGCTCGCGCCATAGAGATTGATGGGATTGGCCGCCTTGTCGGTCGAGAGCGCAATCACGCGCTCGACATTGGTCTCGATCGCGGCCTGGACCACGTTCTCGGCGCCGAGCACGTTGGTGTGAATGCATTCGAAGGGATTGTACTCGGCCACCGGCACCTGCTTCAGCGCCGCCGCATGGACCACGAGCTCGATGCCGCGCAGCGCCATGACCAGGCGCCGCTGGTCGCGCACGTCACCGATGAAGAAGCGCAAGGACCCGTCGCGATCGAGCGGCGACATCTCCCGCTCCATCTCGACCTGCTTCATCTCGTCGCGCGAGAAGATGGCGAGCCGCCGCGGCCGGCCGTGGCGCAGCATGGCCGCGACGAAGGCCCTGCCGAAGGAGCCGGTGCCGCCGGTGACGAGGACGGAGCGGCCGCGGAAAAACCAGAAGAGCGACTCGGCATCGCCGTTCGGGTCGGCCCAGCCCGCCAATTTGTCAGCCATCAAGCGTCAATCCAGTCGGCTCCACCGCTGTCGAATTCTGCCGCGCCGGCGCGCTAAAGTCGTCCCGCGGCAACGGCCTGTCAAGTGCGACCCGCCACTTTCATCCCGGCGAATCCCGCAGAAATCTGCCGTGCCGCAACATCCCCCGCAGGACCGGCAGCAGCGCGCCCTCATGCGCGGCAAGAAAGTCCGGAAGCGCCGCCGGCGCCACCACCGCGATGTCAGTATATTCGCCGGAGCCGCGCTCGCGATGCGCGGCGTTCAACGCCGCGGCGTCGAGATCCGTCTTGAGAGTGAAGAGGATGTCGACGACTCCGCTAGCGAGATCCTCGACCAGCCCGCAAGGGACGGGTGGCGTCACCTGCGCCGGGGTGAGGCCGAGCTCCTCGCCAAGTTCGTCCAAGAGCAGTGCGGCCGGATCGAGCCGGTCCAGGCTTCCGGCCGGCGCGGGCTCCCACAGTCCCGCATCCGCCGCCACATGCGCCGCCCGCCGGCCGAGCACGATGCCATCGGGACAGGTCAACAATCCCGTGACGCCCAGAGGGCGCAGCGCCAGCCCGGCCAACGCCAGCTCCGGCACCCGCCGCCGCGCGATGAGATGCCGATACTGCATCGGGCGCACCGTCAGGCGATTGCGGCGGTACGCGATGAGCGTGTAGATTCTGCCGTCGTAGAGGCCGGTTCCTCGCGCCTGCATCTCGTTTGCCCAGATCGCGGCGACGCGCTGTTCGGTCGCCGCTGCGAGCGGCTCCGACGGCAGCTCGATCAGGCGGAAACCCGGATCCAGATCGTAAAGACGATAGTTGGGCGCCATGCTTCGCTAGAATCGGCCATTGGCCCTTTTGTGGCGGGCGGGCAAGCCCTACTATGCCGACGATCATTGTTCAACCTTTCAGGAATGGAATGGAAAGTCGCAGAATTCACGAGCATTGGTCCAATTGGGCCGCGACTTACGGCACCGGTTTGCGCGCCACCACCAAGACTCGGACGGCGAAGGCGCTCGAAATCGATGCCCTCTGTCGGCGCCTGAATTCCCTGCTCGGCGACAAAACGGAAGCGCGCGCGCTCGAGGTCGGTTGCGGCAACGGCATCAATTGCGTCGCGCTCGCCAAAGCTCTCCCCAACATGCGCTTCGACGGCGTCGATTACGTCCCGGACATGGTGGCCGCCGCGCGCGAGAACGGCCGCGCCGGGGGCGTCGAGGCCCGGCTGCGCTTTTTCGTCGGCGACGCGCTTCACTTGGACGAGATCGCCGGGTTGGGGTCGGCCTACGATTTGGTGTTCACCGACCGTTGCCTCGTCAACCTCAACACCGTCGAACAGCAGAAACTGGGCATTACGGCGTTGGCGGCGAAACTGCGCCGCGGCGGTCATCTCCTCATGATCGAGAATAGCCTGACCACCTATGGCAAGCAGAATCGCTTGCGTGAATTGCTCGGCCTTCCGCCGCGCCAGCCGGCCGACTTCAACCTATTTTTCGACGAGACCGAGATCCGCCCGCACATCCGGGCGACCGGCCTCGAGCTGATCGACGTCGAGGATTTCCTCAGCCTTCATGACCTGATGCTTTACGTGCTCGTCCCCGCCATCAACGGCGGCGCAGTCGATTACGAGCATCCTCTGGTCCAAGCAGCCGCCAAGCTCAACCAGGAAATGTCGGCCACTGAACCGGGAGGCTTCGGCGCCTTCGGCCAGAACCGTCTGTTCGTCTGCCGTAATCCGCTCTGAGGCGAGGGAGAGCGACATGGAGATCGGAAAGGAAAAGGTCTTCATCATCGCCGAAGCGGGCTCGAACTGGCGCATGGGAACGCCCAAGCGCGATCTCGCGATGGCAAAGGCGCTGATCGACGTGGCGGTCGAGGCCGGCGCGGATGCAGTGAAATTCCAGGTCTACCGGCCCGAGACCGTCTATGTCGAGAACGCCGGCACCAGCGATTATCTCTCGGCTGCCAACATCACGGAGGATATCCGCGAGATCTTCGCCGACCTCGCCATGCCCTACGACATGGTTCCAAGGGTCGCCGAGCATTGCCGCGCCACGGGCATCCTGTTCATGAGCACGCCCTTCTCGCCGGCGGATTTCGCCGCGGTCGACCCTTATGTCGAGGTGCACAAGAACGCCTCCTACGAGATCAGTCACCTGCGCCTCATCGAATTGGGTGCACGCTCGGGTAAGCCATACATTCAATCGACCGGAGCGTCGGACGAGGGCGACATCCGGTGGGCGGTGGAAACCTTCCGCAAGAACGGCGGCAAGCAGCTGGTCCTGATGCAATGCACGGCGAGCTATCCGGCGCCGCTCGACAGCCTCAACCTCAAGGTGCTGCCGTGGCTGGCCCAGCGTTTCGGCGCGACTGTGGGTCTCTCGGACCACAGCCGGGATCCCGTTACCGCCCCGGTGGCGGCGGTGGCGCTGGGAGCGCGGGCAATCGAGAAGCATTACACGCTCGACAATCGCCTGCCCGGCCCCGACCACGCCTTTGCCGTCACCCCAGCGGAGCTGAAGGCCATGGTCACGGCGGTGCGCAGCGCCGAACGGGCCCTCGGCGACGGCGTGAAGCGCGTGCTCCCGGCGGAGGAGGAGCTGTTTGCCTATGCCCGCCGGCGCGTCCAAGCCATCCGGCCCGTCGCCAAAGGCGAGATGCTGAGGGAGGATGTCAACATCGCCATCCTGCGCCCGGGCCGACAAAGAGCCGGCGTGCATCCCCGCCGTCTTGCCGAGTTGGAGGGCCGCAAGGCCGCGCGCGACATTGCGCTCGGTGACGGCATCCAGCCCGGCGATTGGGTGTGAAGGGACTTTTCCTCGACCTCGACGGCACCTTGGCGGACAGCCTCGGATTGCTGCGCAGTGTCTATGACGAATTCCTTGGGCAGTTCGGCTGCACTGGCAGCGCCGCCGAGTTTCGCGACTTGATCGGCCCGCCGATCCCCGCGGTGGTGGCGTGCCTGCGCGACGCGCATCGCCTTCCCGGCACCACCGAGGAATTGGTCGCGCACTACCACGCGCTGATCGCGAAGGTCCACTGCACGGCGCCGCCGGCCGAGGGCGCGCGCGCGGTGCTGGAGCGGGCGCAAGAGCGAAGCTGGACCGTCGCGGTGGTGACTTCCGCGACCAGGGCCGAGGCGAGCGCCTGGCTCGCGCGCGCCGAGCTTGCGACGTTCATCGCGACCATCGTCGGCGGCGACGAGGTTTCCCGCGGCAAGCCCGATCCCGAGCCGTATCGCCTTGCTCTCGAGCGCACCGGCTGCAATGCACTATCTTCGCTCGCGATCGAGGACAGCATGGCCGGTGCCCGCGCGGCCATGGCGGCGGGCCTGCCGACTTGGCTTCTGCACAAGATCGAGCGCCAGGACGCCGCCGCCGCCCCTGCTCTCCTTCGCGGCTGCCTGCCGGATTTTCGCGCCGTGCTTACCTTGCTCTGATTGGCATCAATGCAGGTGAACTAATCCGCGGCGGCAAGTTCCGTGTAGAGCCGTTCATAGCGCTGGATCACGGCCGCCAGGGAATAGCGCTCGAGGATTCGCGCGCGCGCGGCCATTCCCAGCTGGGCAATCTCGTTCCGGCCTTGCGCCAGCAGCTCCAGCACGGACGATGCCAGCGCCTCCGCATCGGCAGGCGGCACGACCCGGCCCGTGTCGCCGATGATCGCGGCGCTGTCGCCGACATCGGTCGCAACGCAGGGCACGCCGCAGGCCATGGCCTCGCCGAGCACATTGGGAAAGCCCTCGCCGTAGCGCGACGACAGCACTAGGTGATCCAGCGCCGGCAGGAACTCGTGGATCGCGCCTAGCTCGCCCAGCGCGTGGAGCCGGCCGCGCAGCGAAGCGGGACAAGGCAGCGCTTTGGTCCCCGCGCCGACCAGCGCAAAACTCGCATCGCCGCGCGCCGCCGCGATCCGCTCCGCCGCCGCAAAAAAGATGTCATGCCCCTTCATCGGATCGACCCGCGCGACCATGCCGATGAGCGGTTGCGTGTCACCAAGGCCGAGCCGCGCGCGCCACCGCGCGCGCCGTTCCGGATCGGGCCGGAAAAGCTCGCTGTCGAAGCCGTTCGGCACGACCTCCCAGCGTTTCGGGTGATAGCCGAGCGCCGCGTGAAACCGCCGCCCGGCCTCGCTGTTGACAAGCACTGCATCGGGCCGGCCCGACGCCCAGGCGAGCAGCCGCCGCCCGGCGCGCGAGCGCAGCGCGTGACGTTCGAACTCCTGGTCCGTGCAGCGCAGGTTCCACAGCAGCGGCAGTCCCGGCGACAGGATCGCGGCAACGAGACCGAGCAGATCGGCATGGTAGAGCCAAGTCTGCAGCAGCGCCGGGCGCTCTTGCCGCACGATCCGGCGCAGGCGCCGCAAGGCTGCGAAGGACGGCGGCCCGGGCCGCATGCCCAGGCTCAGAACCGGGATGCCGGAAGCCGCGAGCTCCGCGACGTGGCTGCCGCCGTCGATGAGCGAGACCACGACCGAGACGAAACGCTGCGGGTCCATGTGCGCGACCAGCCGCGCCAGCATGGTCTGGGCGCCGCCGCGGTCGAGGCTGGTGATGAGATGCAGAATCTTGCGCGGCGGCATTCGGGACGAGAGGGCACCCTAGCCGAGTTCGCTGATGATCTCGGGGAATTTGTGAAGCCGCTCCACGACGCCGCTCTCGCCGACCAGGAAATTGTCGCAGGCCCAGTTATAGGTCCGCTCCGTGACATAGGCGGGATGACAGGCGAAGACCATGTCCTTGCCGATCGGCATCGTCTCGTCGAAGCGCACCAGCGGGCGCTCGACCATATCGTAGCCCTGGCCGTGGCAAAACAGGCGCCGCTCCTCCGGGCGCTTGTGGGCGCGCATGAACTCGTTATAGGCGTCCCACATGTCCTTGGGGGCGGCGCCGGGCCGCATCAGCCCGAGCGCGAATTTGCGCGCCTCGAGCACGAAGGCAAACTCGTCCTTCATCTCCTGCGACGCCTTGCCGAGGACGCAGGTCCGGCCGAGCTCGCTATAGAATCCGCCCGGGCCATTGCTCTCCACCAGCAAGGTGAACTGATCGCCGGCGCGGATCGTGCGGTTCTGCTGATGGCGGTTGGTCATCACGGCCGCCGTTCCGACCGGGCCGGAGGCGCACAGGAACAGGCCTTGCTCGCTGCCGAATCCGCGCCCCATCTGCTCGGCGATTGCGGCGATCTCGATGTCCTTCTTGCCCGGCGCGACCGCGGCGAAGGCCGCTTCCATGCCGGCATCCTGCATGGAAGCGGTGCGGCGCATCAGTGCGATCTCCTCCGCACTCTTGACGGCCTTGATCCGATCGACGAGGTCGGATGCGTCGACGAAGCGCGCCTTCGAGAACCGGCCGCGCTGGAGGTGGTCGATCAGCGCGTGCGGCAGCGACGCGGTGCCGACGAGGCCGATGGTCGCGCCGGAGTAAGGCTCGAGCGCCCTGGCCGCGAGCTCGGCGTCATAACCCGCGGTATAGGGCGCGGATGCATAGCTCGGCGTCGTCAGCACCCGCTTGACGCCGCGCCGCAACCCGTCGCCCTCGGGCGGCGGCTGCCGGTCCATGCCGAACGGCCCTTGCCCGATGATTGCCATGCCGTCGTCGCGCGGAAAGGCCACGGTAACGGGATAGCCGTTGGTCGCGGGCAAATCGGTGAAATACTTCACATAGCCGCCCATGAAGTCGTTGTTGTTCTGCATGAGCAGCACGTCGATCCGCTGCGCTTGCATGGCCGCGCGCAGGGCGTGCCAGCGCCGCTCGAGCTCCGCGGTCGAGATCGCCGCGTTCACCCGTTCGGCCACCTCAGCCATGAAAAGCCCCTGCTCCGTGCGCGCCGGGATGGCGCTCAGAGCCCAAGGAGCCGCTCGGCATTCTGGTGGAAGATCTTCTCCATGACGGCAGCGGAATAGCCGAGCTCCGCCCATTCCTTGAAGAGCCGCTCATAGGGCATGCTCGGATAGTCGCTCCCGAACATGATTTTGTCCTGAAGCCGGGCGCGGATATCGATCTTGAGCTGCGCCGGAAAATATTTCGGCGCCCAGCCCGACATCTCCCAGAAGACATTGCCCTTGTGCAGCGCGACCGCCGTCATCTCGTCGGCCCAAGGCCAGCCCGGATGCGCGGCGATGATGGTGAGATCGGGGAAATCCGCCGCAAGCGCATCGATCGCCGCCGGATGCGCATGGCGCAGCTTAGCGCCAAGGCCACCCGGCATCCCCGCCCCCATTCCGGTGGTGCCGACATCGATCATCACGGGAACCCGGAGCGCGTTAATCGTCTCGAACAGCGGATAGAAGCGGCGGTCGTCGACCGCGAAATGGCCCATGATCGGATGGAAGTGGAACCCGAGCATGTGGAGTTCGGTGATCGCCTTCTTCGCCTCGGCGATGGCGGCCTCGCCCTTGAACGGATCGACGGCACCCCAGGCCTGGATGATGCGGTCGGGGTGACGCGACTGCATGCCCTTGACGTAGTCGTTGCTGAGGGGCGGCGTCTTGGCCGTGGTCTCGAGGTCGAGCGCGACCAGCACTGCCTCGACGCCGGCGGCGGTGAAATCCTGCACCACCTCCGCTTCCTGCTTCCATGTCCAGGCCCGGTTCCAGTATTTGGCGAGCGCTTCGACATAGGGTCCCTGGCAACGGATCCAGGGCTCGGTATTGGGATAACAGTGCAGATCGATGATGCGCATGGCAGTGGCTCCTCAGGGGCGCGAACCTGCCGCGCCCGTCCCGCGCTCGGCGGCAAGTTTTTTTGCGACCGTCTCAACCAACGTCTTCTTTGACACTTTGCCGAAGCTCGACAGCGGGAAATCGGCCATGATCTCGAGCCGTTCGGGCAGCTTGAATTTGGCGATCTCCTTGGTCGAGAGATGGGCGACCAGCTCCGCGATGGTCAGGCTGCGGCCCTGCCGCGGGATGATGCAAGCGCACATGCGCTCGCCCAGGACCGGGTCCGGCATGGCGATGCAGGCGACGTTCTGCACCGCCGGATGCGACAAGATGAGGTTCTCGATCTCCTCGGCGCTGATCTTCTCGCCGCCGCGGTTGATCAGATCCTTCTTGCGGCCCTCGACCATATAGGCGCCCGATTTGTGCTGGCGCATCAGATCGCCGGAGCGGTAGAACCCGTCCGAGGTGAAGGCGCGCGCATTGTGCTCGAGCGCGCCGTAGTAGCCCCTGAGCGTGTAAGGGCCGCGGGCGCAGAACTCGCCGACCTCGCCGAATGCGACCAGATTGTCGTCATCGTCCAGAAGCCGCACCTCGTCGTCGCGCGAGATCGGAAATCCCACGGTCTCGAGCCGGACATCCTCGGGATCGTCGATGCGCGCGAACATCAGCATGCCCTCGGACATGCCGAAATTCTCCTGGACGAAACAGCTCGGGATGAGCTCTTTGGTCCTAAGCCGCACTTCCGGCTGGAGCCGCTGCCCGCCGCTCTGGATGTAGCGCACCGAGGAAGTGTCGCATTGCGTCACTGCGGGGCTATTGATCATGCGGATGAGCAGCGCCGGGACTACCTCGATGTGCGTGACCCCGTGCTTCGCTATGAGCGGAAACATCGCCTCGGGACGCGTGCTGGCGCCGAGCACGATCCTGCCGCCGTTGAACATGAAGCCCTGGATCCCCGGGCAGGCCAAAGGCAGATTGTGCGCGATCGGCAGGACCAAAAGCAGCACGCCGTCGCCGGTCACGCCGCAGACCTGGGCCGCGGTCTTGGAATTATAGGCGTAATCGTTGTGCGTGCGCGGAATGAGCTTGGGCACGCCGGTCGTCCCGCCCGAAAGCTGGAAGATGCAGGGATCGGTTGGATCGATTGTGATCGCCTGAAGCGCGCTCTTGGGCAGCCGGGCCGGCCGCGCGATGAGTTCCGCGAGCGAGATCTCGCCCGGCCCCGCCTGGCCCAGAACGATGGAAAAGCGCATCGACGGGCTCTCCGCGGCGACGCGGCGGATCATCGGCTCGAACGCGAAATCGCCGTGACGCTCGGGATAGACGCAAGCGACCGCCTCGGCGATGCGGACGAACTGGCTCACTTCGCTGTAGCGGTGCGTGACCAGCGCGGCAATGGGAATGCAGCCGATCTTCTGCAGCGCGAAATAGAGCAGGACGAATTCCGCGACGTTCGGCAGGGTCGGCACGATTCGGTCGAGCGGCTTGAAGCCGAGTTCAAGCAGATTCAAGGCGAGGTTGTCGCTCAGCCGGTCGATCTCGGCATAGGTGAATTGCCGGTCGCCGTCGATGAGCGCCACCCGATCGGCGAATGTCCGGAACACGGCGGCAAACTCCTCCGCCAGCGACTTGTCCTGCCAATAGCCCTTGTCGCGATAGCGCTTGGCGAATTCGGGCGGAAAAGGAATGACGCCGGGGAGCATGTCTTGGTCCCCGATCAGGTCGAGCTGGCGAAGCCGCCGTCGATGACGATGACTTCCCCGGTCACGAAATGGTTGCTTTCGATGAGCGACAGCATGGTCTCCGCGACGTCGTCCGCGGTGACGCAGCGTTTCATCGGCGTGAACTTTGCGCGCCGCGCCATCAGATCGTCGTAGCGGTCGGCCAGCATGCGCTTCATCCAGTCGCCCTCCATCCAGCCGGGCGCGACCGCGTTGACCCGGATCTCCGGCGCGAGATTGAGCGCCAGGGTCTTGGTCAGGTTGACCACCGCCGCCTTGCTCGCGGCATAGGGCAGCGGCTGCGGTCCGGGACGCAAGCCGACGATGCTCGCGGTGTTGACGATCGCGGCCGTGCTCGATTTCCTCAGCAGCGGCAGGGCGGCGCGCGTCACCAGGAAGATGCCGCGCACGTTGACGGCGAAGACGCGGTCCCATTCCGCGACGCTCATGCCCTCGAAATCCCCGGGCTTCACTTCGCTCGTCGTCCCTGCGTTGTTGATGAGCGCGTCGAGCCGGCCGAAGGTCTCTTCGATGCGCTTCATCATGGCGCGGACGCCGGCATCGTCCGCCACGTCGCATTTGCAGAGCAGCGCGCGGACGCCGAGCCTCTCCGCTTCGGCGGCAACGCCCCGCGCCGCTTGATCGCTGCGGCTGTAGTTGATAGCGGCATCATAACCGGCTCGCGCGAGTGCCAGCACCGCGCTGCGTCCAATGCCGCTGGCGGCGCCGGTGACCAGCGCGGCCTTGCGATCAGAATTCATCCTCCTCCCCAATAGGCGGATCGCGATTGGCCGCTTTCCAAGCGCATTCACTGTCCTGCACGGCATACGCGCTGTCAAGGACACCCCTGGGGAATACTTGCAAATCCCGCGTTCGAGTGCTACCGCCACGGCGAATGGGCGGGCTCGCGGACATGCTGCTTTCCATTGGTCTATCTGCAGCGCAGCAGCAGCATCAAATTCGCCGAGACCGTCCTCGGCGGCTGTGATAGCGCTCGCCGCACGCGTTCGGGCCTTGGTCGTGGCGCTGGAATTGGGGCACGTGATGAGACGCGACGAAGCTCATTGGTGCGTCCGGTGACGCCGCGCGAGCGCTAGGGAGATAGCTCATGGATGAAAGCCCGCCGCTCCGCTCCCGCGTCACGGTCGAAGGCCTCGACCGCACGCCGCATCGCGCCTTCATGCGCGGCATGGGGCTCGACGAGGCGGCGATGGCGCGGCCGTTCATCGGCGTCGTCACCACCGATGCCGAGGTGACGCCCTGCACCATGGGATTGCGCGCGCAGGCGGCGCATGCCAAGGAAGGCATCGCCGCTTCCGGCGGCACGCCGCGCGAGTTCACGACCATCGCGATCTCGGACGGGATCGCGATGGCGCACCAGGGCATGAAGTTCAGCCTGATGTCGCGCGAACTCATCGCCGACAGCATCGAGGCCGTGGTGCGCGCTCATTGCTATGACGGGCTCGTGGGGTTCGCCGGCTGCGACAAGACGCTGCCGGGCGTGATGATGGGGCTCACCCGCCTCAACGTTCCCGGCATCTTCCTTTACGGCGGCAGCGCGCTCCCCGGCCACTGGCGCGGCCGCGCGGTGAGCGTGCTCGACGCCTACGAGGCGGTGGGCGCGGTGATGACCGGCGCGATGCAGGAAGCCGAGTTGAAATCGCTCGAAGCGGCCTGTCTGCCGACGATCGGCGCCTGCGCCGGACAGTTCACCGCCAATACCATGGCCATGGTCGCGGAGACGCTTGGCCTGGCCCCGCTCGGCTCGGGCATGGTGCCGGCGGTCGATGGCCATCGCCCCGCACTGGCGCGCAGCGCCGGCGAGCGGGTGATGGCGATCCTGCGCGCCGGCAAGCCCTTGCCCCGCGATCTCGTCACGCATGCGAGCCTCGCCAATGCCGCGGCGATCGTGGCGGCGACCGGCGGCTCGACCAATGCGGCACTGCATCTGCCGGCGATCGCGCATGAGGCCGGCATCCGCTTCACCCTCGCCGATATCGGCGAGGTCTTCCGCCGCACGCCCCTCATCGGCGATTTGCGGCCGGCCGGCCGGCATCATGCCGTGGACGTCCACGAGATCGGCGGCACTGCCGTGCTGCTCAAGGAGCTGTTGCGCGGCGGCCACATCGACGGCTCCGCCCTCACCCTCTCCGGCCGCAGCCTCGCCGAGGAGCTAGCGACAGCACCGGCGCCCGACGGCAAGGTGGTGCGGCGGCTGGAGGAGGCGCTGCTGCCGAGCGGCGGGGTGATCGTGCTGACCGGCAATCTCTGTCCCGACGGCGCGCTCCTCAAGGTCGCCGGGCTCAAGAACCCGGTCTTCGCCGGCCGCGCCCGCGTCTTCGACAGCGAGGAGTCCTGCATGGCGGTGGTGGCGGCGCGGCGCTATGGCGCCGGCGACGTCATCATCATCCGCTACGAGGGGCCGCGTGGCGGGCCGGGCATGCGCGAGATGCTCGGCGTGACTGCGCTGATCTATGGCCAGGGCATGGGCGAGGAGGTCGCGCTGCTGACCGACGGGCGCTTCTCCGGGGCGACCCGCGGCATGTGCATCGGTTATGCCGGGCCGGAAGCCGCGGCCGGCGGACCGCTCGCGCTCGTGGAGGACGGCGATCCCATCCGCATCGACGGCCTCGCCGGCACCATCGAGCTGCAAGTTCCGGCGGAGATTCTGGCGCGCCGCCGCGCCGCCTGGCGCCTGCCCGAACGCGCCAGGCTTTCGGGACTGATGCAGAAATACGCCGCCACCGTCGGACCGGCCCATCTCGGCGCCGTCACCCATGACGGCGCCGTGACCTGGCCGAGGGAGCCTTTGCCATGACCGATCTCGCCTTTATCGGCACCGGCCTGATGGGCGCGCCGATGGCGCGGCGCCTCCTCGCCGCCGGGAACAAGCTGACGGTCTGGAACCGCAGCCGCGACAAGCTCGGCAGCCTCGTCGCCGCCGGCGCCAAGCCGGCCGCCAGCCCGGAAGACGCGGCGCGCGGCGCCGAGATTGCAATGATGTGCCTAACCGACACCGCCGCCGTCGAGGAGGTCGTCTTCGGCAATGCGGGCATCGCCGCCGGCATCGGGCGCGGCAAGCTCTTGGTCGATTTCTCCAGCATCCGGCCCGACGCCACGCGCCGCTTCGCCGAGCGGCTCCGGGCCGAGCGCGGCGCCGGCTGGATCGACGCCCCGGTCTCGGGCGGGGTGCCCGGCGCCGAACAGGGCACCCTCGCCATCATGGCGGGCGGCGAGGCGGCAGAGATCGAGCGCGCCCGTCCTGTCCTCCGGCATCTTTGCGCCCGGCTCACCCATATGGGTCCGAGCGGCGCCGGCCAGACCACCAAGCTCTGCAACCAGATCATCGTCTGCGGCAATCTCGCGGTCATGGCCGAGGCGATCAAACTGGCCAAGGTCGCCGGCGTCGACGCGGCGCGGCTGCCGGAATGCCTCAAAGGCGGCTTTGCCGATTCCATCCCGCTCCAGCTTTTCGGCCCGCGCATGGCGAGCGGCAAGGCCGATCCGCCGATTGGAGCGTCCGAGACCATGCTCAAGGATCTCGAGACCGCCTGCGACCTGGCGCAGCAGACGACGACGGCGCTGCCGATGACTGCGCTCGCCGCCGTGCTGTTCCGGCTGCTGAAGTTGCATGGCCACGCCAAGGACGATCCGAGCACGATCATCACCTTGCTGGGCTGAGCGGGCCGCGCATGCGCATCGCCCTTACCCGCGCCGATTGCCTGGCGCTCGATGCCGCCGATCCCTTGGGTGCTCGAGGCGCAACACCCGCTGTCCGCCAATCATAGCGAGGTGCTATTCATCATCCAGCGCCGGACCACCGAGCTGTGGATGAAGGTCGTGCGCCTTCGCGCGGCGGGCGAGTTCACGGCACAAGAATTGTCGGCGGACGCGAAAGGCTGCCCCGCAGTGGCGAGCCGCCTGCTGCTTTTTGGGGCTTGCCGCGCCTCGCGGTCGGTGGAAGACTCGGATCCGACAACGGGAGACAGTCATGAGCCAGTTGCGGCATCCCAGAGTCTACGAATGCCGGTCCACCCGGTACATCGCCGGCGGCTTCGAGCCGTCGATCGACGAAATGCTGTCCGATCCGATCGTGCTCGCGCTGATCCGCCGCGACGGATTCAGCGCCGGCGAAATCCGCGCCATGGTTGGCAAGATCGGCCGGCGACTTGCGGTCGCGAGCTTGCGTGCTCGTGCCGCATTGCCCTGGCGCGCCTGCTCGAACCTTTGAGATCAACCGGGCCCGGCGAGCGCCCGTTCCGGCGTCAGCGCTTGCGCGGGATGTTGCTATCATGCACCGCGCGGCTGTCGGCCGGCGCTTCCTTGCGCTCGGTCATGCCGTAATCGCGGAGCACGGCGGCGACGCGGAGGCGATAATCGGCGAAGATGCCGGCCCGCCCTTGCGCCTGCGCGGCGCGATGCGCCTCGACCTGCCGCCAGCGGGCAACGGCATCCTCGTCCCGCCAGAACGAGATCGATAGAATTTTGCGCTCGTCGACGAGGCTCTGAAACCGCTCGATCGAGATGAAGCCGTCGAGCTTCTCGAGCGCAGGACGAAGCTCGGCCGCGAGATCGAGATAGTCCTGCTTGCGGCCCTCCTGCGGCAGCACTTCGAAAATGACCGCGATCATGGCGCGACACTGCCTCCTGGAACCGACATGGCGATGTGACGAAGCTGGCCCATCGATCGCTCCTCGTTGACGATTCCGCGGCGCGCTTGCAACACTGTGGCGAGAACGCTCGGCAAGGTCAATTTCGCTGTTGGTTCGCGGATTTTCGGGGGAGAACGCGCCAGACATGGACGACTTCGCCTGAGGCAATTCCTACAGTCGTTTGGAGAACTCCTACTTGTGCCGTTCTTCGTCCGGCTGATGCGTCTCAGGCTTCCAGGATCTCGACCCCGTCCGGCCCGCCGATGACCGCCTGATCGGCGAGCCCGACGAAAAGCCCGCTCTCGACCACGCCGGTGATCGCCTTGAGCCGCGCCTCAAGCGCCGCCGGATCGGCAATCTCCGGGAAGGTGCAGTCGACGATATAGTTGCCGCCATCGCTGATGAACGGCGCGCCGCGCGCGAGGCGCAGAATCGGCGCCGCATCGAGCTCGGCCAGACGCTCGATGGTGACGAGGTGCCCGAAGGAAACGATCTCGACCGGGACGGGGGTCAGCGCGCCCAGGCGCTCGACGAGCTTCGTGCGATCGGCGATGACGATCATCCGCCGGCTGGCGCGGGCGACGATTTTCTCGCGCAGCAGGGCGCCGCCGAGCCCCTTTACCAAGTGGAGCGTTGCTCGCTCGATTTGATCGGCGCCATCGATGGTGAGGTCGATGCGCCGGCGCTCCGCCAAACTCGTGAGATTTACACCCAACCGCCGCGCCTCGGCCGCGATCCGCTCCGAGGTCGCGATGCCCACGATTTGCAGCCCTTGAGCAATGCGCGCCGCCAGCGCTTCGAGCGCAAAACTGGCGGTCGTGCCGCTGCCCAAGCCCAGCACCATGCCGCTCTCGACTTCGGCGACGGCGCGCGCCGCGGCGCGGCGCTTCATCCCATCCTGATCGTTTTGCGCCACTTTAGCCTCGCACAGCGGCGGCGAGCATCGCGAGCCCTGCCCGCACATCCGGACCCAGCTCGACGCGCAAGACGCGCCGCCCGCGCTCGGCGAGCACGTCGAAATCGCCCCGCGCCTGCGCCGCCAGGACGATGCCGAAGCCGTATTTCCGACCCGGCACGGCAAGATCCTCGGCGCCGCGGCAGGTGATCTGCAGAAAGACGCCGGAATTCGGACCGCCCTTGTAGGCTTGGCCCGTCGAGTGCAGGAAGCGCGGTCCGAAGCCGAGACAGGTCGCCGCGCGCGTGTGGTCGCGGATCAGGCGCCGGATCTCCTGCAGCGCGTCGTGATGCGGCGCGCTGCGCTCGAGGAAGGCGAGAAGCGCGCAATAATCGCCCTTGCCGATGCGCAGGAGGTGCGCCGCCACATAGCCCGCCAGCGATTTGGCGCGCGCCGTGCCGGCGATGGCGGCGGCATTGGCGGGATCGGCGAAGAGCCTGATGCCGTTGTCCTCGAGAATGGGGATCTCCGGCGGCAGATCGCCGCTCTTCTCGTAAGCCGCGGTGAGCTCCCGGGTCTTCGCCTTGCTCGCCTCGACATCGGGCTGATCGAAGGGGTTGATGCCGATGATCGCGCCCGCGACCGCCGTCGCGATTTCCCAGAGAAAGAACTCCTGGCCGATGTGGTAGGGATCGTGGATGTCGAAGCGCAGGATGGGATGGCCGGAGCGCTGCAATGCCGCGATCGCCTCGTCCTGTTTCGGCTCGGCCGCGGCGGCAAGCCGCAGATAGACGAAGACGCGGTCCTCGCCATAAGCCGCCGTCGGCCCAAGCGGCTCGTCATCGACGGGGATGAGCCCCCGCCCCTCCTTGCCGGTCGATTCCGCCACGAGCTGCTCGAGCCAGGAGCCGAAATCGGCGATCGCGGGCGACGCCACGATGGTGAGTTTGTCGCGCCCGGCCTTGGCGAGGACGCCCAGCATGGCGCCGAGAACGACGCCCGGATTGTCGGCGGGCGGCACGCTGGCATCGCAGGAATGGACCATCTTCTGCGCCGCCTCCAGGAGCCGCGCGACATCGAGCCCCATCGTTGCGGCCGGCACCAGGCCGAATTTCGACAGCACCGAATAGCGGCCGCCGATGCTGGGCGCGCCGAAGAAGATGTGGCGGAAGCCGTCGCGCCTCGCGGTCTCCTCGAGCTTGGAGCCGGGATCGGTGATGGCGATGAAGCGGTCCCCCGCTTGATCGGCGCCGAGCGCGGCCTTGGCCCGCGCGAAGAAATACTGCTTGAGGATGTTGGGCTCGAGCGTCGTTCCGGATTTGCTCGAGACGATGAAGAGCGTGCGCGCGGGATCGATGCGGCGCTCGAAGCTGCGGATCTGCGCCGGATCGGTCGAATCGAGGACCAAAAGCTCGGGAAAGTCCGGCTGCTTGCCGAAGGTTGCGGCGAACACCTCCGGACCCAGGCTCGACCCGCCCATGCCCAAAAGGAGGATGTAGGCCACTCCCTCGCGCCGGATCTCGTCGCGAAGCTGCGTCAGTCGCGGGAGATCGCGGCGTTCCGCATCGACGGCGTCGAGCCAGCCCAGCCATTTGGCCTCGTCGGCGCCGGTCCACAAGTTGGCATCGCGGGCCCACAGCCGGCGAATGTCGCCGCGATGCCGCCACGCCTCGAGCGCCGCATCGACCTCGCTCTGCAATGGCGGCGGCAGCGTTGCGCCCTGCGCATCGAGAGCATTGCCGAGAATGGCAACGCGCTTCCGTGCAATGGCGCCGAGCAGCTTGTCGAAGGCGTCGGCAAAGAGCCGAACCCCGTCTTCGACCAGTTTCGCGGTGACTTGGTCGATGGAGATGCCGACGCGGCCGAGGGATGACATGATTTGCACGGCTTCGTCGAGATTTTCTTCGAGGCTGGCCCGCGGCCGCCCGTGGTCGCGAAACGCATCCATCGTCACCGGCGGCATGGTGTTGACGGTGTCCGCGCCGATCAGCTCTTCGACGTAGAGCACGTCGCGGTAAGCCTTGTTTTTGGTGCCCGTGCTCGCCCACAGCAGCCGTTGCGGCCGCGCGCCCTTGGCGGCAAGCCGCTGCCAGCGCGGGCCGGCAAAGATGCGCCTGTAGCGTTGATAGGCGAGCTTGGCATTGGCGACCGCCGCTTTGCCCATGAGCGTGGACAAAGCCGCGCGGTCCTCGCCGCCGGCGCTCTTGAGCCGTTCATCGATGAGAGTGTCCACGGCGGTATCGATGCGGCTGACGAAGAAGCTCGCCACGCTCGCGATCTTGGCGGCATCGCCGCCGCCGGCGGTGAAATGCTCGAGCCCCCCGAGATAGGCCTCGGCTACCTGCTCGTAGACTTCCTGCGCGAAGAGGAGGGTGATGTTGACGTTGATGCCCTCGCCGATGAGTTGGCGAATCGCCGGCAGGCCCGGCCCTGTCGCGGGCACCTTGATCATGAGATTGTCGCGCCCGACGCTCCGCCACAGCCGCCGCGCCTCGGCGATCGTCGCCGCCGTGTCCAGCGCCAGATAGGGCGAGACCTCGAAGCTGACGAAGCCGTCCGCCCCGCCGGCCGCATCATAGACCGGGCGCAGGACATCGGCCGCGCTTTGGATGTCGGCAATGGCGAGGGCCTCGTAGAGCCCGCCGGCAGCGCGGTCGCCCTGCCGCAGCGCGGCCGCAAGCGCCGAATCATAAAGGCTGCCTGGGCCGATCGCCTGCTCGAAGATCGACGGGTTGGAGGTGATTCCGGTCACGCCATCGCGCTCGGTGAGCTGCTTGAGACCGCCCGCTTCGATGAAGTCGCGCGCCAGGAAGTCGCACCAGATCGCCTGGCCGAATTCCGTGAGCGACTTCAGCGCATTCATCGATTCTGCCCCTTGCGCCGCGGCGCCCCAGCAGAATTGAACATAAGGCCGCCGTAATCAACTCGGGAGAGCGAGCCCGCCCGCGCCTTGCGTGCCACGGAAAGAACGCTACCGCGAAGAGCTTCGTGCCGTCCCGGGCGCAAAGTGGTAATTCTCGGCGGGAGAGAGCTTGGGAGACGTCACGTGCCTGACAACACCGGTCAAAAACAGTCGCGCAGCTATATCCTGCCCGTCGCGGACCTCGACTTCCTCCTGCGCGACGAGATGCGCGGGACCCGATTCCTGCTCGAATATTCCAAGGCGGAGCTCCTGCTGCGCGATTGGGGCATCCGCTCGACCATCATCGTCTTCGGCAGCGCGCGCACGCCCTCGCCCGAGCAAGCCGCCGCCGCCGCCGCCGCGGCGAAAACCGAGGAGGAGCGCTGCGCCGCCGACCTGCTCGCACGGCGCTCGGCATATTACGAAGCCGCCCGCGAATTCGGCCGCATCGCCTCGCAGCGCGGCGGCGCGCTCAATCCGCGCGACCGCTGGCGCGACAACGTCATCGCCACCGGCGGCGGTCCCGGCATCATGGAGGCGGCAAATCGCGGCGCCACCGAGAGCGGCGCGCCGACCATCGGCTTCGACATCGCCCTGCCGCGGGAGCAAGAGCCCAATCCCTACTCCACCCCGGAATTGACCTTCCTGTTCCATTACTTCGCCATGCGCAAGATGCACCTGGCGATGCGCGCCAACGCCCTCGTGGTCTTCCCCGGAGGCTTCGGAACGCTCGACGAGCTGTTTGAAATTCTGGGCCTGGTGCAGACGCGGAAGGCGCCGCCGATGCCGATCGTGCTGTTTGGCGAAAGCTATTGGCGGCGCGTCGTCAATTTTGATGTTCTAGTCGAAGAAGACATGATAAGTCACGAAGATCTCTCAATCTTCGAGTTCGCCGATACCGCCGAGGACACCTGGCAGGCGCTGGTGCGGCGGGGCCTGACGGCGGGCCGATTGGGGGCGCCATGACGGTCCACGCCAGCCTCAGGCTTGGTGCAGCGCCTCCCAGATGCGGCGCGGCGTCGCGGGCATGTCGATGTGCCGCACGGCGGCCTTGCGATGGAGCGCATCGACGACGGCGTTGATCACCGCCGGCGGGGCGCCGACCGCGCCGGCCTCGCCCGCGCCCTTGACGCCAAGCGGATTCGCCATCGTCGGCACGTTGTGGGTGGCAAAGGCGAAGGACGGCAGATCGTCGGCCCGCGGCATGGCGTAATCCATGAACGAGCCGGTCACAAGCTGGCCGCTCTCGGGATCGTAGATCGTGTGCTCGAGGAGCGCCTGGCCGATGCCCTGGACGATGCCGCCATGGACCTGGCCTTCGAGCATGATCGGATTGATGGTGCGGCCGAAATCGTCGACGATGGTGTAGCGCTCGATCTTCGCCGTGCCGGTCTCCGGGTCGATCTCGACCTCGACGATGTGACAGCCATTGGGAAAGGTCTGCGCCTGCGGCACCTGGGTGTGCGTGACATCGAGGCCCGGCTCCATATCCTTCGGCAACCGCGCCGGATCGCGCGCCGCGCGGGCCACCGCGAAGAGATCGAGGCGGAGATCGGTGCCGGGAACGCTGAAATTCCCCTCGGCAAATACGACATCCTGAACCGCCGTCTCGAGCAGATGGGCGGCGAGCCTGCGGCCTTTTTCGATCACCTGCTGCGATCCCTCATAGAGAGCGGAGCCGCCGACCGCCAGCGCGCGCGAGCCGCCGGTGAGGCCGGCCGGCGTCCTGTCGGTATCGCCCATGACCACGTCGATGCGGTCGGGATGCACGCCCAGCCGATCGGCCACGACCTGCTTATAGGCGGTGATGAGACCGGTGCCGTATTCCTGGTTGCCCATCACCAGCTCGATGCGGTCCTCCTTGAATTCGATCGACGCCGTCTCCGGGATGCCGCCGCCGCAGCGCTCGGTATAGGTCGCCATGCCTAAGCCGCGCAGCAATCCGCGCCGCTCGCTCGCAGCGCGCCGTGCGGCAAAGCCGGCCCAATCCGCTGCCGCCATGCAGAGATCCATCACCCGCTCGAATTCCCCCGAATCGAACCGGAGCTTGGTCGCGGAGACATAGGGCATCGCCGCGGGCGGAATGAAATTGATGCGGCGGATTGCGTCGGGCGCGATGCCCAGGTCGCGCGCCGCCGCATCGACCAGGCGTTCGATGAGATAGCCCGCCTCGGGCCGGCCGGCGCCGCGATAGGCGCAGACGGTCACGGTGTTGGTGCAGATGCCCTTGACGTTGATATGGACGGCCGGAGTCGTATAGAGGCCGGAGACCAGATCGCTCGACCGTGTCGGAATGAAGGAGCCGAGTGGCGACAGGTAGGCGCCGAGATTGGCCAGGATCTCGACCCGCAGGCCCAGGAATCGCCCCTCGGCGTCGATTGCCAACTCGGCGCGCGTGACATGGTCGCGGCCTTGATTGTCGGCGAGGAAGCCCTCGGAGCGGTCGGCCTGCCACTTGACCGGGCGTTTGAGCTTGCGGCTCGCCCAGACGACGAGCGCGTGTTCGGGATAGACGAAGGCTTTCATGCCGAAGCCGCCGCCGACATTGGGCGTGATCACCCGCAGCTTGTCCTTGCCGATCTTCAAGACCAAATCGGCCAAGGGATCGCGCACGTAATGCGGGCCTTGGGTCGAGGTGTAGAGGGTCGAGCGGCCGCTCGCGGCATCGTAATCGGCGATTGCGTTGCGCGGCTCCATCGAATTGGCGACGACGCGATTGTTGACGAGCTCCAGCCATACGATCCGGGCCGCCGTGGCGAAGGCCGCTTCGGTCGCGGCGCGGTCGCCCTGGTCGTTGTCCCAGTCGAAGACCAGATTGCCGGGGATGTCATCGAAGAGCTGCGGCGCTCCCGGAGCGATCGCCGCTCGCGAATCAACGACCGCCGGCAGCTCCTCGTATTCGAGTTTGATGGCCTCGGCGGCATCGCGCGCCTCATTCAGCGTCTCGGCGACGACCAGCGCTATGGGCTGGCCGACATGCCGAACCTTGCCGATCGCCAGGACGGGGCGCGGCGTGTCATGCCGGGGCTGGCCGTCGCGGCTCACCAGCGGGTGCTGACAGGGCATGTCGCCCAGACCGTCCGCCGCCACATCCGCGCCGGTCAGCACGAGCAACACGCCCGGCATGCGCCGCGCCGCGCCGGCATCGACGCCGATGAGCCGCGCATGCGCCACCGGCGAGCGCAGAACCGCCGCGAAACTCATGCCGGGAAGCACGATGTCGTCGGTGTAGCGGCCCTGCCCCGTGAGCAGGCGCGCATCCTCGTAGCGCCGCAGCGGTTGACCGATGCCGAATTTCATGGTGCTGCAATCCTCGCTCAACTCCTGACGCCCGTGACATAGCACAGCGTTCCCGCGCGGGCCATGCGCCGCGCCCGCAGCATTCGAAACACGCCTTGACAGGCGCCGGCAATCGTTCTAGTTAGGATCGCATTCGTGGTGATTTGAGCCGACCGGCTTGCGGGCCACGTAAAAGAAACCGCTAAAAGGTCGGAGGCTCGTACAAGGCCCTGACCTCCCGGTCGGGGCTTTTTTGTTGTGAGTCATTCCGGGAGACAGGTCATGGCCGATGGCAAAGATGGGGCGGATTCGAGCGCATGGCGCCCGCGGACTCATGCAGTGCGCGGCGGATTGTTGCGCTCGCAAATGCATGAGACGGCCGAGGCGCTGTTTCTGACCTCGGGCTACGTCTATGGCTCCGGCGCGGAAGCAGAAAGGGCGTTCCGGCCCGGCGTTAAAGCCGACCGCTTCGTCTATTCGCGCTATGGCAATCCGACCGTCTCGATGTTTGAAGAAAGGCTGCGGCTGCTCGAAGGGGCCGAGGCCGTGCGCGGCACGGCGAGCGGCATGGCGGCGGTGTTCGCGGCGCTCATGTGTCAGCTCAAGGCCGGCGACCGCGTGGTGGCGAGCCGGGCGGTCTTTCCGTCCTGCACCTATGTCGTCGCCGATCTCCTGCCGCGTTATGGCATCGAGGCGGTCCAAGTCGACGGCGCCGATCTCGGACAATGGGAACAGGCGCTCGACCGGCCGACACGCGCGGTGTTTTTGGAGACGCCGTCCAATCCGATGCTCGACATCATCGATGTGCGGCGGGTGTGTTCGCTGGCGCATACAGTCGGCGCGCGCGTCATCGTCGACAACGTCTTCGCCACGCCGCTCTTGCAGAAGCCGCTCAAGCTCGGCGCCGACATCGTCGTCTATTCCGCGACCAAGCACATCGACGGCCAGGGCCGCTGCCTCGGCGGCGCGGTCCTCGGCAGAAGCAGCTTCATCGAGGACGAGCTGTCGAACTTCCTGCGGCACACCGGCCCGAGCCTCAGCCCGTTCAACGCCTGGGTGCTTTTGAAGGGGCTCGAGACGCTGGATTTGCGCCTCGCCGCGCAATGCAAGGCAGCGCAGGCGCTCGCGCGTTTTCTCGAGAGCCATCCCTATGTGAAGCGCGCGCTCTATCCGGAGTTGCCTTCGCATCCGCAAATGGCGCTGGCGCGCGAGCAAATGAGTGCCGGCGGCACGATGGTCACATTCGAGATCAAGGGCGACAAGGCGGCGGCCTTCCGTTTCATCGATGCACTCAGGCTCATCGACATCTCGAACAATCTCGGCGATTCCAAGAGCCTGATCTGCCACCCCGCCTCGACCATTCACCAGCGCCTGGGCGCGGAGCAGCGGCAACGTCTCGGCGTCACCGACGGGGTGCTGCGGCTGTCCGTCGGGCTCGAGGACGAGGCCGACCTGCGCGCCGATCTCGAGCGCGGGCTCGCCGCGATCTGAGCCGCCGGCGCGTGGGCTATTTCGGCGGGTTCATCTCCTTCCAGGGATCCTTGACCGCGGGGATGATGTCGAATTCGACATTGGCGAGCTTGCCGTCCTTCATCTCGGTGCGGCGGATATAGACGTTTTGAATGACGTCGCGCGTCGCCGGGTCGATCATGATCGGCCCGCGCGGGCTGTCGGGATTTTTCCATTTGGTGAGGATCGCCATCGCCTCGTCCGGCGTGAACTTGCCCTTGGTCTCCTTGATCACGTCGAAGATCGCGGCCATGCCATCCCAGCCGCCGACCGAGAGATAATCGGCGCTCGGCTTGTCGCCATATTCCTTCTGCCACGCCGCGAGAAAGGCCAAATTCGCCGGCCGGATCGCCGCGGTGGAATAGGTGCCGGCGGTGACCAGGCCGAGCGGCGAGGTGCCCATATTCGGCATTTCCTCGTCGGGCACGAGATCCTGGGTCGAAACGATGTTGATGCCGGCCTGGCGCAGCTTGAGATCGTCGACGTCCTTCATCATCGCGGTCGATTGCGTGCCGGCGGGAACCCACAGGAACGCCACGTCCGGCTTGGCGTCCCGGATTCGCTGCAGGAACGGCGTGAAATCGGGATTGGTGAAGGGAAAGCGCACGGCGCCGACGATCTCGCCGCCGGCATCGGCGAAGCCCTTGGTGAAGGCCTGTTCGGAATCATGACCGGGGATGAAATCGCTCACCGCGGTGAAGCCTTTTTTCCAGCCCTGTCCCGCCGCCCATTTCCCGAGCGGATAGGATTCCTGCCACAGGGTGAAGGAGACGCGCACGACGTAGGGCGACAGCCGCGGAATCGCCACGCCCGCGGCGTTCATGATGACGAAGGGCAGCTTCGCCTCGGCGGTCAGCGGCGCGATCGCGGTCGCAACCGGCGACGAGATCAGGCCGGTCAGAATCTGAATATGGTCGCGGGTGATGAGTTCCTGCGCCAGGCGCTTGCCGACTTCCGGACTGGCCGTGTCATCGCGCCGCAGCAGCTCGACGGTGACGCCCGGCGGCAGGTCCTTCTCGTGCAGCTTGACATAGAGGGAGAGCCCCTTTTCCAGCATGTCGGCGGGCTCCGCGAGAAATCCGGAGTAGCTCGAAATGACGCCGATCTTGACGGTCTCGGCCGCTCCGGCCGACGGCCCGACGAACACCGCAAGCACCGCCAGCGTCGCCCCGACATGGGTCTTCATCGTTGTCCTCCCAACGCGCATCCGTTCCGCTCGAACCGGCGCCGATCCTAGGTCAGTGACGCTCTGAACGCCATCGACATTCGCTGAGGACGCGACCCTTCGGATTTCGTGTTAATATGATTGACATTATTTTATCTTCATGTTAGCGGTACTAACACTATATCAAATGAGGAGATCGGCCATGTCCGTTGAACCCAGACACTTCCTTCCCGGCGATGGAAAAACCTTCAAGCGCGGCCAATTGACGATGACGTTCAAGACCGGCGCCGCCGACACTGCCGGCGCCTTCACCCTCTGCGAAGCGGTCGAGCCGCCCGATGCAGGGGCCGGGCTGCATCGGCACCAGAGCTATGACGAGACCTTCATCATCTGCGAAGGCCGTTACGAGTTCCGCATCGGCCAGAAGACGCTGACGGTTGGTCCCGGCGAAACTTTGTTCGCGCCGCGGGGAACCCTGCATGCCTATAGGAGCCTCGGCCCCGAGACCGGCCGCCAGTTCACCATCAGCTCGCCGGGCGGCGTCTTCGACACCTTCATCGCCGAGATCGTCGCCGCGCAGGTCGCGAGCGGCAGTCCGCCCTTCCGGGCCATCGCGGCAAAGTATGGCATCGAGTTCCCGGGCGTCGCGGAATGCGGCTGAGGTTGCACTGAAGCCGACGGTATGGGCGAACGGGCGGGCGCTACCTTCACGGCTCGGCGTCAAGGGCGCGGCGCGATCGCCGCGATTGACAGGAACCTCGTATTTGTTAGTCAACCGAACATGAATAGAAGAAAGCGCGCCTATTCGATGGAACTTCGGGCGGCCAAGGCGGAGGCGACGAAGACGCGCATCCGCCAGGCCGCGGTCGCGCTCCATGCCGAGCGCCTGTTCGAAGACTTCACCCTCGACGAGATAGCGCTCCGCGCCGGCACCACGGTGCAGACGGTGCTCCGCATTTTCGGCAGCAAGGAAGCGCTCACGGTTCTCCTCATGGAGGCGGCGTCCGAAAGACAGCGCCAATATTCGCCGCCCGGCGACATCGCCGCGGCGGTGCGCGCCCTCTATGACGATTACGAGGCGATCGGCGACCAGGTGATCTGGTATCTCGCCGAAGAGCTTCGCCGTCCGGCATTGGCTCGTCATGTGGAAATCGGGCGTCAAGAGCATCGCCGCTGGGTCGAGATGGTCTTTGCTCCGCAACTGCAGCGCCGCTCCGGACGCGCCCGGACCAGGCTGCTCCATGCTCTCATCGTGGCGACCGATGTTTACGCGTGGAAACTCCTGCGGCGCGATCTCAAGCTCGAGCGACCCGCCGCCGAGAGCGTCGTCGGAGCGATGATCGCCGCAATCGTAAAGGGAGGTGCAGATGGCGAAATTCATGTGGGCTTGTTGGGACGGGGGCGGAAACCTGCCGCCGAGCCTGGGCATCGCCCGCGCCCTCAGCCAACGCGGTCATAGCGTCACATTCGCCGGCCGCCGGGACATGATCGGCCGCGTCCGCGCCGCGGGCTTCGCCACGCGCGAGCTGATTCAGGCCTATGCGCTGATCGACCGCTATGCCCGGGATGTGCAGGTCCAGGTCTTCGGCTACCTCAGCTCGCCCGCGGTCGCCGAAGAGCTGGTATCGATCGCGAAGGACGAAGCGCCCGACGCGGTGATCATCGATGCCATGTTCAGCGCCGCGCTCGATGCCGCGCCGCGCTTCGGGACTCCCACCGCCGTGGTCGTGCACACCTTCCTGCGCCGCATGTTCGGAGCGTGGAAGGCCAATCTCGAAATGCAGGGCGCGATCCGCATCCGCGCCGGCTTCGCGCCGCTTCCCGCCATCGACGAGCTGTGGGGCAGCCGGGACCTCATCCAAGTCAACACGCTTGCGGCCTTCGATGCTCCGGCCGCGACGCCGTGGCCCAATATCCGCCACGGCGCCCCGGTCCTCGACGAGGAGCGACATGAAGCGGCGACCGCGCTGCCATGGCGCGCCGACGACCCGACGCCTCTGGTGCTGGTGAGCTTCAGCACCGTCCAGATACAGCGATCGCCCGAGACGTTGCAGCGCACCCTCGACGCGCTCGCCGCGTTGCCGGTGCACGTGGTGGCGACCATGGGCGACATCGTCGATCCCGCGGAGCTCGTGCCGCCGGCCAACGCCGTCGTTCTGCGCTTCGCCTCTCATGAGGAGCTGATGCCGCGCGCGGCGCTGGTCGTGACGCATGGCGGGCACGGAACGGCGATGCGCAGTTTGCGCTACGGCCTGCCGATGGTCTGCATCCCCGCTCTCGCCGGCGATCAGCCCTTCGTCGCCGCGGCGGTCGAAGAATGGGGCGCCGGGCGGGCACTGGCGCGCGAGGCAAGCGTCGCCGAGATCCGCAGCGCCGCCCAAGCGGCGCTGGAGAATCCGAGTTACCGCGCCGGCGCGACGCGACTTGCCCCGCTGCTTGCCGATGGCGACGGCGCGAGCGCTGCCGCCACGGCCCTTGAGGGCCTCATCCCCGCACGCGCCGCGTCCGCCTTGAACCGGTCGGGCCGACGCGGCTAGATCAGGAAGACGCCCTTGCCCGAGCTCTGCCGGTCGAAGAGCTTATAGGCTTCATCCGCCTGTTCGAGCTTCCAGCGGTGGGTGAACAGGCGATCGACCTCGATCCCGTGATCGGCGATGAACGCGGCGCATTCGGCCTGACCGACCGAGGAGAAGGTCCAGGAGGCGATGATCGTGAGCTGCTTGCGCAGCATGTCCGGACTGACCTCGATGGTGACATTGCCGCCCTCGCCGACGAAGCAGACCGTGCCCCAAACCTTGGCGGCGCGCACGGCGGCGATCCTGGCCTCGGCCGCGCCGGAGGTGTCGAGCGCCAGATCGACGCCGCTTCCGTGCGTCAGTTCCTTGATCGCCTGAACCGGATCCTGCGCCCGCGGATCGACCAGCGCATCGGCGCCGAACGCCTTGGCCATACCCAGGCGCTCCGGGCTGACATCGAGCGCGATCACCCGCGCCGCCATGGCGCCGGCGAGCTGCGTCGCGGAAAGCCCGACCGGACCCTGGCCGAAGATCGCGATGGTATCGCGCGCCGACAAGTTCATGCGCTTCAATGCGCCATAGGCCGTCCCGGTGCCGCAGGAAATCGCCGCACCGGCCGCAAACGAGATCGCCTCGGGCAACGGCACCAGGGTTCCGGCGGGCACGACAAGATAAGGCGCATGGCCGCCATTCGCATTGGTGCCATAGACCGTGATCGGCTGGCGCTGACAAAGCTGTGACCAGCCGGTTCGGCACTGCTCGCAGACCGTGCAGCCCCAATAGTGATGGACCATGACTCGCGCGCCGATGCGAGCCTGGCGCGGATCGACGCCGGGACCGAGCGCCGCGACGACGCCGCAAGGCTCATGGCCGGCGATCACGGGACTGCTCGGCAGCGGCAGGCCGACGCTTCCCCCGCCGCTCTTGGGCCGCCGGTACATGTGGAGATCGCTGCCGCACATGCCCGATGCCTTCATCGCGACGACGACCTCGCCGGGCCCCGGCGTCGGATCCGGAAAGTCCAGCAATCCGAGCTCGCGATCGCCCAGGAATGCAACGCCGCGCATGGTACCGTCTCCCCCGCCGAATTCACCGGCCGAGCGCATAACTGGCGCGGGATCGGGCGTCGCGTCAAGCTGGTCGGCAATCTCGGCGCTTTTGCTCCGGCCGCGCAGGCGATAGTCTTGGCCACGATCGAGCGGCAGCAAGCGACACACACGCGATGGACAGCATCGGTTCCGGACCGGCCTCACGCATCTACTTCTCGCAGCGGCTTCGGCTGCATTACGTCGATTGGGGTAATGCGGGCGCGCCGCCCCTCGTGCTGCTGCATGGCGGGCGGGACCATTGCCGCATGTGGGATTGGGTCGCGGAAAGCCTGCGCCGCGACTGGCACGTCATCGCGCCCGATCTGCGCGGGCATGGCGAAAGCCAGTGGGCCGCCAGCGGCAATTACGGCATGGCCGGTTATATCTACGACCTCGCCCAGCTCGTGCATCAGCAGCAGCTCGCGCCGGTCACCGTCATCGCGCATTCGCTCGGCGGCCACATTGCGCTGCGCTACGCCGGGATCTATCCCGAGAACGTCAAGGCGCTCATCGCCATCGAGGGCACGGGCTCCGGGCCGAGGGTCATCGTCGAGCGGCAGAAGCAACCGATGGCGGTGCGGATGCGCGCTTGGATCGAGGAGCAGCGCGCGCTCGCTGGCCGGCTGCCGCGGCGCTACCCCTCGATCGACGAGGCCTGGCACCGCATGCAGGAAGCGAACAAGCGCCTCACGCCCGAGCAGGCGCGGCACCTGACCGAGCACGGCGTCAATCAGAACGAGGATGGCACCTACAGTTGGAAGTTCGACAATTACATGCGGGTCTGGCCGGCCTACGACATGCCGACACCCGAGGTGGAGCAGCTCTGGTCGGGCATCACCTGCCCCACCCTCCTGGTCTACGGCAAGGAGAGCTCGGCCTCGAACCCGCTCGAAGACGGACGGATCAAGCTCTTCCGCGCGGCGCGGGTGCTCAGCTTCGACAAGGCCGGACATTGGGTCCATCACGACCGGCTCGAGGCATTTCTCGAGGCGGCGCGGGAGTTCCTGGCCGAATAAGAGGCCGCAGGAGCCGGACTATCGTAGCTTGAAGCGCTGGATCTTGCCGGTGGCGGTCTTCGGCAGCTCCGCGATGAACTCTATCCCGCGCGGATATTTGTAGAGCGCGAGGCGCGCCTTGACGTGCTCCTGCAAGGCTTGAGCGAGGGCGGGCGACGGCGCGACGCCGGGCTTGAGCACGACAAAGGCCTTGGGCTTGATGAGCTTCTGCTCGTCGGGATGGCCGACGACGGCCGCCTCGAGCACGGCCTCATGGGTCATGAGCGCGGCCTCGACCTCGAAGGGCGAGACGTAAATGCCGCCGACCTTCATCATGTCGTCGGTGCGACCGCAATAGGTGTAATAGCCGTCGGCGCTGCGAACATATTTGTCGCCGCTCCGCGTCCACGGGCCGAGGAAGGTCGCGCGCGAGCGCTCGCGATTGTTCCAATAGTAAGGCGCGCTGGTCGGCCCGGAAATCTGCAGCTCGCCGATCTCGCCGTCGGGGACGTCGCGCCCCTCTTCGTCGACAAGCCGCACCGCATAGCCCGGAACCGGCACGCCGGTCGTGCCATAGCGCACCGCGCCCGGTCGGTTGGAGACAAAGATGTGCAGCATCTCGGTCGAGCCGATGCCGTCGAGGATCTCGACGCCGAAATGCTCGGTCCAGCGCCGGCCGATATCCTCCGGCAAGGCCTCGCCCGCGGAGACGCAGCGGCGCAAATTGACATCCTCGCGCCGCGGCAGATCGGGGCTTGCGAGCATCGCGCCGTAGAGCGTCGGCACGCCATAAAAGATCGTCGGCCGTTGGCTCTTGAGGATGCCGGCGACGGAGGCCGGCGTCGGCCGCTCCGCCATCAGCACCGATGTCGCGCCGACCGCCATCGGAAAGGTCAGGCCATTGCCCAGCCCGTAGGCGAAGAACAGCTTCGCCGCGGAAAATACGGTGTCGCTTTCGGCGATGCCGAGCACGGGCTTGGCGTAAAGCTCGGCGGTCAGGATGAGATGCGAGTGAAGATGCACCGTCCCTTTGGGCGCGCCGGTCGAGCCCGAGGAATAAAGCCAGAAGCACACATCATCGCAGGTCGTGGGCGCAGGCTTGGCCTGCGGCTCGGCTTCGGCCAAGAGCGCCGGCAGATGGAGCCGCCCGCTCACCCCCTCGCCGCCGGAAACAATGGTGTGGCGCAGCGCCGGCTGCTTCGCCAGGACCGGCGCCAAGCGATCGTAGAGCGCATCGGAAACAATCAACGCCCGCGCGCGGCTGTCGCGCAACATGAAGTCGTAATCGGCCGCCGTCAGCAGCGTGTTGATCGGCACCGGCACGATCCCCGCCTTGATCGCGCCCAGGAACGTCACGGGAAAATCGACCGTATCGAGCAGACAGAGCATGATGCGGCTTTCGGGCTCGATGCCGAGGCGACGGAGGGCATTGGCGGCGCGGTCGACGCGTTGCGCCAATTCGGCATAGGTGCAGGCACCGCGGTCGTCGATGAAGGCGGGTTTGGCGCCGCGCCCAGATTTGAGATTGCGCTCGATCAGATCGACGGCGGCGTTGTAGTCGCGCGGAATCGTGACCTGCGGCGCCGCTTCGGCCGTTCCATGCGCCGCCATGCTTTCCTCCCTGCCAACGCAGCGAAGCGATTCCGGACGAGATCGCTGCGCTGCTTGCTGCGATCGTGGCCGCGGCCAGAGCCGGCGTCAAGAGCGCGAACGCCGTGTCCCCGGGCTCGCCGAATCAGCGCGCCGCAGCGCCTTGCTCGGCGCCAGGGCTCTCCTCCGCCGGCGCAGTGTCGCCCAGCGCTTGCCGCCAGGACAGGAACTGAACCGGCCGGTCCGGTGCGCCCGTGAGCGCGGCCATCGCCTCGCGGATGAAGGTCGCTCCATTCGCCGTCAGCCCGCGCGATGTGACGGTGAAGGTCTGCACCGGCGCGACGGCGATGCCTTGCACTCCCGGCAGCGGCGGCAGCGCCCCCGTGTTCGCGACGAGTTGGCTGCGGCCGGCGATGAAGGCTGCAATGCTGCTGGGATCCGCGCCGGGCAGGCTGCGCAAGACTTCGGCCGGCGCCGTGACAGGGTTCACCTGGGCGCCGTCGCCATGAACCGTCAGAAACTTGGCAACGCGACTGTAGATCTCGGCGGTGACGTCGGGCAGAAGGCGCAACTCCTCCACGGCCAGAAAAGGTCTTTGCGGCGGTGACGGCGATGGGTTGCCGGGCTGCGCCGCCAGGCCCGTATCGCCGGACGTTTCTTGCTCTTTGCGCCGGGTCAGAATCGCCGCAACGATCTGATCGGCGGCATCGGCCTCGACGCCAAGCGATTGGAACAAGCCGCGCAGCATTTCCGGCGGTGCGTCGTTGAGATCGATTTTCCCGCCCTCGTCCTGAACGCCGACATGGATCGTTCCGCCGCCGTAGCTCAGCACATGCTCCCGACCGTCTGCGCGCCACTGCGTCGCCGGCGTTGGGTCGAGCATGCCGAGCACCGCGTAGGTCACGCCGGCATCGGCGATCGCGCTCGCCCGCGCGCTCGCCTCCTGGTTGCGGGCAATCTGCAGCTCCGTGCGCGCGCTGCCGGTGAACTCGAGGACGAGAACGACGAGCAGCGCCAGCACCCACAGCACGATCACGAGCGCGATCCCGCGTTCCCGGTCTGCCGGACGAAGCGCCGCCATCCTCACCACCGACCGTCTCGGCCAAGCCGAAACGGCTCCCAGACGAACGCCCGATCATAGCAGCGCCGCGCCAAAGCGGCCAGAAACCACGTCGCTGCTCGGGCCTTTCCCGGCCCCATCCTGGCCCAAGGCACGCCGATCGGATATGATACCTCCGGCGCCAGGACAAGTGGCTCGGCGGGACCCGGGAGATGCGACAACTCGAAGTCGTCGTTGCCGGATTGAGAAATCTGACCCCGACCACGCGCGAGCTTTTGCTAGTTTCCGCGGATGGCGGCGCGTTGCCGAGCTATGCGCCGGGCGCTCATATCCTCGTCACCATCGGCGCCGATCAGGATGCGCACGAGCGACGGGAATACAGCCTCATCGGCGGCGCGCCCGAAGCTGACGACCCCGACACCACCTATCGCATTGCCGTCCAGCGCAAGGCGGAGAGCCGCGGCGCGTCGCAATTCCTGCATGAGCGCGTCGGCATCGGTTCTCGGCTCGTTATTTCGCCGCCGGAAAACGAGTTTCCGCTCAACCGGCATCCGGCGGGCCGGCTGCTCATCGCGGGCGGCATCGGCATCGCCCCGATCTATCCGATGACGCGCGCCCTGCTGCGCCAAGGCACTCCTTTCGCGCTGCATTGCTTCGGCGAGGAGCCCGACCGGCTGCCCTATCGTGCGGAGATCGAGCGGATGATGGGCGGCCGCGCGGGATTTCACTACCGGCGCGAGGACAGTGGCGCGCTCGCCTTGGAGCCGCTGGTGGCGTCGCTGCGCTATCCCGCGGAAATCTACGTCTGCGGTCCGCGCAGCCTCATTGACGCGACGATCGCCGTCGGCCTCGATTACGGCCTATCGCGCCAACAGATCCGGCATCAGTATTTCGATGCAGCGCCGCCCGTCGTCAACACGAATACTCCCTTCGAGGTCGAGCTGAGACGGAGCGGGCTTACTGTCCAGGTTCCGCCCGACGCCAGCATTCTCGAAACGCTCATCACCAAAGGCTATCACGCAAAGTTCTATTGCGGCCGCGGCGAATGCGGCTTCTGTCCGCTTCCGGTCATCGCGGCCGACGGCGTCATCGAGCACCGCGACAGCTATCTCAGCGCCCAGGAGAAAGCGAGCGGCGAGCAGCTCTGCGTCTGCGTGTCGCGCCTGCGCGGCCGGCGCCTGGTCCTCGACGCCTGAACCGGAGAAGCGCCGCGCGGGCGGTCAGTCGCGCTTCGCGGGCTCGGGGAAGCCGGACCGAGCACGCCGCATTTTCGGAGCGTCGGCAGGAGCGACATGCACGGCGCCGGAAGTCGCCGGCCCGGCCTCGCCCGTCGTGGCCGATGCGAGATCGGATGGCGTCGGCGCGCTCGGCAAGGCGACGACGGTCTGATGCTGCGGCACGTCCTCGCGCGACAGGGACGAGGCGATGAAGATGCCCGGCAGGATCAGGAGCAGGATGACGAGCACCAGAACGCGATCGGCGCGCCGGACCCGCGGCTCCAACGTCACGGGAACGAGTTCCTCGGCGAGAGCGGGTGGCTCGACCGGTGCCGGCGGCGCTTGGATCGCGGCCACGGCAATGGGTCGCGGCGCCGGCGTCGGCACGGCGCGCGGCGAAAGGACGGGCGCAGGCCTGTATTGCGGCTCTTCGATCTGGTCATAGCCGCTATAGCTCTTGCCGAGGAGCATCGTCTCGATCACGGCGGCCAATTTCGCGGCGGCCGCCTCCTGAGCCTGCAATTCGGCTTCGCTGCGCTTGTCGGACCGCCTCCGCGCCGAGGGCCGGCTGGGCAGAGCGTCCGAGACCGGTTCGACCTCGATCGGATCGCTCACCGCGCTGGCGGTTTCCGGACATTCGGCCAAGACGGGTTGCGGCGTTTCGTTGGATGTCTGTGCCGGTGCCTCGTCTTCCGAAGAAGCTTCGTATTCTTCCGGAGGATCCGGCGCGAATGCCGCCGCTGGTTCTCCCACGCCATCGTCGGCCGGCTCGACCTCGCGCGAGCAGGGATCGCCTGTATCGTATTCTTCGGGCGGCGCCGTCTCCGCAATCGGCTCTCCGGTGAGCGCCATCGCCGGGGCGAACTCATCCGCGTCGCTCTCAACGGCAACGGCCGAGGCCACATCATCGGCCTCGCAAGGCGCGACGAACGCGACTTCCTGCTCTGCCGCGATGCCCTCCTCGGGCGGCGGAGCGACCGCATCGCCGTTCACTTCGTCCGCGAAGGGGTCGGCCGCAAGCGCGACATTGATGTCCGCCGGCTCCGTCGGTGAAAGGTATTCCGCCGGCTGCTCCAACGCTTCGCCAACGCTTGGCGGCTCGTCCGTTGCGGGCGCCGCGACTTCGACGGCGACTGCGCGCGGATCGTCGACCAAGTCCATCGCCGCTTCCGGCTCATCCGGCTGGCTGGCGAATGCGGCGTCGAGCGCGACGCCAGAAAAGGATTCGAGCGCGTCGCCTTCGCTGCGGTCATCAAAATACGCCGCCAGCAGCGCCGTCAATTCGCCTTCATCGCGCGCCAATGACCTCAGCGCTTCGGCCATCTCATCGGCGGGCGCCGCTTCCGCTATGGGTGCCTCCGCTTCGGCGGCAATCGGCGCGTGCCCATCGTCGTCGGGTGCAACGTCAGGAAGCGGCGGTTCGAGCGCAGCATCGACGCTCTCGTGGTCAGCCTGAGATTCCCAGACTTCCGGTTCGTCCGGCCGCGCCCCCAATGCGCGATCGTCTTCATCGATGGGGTTTTCGCCTGCTGCGTCCGCGGCGCGATCATCGAAATATGCGGCCGGCGGCGCCGCAAATTCGATATCATCAGACGCCAATGCGTGAGCCGCTTCGGCCGTCTCCTCCGCGGGGATCGGTTGCGGCACGGACTCGACCGATGCGACCGTCTCTTCCGTTGCCGGCGCGGGTTGTGGCGCCGCTGCGTCGACTTCGTGCTGGCGCAGCCCGACCGCCTTCGGAGCGAGATCCGTCGGCTCGGCAGCATCCAGGGCGGGCTCCGACCGCTCGGCGGCAATAGGCGCGCGCCCGTCGTCATCGGGCGCGACCTCACGAAGCGGCGCGGCCAAAACCGCATCGGCGCTCTCGTCGTCGGCCTTGGATTCCCAGGCTTCCGGCTCGGCCGGCCGCGCCCCGAATGCGCCATCGCCGTCATCGACAGGGTTTTCGCCTGCTGGGTCTGCGGCGCGATCATCGAAATATGCGGCGGGCGGCGCCGCCAATTCGATATCGTCGGACGCCATCGCGTGAAACGCTTCGGCCATCTCATCCGCGGGCGCGGGTTCTAGTAGGGGCTCGAGCGAAACGACGGTTTCGTCCGTTGAAAGTCCGGATTGCGGCGCAGCGTCGTGAAGCAGCGGCTCCGGAGCAGCGTCGGGAAGCTCCTCGTCAACGCCGGGTTCGCACGCCTCCGGCTCGATCGGCTGCGCTTCGATTGGAGGCGCGGGCGCCGGAGCGTTGTCGCAGAACTCCCAAGAGTCTTTGAAGGCCGATGATTCCGTCGCGGGCGCCGGCGGCGTATCATCAAGCGTCCAAACCGGTGCCTCGGCGACTGGCTGATCCTCGAAGCAATCCGCCTTGGATTCGACTGCGGCGATCTCAAAAGGCTCATCGGGTAACGCTTCTGCCGCCGGATCGGCGGTTTCCACGTGTGTAACCTGCTCCTCGCCATCATCGGCGGAAAGCGCGAGGCATTCGGCGCTTGCCTCGTCTTCGTCCACCGCACGCGGGATCGCCGTGTCATCGCTGTCGCAAGCGTCGTCGCCGGCCGCCGGCGACGGCGATGCCGCAGCGTCCGCGTCCCAAGGAGTTTCACGCGCCTCGCGATCGGCTGCCGATTCATCCTGCGGCCGATCCAGCGCGGCAGTCTGGCTCTCCTGAGGACCATCCGACAGCGAGAACACTGCGGCGGGGGCGCGGCCCTCATCAGAGAGAATTTCGCGCGCCTCGGCTCCGTCCTGATCATCGAAAGACAGGGCCTGCGGCGCCGCGGCACCAATCTCGACCGCAAGTTCCGCTTCGGGCTCGTCACGTCCGGGCAAAAGCGAATGCGCATCGACTTGATCGTCAGACGGCGTACTCGGCTCGTCGATGCAGCCGCTGTCCTCTTGCGCTTCTGCGGATGCCGCCTCGCTCGAAGGCTCCGCGGCGAACTCGTCGTAAACGGGCGCAATGATTTCGGTCTCTGCCGTTTCGTCCGGCGCCGCGAATTGCGGCGGCGGCAAGTCGATTTGCGCCGGCGTTTCCTGCGCCAGGGGCTCGTCCGGCGGCGCGGCAGCCAAAAGATCGAGTGCTTCGGCGGTGACGAATTCGGCAATCGTCGGAACTTCCGGCGCGGCAGATTGCGGCGCGTCTGCGGAAGCGGGCAACAATGACGTTACGTCGCAATCCTCCTCATTCCTGCGCGAAGGCGATGGCAGAGGCTCATCCTCGACCTCGTGACGCCCGTCAAAAGAGAGCACCCAGCGGACGCGCCGTGCGGGAAGCTCCTCGGATGAGGTGTCGAGCGGCTCGCACTCGTCGTCATAATCGTAGCTCCAGGACGACGGGCGAAACGCCGCCGCGGAGGCGGCGCCCTTCTTGAAGAACAGGCCTTCCGCCGCAGCGGCATTATCGAAAGCGGCGTCATCGCTTCTGCCAACAGATGTGGCGCCGCCAGGTCGACCCACCAGACCAGGATTGAGCTTGGCTCGCCTGGGGATCGCCGACATCAGTCGCCCTGCTTGCGCAAGACCAGCCTTTTCGCCCCGCGCGTCGCCGCCTTGCGCTCGCGCGGCGCCACCGGCAACTCATCTGCGGCCTGGCACTCATAAGACCAGTACCACGGCCGGAAACCCAACGGCGTCGCGGCGCCCTTGGCATAAAACACGACTTCCCCCGGCTTCGCCGCGCGCGCCGGCGGGCGCAGCACCGCGCGAGCTTCCGCCGCAGCGCCGTTGCTTTTCGCCTTGCCTCGCGGCTCCGATCTGGCGCGGCGGCCATTGCGATCGAGCGCGATCGAGCTGAGGCTGCTCGCCGGCGCCGCGCTTTGCACATCGATCGGATTGGCAATCGGCTTACGTAAATCCATGTCGCGTTTCCGCGTGCGGCCGAGCGCAATCGGCGGCGGCGGCGCCTCGGCGCGCAAATCGTAGGTCTCTTCGGCGCCTCTGGCGCCGACGAGTTCGGGTAGCAGTCTTCCTCGCTTCTTCACGGCGGCATCGATCGCTGACAAACCGGCCCGGGCAATTGCGGGCAGCCCTCATGGCCGCCCCGAAAAATCGCCAACGGAATGCGATTCTGACAGCGCATCCGCCCGTCAGCAAAGCACTTTTACCAGCGAGTCTTGCTTAATTCGGGGAAACTTGGAGCCGTCGCATGCGGCTCTGGTTCAGCGTCCGCATGAACCGGTCCCGCGACGTCGATCGCCCCGTCGGCAGGGCCGTTCGCCGCGCGTTACTGGCGCCGCCAGCGGTCGATGACAGCGGCGATGAACTCGGTCGTCCGCAGATCGTCCTGCCAGGCGAGCGGGAAGTTGGTGGCTTCCCCTTTCGGGCGATACTTCGGATCGAGTTGCGCGAAGCGGATGCGCATGGGATGAGCGACGCCCTCGCCGATAATGATCGCCTCCCTTTGCCGCAGCGTCGGCAGCGCGTTGAGCAATCCCGCGGCGGTGTCGGGAAGCATGCTCCGGACATAGCTCTGGTCGCTGTCGTTGGTCATGCGCAGCGCAAAAATCGTGCTGCATTGTGACAAAATCACCTCCGAAAGCTCCGAGGGCCGCTGCGTCACCAGGCACAGCGAGACGCCGTATTTGCGCCCCTCCTTGGCAATCCGGGAGATTGCCCGCCGCGTCGGCTCGAAGCCGAGCCGCTCGTCGCGGGGAATGTAGCGATGCGCCTCGTCGCAAACGAGCAGGATCGGTATCGCATCCTCGCGATCCGTGTACAAGGCGAAGTCGAAGATCAGCCGACACAAGACGGACACGACGACGTTCACGACCTCGGAAGGCACCGCGGAAATGTCCAGGATCGTCAGCGGCTGGCCCTCGACGGGAACCCGTAGAATGCGCGAGAGAATGTCGACCATGTTGTCGCGAATGGACAGGCCCTCGAACATGAAACCATAGCGCCGGTCGTGGCGCAGATTCTCGATCGTCGAGATGAGCCGCAAATAGGGCAGCACGACATCCGGCCGATCGAGCTTGCCCATGGCATCGGAGATGCGCTGCAGCACGTTGGTCATGCGGTAGGGGACGGGCGTGTCGACCGTAAGCCTGGTGCCCCGCCCGGCCACGCCCAAGGAATCCTGCTTGGCGGCGACGATGACGTCTTTGAGAATGCTCATCTCGTGGCTGCGGTCGAGGTGGTCCTTGCTGCAGAGGACCTCGACGATCTCTTCGAAACTGAACAGCCAATACGGCAGCTGCAAATTCGCGGGCGTGATGCATTCGGCCATGCCGGCGAAGGCGGGGGCATATTCGCCGTGCGGATCGAGCACGACGACATGTCCGTTGGGATGGGCGCGCAGCAACGAGCGCAGGATCAAGGTGAGGGCGCAGGATTTGCCGGCGCCGGTCGTGCCGACGATGGCCGAATGTTTCGACAAAAATTCCTGGGATTTCAAATAAGCCGGCTCGTTCGGGTCCTGATAGAGCGAGCCGATGTTGAGCGTCCACTGGCTGGATTTGGCGTAAATGAGCGCGATGTCTTCGCCCGAGGCGGCGAAGACCGGCGCGGCCAGGACGGGATAATCGGAAATGCCGCGCGAGAAGCTGGGCGGCACGTTTTCGCCACCCCCCGTCAACTCGCCCAAGAGGTTGATTTCCGCGGTCGCCAGGCCCTGTTGCGGCGCATCGGACGCGGCGTTCCCGAGCGCCAGGCTCTCGATGAAGCCGAAGGCCGCGGCATGCTTGGTCGGGATCTTGATCAGCGAGCCGATCTGTATGCCCGCGCGGGCGTCGCCCTCGCCGGCCGCGTCCTCGGCGCCGAACAACAGGCAGGAGAGCTTGAAGCCCGAGACGGCAACGACATAACCGATCTGTCCGGGCGCACGGACCAGTGGCTTGCGCCAAGCGCGGCTATGCTCGGCGGCGAAATCTGCATCATTCATCGCTTTTCCCGCCTAGTTGAGGAACCAGCGGCATCGGCGCGGAACAGTGCGGGAAAATCCCTTCTAAACTGTTGCCATGGTCGGGGCGCTTGGACGCCCGACCACCCGTCAATCCTGAGCGGCGCGCGCCAGGGAGCGGGCATCGGCCGTGGCGCAGTACTCCTGCCAAACCGAGCGATAGGCGGCTTCGACCGCGCGGGCGTAACGAATGGGATCGCCGATCGCGGAGCCGAGGAGCCGGCCGCGCAATTCGTCGCGCAATTTCGCCAACGCCCCGATGTCCTTGCTCATCGCGACCGCTGTCGCGATGTAGCTCGCAACATCGGGAGCGACGAATTGCGCAAGGCCGAGCGCGCTGAGGCAGCTTGCGGCCAGGCGCGAGATGATGGTGCGGCCAGCCCAGGTCACCACCGGGACTCCCATCGCGATCGCATCGAGCGTGGTCATGCCGCCCGAATGCGGGAAGGGATCAAGGGCGATGTCGATCCCCCGATAGGTCGCGAAGTGATCGGCGCGGCTGGTCGCGCCGATCAGGATCAGCCGCTCGGGCGCGAGGCCGGTCGAGACGAAGGCGGCGCGCAGCTCGGCCTGCAGTTCCGGCTGGTCCATCATTTTGTTCTTGAGAACGAGATGCGCATCCGGAACCGAGCGCATGATCTCGGCCCAGCAGCGCACCACGGATTTCGTGATCTTGCTGCGACGGTTGAACGAGCCGAAGGTGACGTAGCCATTCTTCAGCGCCGGCAGCGGCCCCGGCTCCGGCAGCGCCTCCGGCAGCCAATAGCCGAGCGCGCCCGGAAGGTCGATGACCCGCTCGGCGAGGAGAGGACGTTCGGCTTGCGGCACCAGCACAGGATCCGCAAAAAGGTAGTCCATGGCCCTAAGCCCGGTTCCGGTCGGCTCGCCCCAGGCGGTGATCTGGATCGGCGCCGGCTTCCGTGCAAAGACCAGAAGCCGCTGCCCGACCTGATGCCCGACGAGATCGACGAGAATGTCGATGGCGTCCTGCCGAACGAGGTCCGCGACGGCGTCATCGGGCTGGCCCGCAATGTCGCGCCAGCACTCGGCGCGGGCGCGGAACAAGCGCGTGAGGTCATCCTCCCGCCGCGTGTCGGAATAGCAAAAGACCGCGAAATTCTCCCGATCGTGATTGAGCAGCGCGCCACCGAAGGCATAGGTCGCGGCGTAGGCGCGGAAATGAGCGCTGACATAGCCGATCCGCAGCCGCCGCGCGGGCGAGAGATCGCGCGCAAGCGTTCGTATCTCGGAGGCGAGCGGCCGGGCGTGCAGCTCGTCCCATTTGCGCCGCTCCGCCTGCTGCTCCTCGGGTCCGAGCCGCTCGTCGAAGTTCAGATTGAAGATCAGGTCGGAATGGCCGGATGCGTTCGCCGGGTCGAGTGCCACGGCCCGCCGCGCGTGGACGATCGCCTCCTCGGTGCGGCCGAGTTCGAGCAGCGTATTGCCGAGATTGGCGTGAGGATTGGCATAGCGCGGCGCGAGCGCAATGGCGCGGCGAAAGCACTCGACTGCCGCCAACAGCTCGCCTTTCGCGCGCAGCAGCGCGCCGAGATTGTTGTGCGCCTCCGGGTATTTCGGCCGCGCGGCCAGCGCCCTGCGATAGGCATCGGCCGCCCCCTCCTCGCCGAGCTGCTGCAGCACGGTGGCGAGATTGAATTGCGCTTCCGCAAAACCGGGATCGTCGCTCGCCGCCCGCCGAAAGCATTGCGCCGCCAGGCTCAGTTCGCCTTGCGCCCGATGGAGATTGCCGAGGTTGAAATGCGCGTCGGCGAAGCCGGGATTGAGCGTCAGCGCCCGCCGATAGGATTTGATCGCCTCCTCGCTTCGGCCCAGCGCCCGCTGCGCCATGCCCATCGCATTGTGGTAGTGCGGCGCCTTGCGGTTTTGCGCGATTGCCTTGCCGATGAGATCGACCGCCGGCTCGTAGCGCTGCTGCTGATAGGCGATCATGCCGCTGAGGAAAAGCGCGTCGGCATGGTTGGGCTCACGCGCCAGAATTTGTCGGCAGAGCGTCTCCGCCTCGGCGAGCTGCCGTCTCTCATAGTGCTGAAATGCGGCGGCGAAGGCGGACTGTGCCGTCGTCATGTCAGGGCTCCCGAGGCGGCGCTTTGTCGAACTCCCCCTCTCCGCCCCTGTGGGGCGGAGAGGGTTGGGGAGAGGTGGGGCGCTCGAGCTCGCGCATGATGGTCTCCAGCACGGCATCGAGATTAGCGCAGGTTTCGACTGGATGGAATCAGTGCGGCCTTCGAGACGGCCGCGTTGCGGCCTCCTCAGGCTGAGGAAATTTTCTTCGTGCCATCAATAATCTACCTCGTGCTGAGGAGCGCTGTGCAGCAGCGGGCGACGTATACGTCGCCCGAAGCACGCATTGCGTCCATGCAATCGGCGTCCGCTCTAAATCCTTCTCCGCCCTCATGGGCGGAGAAGGACCTTTTCTGGGCCGGCGAATCGACAAAAGAAAACCCGCCAGCCTCTCGGCTGGCGGGTTCATCAAGGTTCTACAGTACCGTTTTTACCAGAAGAACTTCGCTTGGAAGCCGAGCTGGTTGGTATCGCCGGCCGCCTGTCCGAACATGGAGCGGCGGAAGTAATCCCATTCGACGGTGAGCGAGATCGCGCCGGGGACCGGGCTCCAGATCAGGTTCAAGTGCGTGGCATAGGCGAAATTCTCCAGGGTGCTCAACTGCGCCAGCGTCCAGTTCCCCGCCCCGATGTTGGTCGCGCTGGGTCTGGAGGTGTGCTCGTAACCGGCGTCGATGTCCGAACGCAGGGTATCCGTCCAGTAGTGCAGATAGTTGGCGTAGATACCCCAGGTGTTCGCCAACGAAACGTTGCACCCGCCGACCGCCTTTGAGAGCGTCGGCGGAAACGCTGTCGCCGCACTGCTCAGGACGGCGCAATTCGTGACCGACGGGATCGGCGAACCGAAGATGATTCCCTCGCCGGTTCCGGGAGTGTCGTTCGACGGCCCGTAATTGGCGGCGCCATGCGAATAGACCGCGCCGCCGCCCAGGCGATCCTTGCCCCAGGTATTGAGGTGGCCTGACGGGTACAAGGCGTAGCCGAACTTGCTGATGTTGTTGCCGACCGAGACGGCGGGGTTGTTACGGACCTGCAGATCCTGCATGGCAACGTGGAACGCCACATGGCCCCAGGGTTGATCCCATTCACCGACGCCGACGAAGGCCGGAACGTCCTGCACGCCGCCCAAGCCGCCAGGGTTGCCGAGCGTGCTGCCGAACAGCGGTGGCGTCGTTCCCAAGTCGTTGCTGTTATTCGGCGAACCCTCGATATTGTAATAGGTGATAGGCATTTCGATCGAGCCGGCCAAGCTCAAGCCGTTCGCGGCCAGGAAGGTATAGCGGATCTGCGGGACGCGGCCGTTGATGGTGGTCATCGGCACGCCCGGGTCGATGGTGGGATCGACGCCATCGGGATCCGACCAGGATTGCAGATCGGCGTATGCCGACCAGGTCTGGCCCAGCAGCCACGGTCCCATAGTGCCGTAAGCTTGACGCAAGCGGGCGATGTCGGCGTTGCTGCCGGTGAGCTGCGCGCCGGAGAATTGGTCGAAGTCGAACTCGATGTAGGTTTTGACTTCGCCATAGGCGCTCGGCGTGCTGGTCTGCGTGATGAAGCGGGCCGGCTTCAATTCCCACGCCAGGCCGCCATTGACCGAGTATTGTGGATTCTCGCCGCCGGCGACGCCAGCCCCTTTGAGATACACGCTCGGCGGGCCGGAAGCGCCGGTATCACCCTGGTGCGGCCCGATAAAATCTTGGCCGCTCAACCAGATGATGCCGTGGAAGGAGATCGAGGTGTTGGTGCCGGGGACCAAGAACGAGCCC